>Ga0209683_10000032_pt1 | contig 47770 bp, 46 predicted proteins | sample DOMMetBare2Fresh_FD_187474 | JGI IMG/M metagenome (GOLD analysis project Ga0209683, IMG submission 187474) | Wetland sediment microbial communities from St. Louis River estuary, USA, under dissolved organic matter induced mercury methylation -... | ecosystem: Environmental > Aquatic >... | reverse complement strand
GCGCTGGATCCGGCGCCCGCGGCCTTATGCGAGCCACCAGAGCATTATCGCCCGCGTTCTGCCGCTCGATCAGTTCAGCTTCCCGTCTGGCCATACGCTCCATGCCGTTGCATTCACGGCAATTGCCTGCGCATGGTATCCGTCGCTCGCTCTGATGCTGGTTCCTTTCTCGCTCATGGTCGCCCTGTCGCGCGTCGTGCTCGGCCTGCACTACCCGAGCGACGTTGCAGCTGCCGTCGCCATCGGCTACCTGCTCGCGGCCGGTTCGCTTGCCATCACCGGGCTCCTGGGCGCACTCCCCGCCTGAGCGCATACAATCGCCTCTCGGCGCCCTTGATGCGCGGCGCATGGTCCCGGGAGATTCCTTCGTGGCGGGTCGCGGCCATCTCTATGTCATCGCGGCGCCGTCCGGCGCCGGCAAGACCAGCCTGATGCGCGCGCTGCTGGAGCGCCGGCCGGGCTTGTCGTTTTCAGTCTCCTGCACGACACGCGCGCCGCGCCCGCACGAGCAGAACGGGCGTGACTATCACTTCATCAGTCGTGCGGAGTTCGAGCGGCTGGTCCAGGCCGACGCGTTCATCGAGCATGCCGACGTGTTCGGCAATCTCTACGGCACACTCCGGGCTACGGTCGAATCGGCGCTCGCCGAAGGACGCGACCTGATCCTCGAGATCGACTGGCAGGGTGCGAACCAGGTTCGCAGGCGCCTGCCCGAGGCAATCCAGATCTTCATCCTGCCGCCATCGCGCAGCGAACTCGAAGCCAGGCTTCGAAAGCGCGGAACCGACAGCCCCGAGGCCATCGCGCGCAGGCTGGCCGAATCGGTCAGCGAGATGTCGCACTGGCGTGAATTTGATTATGTCGTGATCAATGGGGACTTCGACCAGGCGCTGGCGGAAATGGAGGCGATATTCGACGGCCGTGGCATTGCGAGCCGTCGGGACCGGCCCGGGCTCGAACCGCTGGTGAACCAGCTCCTGAAATCCGCTGTCTGATGGCCCGATCTGTTTCACAATGACGGCGGAGCGGGGCTTGCCGGCCCTCATGGTCGGCCGGCATTCAGCAGTTAAGGGCGGGAGTCTCAGCATGGCCATCAAGTCCGGGCAGACGGGCAAACCCACCAATGCCAGCAAGCGCTGGCACGCCATTTCGGTCAAGCCGGGCCCGGATGCCTGTGCTGCCGCGGATTCCGCAAGTGATCAGCGCTGGCTGTCCCGTGAAGCCCCCCAGCTGCCGCTGCCGGGCTGCACCAGGCCCGACAGCTGCCACTGCACCTACAAGCACCACGACGATCGCCGCGCCGGCGGCCGGCGCGCCGAAGACACGGATGCCTTCCGGCGCCCATCGCGCACCCTGACCGAGCGTCGCAGCCGCGGGGACCGCCGCAAGCAGTCTGACGAATAACTGGCCGGAACTACCCTGGATCCGGTATGATTTTCGGTCCAGTCCCCTGAAATATCGGTCTTTTCCCATGGCCCGAATCACCGTCGAAGATTGCCTGCACAGCATCGATAACCTGTTCGATCTGGTCCTGCTGTCCGCCAAGCGCGCCCGCCAGCTCGCGAATGGTGCGGACGCCCGCGTCGACTGGGAGAACGACAAGCCGACGGTGGTGGCGCTGCGCGAGATCGCGGATGGCAAGGTCACCATGGACCTGCTCTCCGAGCCCGATCCCGAGCCGATACCGGAGCTGATCCCGGAGAGCCCGCTGGATCTCGGCGTCGATTTCCGCGCACCGCAACTCGGCCTGGGAGACTGATCGCAGGGCGCGAACGCCGATGAGCTACGCGTCTTCCATCCTGGGGCTGCTGCCTGGCGGAAGACGCGCTCCCGGAATCGGCCAGCTCGTTTCCAAGATCGAGACGTATCTTCCGCCCGACCAGGTCGAGCGCGTTCACGAAGCCTACGAATATGCCAGCGCGGCCCATACCGGCCAGCGACGCCAGTCCGGCGAGGCATACATCACGCACCCGGTCGCTGTCGCCGATATCCTGGCGGACCTGCACATGGACGGCGCGACGCTGGCCGCGGCGATTCTCCACGATGTCGTCGAGGACACGCCGTCCTCGGCAGCCGAGGTCGAGGCGCGCTTCGGCAAGGAGATCGCCGAACTCGTAGACGGCGTGACGAAGCTGGATCAGGTCCAGTTCAAAAGCCGCAAGGAAGCGCAGGCCGAGAGTTTCCGCAAGATGATCCTCGCAATGGTCCGCGACATCCGCGTGATCATGGTCAAGCTCGCGGACCGCACGCACAACATGCGCACCCTCGCGGCGATGCCGCCCGAAAAGCGCAGGAGCGTCGCGCGCGAGACGCTCGATATCTACGCGCCCATCGCCAACCGGCTCGGCATCCACTCGATCAAGCTCGAGCTCGAGGACCTGGGTTTCCGCACGCTCTATCCGCAGCGTTATCGCGTCATCGAGCGCGAGCTGAAGCGCGCGCGCGGCAATCAGCGCGAGTTCCTGCCGAAGATCGTGAAGGCGCTGCGCCAGGCACTGGCAGCCGGCAACGTGACCGGCCGCGTCGAAGCACGCGAGAAGCACCTGTTCAGCATCTACACGAAGATGCGTCGCAAGCGGATGCCGCTGACGCAGGTCATCGACATGTTCGGCGTCCGGATCATCGTCGGCAGCGTTGATGACTGCTACCGCGTGCTGGGACTCGTGCACGGCCTGTATCGGCCGATGCCGGGCCGATTCAAGGATTACATCGCGATTCCGCGCGTCAACGGCTATCAGTCGCTGCACACGACCCTGTTCGGGCCCAACAGCATGCCGATCGAGATCCAGATCCGCACCGAAGACATGCATCGCATGGCAGAGTCCGGCATCGCTTCGCACTGGCAGTACAAGACCGGCGAGCAGGATGGCGAGGCGCAGCAGCTTCGGGCGCGCGAGTGGCTCGCTGGCGTCATGCAGCTGCACGACGGTTCGGCCGAGGAGTTGCTGGAGAGCGTCAAGGTGGACCTGTTTCCGGACAAGGTCTACGTCTTCACGCCAAAGGGCGACATCATGCGTCTGCCGCGCGGCGCCACCTGCGTCGACTTCGCATTCGCGGTGCACACGGGGGTCGGCCAGCGCTGCGTCGCCGCCAAGGTCGATCGCCGTCTCGTGCCGCTTCGCACTGTGCTGCGCAATGGCCAGACCGTTGAAATCGTCACCGCCAAGGGCGCGCAGCCGAATCCTGCGTGGGTCAGCTTCGTCACGACCGCCAAGGCGCGCGCCGCAATCCGCCAGTACCTGCGCACCCTCAAGAAAGGCGAGGCCGCGGAACTCGGCACGCGGATGCTGAACCAGGCGCTCGAGGAATTCGATCTGTCGCTGAAGAAGCTGCCGGAAGGCCGCCTCGATGAGGTCGCGCACTCGCTTGCACTCAAGGACGGCCGTGAACTGCTCGAGAAAATCGGCCTCGGCGAACGGCTCGCGCGACTGATCGCGCGGCGGCTGCTGCCCGGTGACGAGGATCGGCCTGAGAGTGGCCCGCCGCCCCCGCTTGCGATCGCCGGAACCGAAGGCCTGGTCGTCAGCTATGCGCGCTGCTGCTTTCCGATCCCGTTCGACGCAATCGTCGCCTACCTGTCGAGCGGTCGCGGCATCGTGGTCCATCGCGGGAACTGCTCGAATGTCGCCGCATTCGGCAAGCAATCCGACAAGTGGATTCCTGCGGTCTGGCACAAGGAGCAACAACGGTTGTTCAGCGCGGGCCTGATGATCGAGGCCAATAACCGGATGGGCATCCTCGCGCAGATCGCGACGAAGATCGCCGCCGAGCAGAGCAACATCGTCCACGTCAATGTCGATTCCTCGCAGGGTGAGCAATCCACCATCCTGTTCGAGGTCCAGGTCCGCGACCGCGCCCATCTTGCACGTCTGATACGCGCGATCCGTGGCATGCCCGACGTGCTGAAGGTCGAGCGGAGCCTCGCATGAAACGCAGCATCTACCACAGTGATCGTGCGCCGAAGGCAATCGGGCCGTATTCGCAGGCGGTCGGTGCGGGTGGCGCCGTGTATCTTTCCGGCCAGATCGCACTCGATCCCGCGACCGGCCAGCTGGTCACCGGCGGCTTCGAAGCCGAGGCACGGCGTGTCTTCGAGAACCTGAAGGCCGTGGCGGAAGCGGCGGGCTCGAGCCTGGCCGCGGCGGTCCGCGTCACCATCTACCTGACCGATCTCGGGCAGTTCCCGGCCGCCAACAAGGTGATGTCCGAGTATTTCAACGAGCCCTATCCTGCGCGGGTCACGATCGGCGTCGCCGCGCTGCCGCGCGGAGCCGCGATCGAGGTCGATTGCATCCTGGTGCCGTGACGCCTGAGACAAGGCCCGTCACTTCCCTGCGCGGAGTCGGCCCGGCACTTGCCGGGCGACTGGCAAAGCTGGGCATCGAGACCGTCACCGACCTGCTGTTCCTGCTGCCAAATCGCTACGAGGATCGCACTCACGTGGTGCCGATCGGCGAATTGCGGCCGGGGGCACGCGTCGCGGTCGAGGGCGAAATCGAGCTGGCCGAAGTGGTCTTCCGCCGGCGTCGCACACTGCTCGTGCGGCTCTCCGACGGCACGGGATTCCTGACGCTGCGCTTCTTCCACTTCACTGGCGCCCAGCAACAGCAGCTCGCGCGCGGCACGCGCCTGCGCTGCTTTGGCGAGATTCGCCGCGGTCCCGTGGGACTCGAGATCGTGCACCCCGAGTACCGGCTCGCCGACGCGCCCGACAAGCAGGCTGTCGTCGATGCGCTGACACCGGTCTATCCGGCGACCGAGGGCATCCCGCAAGGCCGCCTGCGGAACCTCACCGCCCAGGCGCTCACGGCGCTTGCCGAAGGCGAATTGCCGGACTTGCTGCCGCCGGAAGTGCAGCGCGAACTGAAATTGCCCGGGCTGAGGGAAGCGCTGCAATTCCTGCACCGTCCGCCACCGGCTGCGCGCCTCGAATTGCTGGAATCGGGTCTTCATCCTGCACAGCGCCGCCTGGCATTCGAGGAGCTGCTGGCGCAACAGCTGACGTTGCGGGCGTTGCGCAACGAAATCCGCCGTGATCCAGGCTGGCCGCTGGTGGCACCCGGAAAGCTCGCGGCACGACTGCTTGAAACCATCGGGTTCCCGCTGACCGCGGCCCAGCACCGCGTCGCCGCGGAGATCAGGGCGGACCTGGCGGCGGCGAGTCCGATGCTGCGTCTGGTGCAGGGCGACGTCGGCTCCGGCAAGACCATCGTCGCGGCCATTGCCGCATTGACGGCAATCGAGGCCGGCTACCAGGCTGCGCTGATGGCGCCGACTGAACTGCTGGCCGAGCAACATGCTCAGAATTTCACGCGCTGGCTCGCGCCACTCGCCATCAAGCCGCTGCTGCTGACCGGACGCCTGGGCGCGAAGGCGCGGCAGGCCGCGCTCATAGCTGCGGCGAGCGGCGATTCTCCCCTCGTGATCGGCACCCATGCGCTCTTCCAGGAAGGCGTCAACTTCGCACGGCTCGCGCTCGTCATCGTGGATGAACAGCATCGTTTCGGCGTGCACCAGCGGCTTGCGCTGCGCAACAAGGGCGCAAGCGGCCGCTATCCGCACCAGTTGATCATGACCGCGACACCTATCCCCCGCACGCTCTCGATGACGGCTTACGCGGACCTCGACGTCTCGGTGATCGACGAATTGCCGCCCGGCCGCACGCCCGTGCAGACCGTGGTGATGCCGGATTCGCGCCGTGACGAAATCGTCGCCCGCATCCGCGCGGCCTGCCTCATGGGACGCCAGGCCTATTGGGTCTGCCCGCTGATCGAGGAATCGGACATGCTGGAGGCGCAGGCCGCCGAAGACACGGCAGCCGCGCTTGCCAAGGCGCTGCCGGAGATCACGGTCGGGTTGGTGCATGGGCGCATGCCGGCTACCGCGAAGGAACGTGCAATGGCGCAGTTCAAGGCCGGTGAAATCGGACTGCTGGTCGCGACCACCGTCATCGAGGTCGGCGTGGACGTGCCAAATGCAAGCCTGATGGTCATCGAAAATGCCGAGCGCATGGGCCTTGCCCAGCTGCACCAGCTGCGCGGCCGTGTCGGCCGCGGGACGCAGGTCAGCAGCTGCCTGTTGCTGTATCACGCACCCTTGTCCGGACATGCTAGAGAGCGGCTCGCAGTGCTGCGCCTGACCAATGATGGATTCGAGATCGCAAGGCGTGATCTCGAATTGCGCGGACCGGGCGAACTGCTGGGCACGCGCCAGACCGGCCTGATGCAGCTCAAGGTCGCCGACCTGATGCGCGACGCCGACCTGCTGCCGCGGGTCCAGGCAATCGCGGACGTGATGGAGCGCGCGCATGCGGCTAACATTGCGGCACTGAAGCGCCGCTGGATCGGCGCCTCCACACGTTACGGGAAGGTGTGATTCGTGCAATCGGCCGCGATCAAGGAAGACTCCAAGTCGGCGCTCTGGCGCCGCAACCTGGATGATTTCACGCCTGCGGCTGCACGGGCCGCAGCTGCCTGGCTCGCCGAGCCCGGGCTCCTGACGGAGCGTCTGCGCAGCTGTTGCAGCGGGCGGCCCGGCCTGGTCGTCGTATCCGAACGCGAAGCGCCACTCGCGGCGGCTGATGCGGCGTTGCTGCTGGCCCCCGGAAACGTAGCGTTTGTGCGCGAAATCGAGTTGACCTGCGATGGCCGGCCCTGGGTCTTCGCACAGAGCCTGATACCGCTCGCCACGCTTGCCCGTCATGGCTGGCTGTCAGGACTCGGCGACTCGGCACTCGGCGAACGTCTCGCGGCAATTCCGGGCCTGGAGCGCGGACCGCTCGAATTCACACGCCTCACGCCCGGCATCGCACTGTTTCATCGTGCATTGCGTCAGGGTGCCGACCAGCCAGCGGAACTCTGGGCACGCCGTTCCTGGTTCGCCATCGACGGTGATCGACTGATGGTGCAGGAAGTGTTCCTGCCGGAGGCGCTGCAATGAATGCCGGGTTGCGCCCGGTTTCGTCAAAGAAGCGGCCGCGCGACCCCAGCTACAAGCCCACGTTCAAGCCACGGTATGTGCGCACCGCGGCAATTGCAGTCGGCGGGACGCTGCGCGAGTACGCACTGCTGATGCGGCTGCACCGGCCGATCGGCATCTGGCTCCTGATGTGGCCGGCGCTCTGGGCGTTGTGGATCGCGGGCCAGGGCCGCCCAGCCCAGGGGCTGCTGCTGATATTTCTCGCCGGCATCTTCGTGATGCGTTCCGCAGGCTGTGTGATCAACGACTATGCGGATCGCGATTTCGATCCGCGCGTCGAACGCACGCGCGACCGGCCGATCGCCGCGAAGCGCGTTGCACCGGGCGAGGCCCTCGCACTTTTCATCGTGCTCGGGTTGGTCGCGGCCTGGCTCGCGATGCAGCTTGAACCGCTGGCACGCCTGTACGCCGCGGGCGGCGGACTGCTTGCGGTCACCTATCCCTGGCTCAAGCGCTATGTTCACCTTCCCCAGTTCTACCTGGGCGTCGCATTCGGCTGGTCCATCCCGATGGCCTTTGCGGCCATCACCGGGGAGGTGCCGCGCATCGCATGGCTGCTGCTCGCAGCCGTCGTGCTGTGGGCCGCGGTCTACGACACGATGTACGCAATGGTGGATCGCAAGGATGATCTCCGCATTGGCATCAAGTCCACCGCAATCCTGTTCGGCGATGCTGACCGCGTGATCATCGGCGTCATGCAGTTCATGATGCTGTTCGCCCTGTGGCTTGCGAGCGACGAGGCTTCGCTCGGCAACTGGTACCGGGCGAGCCTCGCGGGCGTCGTCGCGTTCTTCGCGTACCAGCAATGGCTGATCCGTGACCGCGAGCCTGAGGCCTGTTTCCGCGCCTTCAACAATAACCACTACGTCGGACTGGTCGTGTTCATCGGGCTCGCACTCGACTACCTCTACCGGGGTTGAGTGCTGCAGGCGGGCTATACTCCCGCTATCCCGCGCGACCATGCACCGCGCGCGATGCCCTGCCAGGCACATTCGGAGAAAAGAGATGACAATCATCGACAGGCGAACACTGCTGGTATCCGCAAGTTCCGCCGCCTTTCTGGCAACGCTGCCCCGCGTCGTTTTCGCAGCCACGACAACCGGACCCCTCGTGGCGCGGATCGAACCCGTCACAGAGACTTTCTTCGGAAAGTCGGTGACCGATCCTTATCGCTGGATGGAAGATCCCAAGGACAAGGATTGGGAGCCATTCATGAAGACCCAGGCGGCGCATACGCGCGGCGTGCTCGACAGGATTCCCGGGCGCGCGGCGCTGGCGCGGCGCGTCAGTGAGCTTGCAGGAGATCTTGAGGTCATAGGCACGATCCAGGTTGCCGGGCCATACGTGTTCATCGAGAAGCGGCCGGCGGGTGCAAACAGTTTCAAGCTTTTCGTGCGCGAAGGTTCGCAGGGTGCCGAGCGTTTGCTGGTCGATGCCGAAATGCGCACGGCGGGCGATGTGCATTATTCGATGAACTACTGGAGCGCCTCGCCGAACGGAAGATACGTGATGTATGGCATGTCGCCGTCCGGTTCCGAGAACGCGGTGATAGAGATCATGGAAACAGCGACCGGAAGGCTGCTTCCCGATCGCATTGACCGGGCGCAGTACGCTTCGCCGAGTTGGCTACCGGACGAATCAGCCTTCTTCTTCAATCGCCTGGCCGAAGGTGCGGCTGCAGGAACGACGGATTACTACAAGAACAGCGTCTGCTGGCTGCACAAAGTCGGCACCGATGCGAAGGCCGACGTCAAAGTCCTGGCGCGCGGCCAGTTTGCGGACGTGGCGGTGCAGGAGATCGAGTTCCCGGTCGTGTTTACGCAACCGGGATCCAGTTACGCCATCGGGTTACTGGTCGCCGGCGTTCAGAACGAAATCACGATGTATGTGAGCCCGCTCGAAGACGCTGCGAAGGGTCAGGGCGCCTGGAAGAACATCTGCGTCCCGGATGACAAAGTCACAGCCGGCACGATGCAGGGTGACGATATCTACCTGGTCACCTACAAGGGCGCGCCGCGATACAGGGTGCTGCACGTCAAGGCTGGTGACCCGGCCATTGCGAAATCGCGCGAGGTCGTGGCGCAAGGCACTACCGTCATTCAAAACATCTATGCGGCGAAAGACGCGATCTATGTCCACGACCTCGATGGTGGCGTCGGACGGGTCCGCAAGCTGGGCGCAGACGGTACGGTCACGCCGATCGCGCTGCCGTTCGAGGGCACGATCGGTTCAATCTATGCCGACACGGAACACGATGGTGCCTGGTTCCAGCTGCAGAACTGGGTGAGGCCCGCCACGGTCTTCCGGGTTGCCGCTTCGGGCGAAGTGACCGACACTAAGCTTGCGACAATGCCGGATATCGATGTTTCGCCTTATGAATCGACGCGCATATTTGCGACGGCGAAGGACGGCACGCAGATCCCCGTCTCGGTGGTCTACAGGAAGGGCATGAAGCGCGACGGGTCGGCGCCGGCGCTGATTGATGCCTACGGATCCTACGGCATCACCTCGGACGCATATTTCGGACCGCGATTCATCGCCTGGCTGGAAAAAGGCGGCATCTGGGCGACCGCGCATGTCCGCGGCGGCGGTGAGTTCGGGCGCGAGTGGCATGAAGGCGGGCGCCTGCTGACCAAGCACAACACCTGGGGCGACCTGATCGCAGCGGCGGAGAAGCTGATCGCCGACAACTGGACGAGTGCGGCAAAGCTTGCGATCCGCGGCGGATCAGCCGGCGGAATAACCGTCGGGCGCTCGCTGACGGAACGACCGGATTTGTTTGCCGCCGTCATCAGCCAGGTCGGCGTATCAAACACCCTGCGGGCGGAGTTCTCGCAGAATGGGCCGCCAAATGTTCCCGAATTCGGATCGGTGACGACCGCGGACGGGTTCAAGGGCCTCTATGAGATGGATTCGTATCAGCACGTAAAGGACGGCACGAAATATCCGGCCTTGTTGCTGACCACGGGCATGACCGACCCGCGCGTCGATCCGTGGCAGGCGGCCAAGATGGCTGCCCGGATGCAGGCGGCGACGACATCGGGCGAGCCAGTGCTGCTGCGCGTCGACTTCCAGGCAGGCCACGGCATCGGTTCAACGCGCAGCCAGCGCGACGAGGAGTTCGGCGACATCTTTGCATTCATCCTGTGGCAGGCAGGCATTGCGGGGTTCCAGCCGACGGATTAGATGCTCGCTAGGCTCGCGCGACCGTCCACACCTCGATCCGGCGGCAGCCGGCGCGACGCAGCGCAAGCGCCAGCGACTCCGCGGTGGCGCCGGTTGTCAGCACGTCATCGACGATCGCGACGCGGGATGGCATATCACCTGCGCTGACCATGAACGCGCCGCGCAGGTTGCGCCTTCGTGCCCCGGCCGCCAGGCCCGTCTGCTCCGCCGTTTCCCGGATGCGTCGCGCAAGCCGGTCGTGCACCGGCAATCCGAGTTCGCGTGCCGCAAAGACCGCGATCTCGCGCGCCTGGTTGTAACCGCGCCTGTGCTCGCGTGCGGCATGGAGCGGCACCGGCACGATTGCATCGACTTGCGGTGCGCCACGTTCCGCCAATCGCCTGCCGAGCAGGCAGCCGAGAATGCGCGTGACCGGCAACTGTCCGCGGTATTTCATCCGGTGGATCAGCTCGGGCATCGGAAATTCATAGTGATACGGCGCGAATGCGGCATCGAAGGCGCGGTGGCGCCTGCTGCAGCGACGGCAAATCACGTGGGGTTCGGTTACGGCCGTGGCGCACATCGGGCAGGCGGGAATGTTGGCCGGCAGGTCGGCTTCGCAGTCAGCGCAAAGGTCGAGCGCGGGCCGCTGGCCCGGGTCCAGGCACAGGTAGCAGGTGACCGGGAACAGCCGGTGCACCAGTGCCACCGCCTGGCTGTAAACCTGCCGCCGCATCTTTGGTTGACAGACTGCCGCCACATTCCAATACTTCGCCACGCGTCCAGTCTGGCAATGCGCGCCGTACCGGATCCGTTGCAATTTCAGCGGGTTGGAGGAGGAATTCGATGTCCCTGAATGCCGAACGGCTGGGCGAGATCCGCAGCAACTGGTCGCTTGCCGAGGTAACGGCGCTCCACGCACTGCCCTTTGCCGACCTGATCTTCCATGCGCAGTCCATTCATCGCCGGCACTTCGATCCGAACGAAGTTCAGGTCTCGACGCTGCTGTCCATCAAGACCGGGGCCTGCCCGGAAGACTGCGCCTACTGCCCGCAGAGTGTCCGTTACGACACCGGCCTCGAGCGCGAATCATTGATGGACCCCGGCACCGTGATTGAGCGCGCCCGCGCAGCCAAGGCGAATGGCGCCACCCGCTTCTGCATGGGCGCGGCCTGGCGCAGCCCGAAGGATCGCGATCTCGACGCCGTCGCCGAGATGGTGAGCGGCGTGCGTGACCTGGGGCTCGAGACCTGCGCGACGCTCGGGATGCTGACAGCTGCGCAGGCGCAGCGGCTGAAGGACGCAGGGCTCGACTATTACAACCACAATCTCGACACCTCCGAGAACTTCTACGGCGAGATCATCACGACGCGGACTTACCAGGATCGCCTCGATACTCTTGCCGCAGTGCGCGATGCGGGCATCCACGTCTGCTGCGGCGGAATCCTCGGCATGGGCGAGAACGCATCCGATCGCGTCGCCTTGCTGCACACGCTTGCGACGCTCGACCCCCATCCCGAGAGCGTGCCGATCAACAACCTGGTGCAGGTCGAGGGAACGCCGCTCGCAGGCACCGCACCGCTGGATCCCATCGAATTCGTGCGGATCATCGCGCTTGCCCGGATACTGATGCCGCGCGCGCACGTGCGCCTGTCGGCGGGGCGCAGCGCGATGAGCGACGAGATGCAGGCGCTCTGCTTCCTGGCCGGTGCCAATTCGATCTTCTACGGCGAGAAACTCCTGACCACCGGCAATCCGGACTCGGCGAGCGATCATGCGTTGTTCGGGCGGCTCGGAATCCGGCCGGAACCCTCCGCCGCGACCAGTTGATCGTGGCCGCCGAACCTGTTGCGCTCCGGCCGGCGCTCGTGGAACTCGAGACCCGCGCCCTGAAGCGGAGGCGACGCACCGTGCGCCGCGGCGCGCCCGGAACCGCGGACATCGAGCTCGATGGCCAGCCCTGCGTCGATTTCTGCAGCAACGACTATCTTGGCCTCGCCACGCATCCACAGGTAGTCGAGGCATTCATCGACGCCGCACGGATGCACGGGGTCGGCGCCTGCGCCTCCCACCTGGTCACCGGACATCAGGCGGAGCACGAAGCGCTCGAGCAGGAACTCGCCGGCTACACCGGGCGCGAGCGGGCAATTGTCTTTTCCACCGGCTACATGGCGAATCTGGGGCTCGCCCGCGCAGTCGCCGGACGCCACGCCACGGTCTACGGCGACCAACTGAATCACGCATCGCTGATCGATGGCGGCCGCCTTTCCGGCGCGAAGCTCCAGCGTTACCCGCACGGCGATGTCGCCGCGCTCGAGCAACAGCTTGCTGCGCAGGAATCCGGCACGGCGCTGGTACTGACCGATGGCGTCTTCAGCATGGATGGCGACCTCGCGCCCCTGCCGGCGCTTGCGGCCGCTTGTTCAAGATACGGTGCATTCCTCGCCGTGGATGACGCGCACGGCCTCGGCGTGATCGGCACAACCGGCCGCGGCTCTCTTGAGCACTTCGGACTTTCGCCCGTGGAAGTGCCGACGCTGGTCGGTACCTTCGGCAAGGCCTTCGGGACCTTCGGCGCATTCGTCGCCGGCAGCGAAGACCTGATCGAAACACTGATTCAGCGCGCCCGCACCTACATTTATACGACTGCACTGCCACCGGCCGTTGCGGCTGCGACGCGCGCGGCGCTCGCCGTCTCGATCGTTGAAGCCTGGCGGCGCGAACGCGTGCTTGCACTGACGCGCCGCTTCCGGGAACTCGCGCGCACCGCCGGCATTCCGCTTGGTATATCGGAGACGCCGATCCAGCCCATACTGCTGGGCAGCGCGGATTCAGCCATGCGAGCCAGCAACGCACTCCTCGAACGCGGCTTCTTCGTTGCGGCGATCCGCCCGCCGACGGTGCCCGTGGACACTTCCCGCCTGCGCATCACACTTTCCGCCGCCCATCGCGATGAAGATGTTGAAGGCCTGGTTGCCGCGCTGGCCGAGGTCCTTCAACCCGAATGAGCGATGCGAAGCAATCGCTCCATTCGGGTACCGGCGCGCTGGATCGCATCGCCATCCGCAGGAATTTTGGGAAGGCGAGCGCGAGCTATGATGAGTCCGCCGTCCTCCAGGCCCGCGTCCGTGAGCAGCTCATCGAGCGCCTCGACTGGATCGCCTTCGAGCCGGACACGGTGCTCGACCTGGGCTGCGGCACCGGCCACGCCGCCCGCGCACTCGCCGCACGCTGGCCGCAGGCCCGTGTCATCGCCGTGGATTTCGCGCCAGGCATGCTGCGTGAAGCCGCCCGGCATGACGAATCCGCGCGCGTCGAGCGGCTCTGCGCCGACGCGCTCAAGCTGCCATTGCCCGATGCCAGCGTTGATCTGCTGTACAGCAACCTGATGCTGCCGTGGTGCGATGACCTCGATGCCGCTTTCGCCGAGATCGCGCGCGTATTGCGGCCACGCGGGCTCCTGACATTCACGACCCTCGGGCCGGACACCCTGATCGAGTTGCACGAAGCCTGGCATGAGGCTGACGACTACACGCACGTGATCCCGTTCACCGACATGCACGACATCGGGGACGGCCTCGTACGGGCAGGCCTCGTCGAACCGGTGCTCGACGTCGTGCGTTACACGCTGACCTATCCGGACGTTCACTCATTGATGCGCGACTTGAAGGCGATAGGCGCGCGCAACGCAACGACCGGCCGGCCGCGCGGCCTGACGGGCAGGCAGACGATGCGCACGGTGGAACAGATCTACGAACGCCATCGTCATGAAGGAAAGCTGCCCGCAAGCTACGAAGTCGTGTTCGGGCAGGCCTGGGGTGCCGTCGAGCGCCCGGATGCGGAGCGTGATGGCGAGTACGCCGTCCCGATCGGCGCGATCGGGCGCCGCGGACAGGACCCGGGTTGACCGGCACGACTAGAATGTCCGGGTGCCAGCCATCCTCACCGCCCATGCCGAGGACACTTCGCCGGTATTTCGCGCACGAGGCCTGACCAAGGTCTATCGGATGGGCGAGGTCGAGGTGCACGCGCTGCGCGGCGTGGATCTCGACCTGTTCGCCAGGGAATTTGTCGTGCTGCTGGGTGCGTCCGGAAGCGGCAAGTCGACCCTGCTGAACATCCTGGGCGGCCTCGATGCTCCGACGACGGGCGTGGTGGAGTGCCGTGGTCATCCGCTCACCGGCGCCGGCGACGAGGAACTGACCCGCTTCCGCCGCGAGCACGTCGGCTTCGTATTCCAGTTCTACAACCTGATTCCGAGCCTCACCGCGCGCGAGAATGTGGCACTGGTCACCGAGATCGCCTCCGATCCCATGACACCGGAGGCGGCGCTCGCGCTGGTCGGGCTCGAGGACCGCATGGACCATTTTCCGGCCCAGCTCTCGGGCGGCGAGCAGCAGCGCATCGCGATCGCGCGGGCCATCGCCAAGCGGCCGGATGTCCTGCTTTGCGATGAACCGACCGGCGCGCTCGACTCGGCAACCGGCGTGCTGGTGCTGCAGGCGCTCGAGCGCGTCAACGCGCAAACCGGCGCGCTGACTGTCGTGATCACCCACAACGTCGTGATTGCGGGCATGGCGGACAGGGTCATTCGCCTGAGTGACGGGCGAATCGCGGGCGAGGAGCGCAACGCCACGCGCCTCGCGGCCGCAGGGCTGCGCTGGTGAGCGTGCTGCATCGCAAGCTGCTTCGCGACCTGCGCCAGCTGCGCGGACAGATGGCGGCCATCGCGCTCGTCATGGTCGGCGGCATCGGCACGATGGTCATGGCGCTCAGCAATTACCATGCGTTGTCGGACACGCGGGCACTGTTCTATGACGAATACCGATTCGCAGAAGTGTTCGCTACCGCCAAGCGCGCGCCGCTGACGCTGGTCGAGGCGGTACGCGGGATTCCCGGCGTGCGCGAGGTCCAACCGCGCGTGACCGGGTTCGCCAACCTGGAAGTGGAAGGCTACGACGAGCCCGTGACCGGGCAGATCGTTTCGCTTCCCGGACCCGGCGATCCCGGACTGAACGGCCTGTACTTGCGGGAAGGGCGCCTGCCACAGGCAGATGACGAGGCGGTGGTCAGCGAGGCCTTCGCCGAAGCGCACGGTTTGCGCATGGGCGACAGCCTGGTCGCGATACTGAACGGCCGCCGGCAGGCGCTGCTGATCAGCGGTGTCGGGCTGTCGCCGGAATTCGTCTACCAGATCCGCCCCGGCGATTACTTTCCGGACTTCAAGCGCTTCGCGGTGCTGTGGATGCCGCGTGATCCGCTGGCGATGGCCTTCGACATGGACGGCGCATTCAACGATGTCGCGATCACGCTGACCCGCGAGGCGCGAGAGGCCGATGTCATCGATGCGCTCGACGCCCTGCTCGCACCCTACGGCGGCGCAGGCGCGCATGGGCGCGACCTGCAGACCTCACACCGGTTCCTCGACGAGGAACTCAGCCAGTTGCGCGTGATGACCTACCTTTTCACGGCCATATTCGTGGGCGTGGTCGCCTTCCTGCTGAATGTCGTGACCAGCCGGCTCGTCGACACGCAGCGCGGGCAGATCGCGGTGCTCAAGGCCTATGGCTACAGCCGCTGGGAGATCGGCCGGCACTACGCGGAACTCGTGCTGCTGCTGGTCAGCGCCGGCGTGCTGCCCGGTCTCGCCCTCGGCGCATGGCTGGGGCGCTGGATGGCGGGCATTTACATGGATTTCTATCGCTTTCCGTTCCTCGAGTGGTCACTGCCGGTCCCGGTCGTGGCGCTCGCCTTCGGGTTCGCGCTCGCGACCGCGGCGCTTGGCACATTTGGCGGCCTGCGCCGCGCATTCCTGCTTTCGCCAGCCGAAGCGATGCGCCCCGAGGCGCCGGCGGTCTTCCGCCGCACGTTGACCGAGCGCCTCGGGCTTGGGGCGCTGCTCGACCCGACCGCCCGCATGGTCCTGCGCAGCCTGGAACGACGGCCGCTGCGGTCGCTGATGTCGGTGCTCGGCATCGGCTTCGGCATCGGCATCATGGTCATGTCGCGCTTCCAGTCCGGCGCGATCGACGAGATGGTCGACGTGCAATTCGGATTCGCGCAACGAGACGATCTGGCCGTCACATTCGCCGAGCCCACCTCTGCGCGCGCAGCCGAGGAGCTCGCCGCCTTACAAGGCGTTCGTGCGGTCGAGCCCTTCCGCTACGCCGCCGTGCGCCTGCGTAATGGCCACCGCGAGTACCGGACGAGCCTGCAGGGTCTGCCGACCGGCGCCGATCTCAAGCGCGTGCTCGACGATCGGCTGCGACCTGCCGAGTTGCCGCCCAATGGCCTGCTGCTGACCGACTACCTGGCCGACCTCCTGCATGTCCGGCCGGGCGGGCAAATCGAAGTCGAGTTCCTCGAAGGCCACCGCCGCACTCTGCTCGTGCCGGTGGCGGGCACGGTTCGCGAGTACCTCGGAGTCGGCGCTTACGCGCGGCGCGAGGTTGTGAACCGCCTGCTCGACGAGGGCGCAACGATTTCCGGCGCCTGGCTTGCGCTGCTGCCGGGAGCCAGGCAGGAAGTCCTGCGGGAATTGCGCGGCTTGCCGCGCGTGGCGTCGGTGATCGATCGCACGGCGATGATCCAGAGTTTCCGCGACACGATGGCCGAGGGCATCCTGAAGTTCACGCTGATCGTGACGCTGATGGCCGGCAGCATCGCCGTCGGCGTCGTCTACAATGCCTCGCGCATCACCCTGGCCGAACGCGGCCGCGAACTTGCCAGTTTGCGGGTGCTCGGTTACACGCGCGGCGAGGTGCGCGCGCTGCTCTTGGGCGAATTGTTCATGCTGACCTTTCTTGCGCTGCTGCCGGGCTTCGTGCTTGGCTACGGCATGGCTGCCGTCCTGGTCACCGGGTTCGAGTCGGATCTTTATCGCGTCCCGCTCGCGGTCGCGCCATCTGGCCTGGCATTCGCCGGGCTGGCAGTGCTCGCCGCGACCGCGCTCTCGGGGCTGCTGGTGCGGCGCCGCCTCGATGAACTTGACCTCGTGGCCGTGCTGAAGGCCGCGGAATGAAAACAAGCGGAGAGTCCGGCCATGCGCATTGACCCACGCAGGATCCGCTATGCGGCCGCCGGCCTGATCGTCCTGATCCTGCTGGCCGTCACTTTCTGGCCGGCTGCGCAGCTCGTGGACAGCGGCACCGTCGACCGCGGGCCGATTCGCGAGACCGTGGATGCCGAGGGCCGTACGCGCCTGCACGATCGCTACGTGATCGCCGCGCCCATGGCGGCCATGGCACGCCGCATGCAGCTCGAGCCCGGCGACGCAATCAAGGCCGGCCAGATTCTCGTGGTGCTGGATCCCGTCACGGCCCCGGCGCTCGATGCGCGCAGCCGCGAAGAAGCCAGGGCTGGCCTTGCTGCCGCGCGCGCCCGCCTGGGAGCTGCGCGGGAAGAGGCCAAGGCGGCGGCGGCCGTCGCACAGCAGCTGCGTAGCGAGGCCGAGCGCCAACGAGCCCTCGAGCTCAACAATCTGGTTGCGACCGAGGCTGCCGAACGCGCCGAAACCGCGCGTCTGCGCGGCGAACGCGAAGCCGCAAGTGCGCGCTTTCGCGAGGCCACCGCCGTGCATGAAGTGCAGGCTGCGCAGGCGATCCTGGCCCGCGACAGCGGTGAGCAGCCATATGAAGCGGCGCTCGAGCTGCGGGCTCCGGTTGCCGGCATCGTGCTGCGGCGCCATTACGAAAGCGCGCGCCCCGTGCAGATCGGCGAGCCGCTGATCGAGATCGGCGATCCGGCCACGATGGAAGTGGAGGTTGACGTCCTGTCTGCCGACGCCGTGCGGCTTCGTGAAGGCATGCGTGTCGAACTGCTGCGCTGGGGCGAACCCCGGCCGCTGCTCGGCCGGGTGCGCCGGGTCGAACCGGGTGGCTTCACCAAGTTCTCCGCGCTCGGCGTGGAGGAGCAGCGTGTCTGGGTGCTGGTCGAAATCACCAGCCCGCGGGATGAGTGGCCGCGGCTCGGGGAAGCCTATCGGGTCAACGCGCGATTCGTGCTGCACGAGGCCGCGGATGTGCTGCGCGCGCCCGCCAGCGCCGTATTCCGCCATGACGATGGCGAGGCCGTGTTCCGCTTCGACGGCAGTCGCGCCCGCCTGACGCCGGTGCGAACCGGCCTGCAGGGCGGCGGGCTCGTCGAGATACTCGAGGGTCTGCAGGCGAATGATCGTTTGATCGTGCACCCGGACCGCGAACTCGGGGACGGTGCGCGCGTGCGCGCGCGCTAGACGATGCGGGCCGGCAAGCGGCGCGATTATTTTGTCACTGGCACCGATACGGGCGTCGGCAAGACGCTCATCACCGCGGCGCTGCTGCGTCGCTTGCGTCAATCCGGCATCACGGTCGCGGGCATGAAGCCCGTCGCGGCCGGCGCGGTTGCAGGGCCCGAAGGGCCGGCCAATAAAGACGCGCTGCTGCTGCAAGCGGAATCGAGCGTGCAGCATCCGTATGCGCTCGTGAATCCCTGGTTGTTTACGCCTGCGATCGCACCGCACATCGCGGCCGCGGAGGCGGGTGTCGTGATCGACACCGACCGCATCGTCAAGGCGCTTGAATTTCTCCGGGCCTCGGCAGATGTCGTGCTCGCCGAAGGCGCCGGCGGTTTTCTCGTGCCGCTGGATGCGCACAGGTCGTTCGCCGAACTTCCGGGACTGCTCGGCATGGAATTGCTGCTGGTCGTCGGCCTGCGTCTCGGCTGCCTCAATCACGCGCTGCTGACCGTTGAGGCGATCACCGCGCGCGGCTATGTGCTCGCCGGCTGGATCGGAAACTGCATCGATCCGGCGTTTGCGCGTCGCGACGCCAATATCGCCACGCTCACCGAAAAGATCTCCGCCCCCTGCCTCGGCATCGTTCCCTGGATGCCGCATCCGGGCCTCGACGAATCAGCAGGGGCGCTTCCGGGTGCCGCCATGCTGCGGCCCATTTGACCGTTTGCTGCCCGGCCGCATCCTTTTGGATTACAAGGGGAAAATCCCGTTGCGGCTGCTTGCCGCGTCCCTTAGGATGCGCGGGCCGTGAGCCCGCTATACGCTGGCCGCCATCAAGGGAGTCCCGGTGTCCATCGTAAAGCGGAACTCGAAGCTGCCGGCCGGAGCCTTCGTCCTTGCGGCGTTCACCGCCCTGCCTGCGCGCGCGGACTGGAGCCTGCTGAACATGCCGAAAGGCGTCAGCGTGCTGTCCCGCGAAATCTACGACATGCACATGATCATGTTGTGGATCTGCCTCGCCATCGCTGTCGTGACCTTTGGCGCCATGATCTTCGCGATGGTGAGGTTCCGGAAGTCAAAGGGCGCCGTTGCCGATACCAAGTTGCTGCACAATGCGCGGCTCGAAGCGGCCTGGACCCTGGTGCCGACGATCATCCTGATCGCGATGGCGATCCCCTCGGTCGAGAAGCTGATCAAGATCGAGGACATGAGCGGCTCGGGGCTCACCGTCAAGGTCACCGGTTACCAGTGGTACTGGCAGTACGAATACCTGGGCAAGGGCGTGTCCTTCTACAGCCGCCTCGCCCGATCGAGTGATCTCGCGCGCCAGCGCGGCTCGGGCATCGACCCGGCCACGGTTGAGAATTACCTCCTCGAGGTGGACCATCCGCTGGTCGTGCCGACCGGCACGAAGATCCGCCTGCTGCTGACCGCCAATGACGTGATCCACGCCTGGTGGGTCCCCGACTTCGGCATGAAGCGCGACGCGATACCCGGCTTCATGAACGAGATGTGGATATCGGTGGATGAGGACAAGCCCGGGACCTACCGCGGCAAATGCGCGGAACTCTGCGGCGCCGATCACGGCTTCATGCCGATCGTCGTCGTCGCGAAGCCGAAGGCGGAATTCGAAGCCTGGCTCGAGGAACAGAAGGCGGCGCAGTTATGAGCAAGGCCCACGGAACCGAGGCCTCGGGCCACATGGATCACCACGACGGACGTCCGCAGGGGCTCACCCGCTGGCTGACGACGACGAATCACAAGGACATCGGCACGATGTACCTGGTGTTCTCGCTCGCGATGTTCCTGATCGGCGGCTTGATGGCGCTCCTGATCCGCGCCGAGCTGTTCCAGCCCGGCCTGCAACTCGTCGACCCCGGGTTCTTCAACCAGCTGACGACGGTGCATGCGCTGGTGATGGTGTTCGGCGCCGTGATGCCGGCAACCGTCGGCCTTGCCAACTGGATGATTCCGCTGCAAATCGGGGCGGCCGACATGGCGCTGCCGCGCATGAACCTGTTCAGCTTCTGGCTCCTGTTCTTCGCATTCCTGCTGCTGATCTCGACATTCTTCGTGCCGGGCGGCGCGCCGGCTGCGGGCTGGACGCTTTACCCGCCGCTCGTGCTGCAGACCGGAAGCGCATTCCCGATGGCCGTGTTTGCGATCCATCTGATGGGCGCCTCGTCGATCATGGGCGCCATCAACGTCATCGTGACGATCGTCAACATGCGCGCACCGGGCATGACGCTCCTCAAGATGCCGCTGTTCTCGTGGTCGTGGCTGATCACCGCTTACTTGCTGATCGCGGTGATGCCGGTGTTCGCGGGCGGCGTGACGATGCTGCTGACCGACTATTACTTCCACACCAGTTTCTTCAATGCCGCGGGCGGTGGCGACCCGGTGCTGTTCCAGCACGTGTTCTGGTTCTTCGGGCACCCCGAGGTCTACATCATGATCCTGCCGGCGTTCGGGATCGTCTCGGAGATCATCCCGACATTCTCCAGGAAGCCTATCTTCGGCTACGAGGCGATGGTCTACGCGATCGCGTCGATCGCCTTCCTGTCATTCATCGTCTGGGCGCACCACATGTTTACGGTCGGCATGCCGCTGGCCGGGCAGCTCTTCTTTACGCTGTCCACGATGCTTATCGCGGTGCCGACCGGCGTGAAGGTCTTCAACTGGACCACGACCATGTGGCGCGGATCGCTCAGTTTCGAACCGCCGATGCTGTTTGCGCTCGCCTTCCTGTTCCTGTTCACGATCGGCGGTTTCTCGGGGCTGATGCTCGCGATCGCGCCGGCGGATTTCCAGTATCACGACACCTACTTCGTGGTCGCGCACTTCCACTACGTGCTGGTGCCGGGCGCCGTGTTCGCCATCATGGCCGCGGTCTACTACTGGATGCCGAAATGGACCGGCCACATGTACGACATGGTGCTCGCGAAGTGGCATTTCTGGCTGACCGCGATCTTCGTCAACGTGCTGTTCTTCCCGCAGCACTTCCTCGGCCTCGCCGGCATGCAGCGCCGTATACCGGACTACCCGATGCAGTTCGCCGACTGGAACATGGTCTCCTCGATCGGTGCCTTCGGCTTCGGACTGTCGCAGCTGCTGTTCGTCTGGCTGATCATCAAGTGCGTCAAGGGCGGACAGCGCGTTTCTGCGGGCGTATGGGACTGGCCGCACGGCCTCGAGTGGACCGTGCCCTCGCCCGCGCCCTACCACACCTTCGAAAAGGCGCCGGAGCTCCATTGAGTCAGCGCGCCTCCAACCTGCGGCTCGCGATCGCGCTCGGCGTCGCCTCGTTTACGGTCTGGTGCGCCTACGTCCTGATCCGCTTGCTGGAAGTCGGCTGATGGAATTGCCGCCCCACAAATCGAACCGTGGTCTCGTGGGCAGGCTCGTGCTGATGGCGGCGGGCAGTTTCGCCTTCGGATTTGCGCTGGTGCCGCTCTACAGCGTGTTCTGCGAAGTCACGGGTATCGGAACACGTGACCAATTAAGCCGTGCCGCGACAGCTGATGCTTCGGCGCCGGACATGAACCGCACCGTCGTCGTCGAATTCACCGCCTCGGTGCCCGACAGCGGGCAGTGGGAATTCGCGCCGGTGCTCGCGTCGATGGAAGTGCACCCAGGCCGGCTCTACGAGGCGCGCTATTCCGCACACAATCTCGCGGGGCGCGAAACAACGGGCCAGGCCGTGCCGAGCGTCACGCCATTGCGCGCCGCCCGGTATTTTCGCAAGACGGAATGCTTCTGTTTCACGCCGCAGCGATTTGAGCGCGATGAGAAGCGCGACTTGCGGGTGAGATTCATTGTTGACCGGGAGCTGCCGCCAGGCATTGACCGACTCACGCTGTCCTATGCGTTTTACGACGTGACGCGCGTGGCCGGCGGCAAGGGATAGGGAGCAGATGGAACAAGCCAAGCAGACCAGCCAGTACTATTTCCCTCACGGCAGCCGGCTGCCCTTCTTCGGATCGGCGTCGCTTTTTGTGCTGATGGCGGGAGCAGCCGCGACACTCAATGGCGCGAGCGTCGGCGCCTGGGTGCTGGGCGCCGGCTTCCTGCTGCTCTGCGCCCTGTTCTTCTTCTGGTTCGGCGAGGTCATCCGCGAGAACCAGGCGGGTCTCTACAACGAGCAGGTCGATCGTTCCTTCCGCATGGGCATGATGTGGTTCATCTTCTCCGAAGTCATGTTCTTCGCGGCATTCTTCGGCGCCTTGTTCTATGCGCGGCAGTTGTCGGTGCCCTGGCTCGGCGGCGCCGGCGAAAAGGCCGTCACCGGCCTGTTGTGGCCGGGCTTCGACCCGGCCTGGCCCAGCAACGGGCCGGGCGCCTTGAGTCCACGCGACGATGGCAGCTACGAGATCATCCCCGCATTCGGCCTGCCGGCCGTCAATACGGCCCTGCTGCTGACCTCGGGTCTCACAATCACGATTGCCCACCACGCGATGAAGATGGGCAACCGCGGCATGTTGAAGATCTTTCTCGCGCTGACTTTCCTGCTGGGTTTCACGTTCCTCGGCGTCCAGGCCAAGGAATACGGCCACGCCTACCACGAACTCGGCCTGCAGCTCGGCACCGGCATCTACGGCTCGACTTTCTTCATGCTGACCGGATTCCACGGACTGCACGTCACGGTCGGCGCAATCATGCTGGTCGTGATCTGGCTGCGCTGCCTGAAGGGCCACTTCACGCCGCGCCAGCATTTCGCCTTCGAGGCGGTCGCCTGGTACTGGCACTTCGTCGACGTGGTCTGGCTCGGGCTCTTCATCTTCGTCTACTGGTTGTAGGACCCCACCGTGGGAGCTGCTGCGGTAGGGGCTGCGCCAGTAGCAGGCAAGCGCTTCATCGCGATCGCCGGCAATATCGGCGCGGGCAAGACCGAGCTGACGCAATTCCTGTGCCGGCGCTACGAAATCAAGCCCTTCTACGAGCCGAACGACCAGAATCCATATCTCGCGGATTTCTACGCCGACATGAAGACCTGGGCCTACCGGTCCCAGGTCTACTTCCTGACGCACAAGTTCCGGCTGCACCTCGAGCTACAGGACGAGCCCGGCACGGTGATCCAGGACCGCACGATCTACGAGGACGCGGAGATCTTCGCGCGCAATCTCTACCGCCAGCACCATATCGATGCGCGCGACTTCAAGCTCTACTGGCAGCTCTACCAGTCAATCAGCGCGACGCTGCGGCCGCCCGACCTCATGATCTACCTGCGCTGCCCGGTGCGCACGCTGCGCAAGCGCATCAAGCTGCGCGGCCGCGCGATGGAGAACGACATCCCGGTCGCCTACCTGCGAAAGCTGAACCGCCTCTACGAGGACTGGTTCAGGCGCTACGACCTTTCGCCCGTGCTGGTGCTTGAATCAGACCAGCTCGACTGGCTGACCGACCTGGTGGACCGCGTGGACCTGTTCCGGAAGATCGAGCGCCATCTCGACTGATCGCAAGTCAGGTCATGCGTCGCCGTGCTCCCGGCACAGGTAAGATTCACGGATGAACGAAGCCCTGCCAAACTCCGATGAGATCGTCCCCGCCGCCGCAATCCAGGCCGCCCTCGATCGCCTGGCGCGCGAGATCACCGCCAGGCTTGCCCACAGCGATCCGCTGGTCATCACCGTGATGAATGGCGGCCTGGTATTCGCGGGCCAGCTGCTGCCGAGGCTCGGGTTTTCGCTGGAATGCAGCTATGTGCACGTGCGCCGCTACGGCGCGGACACGCAGGGCGGTGAACTGGTCTGGATCGCAGGCCCACAGGAACCCGTCAAGGGCCGCACCGTCTTGCTGCTGGATGACATCCTGGACGAGGGGCGCACGCTCGCGACGATCCGGCAGCGCTTGCTCGAACAGGGCGCGATCGAGGTGCTGACCGCGGCATTCGCATTCAAGGAACGCAATCAGGCTGCCGCGATCACTGCGGATTTCATTGGCGTGCGCGTGCCCGACCGGTTTGTGTTCGGCTTCGGCATGGATGTCGAAGGCCGTTGGCGCAACCTGCCGTCGATCCGTGCGCTCTAGTTATTCATGCCGCGCGGTTCGATCCAGCCGAGCTTCCAGGTCGCCCAGAGAACGATGAACAGCGTGATGGACAGCCCGATGCGCCATGTGAGTGCCCGCACCATGCGCTTGGACTCTCCCCTGTAGTCGTGCACCAGGTGCAGCATGGCCGAAGCCAGGCTCAGGACGATCGCGAAGAAGATGACCAGTACCAGCCACTTGACCCAAGACATGGACGGCCCCAGGGCTTGTTCGGATGCGGAAGTATAGCCCGGTGCTGAAGCTGTACCGACTGCGATTTGAATTGCGCCCTGTCGCGACGGCCGTGACAGCTGCCGCGGTGCTGCTGTTCATCATGCTCGGAAACTGGCAACTCGGCCGCGCCGCAGAAAAACAGGCCCTCGATGCGGAATTCATGCGCGCAGAACCGCCCCTGCCGCTGCCGCCCGCTGCCATTGCCGTGCCGCGCTACCAGCGCGTGACCGCGAATGGCAGCTACGATTCCGAACACCAGTTCCTGCTCGACAACATGAGTGAATCCGGCGTGGCCGGGTTCCATGTGCTGACGCCGCTCTTGCTGTCGGACGGCAATGCCGTGCTCGTCGATCGCGGCTGGGTGCCGCTCGGCGCGACCCGCGAGGCCCTGCCCGATGTCACGGTCTCAGGAACATCGCGCATGGTGGCTGGGCGCATGGACCAGCTGCCGCACCCGGCGATCCGGCTGAAGGGACAGGCCGGCAGCGGCTGGCCGCGCCTGACCAGCTTCCCGGAGATGAATGAGCTTGCAAGCCTGCTCGGCCGCGATCTGCATCCGCAGCTGATACTGCTCGATCCGCAGGACGCCGACGGCTATGTACGCAACTGGCAGGTACGGGGCACGACTTACGTGCGCCATCTCGGCTACGCGATCCAGTGGTTCGCTTTCGCGGCCACAGCCGTCGCGATCTGGTTTGTGCTCGGCATGCGCCGCAGCGGAGAAGTCCCATGACGGACGCTGCCGCGAGGCGCCGGTCCGGCCGCCGCACTTTCCTGATGCTGGCGGCGCTGTTTCTGCTGCCGTTCGCGGCGGCCGTCTGGATCTACAATTCCTCCGCATGGCACCCCACCGTCGCCACGAACGGGGAACTCATCGATCCGCCGCGGCCGCTGCCTGCCATCGCCCTGAGCCTGCCCGAAGGCGGTACGGCGTCGCCCGATGTGCTGCGCGGCTCCTGGTCGCTCGTCTATCTGGCCGGGGATTCCTGCGCCGAAGCCTGCACGAAGGCGCTGGCGGAACTTGCCCGCGTGCGGCTTGCGCTGGGCAAGGACGCGACCCGTGTGCAACGGGTGCTGTTGCACACGGGCGATTGCTGCGCCCCGGGGTTTCCCGGTCCCGGGGATGAGGACCTGCTGGTGCTGGGCGCCGCGGGAGCCGAAGGAGCGTCGCTGCTGGCGTTGTTCCCGCGCGCGCCCTATGGCGTTGCCTCCATCTATGTCGTCGATCCGCTCGGCAACCTGATGATGCGCCACCGGGCAAGCGGTGACTTGCGTGGGCTCCTCAAGGACCTCGAACGGCTGCTGCGCCTGTCGAGTATCGGCTAGAGTTCGCACATGAGCCCAAAGCTCAAGTGGTTTCGCCGCGCCGCGCTGGTCGCGACCTTGCTCTGCGCGATCGTGGTCGTGGTCGGCGCCTGGGTGCGGCTGACCAATGCTGGCCTCGGCTGCCCGGACTGGCCCGGCTGCTACGGCCAGGTTCATCCGTCGCAGGTGGCCGAAATTGCCGGCGACGTCGGCGCCTATCAAAAAGCGCTCAACGAGATGGTGCACCGCTACATCGTGGGGGCGCTCGGGCTCTTCATCCTGGGTCTCGCGGCATTCTCGGTCTGGAATCGGCGGGACCCGGCGCAACCGCGGGTATTGCCCCTGTTGATTGTCGCTTTGGTCGTACTGCAGGCGCTGCTCGGCATGTGGACGGTGACGCTTCTGTTGAAGCCGCTGATCGTCACGCTGCATCTGCTGGGCGGCCTGGCAACGCTGTCCCTGTTGTGGTGGCTGGCGCTTTCGCCGGAGCGGCGCGAACTGAAAGCGGCGGAGCGGCCCGTTCGAAATCTTGCGATCGTGGCGATGTTCGTCGTGGTCCTGCAGGTGTCACTCGGCGGCTGGACCAGCACCAATTATGCGGCCGCGGCCTGCGCGGACTTCCCCGCCTGCCATGGAGGTTTCTGGCCCGACATGGATTTCTCGAATGCCTTCGTGCTGTGGCGGGGATTGGGTATCGATTACGAGGGTGGCGTGCTCGACGCGCCCGCGCGTGTTGCCATTCATTATTCGCATCGGCTGGGCGCCTACCTGACGGCACTCATATTGTTATTGCTCGTCCTGGGGGTCTGGCGGCGCGGCCAGACTTTCTTCACGCGCGCAGCCGGAACGGCCGTGCTTGCCGCGGTGATACTGCAGCTGCTGATCGGCATGAATCTGATCTGGCAGGGCTGGCCGCTCTGGCTCGGCACCCTGCACAATGCGGGCGCTGCGGCAGTCGTGCTCGCGATGGTCGCGCTGCTGCGTTGCTTCGCGCCGCGCCCCGAAAGTGGCACGATCCGCCTGCGATCCTGAGATCACGGCTTGCAGGCGCTGGATTGGCTGCCCCCGGAGCCTTGAAATTGGTAGCATCTTCCTGCGCCAATGAGCACCACGGAACACAGCGCAAATAGCGCGGCCGCCCCGCTCGCCCGGGCCCGGGTGCGGGATTATTTCGAGCTGACCAAGCCCAGGGTCGTCTCGCTGATCATGTTCACCGCGATCGTCGGCATGTTCCTCGCCGTGCCGGGCTTCCCGCCCGCGGGCGCGCTGGTCTGGGGCACGATCGGCATCGCGCTCGCTGCAGCCTCGGCCGCCGCCATCAACCACGTGCTCGACCGGCGCATCGATGCAGAAATGGCGCGCACACGCCTGCGCCCGTTGCCGCGCGGCACGGTATCCGAAGCCTATGCGCTGGCCTTCGCCTTCGTGCTCGGCGCAGGTTCGATGCTGATACTGGCGTTGCTCGTCAATGCGCTGACGGCCATCCTCAGTTTCTTCTCGCTGATCGGCTACGCGGTCGTCTACACGGTCTGGCTCAAGCGCGCGACGCCGCAGAATATCGTGATCGGCGGGGCGGCCGGCGCGGCACCGCCCGTGCTTGGCTGGACCGCGGTCACCGGCGCGGTCGATGCCAATGCGCTGTTGCTGTTCCTGATCATCTTCGCGTGGACGCCGCCGCATTTCTGGGCACTCGCAATCGCGCGGAAAGATGAGTACGCGCGCGTCGGCATCCCGATGCTGCCGGTCTCGCACGGCGTCAAATACACCAAGCTGTTCATCTGGTACTACACGATCCTGCTCACGGTCGTGACGGTGATGCCGTTCCTGACCGGCATGGCCGGTCTTCCGTACCTCGCGGCAGCATTGGTGCTGGACGGCGTGTTCCTGCGCTACGCCTGGGCGCTTCGTGCCTCCGATCGGGCTGACCTGCCGATGCGCACCTTCCGTTATTCGATCAATTACCTGGCGCTGCTTTTCGCGGCGCTGCTGATCGACCACTACCTGCCGCGAGTGTTCGGCTGATGCTCTGGCGCGGCCGCAGGCAAAGCGAAAACATCGAAGACCGGCGCGGGATGCGCATCGGCCGCACTGCCGGAATCGGCGGGATCGGGCTGGTGGCCGTCTACCTGATCAGCATGTACTTCGGCGTCGATCCGGCGGTATTGCTGAGCGGCGTGCAGACGTCACAGGTCGGATCGGGGCCCGCAGGTTCGGAGCCCTACGTCGAAACGGCGACCGAGGCGGAGCGGCGCCAGCGCATCGCCGTCGTGCTCGCGGACACCGAGGATGTCTGGGGCACGGTGATGAAGGAGATGCAAGGCAACTATTCTGCACCGAGACTCGTGCTGTTCTCGGGCGCAGTGGATTCCGCTTGCGGTTTAGCCAAATCGGCGATGGGTCCGTTCTACTGCCCGGCGGACGAGCGCGTATTCATCGACCTTTCATTTTTTGACGAGATGGAGCAGCGCCTCGGCGCAGGCGGCGACTTCGCGCAGGCCTATGTCCTCGCGCATGAAGTGGGGCATCACGTGCAGAACCTGATGGGCATTTCGCAACGCATCCAGGAACTGCGCCAACGCGTCGATGAAATAGAAGGCAATCAGCTGAGCGTGCGGCTCGAACTGCAGGCGGATTGCTACGCCGGCCTCTGGGCAAGGCACGCGGAGCAGACCTCGGCAATCCTCGAGCCCGGAGATATCGAAGAAGCGCTCGGCGCTGCCAGCGCCGTCGGTGATGACCGCCTGCAGCGAGCTGCCAGCGGTCAGGTCGTCCCGGATTCTTTCACGCACGGCAGCTCGGAGCAGCGCGCGCGCTGGTTCCGCAACGGTTTCGACAATGGCACGCTGGAGGCCTGCGATACCTTCAAGCAAGCGGAGCTGTAAGCGCGGCCTTCAGAACGTAGCGCCGAGTTGCAGCCAGAATTTGCGTGTGTCCGTGAACAGCCCATCCGCGGAATAGTCGGCGTACTTCACCAGCACTTCGTAGCGCTTCGCGAATTTCCTGGATACCGACAGGTCGAGTTCCGTCCCGTAGTCCAGGCTGGTCGCGTCCGCCTTGAAGTCATGCCAGACGGCCAGGCCATTGAATCCCGCCAGGCTTCCATTGATCCCGAGGTACAGGTCCTCGATGCCGGCACTCGGTGTCGTCAGGAACTTGTCGGCCCAGCCCTGGAACTTGTGCAGCGTCGCAAGTGGCGTCTGGAAAGCCGGGTTCGTGGTCGCCGTGAACGTACCGGGCTCACCCGACAATACTTCCCAGCCGGCGACGGCGCCGATAGCCGCGCCCTTCAGGCTGAGTTCGATGAGGTTGTAGTCCGCGTCAATGCTGGCCGGATTGTCGCCGGCGTCCTGTTGATGCGCGTACTCAAGCGTCCAGCCGAACTTCATTTTCTCCCCTGCCGCATGGCTGCCGTCGTAACGGACTCCATAGGTATTCGCCGACAATTGCGGTGCATCGGCGAAATCCAGGAAATATCCGTACAGGGTCAGCGCGCCGACCGGGAGTTTTGTCAGCTTCAGGTTCAGGACATGACTGTCGCTGTCGAAAGTCTCCAGCGGTGAACCGGAGTCCGGCCCGAATACGCGCCGCACCTCGTCGATATAAGCGTATGTGACCGTAGTGCCGGGCAGCGCTTTCGTTTCAAGCGAAAACGCATCGTAAGTCTGCTCGTTCTGGCGCCACGCAGAGGGGCCTATGAACCGCTCGTTGTCCAGCCGGATGCGCTGGCGGCCGAGACGAACGGTGGTGCCAGCGGGGCCCGCGTACTGCAGATACGCCTGATTGAGGTCGGTGCCCTCGGGATCCGCGACGACGGGGTAGTTCGTCAGGCCATTTCGCGTGCTGTCGTAATGGTTTCCGCCAATCACCTGCACATGGTCGAACTCCGCAAAACCGGAGAATCCGTTGACGCTGCCCGACGCCAGGTTCAGTCGCAGCCGGAGCGTATTGGCCCCGGCCGTGGAGGGTTTGTCGGACTGCTCGACATTCTCGAAGCGGTAGCGCAGGTCGAGCGCCGCCTTGCCGTCCGTCACGAGCGTGTCCAGCCCATCGCCGGCGGCGGCCTGGGCGCCGAAGACCAGCACAAATAACGGCAACATCCTCTTCATGACGCCTCCTGGATCTCCGCCGCCAGCCTACTTGCCGCCGGCGGCCCCGCCTTGACCTGCGTCAATGTGCCGCCAAATGCCAGCGTGCGCTGTTCGTTAGAATGACTCCTTATGCAAGTACACAAGCATCCAGTCCCGGAGGCATTCGCCCGGGACGCCCGGGTCAAGGCCGCGGACTACGACGCGATGTACCGGGAGTCACTGCGCGACCCGGAGGGGTTCTGGGCGCGCATTGCGAAACGCATCGACTGGATGCGGTTTCCGACACGCATCAAGGATGTGTCCTTCAACCTCTCCGATTTCCGGGTCCGCTGGTTTGAAGACGGCGAGCTGAACGTCTCCGTCAACTGCCTCGACCGCCAGCTTGCCACCCGCGGCGGCAAGGTCGCGCTCCTGTTCGAGGGAGACGATCCCGCGGAGTCGCGTGCCATCAGCTATAGCGAACTGCACGCCGAGGTCTGTCGCTTCGGCAATGCGCTGCGTGCCACGGGCGTCGCCAGGGGCGACCGCGTGACGATCTACATGCCGATGATCCCCGAAGCGGCAGTCGCCATGCTCGCCTGCGCGCGCATTGGCGCCGTGCACTCCGTCGTGTTCGGCGGTTTTTCTCCCGAATCGCTGGCCGGCCGCATCCATGACTGCGAATCGACGTTCGTGATCACGGCCGACGAGGGCGTGCGCGGCGGGAAGAAGATACCTCTCAAAGCCAATGTTGATACGGCCATCGCTTCCCGCGGATTGCCGGTCAGGAATGTCGTCGTCGTCCGCCGGACGGGTGCTGCGGTCAACTGGGTCGCCGGACGCGACCTCTGGTACCACGAGCTGACGGCCGCACAGCCGTCGGTATGTGAGCCGGAACGCATGAATGCAGAGGATCCGCTGTTCATCCTTTACACCTCGGGTTCGACCGGCAAGCCGAAGGGCGTGCTGCACACGAGCGGCGGCTATCTCGTCTACGCCGATTTCACGTTCTCCTGCGTCTTTGATTATCACGAGAACGATATCTACTGGTGCACTGCCGACGTCGGATGGGTCACCGGGCACAGCTATATCGTGTACGGCCCACTGTCGAATGGCGCGACCAGCCTGATGTTCGAGGGTGTGCCGAATTACCCGGATGTATCGCGTTTCTGGCGCGTGGTGGACAAGCACAAGGTCACGATCTTCTACACGGCGCCGACCGCGATCCGTGCGCTGATGCGCGATGGCGACGCGCCGGTAAAGGCCTGCTCGCGCAAGTCCCTCCGGCTGCTTGGCTCGGTCGGCGAACCGATCAACCCCGAGGCCTGGGAGTGGTACTACCGCGTGGTCGGCGACGGACGCTGCCCGATCGTCGACACCTGGTGGCAGACGGAAACCGGCGGAATACTCATTTCGCCGCTGCCCGGCGCGACCGCGCTGAAGGCCGGCTCGGCAACGTTGCCACTGCCAGGCGTGCGTCCGGCGCTCGTGGACGGTAATGGCCGTGAACTCGAGGGCGTGGCCGACGGCAATCTCGTGATTCTCGACAGCTGGCCTGGCCAGATGCGCACTGTTTATGGCGACCACCAACGTTACATCGATACCTACTTCAAGACCTATCCCGGCATGTTCCTGACCGGCGACGGCGCGCGGCGCGACGAGGACGGGTATTACTGGATCACCGGCCGCGTGGACGACGTGATCAACGTCTCCGGCCACCGCATCGGCACGGCCGAGGTCGAAAGCGCCCTGGTCGCGCACCCGAAAGTCGCCGAGGCTGCAGTCGTCGGCTTCCCGCACGAGATCAAGGGCCAGGGCCTCTATGCCTATGTCACGCTGAAAACGGACGAGCTGCCGTCTGATGCGCTGCGCAAGGAACTTTCGCTGTGGGTGCGCAAGGAAATCGGCCCGATCGCACAACCTGAATTCATCCAGTGGGCGCCCGCGCTCCCGAAGACCCGCTCGGGCAAGATCATGCGGCGCATCCTGCGCAAGATTGCGGCGAACGAGCATGACCAGCTCGGCGACATTTCGACGCTGGCGGATCCGGCCGTAGTCCAGGATCTCGTCGCCAACCGGCGCATGGCCCGGGAATGATCCGACTCGCAGCACTTGCCTTCGCGCTGGTGCTCGCGATACCGGCCGAAGGAACCGACCGGCTACGGATCGGAACCTGGAATCTCGAGTGGATGATCGCGCCCGAGACATTCGACGCGCTCGCCGGAAATTGCTTCGGCGAGGGCCGGCGCGCCGGCGGAGATGACCGCACGTTTCCATGCGACCTGGTCCCGAAGGGGCGCTGGAGCGCGAAGGACCTGGCGCGGTTGCGCGGCTTTGCCGCCGGCGCGGGGCTCGACGTCGTCGCACTGCAGGAGATTGACGGCCGCGAAGTCGCAAAGCGTCTGTTCCCTGATTACGTCTTCTGCTTCACGAGCCGGCACAACGTGCAGAACGTCGGCTTCGGCGTCCGGCGCGGCATTCCGCATCGCTGCGACCGCGACTACCGTCCGCTCGGCCTCGATGATTACGTGCGCCGCGGCGCCGACCTGACGCTCTATCCCGGCACCAGCCGCGCCATACGACTGCTGGCCGTGCACCTGAAGTCGGCCTGCAATAGCGAGCCGCTGAACGATCCCCGTGATGCCTGCCGGCAGCTCCAGCGCCAGGTGCCGGTGCTCGAGGACTGGATCGACCGGCGCGCACGTGCAAACAACGCGTTCGCCGTGGTCGGCGACTTCAACCGGCGCTTTGACCTCGAGCAGGGAGATGCCCGTGACTCCGAGGATCGCATCGTCGCGATCTGGCCCGAGATCAACGATGGCGATCCGCCCGGGGCGGAATTGATGAACGCCGGCAGCGGCGGCGGCGCGGTCGCCTGTGGAAATGGCCATGCGCCGCGCCAGCCGATCGATTACTTCGTTCTGGGCCGGAAACTTTCCCAGGCACTGGTGGCCGGCTCATATAAGGTCTGGCAATACCCGAAAGGTCAGCGCTGGCCCGATCACTGCCTGCTCACGATAGAACTGGAACCGGAGCGCCTCGATGGACTATGACCCGGACAATATCTTCGCGCGCATCATCCGCGGCGAAATTCCCTGCCACCGCGTTTACGAGGATGCAGATACCCTCGCTTTCATGGACATCATGCCGCAGGCCAGTGGTCATACACTGGTAGTGCCGAAGGCGGCCGGCACGGACATCTTCTCGACGTCTCCGGATGCCGCCGCGGCCGCGATCCGCACCGCCCAGCGGGTCGCGCGCGCAGTAAAGAAGGCCTTCGATCCGCCGGGCATCATGATTGCGCAACTGAATGGCGCCGCAGCGGGGCAGAGCGTGTTTCACCTTCACTTCCATGTCGTTCCGCGCTACGCGGGCAAGGATCTCGGCATCCACGCCGCGAATGCGGCGGATCCCGCCGTGCTTGCGGAGCATGCCGCGCGCATCCGCGCGGCACTCTAGTGTCATCGCGCATGAACGAATCCAGCGACCGGCGGTTCTACGAGCGTGTGCTTGCGATTGCGAGCCTCGCGGTGCTCGCGGCCCTGATGTATCAGATTCTCGAGCCCTTCTTTGCGCCGCTGGCCTGGGCGACTTTCCTTGGCTTCCTGCTGCAGCCCGCGCATGCGCGTCTCACCGGCTGGCTTCGCGGCCGCGATTCGATCGCCGCCGGTCTGCTGACAATCGCGGTCCTGCTGATGTTCGTCGGCCCGATGGCTGCGATTGCCGTCGCGTTCGCGCACCAGGCCGCCGATCTCGCGGGCATTCTGCAGCAATGGCTGGAACTCCATCAGGGGCGCGGATTCCTCGAGTTCACCGACCTGCCGGTGCTCGGGCGCGTGCTCGACTGGCTCGACCGGTACACGACGATCAGCACGGCTGAATCCCAGGCCTGGCTGGTCGAGGGCGCAAAAAAGCTGCTGCAGCAACTCGCCGGTTTCGGCGGCTCGGCGCTGCTCGGCGCGCTCGGCACTGTCCTGAATTTCACCGTGATGCTGTTCCTGCTGTTCTTCTTCATCCGCGACGGCCGCGGCATGGCACATGCAGCAATCAGCATCGTGCCGCTCGAGCCATTGCGGCGCGATGAACTGCGGGAACGGCTCGGCGCCGTCACCCATGCGGTGGTGCTGGGCACGGTCGTCACCGCTGCGGTCCAGGGCATGCTGCTAGCCATCGGCTTCGCGGTGGTCGGGCTCACCGGACCGGTCGTATTCGGGGTCATTGCGGCGGTGCTCTCCGTCGTTCCCTTCGGCGGCACGGCGCTGGTCTGGGTTCCCGCAGTCGGCCTGCTGCTGTTCCAGGGCCGCTACGGCGCGGCAATCGTGCTGGCAGTGATCGGATTCATGGTCAGCAGCGTGGACAACTTCCTGAAACCCCTGCTGATCTCGGGTCGCGCCGTGGTGCCGACGCTTGCGGTCTTCATCGGCGTACTGGGCGGATTGATCGCTTTCGGCGTGATCGGAATGTTCCTGGGACCGGTGGTCATCGCACTTGCACTGGCCGTCGTGAATTTCACCCGGGACTCGCAGCGAACAACCCCTCTGTAACACGGCGGGCGCTTGCTAGAATGCGCGCCCCATGCCCCGGCACGATCTCCTCGAATCGCTGAACGACGCGCAGCGCGAAGCCGTCACGGCGCCGCTTGCCCCGGTACTGGTACTGGCAGGGGCAGGCAGCGGCAAGACGCGCGTGCTGACGCATCGCGCCGCGTGGCTGATCCGCGAGCACGGCGTATCGCCGCACGGACTGATGGCCGTCACCTTCACGAACAAGGCGGCCGCCGAAATGCGCGGGCGCATCGAGATGCTGCTGGGCATACCGGGCGGGGCACTATGGGTCGGCACATTCCACGGCATCGCCCATCGGCTGCTGCGCCGCCACTGGCGCGAGGCCGGCCTGCCGCAGTCCTTCCAGATCCTCGATGAGGAGGACCAGCACCGCCTCGTGCGCAGGATCATCCGCGAGCAGAATCTCGACGAGCAACGCTGGGTTCCGCGCGAAGTGCAGGGATTCATCAACGCCCACAAGGACGAGGGCCGGCGCGCAAAGCGCCTGGACGACCGCGGCGATCCGACGCGCCAGCAGCTGATCCGGCTCTACGAGCAGTATCAACAGCGCTGCGAACAGGTGGGCGTCGTGGACTTCGCCGAGCTCCTGTTGAGGAGCTTCGAGACCCTGCGCGACGTCGCGGATCTTGGCACCCATTACCGCGAGCGGTTCCGGCACCTGCTGGTGGACGAGTTCCAGGACACCAACAGCGTCCAGTACGAATGGCTCAAGTTCCTCGCCGGGCCGCCGGGCATGCCCTTCGTGGTCGGCGACGACGACCAGTCCATCTATCGCTGGCGCGGCGCGCGGGTCGAGAACATGCAGCATTTTCGCCGCGACTTCTCGGCGACCATCTACCGGCTCGAGCAGAACTACCGCTCGACACCGGTGATCCTCGGCGCCGCCAACGCGATCATCGCGAAAAACACCGATCGCATGGGCAAGGAACTGTGGACCGCAGCCAAGGGCGGCGAGCTCATCCGCATCTACGCCGCTTTCAACGAGCGGGACGAGGCCGACTTCGTGCTCGAGCGGATACGCGAACACCACCGCACCGGCCTGCCGCTTGCCGCAGCCGCAGTCCTGTATCGCTCCAATGCCCAGTCACGTGCCTTCGAGGAGGCGCTGATGGCCGCGCGTATTCCATACCGCGTCTACGGGGGCCTGCGGTTCTTCGAGCGCGCCGAAATCAAGGATGCGCTCAGCTACCTGCGCCTGACCCAGCTGCGCGGCGATGACCTGTCTTTCGAGCGGGTTGTGAATCTGCCGACGCGCGGCATCGGCAATGCGACCATCGAGCAGATCCGTGCCCTTGCGAAGGAGAAAGGCCAGACCCTCTGGGATGCCGGCCAGGCGCTGCTGGGCACGCTGCCGTCGCGCGCCGCGGGCGCACTGAAGGGATTCTTTGCGTTGATCGACCGTCTCGCCGCCGAGATCGCGGATCAGCCCCTGCACGAACAGGTGCGCATCGTCATCGAGAACTCGGGCCTGCGCGCGCACCACGCGAAGGAGAAGGACAACAAGGGCGAGGCGCGCGTCGAGAACCTGGATGAGCTCGTCAACGCCGCGGAGGGCTTTGTTCCGGAGAATGACGATGGGCTGGCGCCGCTGCCCGCATTCCTCGCGCATGCGACGCTCGAGTCCGGCGAGACCCAGGCCGCGACCGGGCTCGACTGCGTGCAGCTGATGACATTGCATGCAGCCAAGGGTCTCGAGTTCCCGACTGTGTTCATCGTCGGGCTCGAAGAGGGGCTGTTTCCGTCGGAACGTTCCGCATTCGACGCCGATAAGCTGCCCGAGGAACGGCGGCTGTGCTACGTGGGCCTGACCCGCGCCATGCAGCACCTCTATCTCACCCACGCCGAGAGCCGCCGCATCTTCGGGCACACTTCCTACCGCGATCCTTCGCGTTTCCTGGCCGAGTTGCCGCCGGAGGCGATCGAGGAAATTCGTCCCCGGATTTCGGTCAGCCGGCCGCTATACACGGCTCCCGGACCCGCTATCGTTCGGCGCGGCACCGGTATCGGCAGCCAGGCGCAGCAACCGCGGTCGCGCGCCGCGCCGCCGCCTGCGGGAGAGGAAACGCCCATGCGGCTGGGCGCACGCGTGCGCCATCCCAAGTTCGGCGAGGGCACGATCCTGCGCTTCGAGGGCAACGGAGACAACCGTCAGGTTCACGTCAACTTCGAGGATGCCGGCCAGAAATGGCTCATGTACTCGCTGGCGCGGCTCGAGCAGATCCGTTGACGTCGGTCGCGCGAGCCGGATCCGCTCACTGATTCGGGCGCCGGCGGGATCCGCTCATGGCGTCGCGCGGGCCGGATCCGCTCACTGCTTCGGGCGCCCGCGGGATCCGGCGGGGTTCTCGCTCGCAAACTCCGCCGGAACTTACGAGTTTGCTCGCGAGAACCCCGCCACCTCGCGGGCGCCAGTTGTGGCAGCCCCAGTCGCGCGGGCCAGGTGGGCGGGGTCCCGCGAGTGAGCGCGTAAGTTCCGGCGGCGCGAACGAGCGGGAACCCCGCCCGGATCCGGCCCGCGCGACTGATACAACCTCCACGGTTCCGTCGGTCGGCGGTGGCGGGCTGCGCTAGAATCCGAGGCCATGAAAATAATCATCCTCGGCGCCGGCCAGGTCGGCAGCACAGCCGCCCAGCAGCTATCCCGCGAGCAGGCCAACGACGTGACGGTCGTGGATACCCGCGACGAGGTGCTGCGCGACCTTCAGGACCGGCTCGACATCCGCACGGTGTCCGGCAATGCCGCGCACCCCGCCGTGCTCGAAGCCGCGGGCGGCAGCAACGCCGACATGATCGTCGCGCTGACGAACAGCGACGAAGTCAACATGATCGCCTGCCAGATTGCCTGGACGCTGTTTCGCACGCCGACCAAGATTGCGCGAATCCGCTCCCGCGACTATCACCATCGACCGGAACTTTTCGGCGACGTCGCGATCCCGGTGGATCTCGCCATCAGCCCTGAGCAGCTGGTCACCGACTACGTGGAGCGCCTGATCCGCTACCCCGGAGCGCTGCAGGTGCTCGATTTTGCCGATGGCCGCGTGCGTCTCGTCGGCATGCGCGCACTCAAGGGCGGCAAACTGGTGGGCCACCAGCTGAAGGAACTGCGCGCGCACCTGCCGAATCGCGAAGTGCGCGTCGCAGCGATCTATCGCGGCGGCCAGAACGTGAAGCCCGAGGGCGACACGGTCATCGCTGAGCACGACGAAGTGTTCTTCATCGCTGCCCGCGATGACATGCGCATGATGATGAAGGAACTGATCACCGAGGAAGCACCGGTGCGGCGCGTCGTCATTGCCGGCGCCGGGAATATCGGCTTCCGGCTCGCGCGCGCCCTCGAGGATCGCGCGCAGGTCAAGCTGATCGACCGCAGCGCGGATCGCTCGCGCCGCGCGGCCGAGACACTGCGCAACACATTGGTGCTGACCGGCGATGCCGCCGACGAAGAACTGCTGCTTGAAGAGAACATCGACGATACCGACGTGTTCGTGGCGCTGACCAATGCCGAGGAGGCCAATATCCTCTCCGCCATGCTGGCAAAGCGCCTCGGGGCGCGGCGCGTGATGGCCCTGATCAACCGGCCTGCATATGCGGAGCTGATGGAAGGCGGCAAGATCGACATCGCGATTTCGCCGCAGACGATCACGATCGGCGCGCTCCTGTCGCATGTGCGCCGCGGCGACGTGGTGCGCGTGCATTCGCTGCGCCGCGGCGCAGCAGAGGCGATGGAGGCGATCGTCCACGCCGACGGCCGCGGTTCGCCTGTAGCCGGCAAACGAATCGACCAGATCAATCTGCCCGAGGGAACCACCATCGGCGCAATCGCGCGTGGCGAACAGGTCATCATGGCGCACCATGACACGATCATCGAAGCGGATGACCACGTCATCCTGTTCCTGACCGACCGCCGTCACGTGGAGGATGTCGGCCGGCTGTTCCAGGCCGGCACGCGCACATGAACCTGCTGATGGTGCAGCGCATCCTGGGGCTGATGCTCCTGATGTTCAGTCTGACCATGCTGCCGCCGGTGGGCGTCTCGCTCGCCTACGGCGACGGCCATTCGCGGCCTTTCCTGATCTCGTTCCTGATCGTCGCGGCGGCAGGCCTGCTCCTGTGGCTGCCGGTCCACCGCGTGCGCCGCGATCTCAGGCTGCGCGATGGTTTTCTGGTCGTTGCGGCGTTCTGGATCTGCCTCGGGATCGCCGGCGCGACGCCATTGCTCCTGAGCGATGTGCCGACGCTCAGTTTGACCGACGCGGTGTTCGAGGCGGTTTCCGGTTTCACGACGACGGGCGCGACGGTGATCGTCGGCCTCGATGACCTGCCGAAGTCCATCCTGTATTACCGTCAGCAGATCCAGTGGCTGGGCGGCATGGGAATCATCGTGCTGGCTGTGGCTCTCCTGCCCATTCTCGGGATCGGCGGCATGTCTCTCTACAAGGCCGAGACGCCCGGGCCCGTCAAGGACCAGAAACTGACGCCGCGCATCACGCAGACGGCCAAGGCGATGTGGTTCGTCTATGCGCTGCTGACTGCAGCCTGCGCACTCGCCTACTACCTGGCCGGCATGGACACCTTCGATGCCATCGGGCATTCGTTCAGCACGCTCTCGACCGGCGGATTCTCGCCGTACGACGCGAATCTCGGCCATTTCAACAGCCCCGCGGTGGATCGGGTCGCCACCGTCTTCATGTTCCTCGGCGGCGTCAGCTTTGCGCTGCATTTCTCCGCGCTGCGCCAGCGCAATCCATGGCTTTACTGGCAGGACACGGAATTCAAGGCGTATTTCTCCGTGCTCGCATTCGTCATCGTGGGAATGGCTGTCTACCTGTGGCTGGAGGGGGTGTTTGCGACTCTTTCACTGGCGCTGCTCCATGCGAGCTTCCAGGTGGTTTCGATGCAGACCACCACCGGATTCGTGACGACCGGATTTTCCCACTGGCCCGGCGCGCTGCCGGCGCTGCTGATGATGCTGGCGATCATCGGCGGTTGCGCAGGCTCGACGGCGGGCGGCATGAAGGTCATCCGCTGGCTGCTCGTGTTCAGGCAGGGTGTCGCGGAACTGAAGCGCCTCGTACATCCGAGCGCGGAAATACCGGTCAAGCTCGGAGGGCGCCCTGTGCCACAGCGGGTCATCAGTGCGGTCGCCGGATTCTTTGCGATGTATTTCATCATCTTTGCCACACTGACCCTGCTGCTGATGATGTATGGACTCGACCAGGTGACAGCCTGGTCTGCGATCGCGGCCACCATCAACAACACGGGGCCGGGTCTCGGCCAGGTGGCAACGACATATCGCGACATCCCGGATGCCGCCAAATGGATCTGCACGATCGCGATGCTGGTCGGCCGGCTCGAAATATTCACGCTGGTGCTGCTGCTGACACCGGCGTTCTGGCGGCGCTAAGATGGGCCTGCGCGAAAACCTGCAGCTGATGCTGGAGCGCGGCCAGGACTCGCCGCTGCTGCGCTATTCCCTTGGCCTCGAGTTCCTGAAAGCAGGGGATTTCCTGGCCGCGATCGACCACCTGCGCCAGGCGGTCGAACAGAATCCCGGCTACTCGGCCGCGTGGAAAGCGCTCGGGGAGGCGCATGCGAGGGCAGGTTCGCCCGAGCGCGCAGCCGAAGTTTACGAACTTGGCATCGCCGCCGCACAAAAGAGCGGCGATATCCAGGCCGCCCGCGAGATGGGCGTATTCCTGAAGCGCCTGCGCAGCTGATGTACGAGCCCAGACACAAGCCACCATTGACCCGTGCCCAGTTCGCGCGCCGCTTGCTGGTTCATTTGGCCGCTGGAATCGGACTGATCGTCGTGTCACTCGCAATTGGCATGTGGGGCTATGCCGCTTTCGAACATCTTTCCTGGCTGGATGCTTTCCTGAATGCCGCGATGCTGATGGGCGGCATGGGGCCGGTGGATCTGCCGCGGACGGAGGCAGGCAAGCTGTTCGCGGGGCTCTACGCACTCTATGCCGGGCTCGTGTTCATCGTCACGGCTGCGCTGCTCATCTCGCCCCTGCTTCACCGCCTGCTTCACCGGTTCCACTGGGACGAATCGTCCGACAAGGCCGGCAGGTAGACCTTGATTGGCCTTCTGCAACGCGTGACCACGGCTGCGGTCGAGGCAGCCGGGCACGAGATTGCGCGCATCGGCCACGGGATTCTGGTGCTGGTCGCTGTCGAGCGCGACGATACTTCCGCCGAGGCCGGGCGTCTGCTCGACCGGTTGTTGAACTATCGGGTATTCGCGGATGCCGAAGGCCGCATGAACCTCTCGGTTACGGATGTGGGCGGCGGGCTGCTGCTGGTGCCGCAATTCACGCTGGCCGCAGACACCAGGAAGGGCCTGCGGCCCGGATTCAGCACTTCGGCCCCGCCGGACGAGGGGCGGCGCCTGTTTGAGGAGCTTCTGGCGCTCGCCCGGCAGCGGTTTCCGGGCGTCCAGGCGGGCCAGTTTGGCGCCCATATGCGAGTGTCGCTTGTCAACGACGGGCCCGTCACTTTCTGGATTCAGGCTCCGCATCACGGGGCCTGAGGGGCGTTTGGCGTATCATTCTCGATTGCGCCGGGTGCGCAGGCTGGAGTTGTCAAAATGGGCATTGGTTTCAGGGAACTGCTGATCATCCTCGCGATTGCGCTCCTGATCTTCGGGGCGAAGAAGCTTCGCACCATCGGGTCGGACCTGGGCGCCGCCGTCAAGGGCTTCAAGAAGTCGATGAACGAGGGTGACGCCGAGGAAGGCGGCAAGAAGCTCGCGCAGGACGATCGTCCGGACGCGGATTTCAGCAGCAAGAAACCCGACAACGCCGACTCCTCGAAGAACGCCTGACGCGCGATGTTTGAGGTCGGCTTCACCGAGATCATCCTGATACTCGGCATCGCGCTGTTGGTGCTGGGCCCGGAGAAGCTCCCGAAACTCGCCAATCAGGTCGGCCGCTGGGCAGGCCGCGCCCGCGCGATGGCGCGCCAGCTGCGTCAGCAGCTCGATGAAGAAGTGACCATCACAACCGGCGTCGATACCGACCTGACAACACGCCGCCCACCCGGTGTTGCTCCCGTGGATTCACCGGACCGCGACGTCCAGAAACCGTCATGATCGAGCCCGCGCCTGAACCGGAAAAGCTCGCCGAGAGCTCGCTGCTATCGCATCTGCTCGAACTGCGCGACCGGCTGTTGCGCGCGCTGATCGCGACCTGCGTGGTCGCGGTGCCCTGCCTATATTTCGCGAACGACATCTTTACGTGGCTCTCTGAACCGCTGCGTGCACAGTTGCCGCCGGGAACCAAGCTGATCGCAACCAGCGTCGTGGCGCCCTTCATGGCGCCCTTCAAGCTCGCGCTTCTTGCGGCGATCTTCCTTGCGATGCCCGTGATCCTGTACCAGATCTGGGCATTCATCGCGCCCGGCCTGTATCGCCATGAACGACGCTTCGCGCTGCCGCTGTTCGTCTCGAGCGTGATCCTGTTCTACTGTGGCACGGCATTCGCCTACTTCCTCGTCTTTCCGGCCATGTTCCAGTTCTTCGTCATGACGACGCCGGAAGGCGCCGAGTTGCTTCCCGACATTTCGCAGTACATCGACTTCGCCGTGCTGCTGTTCTTCGCCTTCGGCCTGGCCTTCGAGATTCCGGTCGCAACCGTGCTGCTGGTGCGCACCGGTCTCGTGAAGCTCGAGACACTCACGAAGAATCGGGGCTATGTGCTGCTCGGCATCTTCATCATCGCGGCATTCCTGACGCCGCCGGATGCCGTCTCGCAAACCATGATGGCGCTGCCGATGTACGCGCTGTTCGAAGGCGGGATCATCATGACGCGGCTGCTGGTGCGCGCCAGACCGCCTGACGCCGAAGTTGATGCTGCTTGATGTTGCACCGCAATATCGCCGAGACTCGCCGGGCTCTGGAGTAAAAGAAACATGACCAGCGACGTCCACGTCCCGTCAGGGACATTTCTGGGTCACCCGCGCGGCCTGTTCCTGTTGTTCATGACGGAGATGTGGGAGCGCTTCAGCTACTACGGCATGCGCGCGCTCCTGGTGCTGTACGCCGTCGCGGCGACGAATGCCGTCAATCCCGGTCTCGGCTGGGACAATGCGCAGGCATTGACGCTCTACGCCTGGTACACCGGGCTCGTTTATTTCACGCCGCTGTTCGGCGGCTGGCTGGCCGACAATTTCATCGGGCAGCGCAAGTCCGTGATCATCGGCGGCCTGGTCATGGCGCTCGGTCAGTTTGCGCTGGCATCGCCGCTTGGCATCATGGGCACGAGCCCAGCCTGGTCATTTGATTCCCTTGGCATCGCGTTTCCCGAGACGGCGACCAGTTTCTACGTCGGCCTGCTGCTGCTGGTCATCGGCAACGGATTCTTCAAGCCGAACATCTCGACCATGGTCGGCGATCTCTACCCGCAGGGAGATGCGCGGCGCGACGGCGCTTTCACGATTTTCTACATGGGCATCAACCTCGGTGCTTTTCTCGCGCCGCTCGTCTGCTCGACGCTCGGCGAGGATCCGGCCTACGGCTGGCGCGTCGGCTTTCTGGCGGCCGGCATCGGCATGCTGCTATCGGTGGTCATCCAGCTCGCATTCGCGCAGCGCTATATCGGCGACATCGGCCGCGAGCCCGCGGCCGCGCGATCGCTCAAGTTGGCCGGCGGGCACAAGGTCCCGCTGACGCCCGACGAACGTGATCGTCTGCGCGTGATCTTCGTGATCTTTGTCTTCGTCGTGATGTTCTGGGCGGCTTTCGAACAGGCGGGCGGCCTGATGAACCTGTTTGCCGACCAGTACACCGACCGCGAGGTCGGCAGCTTCACCGTGCCGACCGGCTGGTTCCAGTCGCTCAATCCGCTCTTCATCGTGCTGCTCGCGCCTTTTTTCTCGATGCTCTGGAGCAAGCTCGGCACGAGCGGCAGGAATCCGAAGACGCCGGTCAAGATGTATATCGGCCTGCTGCAGGTCGCGCTCGGCTTCATCTTCCTGGTCGTCGCGGTGTTCGAGATGCAGCGCACGGCCGACATGAAGTCGGCCATGTTGTGGCTGGTCCTCGGATATCTCTTCCACACAACCGGCGAACTGTGCATCAGCCCGGTCGGGCTTTCGATGGTCACCAAGCTCGCCCCGTTGCGCCTAGGCTCACTGATGATGGGCGTGTGGTTCATGATCAACTTCGTGGCCAACACGCTCGCGGGCTACATCGGCGCGTTCTCGGAGCACATCGGCGAATACGACTGGATGGTGTCGCTCGCAACGGATGTCGGCGTGCGCGCCGAGCATGCCGGTTTGCTCGGCGTCTTTGGCGGGCTCGCGGCCCTGTTGATCGCCTTCAGCCTCGTGCTGTGGGCCATTTCCGGCCGCATCGTCCGCTGGATGCACGGAGCCGAGGGCAAGTGACCAATTCCCCACTGCGCTACGCCTGCGTGCCATGCATCGCTGGCGCCATCGCCGGTTACGGCGGCCGATGCGGTTGGTAGCAAGAAGGAACTCAAGATGACACCAGCCGACTCGGCACGGCAGCTGACCGCCCGCGCCATCATCCTGTCGCTGATCCTGACCGTCCTGCTCGCGGCAGCAAACGCTTACCTGGGCCTTTTTGCCGGCCTCACCGTTGCAACAGCGATCCCCGCGGCGGTCGTATCGATGGGCGTGCTGCGTTTGCTCGGCCGCTCCAGCATCCTCGAGAACAACATCGTTGCCACCGGCGCCTCCGCCGGTTCTTCGATCGCGGCCGGCACGATCTTCACGATCCCGGCGCTCGTGATCATGGGCCACTGGACCGACTTCGACTACTGGTGGGTGCTGGCTATCGCCGGCCTCGGCGGACTGCTTGGGGTGCTGTTCTCGGTGCCACTGCGCCGCACGCTGATCCTGGACCAGAAGCTGCAGTTTCCGGAAGGCGTGGCGACCGCCGAAGTGCTGAAGGTCAGCGTGGACCCGGGCCGCGGCGTGATATCGCTGTCCCTCGCGGCCGGCGCTGCGGCGCTCTTCAAGTTCGCACTGTCCGGGCTGAAGCTGTCGCCGGAGTCTTTCATCATCTCGCGATACTTTGGCGAGCGCACGATCGGGTTCTTCGGCATCAGCCTGTCGCCGGCATTGCTGGGCGTCGGTTATATCGTCGGCCTGAACATCGGCCTGTTGATGCTCTCCGGCGGCGCGCTCTCATGGTGGCTCTTCATCCCCTGGTACAACACGTTCATGGCCGGCCACGACCCGGTACTTGCGGCCGATCTCGTCGGGCTTTCGGCGGGGGACGCGGCCTACCTGATCTGGAGCCGACAGATCCGCTTCATCGGCGTCGGCGCGATGCTGATCGGCGGGTTGTGGTCGCTGTGGTCACTGCGCAAGTCCCTGCTGTCCGGCGTCAAGACGGGCCTGAACCTGCGCGGCGCCGCCGGCGCGGACATTCCGGATACCGAACGCGACCTGCCGATGGGCATGATCCTCTCCGGCATCGTGCTGTTCGTGCTGCCGCTGTTCGCGTTGTACTACGTCGTCGTCGGCAGTCTCGGCATTGCGCTGACGATGGCCGTCATCATGGTGATCGCCGGCTTCGTGTTCTCGTCGGTCAGCGGCTACATGGCAGGCCTGGTCGGCTCCTCCAACAACCCGGTATCCGGCATCACGATCTCCACGATCCTGTTCGCGTCATTGATCCTGCTCGGCATCATGGGCAAGGGCTCCACCGTCGGGCCGGTCGCCGCGATCATGATCGGCGCCGTGATCTGCAATGCCGCCGCCATCGCCGGCGACAACCTGCAGGATCTCAAGGCGGGCCAGCTGATCGGCGCCACGCCGTGGCGCCAGCAGGTGATGCTCGGCATCGGCGCGCTGGCGAGCGCCGCGGTGATGGCCCCCGTGCTGAACCTGCTGCTCCATGCCTATGGCATCGGGACACCGGCGTTTCCGGGCGCCAAGGCGCTCGCCGCACCGCAGGCGATGCTGATGGCGTCCGTCGCGAGCGGCATCTTTGGCAATGGGCTTCCCTGGAACATGGTCGCGATCGGTGCCGTGGTCGGCGCGATCACCATCACGCTGGATGAATACCTGCGCCGCAAGGGTTCGAGCTGGCGTTCGCCTGTGCTCGCTGTTGCAGTCGGAATTTACCTGCCACTCGAACTTTCGACGCCGATCTTCGTGGGCGGCCTGATTGCGGAACTCGCCACGCGCTGGCACAGGCGACGGAGCCCGAATGCGGATCCGGAACTGCTGAAGCAGAACGGACTGCTGTTCTCCGCTGGCCTGATCGCCGGCGAGGCGATCATCGGCGTGCTGATCGCGATTCCCATCGTGGCAAGCGGCAATGCCGACGTGCTTGCGGTCGCAGCCTCGGTGCAGCCGGGGCAATGGGCCGGCATCGCGGCACTCGCCCTGATGGGCTGGTGGCTGCATCGGATGGCGACGCGCGGAGCGCGCCGCTGAAAAGGGGACGCACCCCTTTTTCGAAAAAGGGGCGCGTCCCCTTTTATGAGCGAAACCTACGCACCTAAGTCCAGGCTCGCGATCGCACTCGCGGTCATCTATCTCGTCTGGGGATCGAGCTTCCTCGCAGGCAAGATCCTGGTGACCGACGAGCCGCCGTTGATCGCCGCGGGCCTGCGCTTCTCTGCTGCGGGGCTGTTGTTGATGACCTTTGCCTGGTGGCATTCCGGCCCGCCGGTGTTCACGCGCATCGAGCTGTGGCATGTGCTCGCGATGAGTTTCCTGTCGGTGCTCTTCAGCAATGCCTGCCACATGATCGCGATGCAGTTCGTCCAGTCCAATACGGCCGCACTATTGAATGCGACACCTGCGTTGTGGATCGCCTGGCTCGGCACCTTCGGCCGACGTCGCAGCCAGCTTTCCGGCGCGGCGCGGCTCGGGCTGATCGTGGGGCTCATCGGCGTGCTGCTGGTGCTCGCGCCGAAGGGTGGATTTCACTTGGCCGGACTCGGCTGGCAGCTCCTGATCCTGCTCGGCTGCCTGAGCTGGTCGCTGGGCACGATCTACTACCGCAATGCCGGCGCGGCCAACACGCCGCTGATGTTCACGGCACTACAGATGCTGGTGGGTGGCATGGGTCTGCTCGCGGCCGGCACGGCCGCCGGCGAGCCGTTCGCGCTTCAATGGACGCCGCGCGCGATCGCCGCAATCCTTTGGCTGACGCTGCTGAGCTCCTGCCTGGCCTATTCCGCGTATGCCTGGCTCACCGTACATACGACACCGGTCGTGATCGGTTCCTACGGTTATGTGTGTCCGGCCGTGGCGGCACTGGTCGGTTGGCTGGTGCTGGACGAGACGCTTTCCTGGCTACAAATCACCGGAATGTTAGTGATACTGTTGGGCATTGCGCTGGTGACCGGATATCTGAGACCGATGCCGAGGAGTACAGCCACAAGATGAGCCAGCAGAACCACGATCCCGCTCGGCGGCTATTGCTCCGCCAGTCGATCGCACTCGCGAGTCTGGCCGCCCTCGGTGGGGCATCAGGCTGCGCGCTGACTGCCGCGGTCCCCGGTGCGGCCATCAGCCCGCCTCCGTCGGACCCGCATCCGGCGCTTGGACGCGCGCTGGCGCGCATCGGATTCGGGTCCTGCGCGAACGAGGGAAAGTCCCAGCCGATCTGGGACGCGATCAATGCGAGCCGATGCGACCTTTTCATGTTCCTTGGCGACAATATCTACGGGGACACGCGCGACATGTCTGTGCTGCGTGCAAAGTACGCGCAATTCGCCGCACAGACGGGCTTCGCGAAGTTGCGCGCGACGACTCCCGTCGTCGCGGTCTGGGATGACCATGATTTCGGCGAGAACGATGCGGGCGGCGACTACCCGCTCAAGGAGGAGTCGCGGCAGATCTTCCTCGACTTCTGGGAAGAGCCCTCCGGATCGCCGCGCCGGGACCGCGACGGTGTTTACGCATCGTATGTCTTCGGCCCGCCAGGCAAGCGCGTGCAGGTGATCCTGCCGGACCTGCGCTACAACCGCACGCCGATCCTGACGCTCGACCTCGCGGGCAACGATTACAAGGAATGGGCCGAGGGCAAGGAGACCGCGGGACTGCCTGTCCCGGGGCCGTATGCGCGAAATCCCGACCGGCAGGCCACGATGCTCGGCGAGCGGCAGTGGCAGTGGCTCGAACGGCAGCTCGAGGTGCCTGCGGAACTGCGCCTGATCGGGTCCAGCCTGCAGGTCCTCGCCGATTTCCCCGGCTGGGAAGCCTGGATCAATTACGCGCGCGATCAC
>Ga0209683_10000031_pt1 | contig 47909 bp, 52 predicted proteins | sample DOMMetBare2Fresh_FD_187474 | JGI IMG/M metagenome (GOLD analysis project Ga0209683, IMG submission 187474) | Wetland sediment microbial communities from St. Louis River estuary, USA, under dissolved organic matter induced mercury methylation -... | ecosystem: Environmental > Aquatic >... | reverse complement strand
GCACGGAAGGCGTGTCTTCCAACTCGCGCGTCTGGTGCATTCTTTTCAGGCCGAGGCCGAGCACCGTGGCCTGATGGGTCTTCTTGGCCGACACGGGACTCTTGACCAAAGTTACTTTGACCGTCTTCTTAGACATCTGATCCTCGCTCAGCCGAGCAGTTCCTCGACCGTCTTGCCGCGCTTGGCAGCGATTTCAGCCGGCGTGCGCAGCTGTTCCAATGCATTGAGCGTCGCGCGCACCATGTTGTACGGGTTGGTTGAACCGTGCGACTTGGCAACGATGTTCTTGATGCCCATCACATCGAAGATCGCACGCAATGGACCGCCGGCAATCACGCCGGCTCCTTGTTGAGCCGGCGCCAGCATCACGCGGGACGCGCCATGCCGACCTTCAACCGCGTGGTGCAGCGTGCCGTTCTTCAGCGGCATTTTCTTCAGTGCGCGGCGCGCCTTTTCCATCGCCTTCTGCACGGAGACCGGCACCTCGCGCGCCTTGCCCTTGCCCATTCCAATACGGCCGTCTCCATCGCCAACCACAGTGAGCGAGGCAAAGCCGAGGATGCGGCCGCCTTTCACCACTTTAGTGACGCGGTTAACCGCGATCATCTTTTCGCGCAGGCCGTCGTCGCGCTCTTCGGACGCCACGCCCTTCATGCCCCTGGGTTGCACTTTCGCCATTGCTGCCCCTTAGATCTTCAAGCCGGCTTCGCGCGCGGCGTCGGCCAGCGCCTTGACGCGGCCATGAAAGCGAAAACCGGCGCGATCGAAAGCGACGGTGTCGATGCCGGCCGCCTTGGCCTTTTGGGCCAGGCGCGTGCCGACGAGTATTGCCGCGGCGACGTTGCCACCCTTGCCCTTCGCACCAGTCAGCTGCGTGCGCACTTCGGGTTCGACTGTGGACGCCGTCACCAGAACCTTGCCGCCATCGGGAGACACGACGCTCGCGTAGATATGCAGATTCGACCGGTACACGGTCAGACGATGGGATCGCTGCAGCGCGATACGCACACGGGTGGCGCGCGCACGGCGCAGACGGGTTTGCTTTTTGTCGCTCATTGCTTGCCTCTGTCTTCGCGCTACTTCTTCTTGGTCTCTTTCAGGACCACGGTCTCATCGGAGTAACGCACACCCTTGCCCTTGTAGGGTTCAGGGGGCTTGTAGCCCCGCACCTCGGCCGCGACCTGGCCGACCCGCTGCTTGTCGGCGCCCCTGATCAGGATCTCGGTCTGGGTCGGCGTCTCGCACTTGATACCCGAAGGCATCTGATGCACGACCGGGTGCGAAAAGCCGAGCGACAGATTGAGCTTGTCGCCCTGCGCCTGCGCGCGATAGCCGACGCCGACGAGCGTCAGCTTCTTCTGGAAGCCGGTTGACACGCCCTGAACCATGCCTGCCACCAGTGATCGCAACGTGCCGCTCATCGCCTTGGCGTGGCGTGATTCGTCCGTCACCGCGAAAGACACCTTGCCGTCGGCCACTGCGACCTTCACCAGAGGAGAGGCGGGATGCTTCAGCGTGCCGAGCGGACCCTTGATCGTGATCTCGGTCGCCGAGACCTGGGCTTCGACGCCCTTGGCCAGGCTGACCGGAATTCGTGCAACTCGAGACATTTCGTCTTCTCCTGCCCCGGTTATGACACGTAGCAGAGAACTTCGCCACCCACGCCCGTGGCGCGTGCCTTGCGATCCGTCATCACACCCTGCGGCGTGGACACGATCGCCACGCCGAGCCCGTTCATCACCGTCGGAATCGCGCCGCGGCCCTTGTACACACGCAGACCAGGACGCGATACGCGCTCGATCTGCTCGATCACCGGGCGGCCCGCGTAATACTTCAGGCCGATGCGCAACTCGGGCTTGCCCTCATTGGCCGCGACCTGATACCCGTCGATATAACCTTCGTCCTTCAGGACCTGCGCAATCGCCACCTTCAGTTTCGAAGACGGCATCACGACTTCCGTTTTCTCGATACGCTGCCCGTTGCGGATGCGGGTCAGCATGTCGGCGATCGGATCACTCATGCTCATGTGCAATCTCCTCGCTTACCAGCTTGCCTTGACCAGGCCCGGAATATCGCCGCGCATTGCCGCCTCACGGATCTTGCCGCGCGCCAGGCCGAACTTGCGGAATGTCCCGCGCGGACGACCGGTCTGTGCGCAACGGTTACGCAACCGGGTCGGGTTCGAGTTGCGCGGCAGTGCCTGCAGTTTCGTTTGCGCGTCCATGCGCTCGTCCATCGAACGCGTCTGATCCGCGATCACGGCTTTCAGCTCCTTGCGTTTGGCGTCGTATTTCTTGACGAGCGCCTCACGCTTGGCCTGACGATTCTTCAATGCGAGTTTCGCCATTTCGTAGTCCCAGCCTTGGTCCGCGTTAGTTGCGGAACGGAAACCGGAAAGCGGTCAGAAGTGCTTTCGCCTCATCATCCGATTTCGCAGTGGTGGTGATGCTGATATTCATTCCCCTGAGCTTGTCGATCTTGTCGTACTCGATCTCGGGAAAAATGATCTGTTCCTTCAGCCCGATGTTGTAGTTGCCCCGGCCGTCGAACGCGCGCCCCGACACGCCGCGAAAGTCGCGCATACGCGGGAAAGCGATCGTGATCAGGCGGTCAAGGAACTCATACATGCGCTGACCGCGTAACGTCACCATGCAACCAATCGCCAATCCCTCCCGGATCTTGAAATTCGCGATCGCCTTGCGCGCCTTGGTCACAACCGGTTTCTGGCCAGCGATCTTGGTCAGATCGGCGACGGACATGTCGATGTTCTTCTTGTCGTTGACCGCCTCACCCACGCCCATGTTGAGCGTCACTTTGGTGATGCGCGGCACCTGCATCGACGAGGTATAGCCGAACTTCTTGATCAGCTCGGGAACGATCTTTTCGCGGTACTGAGTCTGCAAACGAGCCATCTTCGCGCCCCTTAGCTCTTGGCTCCGACGACGGTGCCGTTGCTCTTGAATACGCGCACCTTCTTGCCGTCGACCTCTTTGATCCCGACCCGATCGCCCTTCTTCGTGTTCGGGTTGAACAGCATGACATTCGAAATGTCGATCGGCATCGTCTTGTCGATAATGCCGCCCGTCACACCCTTCATCGGGTTCGGTCGCACATGCTTCTTCACCGTGTTGATGCCCTCGATGGTCACGTGACGTTCGTCGACGCGCATCAGAACGACGCCGCGCTTGCCCTTTTCACGCCCGGCGATGACGACCACTTCGTCGCCCTTGCGGATTCGATCCATCACATCACCCTTATAGAACTTCCGGCGCCAGCGACACGATCTTCATGAAGCGCTCGGTCCGCAGTTCGCGCGTGACCGGCCCGAAGATGCGCGTACCGATGGGCTCCAGCTTGGGGTTCAGCAGCACCGCCGCATTGCTGTCGAACTTGATCGCCGAACCGTCCGACCGGCGCAGTCCGTGCGCAGTCCGCACGACCACCGCGCTGTAGACCTCGCCCTTTTTCACTCGGCCACGCGGCGCCGCATCCTTGACGGTCACCTTGATGATGTCGCCAATGCCCGCGTAGCGCCGCTTGCTGCCACCGAGAACCTTGATACACATAACTGAACGCGCGCCCGTGTTGTCAGCGACGTCCAGCATCGTCTGCATCTGAATCATGGTTTTCTTCCCAACTTGTCCCGTCGCGAGTTGCAGCGCGCCAGGCAGTCTTGGTCCCGTCCGGGAGAAGAGCCAGTCGGCGCTCAGCCTGAGATCCGCCGTCGCGGAAAGCCCCCTGCCTGCCTGACTCCGGAAACCCCGCGCACCAGCACTTCACGCGAAGCCGCGCATTATAGCTTCAATTGAACGCCAAGAACAATGTCCCGGCAGTCAAAATCACATCGTTGCCGCCGTCTCGACAACCCGCGTAACCGTCCAGGTTTTGGTGCGCGACAAGGGCCGTGTTTCCGCGATCTCGACCATGTCGCCTTCATTGATCTGATTCGTCTCGTCGTGCGCGTGAAACTTGGTCGAACGCACCACATACTTCCCGTACATCGGGTGTTTGACGCGACGCTCGACCAACACGGTGACCGTCTTGTCCATCTTGTTGCTTACCACCCGCCCAACCAGGGTGCGTTTTGTCTTGGCTTCGGTCGTCATTTGGCTGCCTTTTCGGCGAGCAAGGTGCGAACGCGCGCGATGTCGCGCTTGACGTTGCGCAGCTGGCTCGGGTTCTGCAACTGCTGGGTCGCCTTCTGCATGCGCAGCGAGAAATGCGCGCGCAGCAGGTCGTGCAGTTCCTTGTTCAGTGCCGCCGTGTCCTTGGCGCGCAGTTCTCTTGCTTCCATCGTGTGTTCCTCCGCGCTACTGGCCAAGCTGGCGGATCACAAACGTCGTCTTGATCGGCAGCTTGGCAGCCGCGAGCGCAAACGCCTCGCGCGCCAACACCTCCTCGACACCGTCCAGCTCGTAGATCACCTTGCCGGGCTGGATCTGCGCAATCCAGTACTCGGGATTGCCCTTGCCATTGCCCATCCGCACCTCGGCAGGTTTCTGTGAAATCGGCTTGTCGGGGAAAATGCGGATCCACACGCGGCCGCCGCGCTTGATGTGGCGCGAAATGGCGCGCCGCGCGGCCTCGATCTGGCGTGCGGTCAGGCGACCGCGCTCGGTGGCCTTAAGTCCAAACTCGCCGAAAGCCACGTTGGCGCCGCGCGTGGCCAGACCGCGATTGCGGCCCTTGTGATCCTTGCGGTATTTGCGTCGGGCAGGTTGCAGCATCGTCAATCTCCGTTCTTGCCGCTGTCAGTCTTCTGCTCGGGCGCAGCCGCGGTCTTTGCCGCCACTTTGCGCACGCGCTTGACCGCGGGTTTGGGTGCCGCTTCTTCCTTGGCCGGCGGCGCGGCCGCCGTTACCGCATCGGGCTTGGCAGTTTCCGACTTGCGCGCCGGGCGCTTGCTGGCGGGGCGACGGCTTGCCGGGCGCCGATCTTCGCGCTCGGGTGCTGGAATAGGCTCGGCCGTTGCGGTCGGCGCCTCATTACGGCCCAATCTGTCCCCCTTATAGACCCACACCTTGACACCGATGACGCCGTAGGTGGTCTTGGCTTCCGAGGTACCGTAATCGATGTCGGCACGCAGTGTATGCAGCGGCACGCGGCCTTCGCGATACCACTCGGTGCGCGCGATCTCGATGCCGTTCAGGCGTCCCGCACTCATGATCTTTATGCCCTGGGCGCCGAGGCGCATCGCATTTTGCATCGCGCGTTTCATGGCGCGACGAAACATGATGCGTTTTTCGAGCTGCTGGGTGATTGAATCGGCGATCAACTGTGCATCGAGCTCAGGCTTGCGAATCTCGTCGATGTTGACGTGCACCGGCACGCCCATCATCTTCTGCAGCGTGACCTTCAGCGTTTCGATGTCCTCACCCTTCTTGCCGATCACAACGCCGGGCCGCGCAGAAAAGATCGTGATGCGTGCATTCTTGGCCGGACGCTCGATCAGGATGCGCCCAACCGACGCGTTGCGCAGCTTCTTGCGCAGGAATTCGCGCACGCGCAGGTCCTCACCGAGCATGCGGCCGAATTCCGTGCCCGTTGCAAACCAGCGCGAATTCCAGTTGCGTGTGACGGGAAGGCGAAACCCGGTCGGATTGATCTTCTGTCCCATGTATGCCCCTTATTTCCTGCCGTCTCCGACCGTCACGAACACGTGACAGGACTTCTTGTTGATGCGGGTGCCGCGCCCTTTGGCGCGCGCCGAGAACCGGCGCAAGGTCGGCCCCTGTTCCACATAGATGCTCATCACGCGCAACTCGTCAATGTCAGCGCCGTCGTTGTGCTCGGCATTGGCGATCGCCGATTCGAGCGCCTTCTTGATGATGCCGGCGGCTTTCTTTTGCGTGAAACTCAGAATGTTCAGCGCCTTGTCCACCGGCTTGCCGCGAACCAGATCGGCAACCAGCCGGCCCTTCTGGGCCGAAAGGCGAATGCCGCGCACGGATGCAGTTGTTTCCATGATGTCCTCTTACTTCTTGGCCGGTACCGTGGGCGCGGTCTTCCTGTCCGCCGAGTGTCCCTTGAACGTTCGCGTCATCGCGAACTCGCCCAGCTTGTGGCCAACCATCTGTTCGGTCACATACACCGGCACATGCTGCTTGCCGTTATGAACCGCAATCGTCAGGCCGATGAAATCCGGGATGATCGTCGAACGGCGCGACCAGGTCTTGATCGGCTTCTTGTCCTTAGTGGACACAGCCGTCTCGACCTTCTTAATCAAATGCCCGTCTACGAACGGGCCCTTCTTCAGCGAACGGGACACTTTTTCACTCCCTTACTTGCCGCATTTACTTCCGGTATCGGCGCTGCACGATCATCGAATCGGTACGCTTGTTCTTGCGTGTCCGATAGCCCTTGGTGAGCTTGCCCCACGGGCTGACCGGATCACGTTTGGTGCCGGTGCGGCCTTCTCCGCCGCCGTGCGGGTGATCAATCGGATTCATCGCCACACCACGCACTGTCGGGCGGACACCGCGCCAACGCATGGCACCGGCCTTTCCAATCTGCCGCAGATTGTTCTCTTCGTTGCCGACCTCGCCGATCGTCGCGCGGCATTCGATCAGCACCTTGCGGATTTCGCCGGAGCGCAACCGGATCTGCGCGTAATTACCTTCACGCGCCAGCAGCTGAACGGACGTGCCTGCAGCACGCGCAAGCTGCGCCCCCTTGCCGGGCAGCATCTCAACGCAGTGGATCGTGGTGCCGACCGGGATATTCCGCAGCGGCAGCGTGTTGCCGACCCGAATCGGCGCGTCCTGCCCGTTATGCAGTTCTGCCCCTATCGTCAGGCCTTTCGGCGCGACGATGTAACGGCGCTCTCCGTCTGCGTAGCACAGCAGCGCGATATTGGCTGAACGATTCGGATCGTATTCAAGGCGCTCGACCTTGGCAGAGATGCCGTCCTTGTCGCGCCTGAAATCGATGACACGGTAATGCTGTTTGTGACCGCCGCCTTGGTGACGCATCGTGATGCGCCCGCTATTGTTTCGTCCAGAGCCGCGAATCTTCTTCTCGGTCAGGGCGGCGAGCGGTTTGCCCCTGTGCAGCTTGGGGTTGACAACCTTGACCAGCGAGCGCCGGCCCGCTGACGTTGGTTTGACTTTGACCAGCGGCATTACTTCACCTCTTGCGCGAAGTTGATTTCCTGACCAGGCTTCAGCGACACGTACGCCTTGCGCACGTCACCACGCCGGCCGTTGAAACGACCGAAGCGCTTCTTCTTTCCCTTTTGATTCAGGATCTGGACCGACTCGACCTGCACCTTGAACAACAGTTCTACCGCTGCCTTGACCTCGGTCTTGGTTGCATCCTGAAGCACTTGAAACGCGACCTGCTCGTTCTTGTCGGCGATCATGGTGCTCTTCTCGGAGACGATGGGCCCGAGTAGCACATTGAAAAGACGCTCCTGGTTCATCCCCGCCTCCTATCCCCACATTTCTTCAAGCTGCACGATCGCCGGCTTGGTCACGACCACCTTCTTGAAGTGAATCAGCGACAGCGGATCCGCGTACCTGGGCTCGACCACCATCACGTTCTTGAGGTTGCGCGAAGCGAGGTACAGATTGTCGTCAAGCACATCGGTGATGATCAGCACCGAGTCGAGCCCCATCGCCTTCAGCTTTTCTGCCAGCAGCTTGGTCTTCGGGGCATCGACCTTCAGATCGTCGATCACGGCGATGCGGCCGTCCTGCGCCAGCTTCGACAAAATCGAGCACACGCCGGCTCGATACATCTTCTTGTTCACCTTGTGTGAGAAATTCTCGTCCGGTGTATTCGGAAAGGCCTTGCCGCCGCCGCGCCAAATTGGACTGGAGGTCATGCCGGCACGTGCGCGACCGGTGCCCTTCTGGCGCCACGGCTTGCGCGTCGAGTGCTTGACCGTCGTGCGGTCTTTCTGCGCCCGCGTGCCGAGGCGCGCGTTGGCCTGGTAAGCAACGACGAGCTGATGCACCAGCGCTTCGTTGTAGTCGCGCCCGAACAGCGTGGCGGGCGCCGCAACGGTCGCGGTCGACTGGCCCTGGTCGTTCAAGACTTTGAGTTCCATCGAACGCTCCTTAGCCCTTGACTGCGGGACGGACGATCACATTGCCGCCCTTGGAGCCCGGCACAGCACCGCGCACCAGCAGCAACTGCCGCGCGGTATCGACACGCGCGACAACCAGGTTCTGAGTCGTGCGCTGCACGTCACCCAGGTGGCCGGCCATGCGCTTTCCCGGCATCACTCGACCCGGGTCCTGACGCATGCCAATTGATCCTGGCGCGTTGGTCGACACCGAGTTGCCATGCGTGGCGCGGTTGGATGAGAAGTGATGACGCTTGATCGCGCCGGCGAACCCCTTGCCGATCGAGACACCGGTGACGTCGACCCTTTGCCCAACGCGGAACAGGTCGGCACCCAGTGCGGCGCCAGGCTTCAGGTCGTCGACCTTGGACGCCTCGACGCGGAACTCCTTGAGAACTTCGGCGGCGTCAATTCCAGCCTTGGCAAACTGGCCCGCGACGGGTTTGGCAACCCGCGACGGTTTCTTGGCGCCATAAGCAATCTGAACTGCCGAGTAGCCGTCCGACTCGACGGACTTGACCTGCGCGACGCGATTGTTCGATACGTCGAGTACGGTGACGGGGACGGTCTCACCGTCGTCAGTGAAGATGCGCGTCATGCCAACCTTGCGGCCGACCAAACCCAGACGCGCAGCCTGACCTTGGGCTGCTTCGCTCATCGTTTTCTCCACACCCCGGCTTCGATTGGCCGGGACTGATTCCTGCAATTCTGCAGAGCGTTTCCTAGATCAATGATCTGGAAACGGAAAGCCGGTAATTGTACTGAATGCGGACTACTTGTCGCAAGTCGGTGCTGTTCACAACCCCTTACTGCACTTTGATTTCAACATCGACGCCGGCCGGGAGATCCAGCTTCATCAACGCGTCGACCGTCTTGTCGGTTGGGTCAATGATGTCCATCAGTCGCTGATGGGTACGCATCTCGAACTGGTCGCGCGACGTCTTGTTGGCGTGCGGCGAACGAAGGATGTCGAAACGCTGGATGCGCGTGGGCAGCGGAACCGGGCCGCGTACGACCGCACCGGTGCGCTTTGCAGTATCAACAATTTCAAGCGCTGACTGATCGATCAACTTGTAGTCGAACGCCTTCAGGCGGATGCGGATACGTTGGCTTTGCATGTTCATTCCTTCAAAGAGCGAGGGGCTGGGACGCCGTCCCGGCCCGCCTTGTTGCGCTGACGCGCTCGACTATTCCAATCAGAACTACTCAATCACCTTAGCGACGACGCCGGCGCCGACGGTGCGGCCGCCCTCGCGCACGGCGAAGCGCAGCCCCTCTTCCATCGCGATTGGCGCAATCAGCGCCACCTGCATCGTGATGTTGTCGCCCGGCATCACCATCTCGGTGCCCGCCGGCAACTCGATCGAGCCGGTCACATCCGTGGTGCGGAAATAAAACTGCGGCCGATACCCGTTGAAGAACGGCGTGTGCCGCCCGCCTTCTTCCTTGGACAGCACGTACACCTCGGCACTGAACTTGGTGTGCGGGGTGATGGAGCCCGGCTTGGCCAGCACCTGGCCGCGCTCGACGTCTTCGCGCTTGGTGCCGCGCAAGAGCACCCCGACGTTGTCGCCCGCCTGGCCTTCGTCCAGCAGCTTCCTGAACATCTCGACCCCGGTGCAGATGGTCTTGACGGTGGGCCGGATGCCGACGATCTCGATCTCGTCACCCACACGCACGATGCCACGCTCAACCCGACCAGTGACCACCGTGCCGCGCCCGGAAATGGAAAAGACGTCTTCGATCGGCATCAGAAACGGCTGATCAATGGCACGCTTGGGCGTGGGGATGTAGCTGTCCAGTGCTTCGGCCAGCTTCATGATGGACTGCTCACCCAGCTCGCCCTTGTCGCCTTCGAGCGCCTGCTTGGCTGAGCCCTTGATGATGGGAATGGTGTCGCCGGGAAACTCGTACTTGCTGAGCAACTCGCGCACTTCCATGTCGACGAGCTCGAGCAGCTCGGCGTCGTCCACCATGTCGCACTTGTTCATGTAGACGATGACATAGGGCACGCCCACCTGGCGCGCCAGCAGGATGTGCTCGCGCGTCTGCGGCATGGGGCCGTCGGCCGCACTGACCACCAAAATGGCGCCGTCCATCTGCGCCGCACCGGTGATCATGTTCTTGACATAGTCGGCATGGCCCGGGCAGTCAACGTGTGCATAGTGCCGCTTGGCCGTCTCGTACTCGACGTGGGCGGTGTTGATGGTGATGCCGCGCGCCTTCTCCTCCGGCGCCGCATCAATCTGGTCATACGCCTTGTACTCCCCACCATACTTCTTGCTCAACACCAGCGTCATGGCCGCCGTCAGCGTGGTCTTGCCATGATCCACATGCCCAATCGTCCCCACATTCACGTGCGGCTTGGTGCGCTCAAATTTGCCTTTTGCCATTTTCAGTTCCCCAAAGAACAGTTACGTGTTCAGCCCTATTTTGTCTTCGCAGAAATCACCGCCTCGGCGACATTCTTCGGCGCCTCGGCGTAATGCTTGAATTCCATCGTGTACGTCGCGCGGCCCTGCGTCAGCGAGCGCAACGTGGTCGAGTAGCCAAACATCTCGGCCAATGGAACCTCCGCCTTGATTGCCTTGCCGCCACCGCCAGCAATATCGTCCATGCCCTGGATCACGCCGCGGCGGGACGACAAGTCTCCCATCACGTCACCCATCTTCTCCTCTGGCATCTCGACCTCGACCGCCATGATCGGTTCCAGCAGGACCGGAGCCGCGGCGCGCATGCCGTCCTTGAAGCCCATTGACGCGGCCATCTTGAACGCGTTCTCGTTCGAGTCGACCTCGTGGTACGAGCCGAAATGCAGCGTGACCTTGACGTCCACCACCGGATAGCCGGCAAGAACGCCCGCCTTCAGCGTTTCGACCACACCCTTCTGGACCGCCGGGATGTACTCGCGCGGCACCACGCCCCCCTTGATGGCGTCGACAAATTCAAACCCCTTGCCTGGCGGCTGCGGCTCGAGCTTCAGGATGACGTGGCCATACTGCCCGCGGCCGCCTGACTGCTTGATGAACTTGCCTTCGGCGTTGTCGATCGTCCGGCGGATCGTCTCCCGATACGCGACCTGGGGCTTGCCGACCGTTGCCTCGACGCTGAACTCGCGTTTCATTCGGTCGACCAGGATCTCGAGGTGCAACTCGCCCATGCCGGAGATGATGGTCTGGCCGGACTCCTCGTCAGTGTGGACGCGGAACGACGGGTCTTCCTGCGCCAGCCGGCCAAGCGCGATGCCCATCTTCTCCTGGTCGGCCTTGGTCTTGGGCTCGACCGCCTGCGAAATCACAGGCTCCGGAAACTCCATGCGCTCAAGCGTGATGATCCGGTGCGGATCACACAGCGTGTCGCCGGTCGTGACGTCTTTCAAGCCCACGGCTGCGGCGATATCACCCGCACGAACCTCCTTGATTTCCGCGCGCTCGTTCGCATGCATCTGCAACAGGCGACCGATACGGTCTTTGCGATCCTTGATCGGGTTGTAAATCGTGTCGCCCGAATTCAGAACGCCCGAATACACGCGCAGGAATGTCAACTGACCGACATAGGGGTCGGTCATGATCTTGAACGCCAGCGCGGAAAACTTCTCGTCGTCATCGGCCCTGCGTTGGACCGGCTTATCGGAATCGTCCATGCCCGTCACCGGCGGAATGTCGACCGGCGACGGCATGTACTCGACCACCGCGTCGAGCATCGCCTGCACGCCCTTGTTCTTGAACGCCGAGCCGCACAGCATCGGCGTGATCTCATTGGCGATCGTGCGGGTCCGCAGCGCCAGCTTGATCTCGGCCTCGCTCAACTCGCCGGTCTCGAGGTACTTGTTCATCAGTTCCTCGTTCGCCTCGGCGGCGGCCTCAAGCATCTTCTCGCGCCATTCCTTGCTCAGGTCGATGAGTTCGGCCGGAATCTCGCGGTACTCGAACTTCATGCCCTGGCTGGCTTCGTCCCAGAAGATGGCCTTCATCTTCACGAGATCGACCACGCCCTTGAAGCTCTCTTCGGCACCGATCGGCACCTGGATCGGAATCGGATTCGCCTTCAGGCGCGCGCGCATCTGCTCGTACACCTTGAAGAAATTGGCACCGGTGCGGTCCATCTTGTTGACGAACGCCAGCCGCGGCACCTTGTACTTGTTGGCCTGTCGCCAGACGGTTTCCGACTGCGGTTGCACGCCGCCCACCGCGCAATACACCATGCACGCGCCGTCGAGCACGCGCATGGAACGCTCGACCTCAATGGTGAAATCGACGTGCCCCGGGGTATCGATGATATTGATGCGATGCTCGGGGAACGACAGGTCCATCCCCTTCCAGAACGTCGTGGTTGCGGCCGATGTGATTGTGATGCCGCGCTCCTGCTCCTGCTCCATCCAGTCCATCGTCGCGGCGCCGTCGTGCACCTCGCCGATCTTGTGATTGACGCCGGTATAGAAAAGAATGCGCTCCGTCGTCGTCGTCTTGCCGGCGTCGATGTGTGCAGAGATACCGATGTTCCGATATCTTTCAATGGGCGTCTTGCGTGGCATAAAGCCTTCCTGAAACTAGAAGTGCGAGGTGCGCTCAGCGCGCCTCGCTTGTCCATCTAAAACCTGAAGTGCGCGAAAGCCTTGTTGGCCTCGGCCATGCGGTGCACTTCCTCGCGCTTCTTCATTGCGCCACCGCGGCCCTCGGCCGCCTCGAGCAGCTCTCCCGCCAGCCGCTGCGGCATCGATTTTTCGCCACGCTTCTTGGCCGCTTCCCGCAGCCAGCGCATTGCGAGAGCCATCCGCCGAACCGGGCGGACTTCGACCGGGACCTGGTAGTTGGCGCCACCGACCCGCCGGCTTTTCACCTCGACCATCGGCTTGACGTTGTTCAGCGCCAGCGTGAACACCTCGATTGCATTCTTGCCCGCTTTCTGCTCGATCTGCGACAGCGCGCCGTAAACGATGCGCTCGGCTACGGCCTTCTTGCCGTCGAGCATGATCACGTTGACGAACTTGGTGAGGTCCGTGCTTTGAAATTTCGGATCCGGCAGGATCTCGCGCTTGGGTACTTCACGACGACGGGGCATGGGACTTCCTCTCTGGCTTCAGTCATGAGCCGTCCGCGGGCGGGCGGCGGAGGCGGCCCCATCAAGCCGGGCCGCGACTTACTCGGCTGCGCACAAAGTCGCAACCGCGAACTTCGATCAGGTTGCCTTCGGACGCTTGGCGCCGTACTTGGAGCGGCTCTGCTTGCGGTCTTTCACACCCTGGGTATCGAGCGACCCGCGAACAATGTGGTAGCGCACGCCCGGCAGATCCTTTACCCGACCGCCGCGAATCAGCACGACCGAGTGCTCCTGCAGGTTGTGGCCTTCGCCGCCGATGTAGGAGATCACCTCGTGGCCGTTGACCAGTCGCACCTTCGCCACCTTGCGCAGCGCGGAGTTGGGCTTCTTCGGCGTCGTCGTGTAGACCTTGGTGCACACGCCGCGCTTCTGCGGGCTCATCTTGAGCGCCGGGCTCTTGCTTTTCGCATGCGCGGATTCACGCGGCTTGCGCACCAGTTGATTGATCGTCGGCATCTTCTTTCGTCCGCCTGGGTTTCGTTAACAGGGATTCCGTGTAACAGCACTGGAACGTTGCCGCGCCAGCGCCGACTGGGTCTTGCACGGAGGGGTGGCACCGGGAAATGGCGCCCTGAACGATCGAACGCGCGGTCGCGTCGAGACGAAAAGAACGCCGAGCCCGGGCGGGCTCCGGAAAGCCTTGGATTTTCCCCTGTTCAGTGCACTAGTGTCAAGGCGAGGAGTTCCTCGAAAAAGAAGCGGCCGGCACATGGCCAGCCGCCACTTTGGTCCATGGCCAGTTTTGATCAGGGCTCGGACACCTCCGTTGAGTCTTCGCCACCCTCAAGCGCCTCGACCGGCGTCGTGGACGCCTCCAGTGCCGCCAGGGCTTCTCGTTCTGCGGCTTCGGCTTCTTCCTTTTCCTTGCGTGCGCGGTGATAAGCCAGGCCAGTGCCCGCCGGGATCAGTCGGCCGACGATCACATTCTCCTTCAATCCTCGCAGGCCGTCGGTCTTGCCCATGATCGCCGCCTCTGTAAGGACGCGCGTCGTCTCCTGGAACGATGCGGCAGAAATGAAGGAGTCGGTCGACAGCGACGCCTTGGTGATTCCGAGCAGAATGTTCTCGAACAACGCCGGACGGCCACCCTTGGCGACCGCCTTGTCGTTTTCGTCCAGCAGTTCCGAGCGCTCCACCTGTTCACCGGTGATGAACGGCGCGTCGCCCGGATCGGTCACCTGCACTCGGCGCAGCATCTGCCGCACGATGACTTCGATGTGCTTGTCGTTGATCTTCACACCCTGCAGACGGTAAACGTCCTGGACCTCGTCGACGATGTAGCGCGCCAGCGCTTCGACACCGATCAGGCGCAGGATGTCATGCGGATCCGCCGGCCCGTCGACGATCGACTCGCCTTTGTTCACCACCTGGCCGTCGTGTACCAGCACGTGCTTGTCCTTCGGGATCAGGAACTCGTGCTCCTTCCCGTCGAGATCGGTGATGATCAAGCGCTGCTTGCCCTTGGTGTCCTTGCCGAACGACACGGTGCCGGTGACTTCGGCGAGTGTGCCGGCATCCTTCGGGGAACGCGCCTCGAACAGTTCCGCCACACGCGGCAGACCGCCGGTAATGTCGCGCGTCTTCTGCGACTCCTGCGGAATGCGCGCCAGCACTTCGCCTACCGCCACTGGCTGGCCGTCGCGCACGACAATCAAGGCGCCAACCGGGAAGCTGATCGTGACCGCGTGATCGGTGCTGGCGATCTTGACCTCTTCACCCGATTCGTTGATCAGTTTCACCTGCGGACGCACGCCGCGCGTGGTCGATCCACGTCGCTTGGCGTCGATCACGACCAGGGTGGAAAGTCCCGTCACCTCATCGATCTGCTTGGCAACCGTGACGCCCTCTTCGATGTTCTCGAATTTCACCGTGCCGGCGTACTCAGTAATGATCGGTCGCGTCAGGGGATCCCAGCTGGCAAGCTGCGCACCCGCCTTGACCGCCTTGCCGTCAGTCACGAGCAATGTGGCGCCATACGGCACCTTGTGGCGCTCGCGCTCACGGCCGTTGTCGTCGACGATGATGACCTCGCCCGAACGCGAGATCACCACCTGCTCGCTCTTGGCGTTGGTGACATAGCGCATGGTCGCCGTGAAGCGGACCGTGCCGTTGCTCTTGGCCTCTACACTGCTCGCAACCGCTGCGCGCGACGCGGCGCCGCCGATGTGGAATGTCCGCATCGTCAGCTGCGTGCCGGGTTCGCCGATTGATTGCGCGGCAATCACACCGACCGCTTCGCCTGCGTTCACGAGGACACCACGACCCAAGTCGCGGCCGTAGCACTTGGCACAGATGCCGTAGCGCGTGTCGCATGACAGCGGCGTGCGCACCTTGACTTCATCAAGTCCGACCTGCTCGATCCGGTCAACCGCGTCCTCGTCCAGCAGCGTTCCGGCCGCTAACACGACTCCTTGCGTGTCGGGATTGATCAGGTCGAGCGCGGCGACGCGTCCAAGAATTCGATCGCGCAGCGATTCAATCACCTCGCCACCCTCCACCAGCGCGCGCATTGCAACGCCGTTGGTGGTGCCGCAATCGTCCTCGGTCACAACCAGATCCTGTGTCACGTCGACCAGACGACGTGTGAGATAGCCAGAGTTAGCGGTCTTCAATGCCGTGTCCGCCAGGCCCTTGCGCGCGCCGTGGGTCGAAATGAAGTACTGCAGAACGTTCAGGCCCTCACGGAAATTCGCCGTGATCGGCGTCTCGATGATCGAGCCGTCCGGCTTGGCCATCAGGCCGCGCATGCCGGCCAGCTGGCGAATCTGTGCCACCGAACCGCGCGCACCCGAGTCAGCCATCATGAAGATCGAGTTGAACGATTCCTGCCGAGTGTCGCGGCCATGACGATCGACGGTCTGCTCGGTGGCGAGCTGCTCCATCATCACTTTGCCGACCTGATCGCCGGCGCGACCCCAGATGTCGACCACTTTGTTGTAGCGCTCGCCCTGGGTAACCAGACCGGAGGTGTACTGCGCCTCGATCTCCTTCACTTCTTTCTCGGCGGCGCGAATGATCTCTCCCTTCTGTGCGGGCACGAGCATGTCGTCGATCGCGATCGACAATCCCGCGCGCGTAGCCAGCGCGAAGCCGGACTGCAGCAGCTTGTCAGCGAAGATCACTGTATCGCGCAGACCGCACTTGCGGAACGCGGTGTTGATCAGCCGCGAGATCTCCTTCTTCTTCAGTGGCCTGTTCAGCACGCTGAAGGGAAGACCCGCAGGCAGGATTTCGCTCAACAAAGCGCGGCCAACAGTGGTTTCGTAGCGCGTGACTTTTTCGCTGCGCTCGCCGGTATCGCGATTGACGTCGACCTCCCGAATGCGCACGGTGATACGCGTCTGCAGTTCGACCTGGCGACTTTCGTAGGCGCGATGCACCTCCGCCACGTCAGTGAAGAAGGCGCCTTCACCCTTCCCGTTGGTCTTCTCGCGCGTCGAAAAGTAAAGCCCCAGCACCACGTCCTGCGACGGCACGATCGACGGATCGCCATTGGACGGGAACAGCACGTTGTTCGACGCCAGCATCAGCGAGCGTGCTTCCAGCTGCGCTTCCAGCGACAGCGGCACATGCACCGCCATCTGGTCGCCGTCGAAGTCGGCATTGAACGCCGCGCACACCAGCGGATGCAACTGGATCGCCTTGCCCTCGATCAGCACCGGCTCGAAGGCCTGAATGCCCAAGCGGTGCAGCGTCGGCGCGCGGTTGAGCATCACCGGGTGCTGGCGGATCACCTCTTCGAGAATGTCCCACACAATGGGCTCCTGCCCATCGACCATCTTCTTGGCGGCCTTGATCGTGGTCGCGAGGCCCATCAGTTCAAGCTTGTTGAAGATGAACGGCTTGAAAAGCTCAAGCGCCATCAGCTTCGGCAGACCGCATTGATGCAGCTTCAACTGCGGTCCCACCACGATGACCGAGCGACCCGAGTAGTCGACGCGTTTGCCGAGCAGGTTTTGGCGGAAGCGGCCGCCCTTGCCTTTGATCATGTCGGCAAGCGATTTCAGAGGACGCTTGTTAGCGCCCGTCATCGCCTTGCCACGACGCCCGTTGTCGAGCAGCGAGTCGACGGCCTCCTGCAGCATGCGCTTCTCGTTGCGCACGATGATCTCGGGCGCTTTCAACTCGAGCAGACGCTTCAGGCGGTTGTTGCGGTTGATCACGCGCCGATACAGGTCATTCAGGTCTGACGTCGCGAAGCGGCCACCATCGAGCGGCACCAGCGGGCGCAGTTCCGGCGGCAGTACCGGCAGCACTTCGAGGATCATGAACTCGGGCTTGATACCCGAACGCTGAAAGCCTTCCAGCGTCTTCAGGCGCTTGGCGAACTTCTTGATCTTCGCTTCCGAACCCGTCTCCGACAGGTCTTTGCGCAGCGTCTCGATTTCCTTGTCGACATCGATCGCGCGCAGCAGTTCGCGGATCGCCTCCGCGCCCATCAGCGCACGGAATTCATCGCCATACTCTTCTGTCTTCGCGATGAAGTCGTCCTCGGTCATCAACTGGCCCTTCTTCAACGGCGTGAAGCCCGGGTCGGTGACGCAGAACGCCTCGAAGTACAACACGCGTTCGATATCGCGCAGCGTCATGTCGAGCACCATGCCCATGCGGCTCGGCAGGCTCTTCAGGAACCAGATGTGGGCGGTCGGGCTGGCCAGTTCAATGTGGCCCATGCGCTCGCGGCGCACCTTGGCCAGCGTCACCTCGACGCCGCACTTCTCGCAAATCACGCCGCGGTGCTTCAGCCGCTTGTATTTGCCGCACAGGCATTCGTAGTCCTTGATCGGCCCGAAGATCTTGGCGCAGAACAAGCCGTCGCGTTCCGGCTTGAACGTCCGGTAGTTGATCGTCTCCGGTTTCTTCACCTCTCCGTACGACCACGAGCGGATCTTGTCCGGCGAAGCGATGCCGATCTTGATCGCGTCGAACTGCTCATCCTGCTTGTTAACTTGCTTGAATAGATCGAGTAGCGCTTTCATGCTGACTCCTGCTGAATCTGTCGGGCTGCGTTAGCTGCGCTCAAGGTCGATATCAATGCCGAGCGAACGGATCTCCTTGACCAGGACGTTGAAGGATTCCGGCATGCCGGCATCGATCGAATGCTCGCCCTTGACGATGTTCTCGTACACCTTGGTGCGGCCATTCACATCGTCCGATTTGACGGTAAGCATTTCCTGCAGCGTGTACGCCGCGCCATAGGCCTCGAGCGCCCACACTTCCATTTCGCCAAAGCGCTGGCCGCCGAACTGAGCTTTGCCCCCCAGCGGCTGCTGGGTGACGAGCGAGTACGGTCCGGTCGAACGCGCGTGCATCTTGTCGTCAACCAGGTGGTGCAGCTTCAGCATGTGCATGTAGCCAACCGTTACCGGGCGCTCAAATGCGTCGCCGGTGCGACCGTCGTAAAGGGTGGCCTGGGTCTTGGTCGGTGTCAGCTGAAGTCGCGCCGCCACCTCGGGTAGATAAGCCATGTCGAGCATCGCGCGGATCTCCGACTCCGATGCGCCATCGAACACCGGGGTCGCGAACGGCACGCCCTGTGAGAGATGTTCGGCAAGCTGCATGGTCTCGTCGTCCGACAGTCCGTCGACCTCTTCTGGCTTGCCCGATTTGTTGTAGACCTCGCGCAGCAGTGCACGCACCTGCGCCGATTTCGCCTCCTTGACCAGTTCGCCGATTCGCAGGCCAAGGCCCTTCGCGGCCCATCCGAGGTGCGTTTCCAGGATCTGGCCGACGTTCATCCGCGACGGCACACCGAGCGGGTTGAGCACGATATCGACCGGACGCCCGTCCGCCATGTAAGGCATGTCTTCCACCGGCGTGATCTTCGATACCACGCCCTTGTTGCCGTGACGGCCGGCCATCTTGTCGCCCGGTTGCAGGCGGCGCTTGACGGCCAGGTAGACCTTGACCATCTTCAGCACGCCTGGCGGCAGTTCGTCGCCCTGGGTGAGCTTCTTGCGCTTGTCTTCGAACGCCTGGTCGAACTGGCGACGCTTGGCTTCGATCGACTCCTTCAGGCCCTCGAGCTGACCCGCCGCCGCCTCGTCTGACAGGCGGATGTCGAACCAGTGGTACTTCTCGAGCGAATCGAGATAGTCCTTCGTGATCACGGTGCCCTTGGCGATCTTGCGTGGCCCGCCGGTCGCCTCCTTGCGCAGCATCAACTTCTCGATCCGCGCAAATGCGTCACCTTCGACGATGCGAAGCTGGTCGTTCAGATCCTGACGGTAGCGCTTCAGCGCATCGTCGATGATCTGCTGCGCGCGCTTGTCGCGCTCGATGCCTTCGCGCGTGAAGACCTGCACGTCGATCACGGTGCCGTTCATGCCCGACGGCACGCGCAGCGACGTGTCCTTCACGTCGCTCGCTTTCTCGCCGAAGATCGCGCGCAGGAGCTTCTCTTCCGGCGTCAGCTGCGTTTCGCCCTTCGGTGTGACCTTGCCGACCAGCACGTCGCCGGCCTGCACTTCGGCGCCGATGTAGACGATTCCCGATTCGTCGAGCCGCGCAAGTTGGTTCTCGGACAGATTCGAGATATCGCGCGTGATCTCTTCCGGTCCAAGCTTGGTATCGCGCGCGACGACATTGAGTTCCTCGATATGGATCGACGTGTAGCGGTCGTCGGAAACGACTTTCTCGGAGATCAGGATCGAATCCTCGAAGTTGTAGCCGTTCCACGGCATGAACGCGACCAGCATGTTCTGGCCGAGCGCCAGTTCGCCCAGATCGGTCGACGCGCCGTCAGCGATCACGTCGCCCTTGGCAATCACGTCGCCCTTCTTGACGATCGGCGTCTGATTGATGTTCGTGTTCTGGTTCGAACGCGTGTACTTGACGAGGTTGTAGATGTCGACGCCGACTTCACCGGCGACGTTCTCATCCTCGTTGACGCGCACCACGATACGGTTGGCGTCCACGAAGTCGACGACGCCGCTGCGCAGCGCCTGCACCGTCGTGCCCGAGTCGACCGCGACCGTGCGCTCCACGCCGGTGCCGACAAACGGCTTCTCGGGACGCAGGCACGGTACCGCCTGCCGCTGCATGTTCGATCCCATCAACGCGCGGTTGGCGTCATCGTGCTCGAGGAAGGGAATCAGCGATGCCGCGACCGACACAATCTGCGACGGCGCCACGTCCATGTACTCGACCCGCTCGGGCGACATCAGCACGAACTCGCCGGCCTGCCGGCACGAGACCAGCTCGTCGAGGAATTTACCGGTCTTGTCGAGCGGCGCATTCGCCTGCGCGATCACATATTTGCCTTCCTCGATCGCCGACAGGTACGAGATCTCGTTGGTGACATGGCTCTTGCTCACCTTCCGATACGGCGTCTCGAGGAAGCCGTATTCGTTCAAACGCGCGTACAGCGACATCGAGTTGATCAACCCGATGTTCGGACCTTCGGGTGTCTCGATCGGGCACACGCGTCCGTAGTGAGTCGGGTGCACATCGCGCACCTCGAACCCGGCGCGCTCGCGCGTCAGGCCGCCAGGTCCCAGGGCCGAGACGCGACGTTTGTGCGTGATCTCCGACAACGGATTGGTCTGGTCCATGAACTGGCTCAGCTGAGATGAGCCGAAGAATTCGCGAATGGATGCCGAGATCGGCTTGCTGTTGATCAGGTCGTGCGGCATGAGGTTTTCGGTCTCAGCCTGACCGAGGCGCTCGCGCACCGCACGTTCAACTCGTACGAGGCCAGCGCGGAACTGGTTTTCGGCCAGTTCGCCAACGCAGCGCACGCGCCGGTTGCCGAGGTGATCGATGTCATCGATCTCGCCGCGACCATTGCGCAGCTCAACCAGGACCTTCATCGTATCGATGATGTCCTCATGGGTAAGCACCATCGGACCAGTGATCTCAGCGCGACCGAAGCGGCTGTTGACTTTCATGCGACCGACGCGCGACAGGTCGTACGTATCGTCGTCGAAAAACAGGCGGCGAAAAAGCGTCTCGACTGCATCCTCGGTCGGCGGCTCGCCGGGGCGCATCATGCGATAGATCGCGATGCGCGCCGCCAGCTGATCGCCGGTCTCATCGATGCGCAGCGTGTTGGAGATAAAAGGCCCTTGGTCGAGATCGTTTGTGTAGATGGTGCGGATGTCCTTGACGCTGGCCGCCCGCAGCTTCTTCATCAGGTCTTCGGTAAGTTCTTCGTTCGCATGCGCGACCACTTCGCCAGTCTCAGCGTCGACCACGTTGCCCGCCAGCACGCGCCCGAGCAGATAGTCCTCAGGCACCTCGATCCGCTTCATGCCCGCGGCTTCCATGTCGCGGATGTGCTTGGCATTGATGCGCTTGTCCTTGGCAACGACGACCTTGCCGGTCTTGTCGGCGATGTCAAAGCGCGCGATCTCGCCGCGCAGGCGCTCGGGAACGAGCTCCATGTAACCGCCCGTGTTGGACGCGAGGCTGAAACCATCAAAGGTGAAGAAGTGCGCCAGGATCTGCTCCGGCGTCAGTCCGATTGCCTTCAGAAGGATCGTCGCGGGCATCTTGCGGCGACGATCGACGCGGAAGTACAGGATGTCCTTGGGGTCGAATTCAAAATCGAGCCACGAGCCGCGATAGGGAATCACGCGCGCCGAGAACAGCAACTTTCCGCTCGAATGCGTCTTGCCCCGATCGTGCTCAAAGAAGACGCCCGGCGAGCGATGCAGCTGCGACACGATCACGCGCTCAGTGCCGTTGATCACGAACGAGCCCGTGGTCGTCATGAGCGGAATCTCGCCCATGTAGACCTCCTGCTCTTTCACCTCCTTGACCGTTGGCTTGGCCGCCTCACGATCCATGATCACGAGCCGCACCTTTGCGCGCAGGGGTGACGCGTAGGTCAGGCCGCGCTGCTGACACTCCTTCACGTCAAACGGCGGCTCCCCGAGATTGAAGCCGCCAAACTCCAGCCGCGCCATCTGGTTGTGGCTGCTGATCGGGAAGATCGACAGGAACGCCGCCTGCAAGCCTTCCGGCTTGCGCTGTAACGGTGGAGTGTCGGCCTGCAGGAACTGCATGTAAGACTCGAGCTGGGTTGCCAGCAGAAAGGGCACTGCCTGGACAGCAGGCCGCTTGGCAAAGCTCTTGCGGATACGCTTCTTTTCGGTGAAGGAGTACGGCATGGACGCTCCGTGCGGGAAAGCCTAGCGATGCACGCGCAGCGCGGACGAGGAAAACCGCACGGGCAAAGCTGCCCGCGCGGCAATACGCGTTCCGAGTTGTTCGTTCATCAGGGGAAGTCTTTGATTTGGGGATTGATCTGTGGAATCCAACCCAAATCAAAGACTTCGGGGTCGGTGCGCCGATGGCGCACCGACCTTTTCGTTCTTATTTCACTTCAACTTTCGCGCCGGCGTCTTCCAGTTTCTTCTTGGCTGCATCGGCGTCGGCCTTGTTCACGCCTTCCTTGACAGGCTTGGGCGCGCCGTCGACCAGGTCCTTGGCCTCTTTCAGGCCCAGACCAGTCAGCTCGCGCACGGCCTTGATCACGTTGACCTTGTTGGCCCCGGTCTCGGCCAGAACGACTGTGAATTCGGTCTTCTCTTCCACGGCCGGCGCGGCTGCGCCACCGGCTGGGGCCGCGACGGCCACGGCCGCGGCGGCGGCAGAAACGCCAAATTTCTCTTCCATCATCTTGATCAGCTCGCTGATCTCAAGGACGGACTTCGCTGCGATCGCGTCGAGGATTTCTTGATTCGAAAGTGCCATTTGCTGCTCCTAATGCGTTGTGATTTCGGGGTTGCTTGACTGAATGCGGATCAGGCAGCCGCCTTTTCCTTCGCGTCCCGCACAGCGGCGAGCGTACGAACGAAGCGAGACGGCACCTCGTTGAGCGTGCGGACGAATTGGCCGATCGGCGCCTGCATGGTCGCCATCAGCTTCGCCAGCAGCTCTTCGCGGCTCGGCATCGTGGCAAGTGCGGTGACACCCTTTTCGTCCATGACGTAGTTGGGCATCGCACCGGCTTTGACGACGAGCTTGTCGTTGCCTTTGGCGAAGTTCGCGATCACCTTGGCCGCAGCGACCGGGTCGGCACTGAAGCCGTACACCAGCGGGCCGACGAGTTTGTCGGCCAATCCGGAGAACGGCGTGCCCCCGACAGCGCGACGCGCCAGGGTGTTCTTGAGCACACGCAACTGGACACCATGTGCGCGCGCTTCCCTGCGCAGTTTGGTGACCGACTCCACAGTCAGACCACGGTACTCGGCGACGACGATCGTCTGGGCCTTCGCCACAAGGGCGCAGACCTCGTCGACCATTGCCGCTTTCTCTTCTCGATTGAGACCCACGGTACTGGCTCCACTCAAAGGTGCTTAGCTCACGCCTTGCACCGGTTGCTAAACCGGCGACCGATGCGAGAGACCTTCGAGTTGCTCGCGCGAACGCTTCACAACGCAAATTCCCCTCTTCGGGACACCGTCTGCGCTGGATCAGAAACGTTGAGCGTTGAGTTCCGAGCAAGAAGCCCGACGCGCGTCACCGAATTAAGGAGGGCGGCCCCATTGCGCCTTGTGTAACGCTCAGCGCGACGGCACAGCCCTCTCCCAGCGGTCTTTGACAACAGCGCATCCGTTTCGAATCCTTCTCGACGTGACACGCAGCCCAAAGTCCTGAATGAGTCCGATCGTTCGGCCTCACCTTTTTCATGCCCGGTCGCAGCCGGGCGAGATTTCCTATGCGCTCAACGTGGCGGGATCGACACGCACGCCGATGCCCATCGTCGATGAAACCGAGAGTTTCTTCAGAAAGATGCCCTTGACCGACGCTGGCTTCGATTTGTTCAGCGCATCGACGAGCGCCGTCATATTCGTCTTGAGCCGATCGACGTCAAAAGAGGCGCGGCCGATCGAACAATGCACGATGCCTTCCTTATTCGCACGGAACTGAACCTGCCCGGCCTTTGCGTTCTTCACAGCGCCTGCAACATCCGGTGTTACGGTACCCACCTTCGGATTCGGCATCAATCCACGGGGGCCGAGAATCTGGCCCAGGCCGCCGACGACACGCATTGCATCGGGGGAAGCAATCACAACGTCGAATTCCATGAAACCGTCCTTGACCTTCGCGGCCAGGTCTTCAAACCCGACAATGTCCGCGCCCGCAGCTTTCGCCTCTTCGGCCTTTGCACCCTGTGTAAACACCGCCACGCGCACGGTCTTGCCCGTGCCTGCGGGCAGAACGACCGCACCACGCACGGATTGGTCGGATTTCTTGGCGTCGATGCCCAGTACCACGGCAATATCGACAGACTCATCGAATTTGGCCGTCGCTGTGTCCTTCACCAACTTGAGCGCATCGACCAGTGCGTAACTCTTGTTCGCCTCTACTTTGGAGCGAATTCCCTTGGTGCGCTTGGACAGATGTGCCATCTACAGTCCCTCCACCGTAATGCCCATCGAACGCGCGCTGCCTGCGATCGTGCGCACGGCAGAGTCGAGATTGGCCGCGGTCAGATCGGGCATCTTGGCCTTGGCGATGTCCTCGGCCTGCCCACGCGTGATCTTGCCCACCTTGTCGGTATGCGGCTTCGGCGATCCTCTTTCGATCTTTGCCGCCTTCTTGATCAGCACCGTCGCCGGTGGCGTCTTCATCACAAAGGTGAAGCTCTTGTCTGCAAACGCAGTAATCACCACCGGAATCGGCAGGCCAGGTTCCATGCCCTGGGTCTGTGCGTTGAACGCCTTGCAAAACTCCATGATGTTCAACCCGCGCTGACCGAGCGCAGGCCCGATCGGCGGCGATGGATTGGCTTTACCCGCTGGCACTTGCAGCTTGATAAAGCCGACAATTTTCTTTGCCATGTCAGCATCCTTCTGAGTTCAAGCGCGCTTTCGATTGCTCTACTGGCGCTCCTCATATCCGGGGTCATTTGCGCCGACCCCTTCGCGTTGCCCCCATCTTGGGGACCTACCCGATCAGACCTTTTCGACCTGACCGAATTCAAGATCAACTGGAGTCGATCGACCAAAGATGGTGACCGACACGCGGACGCGATTCTTGTCGTAGTTGACCTCTTCAACGTTGCCGTTGAAGTCAGTGAAAGGACCGTCTTTTACGCGAACCATCTCGCCCACTTCGAACAGCACTTTCGGCCGTGGCTTCTCATAGCCTTCCTGCATCCGCAGCAGAATTTCATCGACCTCACGTTGCGGCAGCGGTGACGGACGATTCGCCGTACCGCCTAGAAAACCGGTGACCTTGGGAGTGCTCTTGACCAGATGCCAGGCATCGTCGGTCATGTCCATCTCGACCAGCACATAGCCCGAATAAAGCCGTCGCTCCGAGATCGCCTTCTTGCCGCCCTTGACCTCGACGACCTCTTCGGTCGGCACGAGCACCCGACCGAAATGTGATTGCAGCCCGGCGCGATCGATGCGCTCCTGCAGCGTCTTCGCAACGCTCTTCTCCATGCCTGAATAGGCATGCACCACATACCAGCGCTTGGTTCCCGATGTTTGAGCCGCTTCAGTCATCGTTTCTTTGCCTCACCCATTACTTCCAGCGCAACAGCAGGTCATACAGCACCCACTCGAGCGACTTGTCCACGATGAACAGGAAGATCGCCATGATCACGACAAACGCAAACACAATTCCCGTGGTGTTGACCGTCTCCTTGCGTGACGGCCACGTGACGCGGCGGGCTTCGTCGTAAGACTCGCGCGCGAATCCAAGAAAGCGCTTGCCCGGCAGCGAGAACCACGCCGTCGCCAGCCCGAGCACGACGCCGCCCACCAGGATTCCGATGCGAGCCAGCATCGGTTGATCCGACAGAAAGCTGAAGCCCAACACTCCCGCGAGCACGATCATGATCGCGATCGAGACCAGAGCCACATCGGACTTGCTGTTTACGGTTTCGACGTTCTGCGTAGTCATTCAGTTTTTGCCTTGGCAGGGGCAGAGGGAATCGAACCCCCAACCTTCGGTTTTGGAGACCGACGCTCTGCCAGTTGAGCTATGCCCCTGCGCTGATCGGATCACACACACCCGTGGCGCGCCTCGTCTTAAGCTACTCAATCACCTTAGCGACGACGCCGGCGCCGACGGTGCGGCCGCCCTCGCGCACGGCGAAGCGCAGCCCCTCTTCCATCGCGATTGGCGCAATCAGCGCCACCTGCATCGTGATGTTGTCGCCCGGCATCACCATCTCGGTGCCCGCCGGCAACTCGATCGAGCCGGTCACATCCGTGGTGCGGAAATAAAACTGCGGCCGATACCCGTTGAAGAACGGCGTGTGCCGCCCGCCTTCTTCCTTGGACAGCACGTACACCTCGGCACTGAACTTGGTGTGCGGGGTGATGGAGCCCGGCTTGGCCAGCACCTGGCCGCGCTCGACGTCTTCGCGCTTGGTGCCGCGCAAGAGCACCCCGACGTTGTCGCCCGCCTGGCCTTCGTCCAGCAGCTTCCTGAACATCTCGACCCCGGTGCAGATGGTCTTGACGGTGGGCCGGATGCCGACGATCTCGATCTCGTCACCCACACGCACGATGCCACGCTCAACCCGACCAGTGACCACCGTGCCGCGCCCGGAAATGGAAAAGACGTCTTCGATCGGCATCAGAAACGGCTGATCAATGGCACGCTTGGGCGTGGGGATGTAGCTGTCCAGTGCTTCGGCCAGCTTCATGATGGACTGCTCACCCAGCTCGCCCTTGTCGCCTTCGAGCGCCTGCTTGGCTGAGCCCTTGATGATGGGAATGGTGTCGCCGGGAAACTCGTACTTGCTGAGCAACTCGCGCACTTCCATGTCGACGAGCTCGAGCAGCTCGGCGTCGTCCACCATGTCGCACTTGTTCATGTAGACGATGACATAGGGCACGCCCACCTGGCGCGCCAGCAGGATGTGCTCGCGCGTCTGCGGCATGGGGCCGTCGGCCGCACTGACCACCAAAATGGCGCCGTCCATCTGCGCCGCACCGGTGATCATGTTCTTGACATAGTCGGCATGGCCCGGGCAGTCAACGTGTGCATAGTGCCGCTTGGCCGTCTCGTACTCGACGTGGGCGGTGTTGATGGTGATGCCGCGCGCCTTCTCCTCCGGCGCCGCATCAATCTGGTCATACGCCTTGTACTCCCCACCATACTTCTTGCTCAACACCAGCGTCATGGCCGCCGTCAGCGTGGTCTTGCCATGATCCACATGCCCAATCGTCCCCACATTCACGTGCGGCTTGGTGCGCTCAAATTTGCCTTTTGCCATCGCAGACTCCTGACTGCCTCGTCTTGTTCGCCGACCGGATCAACCGGCCGATTTGTCAACGTGCCTAAAACCTGGTGCCCATGACGCGGATCGAACGCGTGACCTCTCCCTTACCAAGGGAGTGCTCTACCACTGAGCCACATGGGCCAAGGCACGTGATGCGCGCCTTGGGAAAAACCGTGGAGCGGGTGAAGGGAATCGAACCCTCGTCGTAAGCTTGGAAGGCTTCTGCTCTACCATTGAGCTACACCCGCCTGCCGAATCGACGCGCGAAAGCCTCGAAACCGCTGCGCCCGCCGCAAGAAAAATCGAGTAACCGGGTTTCCTTCGCATTCGCTGGTGGAGGAGGTTGGATTCGAACCAACGTAGGCGTAAGCCAACAGATTTACAGTCTGCCCCCTTTAGCCGCTCGGGCACCCCTCCGTAAGGGAACCGCAAATTATGGTTGTGAGACAAGGACTTGTCAAACCGGCGCCGAAGAGATCGCGACGCAGCAACGGTCGTGATCACGATCACGGGAGCCGTCGCGATCGATTCACTCGATGCAAGCGCGCAGCGATAGAGTCCCAGCCGCAAAGTGTAAGCGCTCACTGAAAGATTGAGGCGCACAAAGTGTTGAGATCTTACTAACGTCAGAAAGAGTCCCAATGAGTAAAGAGTTTGCGTCCCGTGGCGACCTTGAGCCCAAGAAGACGACGTTTACCCAGTTGTCACAACATGCTTATGCATATACGGCCGAGGGGGACCCGAACTCTGGCGTAGTGATTGGCGAGGAGGCAGCGATGGTGATCGATACCACCGCAACCCCGGTGATGGCCCAGGAGCTGATTCGTCACATTCGGGCGATCACCGACAAACCAATCAAGTACGTGGTTCTCTCGCACTATCACGCGGTTCGCGTCCTTGGCGCAACGGCGTATCAAGCGGAAGGCGCGCAGGAGGTCATCGCCAGCCGGGGCACTTACGAGCTCATCCGTGAACGCGGGGCCCAGGACATGCAGTCGGAAATCGAGCGGTTTCCAAGACTCTTCCAGGCTGTCGAGTCAATCCCGGGATTGACATGGCCATCACTCGTATTCGAGCGCGAATTGTCGGTGTTTCTGGGTGAATTGGAGGTGCAGATCCGGCATCCGGGGCCCGGACACACGAAAGGCGATACGGTTGTCTGGCTGCCAAGCGATAAAGTTCTGTTTTCGGGTGATCTCGTTGAGTACGAGGCAGCCGCCTACACCGGTGACGCGCAACTCGAGGAGTGGCCGGCGACCCTCGAAATACTGCGCGCCTTGGGTCCGGAGAAGCTGGTCCCCGGACGCGGCCCAGCCCTGCTCAATGCGGCAGACGTCAACAAGGCGATCGACTACACGAAGTCCTTTGTCACTACGCTGTACGCAGCCGCCAGGGAAAGCGTTGCAGCTCGCCGCGGTCTGAAGCAGGCATTCGATCACACGCGGTCGAAAATGGATCCACAGTTTGGTCACGTTTTCATCTACGAGCATTGCCTGCCCTTCGACGTATCGCGAGCGTACGACGAGGCGAATGGAATCAAGCATCCGCGCATCTGGACCGCGGAGCGCGACCGAGAGCTTTGGCGTGCACTGCAGGATTGAAACAAGACCGAAAGCCCGCTGGCCCTGCGCTCTCGATCGTTGACAGGCCAGGAACGCGGCGACGGCCAACCACTACATCTGCTTAAACAGATGCGTGTAGTTACGGCTGACTTCGAGTTTCTCGGAATGATTCCTCAGTTGCACCAGCTGGCGCCCGCGAAAATCGCGCGTAATGCCGGCGATGGCCTTGACGTTGACTATCGTTGAACGGTGAATCTGCCAAAACTGCGTGGGATCGAGTTCTTCCACCAACTCCTTGATGGGTTTGCGGATCAGCGCCTCATAGGTTTCGGTCTGCACACGCGTGTATTTCTCGTCGGACGTGAAGAACAGCACGTCTGCAATCGGAATCATGCGTAATTGCTGGCCCATCGACGCCTGGATCCACTGCAGGTATTCCGCCCCAGTAGCCGTGGTGCCGGGCGCCGGAATTCCGTCGATTTTCGCCGACAGCTCCGCCAGCAGCGCGCTCAGGTCGGCCGGCTTTTCGCTCAGCCGCTTACGCAGGCGTGCGACCGTAAGCTCGAGCCGTTCCCGATCGGCAGGCTTCAAAACGTAGTCGACAGCACCCTGCTCGAATGCCTCGACCGCGTATTCGCCGTACGCGGTGATGAACACGATGTGACAGGCGTCGCCGATCTCGCGCGCCGCTTCGACGCCAGTCATGCCGGGCATGCGGATATCAAGGAACGCAAGATCGGGCTTGAACTCGCGTACCGCGTCGACTGCTTCGCGGCCATTCTTGACCTCGGCAACAACCTGGAGGTCCGGCCAAACCTCACTCAGGCGGGAACGCAACTGCTCGCGCATCAAGCGCTCGTCGTCGGCAATGATCGCCCGCGTCATGCCAACATTGTAAGAGAGCCGATGCTCCCCTACGCTGGCTGCGCTGTCGGCGTAATGTTTGTGGTCTTGTCCGCCGCGTCGATTGTGTATGGCACTTCGATCGTCGCGATCGTTCCCGAGGGCGTGTTTGCGTCGATGGTCACTTTCGCCGCGCTTCCGTACAAGGCCGAAAGCCGTTCGCTGACGTTCGCCAGCCCGACGCCCGTGCCGGGCTTGGTGCCAACCGCGAAACCGAGCCCGGTGTCGGCCACCGTCACGCGCAAGTTGCCGTTGGCGACATCAGCGCTGATCGTCAGTGTGCCCCCTTCGGCCTTTGGCTCGAGTCCGTGCTTGATCGAGTTCTCCACCAGAGACTGCAGCATCATTGGTGGGAACTGCGCCGACGCGAGCCCCTGCGGCACCGTGATTGCATATTGCAGTCGATCCTCCATCCGGACTTTAAGGATCTCCAAATAGGAACGGCACAGGGCGATTTCCTTACCCAGCGTCGTTGAGCCCTCGCGCATCTGTGGCAAAGCGGCGCGCAGATACTGAATGAGATTCTTCTGCATCGTGGATGCGCGCGACGGATCCGTCTCAATCAGATAGTCGACCGATGCCAGCGTATTGAACAGGAAATGCGGCTCGATCTGCGCCTGCATCATCTTGAGCTGCGCCTCAGCCAACTGCCGCTTCAGACTTTCTTCTGCCGCCGTTGCGGTCGCCGCCCGGGCGCGTGTTTCAGCCTTGCGCTTCGAGCCAAGCACCACCTTGACGATGATCAGCGTGGTGATCAGCAGCATGACAAACGTCATGATCCAGTCACTGCGGTGCTCCTGATACACACGCGTTCGTTTGGCGACCTGGCGATTGATCTGTTCGCTGACGATCTCCTCGATGCGATCGCGCGCGGCCTCGACGGCTTCCGTCGCCTTCTCGGCATCGGACAGCACCTGCGGCGATAAGGTGACCGCGTCGGCAGCGTTCGATTCACTGCCGCCGTCCGCCGTTGCGGACTTTGCGTCCTCGATCCGGATGCCCTTGCCGTCAATCACAACGGCCACGCTCTTGCCATCCTTATCGGCCAGGATACGTACGCCCTTGCTATCAACTCGCACCCCCGACGGCTCCAGCGGCTTGGTCCCCGGCTGACCGCCCCGGCCGACCACGTCGGGCGTTGCTGGCGCCGGCGGCACCGGGGCCGCTGGTGGTCGCGGCGGCGCAATTTTGATGCCGTCAGGGCTAACCGAGACGATCACATTGACGCGATCGTTCGGATCGCCCTTGTCAATCACCAAGGCCGGCGAGCGCTTGAAAATCAGTGACGTTGCTATGCCTCCCAGGATCACCAGCAGGATCGACAGCAGAAAGAACTTGCCCCATCCAATGCGCGCCAGCCAATCGCCGAATCTGGCGGCGTTTCTCTTCAAGCCAGGCGCGTACCCGCGCGCAATATCCGCTGCGGCGGCTGCCATGCGCCCAAGCACCTGCCCGGTCTTGTCCACGGCACCTACCTTGGGGGCTGGCTGCTCGTTGTTCGTTTCATTCATCGCGAAGTCTTTCCGGGCCGGGGGCAGATCTTGTGCCGAAGCATGGTCGCCTTTCTGTTCCTGTCAGCCGCCGTTGGATTCTTCCAGCAAGGCGGCAGAATGCGAATCGATCGGATCGTCAGAACGGAATGTAAGAACACCGCCGCACACGCACGAGTGGGGCGCGATGAACTGCAAGAAACGAACGCTGAACTGCAATAACCGCGCCTGAGCGCGCGGCGGCGGTCAGTCCATGCCGGCAGCGCGCAGGATCAGCGAGACGAAGAGCAGCAGCCAGCCCGCCGCTGAAACGCGATCAGCCCACGGGTGCGCGCTGCGCAGTCTTTCTACTTCGCGTAGCAGTTCGTCACGCGACTTCGCGCGCGAGTCAGCGCGCGCAATCGCCTGCAGGAACGGGAACTGTGTCATCAGCGACAGCATCAGGCACGCAACTCCGGCATCTCCCATCCCATGCGCGAGCCGACCTGCATCGAAGTCCACCAGCGCGAGAGCGCCCATCATTGCGCTGAGATAGAAGAAAACGTTGCGCCACGTGCGCTCGTGAACTGATTCCTGAGGTTGGGCGGGCTTGCTCATACTCATACTGATAGCCAGTCTGTCACCTCCCATATGGCCGCTGCAAGATGCAAGTCAAGCCCGCGCCAGGTGCTTCAGCTGCCGAGCGGTCGTTTCCTTGATGGGCTCCAAAACAAGCCTCGACTGGACGTCGACGACCCCGTTGGGCTTCAGCAACTGCCCCATCATGAAAGATGAAAAGTGCTGCAACCCCTCGACGTTGACGCGCAGCAGTTAGTGCATACCTCCCCGTCAACGCGTAACAGGCCGCGGCCTCAGGCACGCTTACACCCGCGCTCTGAAATCAGAAATGGGCTTCTCTTCTCACTTTCCCGGCCTTGCTGTTACAAACAAACGCGATCAGGCCAAGTCCGATGCGCTCGGGCTCGACCAGGGTGTCGCACTGTCGGACAACTCCGAGTTCCTCCAGGCGGAGCATTCGGCGCCGACAGAGCGAAGGCGATAACGCGGCTCGGTCGGCCAGCTCCTGGTCGTCAATCGGCCTTCCATTTGCGGGACGTCCAAAATGCGCAAGTCCGTTCGGGCAGAAGAAATTGGCAGAATTTCTTCGTTCTTGCCGGCCTCGATCGAGCAATCCTGTTGCGCAGATCCCTTCTATTCGAGCATCGATCGCAACGATCTGCACTCATTGGTACAAGATACTGCGTTCCGCCTCCTACCCTGTGGTCAATTGGAGTCACGCATGAAGTTCACGCCTTGGGACAACCCGATGGGAACCGCGGGCTTCGAGTTCATCGAATATGCCGCGCCCGATCCAGACGCCCTCGGAAGTCTGTTCGAACAAATGGGGTTTGCGGCCGTGGCCCGTCACCGGCATAAACGAGTGACGCTGTACCGGCAGGGTGAAGTCAACTTCATCATCAATGCGGAGCCCGACTCCTTCGCGCGGCGCTTCGCGCGCTTGCATGGCCCCTCGATCTGCGCGATCGCATTTCGCGTACAGGATGCCGCTTACGCATACAAACGCGCGCTTGAACTCGGTGCGTGGGGCTTCGACTCCCAGTCCGGACCAATGGAGCTGAACATCCCCGCCATCAAGGGCATCGGCGACAGCCTGATCTACTTCGTCGATCGCTGGCGCGGCAAGGACGGCAATGCGGGCGCAATTGGCGACATCAGCATCTACGACGTCGACTTCGTCTCATTTCCAGACGCGCAGGTCGCGCCTCGTGGCTACGGCCTGACTTGTGTCGATCACCTGACGCACAATGTTCACCGCGGACGAATGAAGGAATGGGCTGAGTTCTATGAGCGGCTCTTCAACTTCAAGGAGGTTCGTTACTTCGACATCGAAGGCAAACTCACTGGACTGAAATCGAAAGCGATGACAAGCCCTTGCGGAAAGATTCGCATCCCGATCAACGAGAGTTCGGATGACAAGAGCCAGATCGCCGAATACCTCGACATTTACCACGGCGAAGGCATCCAGCACATCGCGCTGGCCACCGGAGACATCTACGCAACGGTTGAGGCCATGCAGGCCGGCGGCGTGCTTTTCCAGGACACGATCGGAACGTACTACGACCTCGTCGACCAGCGCCTGCCAGATCACGGCGAGCGACTCGAAGACCTGAGGCACCTGCGGATCCTGATCGATGGCGCCACGCATCAGGGAGCGCCAAACGAGTTGCTGCTGCAGATCTTCACTCAGACAGTGATCGGTCCGATTTTTTTCGAGATCATCCAGCGCAAGGGCGACGAGGGATTCGGCGAGGGCAACTTCCGGGCACTGTTCGAGTCAATCGAGCTTGATCAGATTCGCCGTGGCGTTCTGGCATCTGGTCCCGCGAAGCACTGAACGAGGACTGTGGCTCGCGTCACTGGCTGAGAGAGGACTGAGTGCCGGACGGGTTCTGCGGGCTCAACGATTCGGTTTGGGGCTGAAACGGCGGCTGCATTGGCTGCATCGGCCTGAGCGGCGTGCCCGGGCCAGGGAATCCGGGCGCAGGAAAGGAGGGTGCAGGTGCGGGGAGTCCCGTTGCGGGGATGGCAGGCCCACCTGCGCTGGGCGCGGTCAACGTGCCGCTATCGCGAGTAAACCCGGCCGGTGGCGGCACTCCGCCCAATACGACCGGTGCTCGCAACGGCAGACTCAGTTCCTGCCGTGCGCCGTTGTTGTCCAGCGTCACCCCATCGGGACGGACATCGACCAGCCTCGAGCCGCCCGACACCGCCCGGCCCAGCAACACAACGCGCGCCGGCCTGCCGTCGACCGCCAGGACCGCAGACGAATGCTTGCCCGCTGAAAACACGCCGACCAGCTGAACATTGGATACAACGACGGGCGCCGCCTGCACCAGTCCGAACATGCGCGCCGCCAGGGCTGGATCGGCTTCGCGCGGCGTTGGCGCCGCCACCGGTGGCGGAGCGGCAATCGAAGGCGGCGTGACGATCCTGAGAATCCAATACGTCGCGGCCGCGCAGACAATGGCGAGCATCACCAGGTGCAGCAGCAAGGTCGAGAGCTTTTTCATGATGGCGGAGCGCTCGCGCGCCCGGATTACGGCCTCAATTGTGCAGTCTGCGCCCCATATCGACGGTTGCTGGTCATCTCCATGGGTTAGCTTTGAAATGCTTTGACCTGGAACACGCCATCTCTTGCGAGTCCCGTTGATATTATGCGACTCGATCCGCGCCCATCAACAAAGCCGACCTCATCGATACGCCATCAACGGCCACTCCACCTTCGCGCGCATGTCCGGGAACCTCATGCCGACCAAATTGCATCGACAGCTGCCTTTAGGCTCGCACGGCTTTACGCTGATCGAGTTGATGGTCGTGATCGCGATCCTCGGCATTCTGGCAGCAATGATCGTGCCCAAATTCGTCGGCTTTACTGACGACGCGAGGGTCAGTGCCGCCAAGCAGGATATCGCCTCGATTATGCAGGCGCTGAAGGTCTACCGAATCGACAACGGCGCATATCCGACCACCGAGCAAGGCCTGCGCGCGCTGATTGCCAAGCCGACGGTGGAGCCGATTCCGTCCAATTGGCGCCAGGGCGGTTACCTCGAGCGCAACACAGTTCCGGTCGACCCGTGGAAGCGTGAGTACAAGTACCTGAATCCGGGCCTGCGCGGCGAGATCGATGTCTTCAGCTTCGGCCGCGATGGCCAATCGGGGGGCGAAGGCTACGACGCTGACATCGGGTCGTGGGGCCTCTAGCCCGGTGCAGTCATGTACCGGGCTTTACTCTCAGTACAAGAACGCGGTTTCACACTGCTGGAACTGCTGGTCGTGATCGTGCTGGCCGGCATCTTGCTCGCCCTCGTGACCGTCAACACCACCCCGGATCCGCGGCAGCAGTTGGAGCGCGAGGCACGCCGCATCGGTCAACTGGTCGGTGTCGCTGCCGATGAAGCGCGCATTCGTGGCGAGCGCGTTTACTGGGAGGCCGATCTGCGCGGCTATCGATTTCTTGCCGATGTCGGCGGCGAACGCCACCTGCTGACCGACGATATGCTGCGCGAGCGCGCGTGGGAACGCCCGATGGAGCAACTGGCCATCTTCGAAGGAGAGTCCGCACGCCCCAGCCAGATCATCCTCGCCGCGGGCGCGCCTCCGGTGCGCCTGCCGATAGGACGCGAATGGGTGCAGCCACGCTGGCGGCTGGAGCTTGCGAGCGACGTTGGTCGCGTCGCGGTCGAGTTCGACCCCGCCGGGCGCAGCCGCGTCATCGCGCAATGAAAACTCGGCCGCGCGGCTTCACGCTACTTGAAGTACTGGTGGCGCTGGTGATCATCGGAGTCGCGCTGTCAGCTGCGATGCGCGGTGCACTGGCACTGACCGGCAACGCCGTCGATTCGCGACGGATGCTGCTCGCCACGATCACTGCTGAGAATCGTCTGCTTGAGCTGCGCCTGGCGCGAAGTCAGCTGACCGTCGGGCAGACCACCACCGATTGCGCCGAAGGCGGCGTCACATTCGTCTGCGAGCAGGTTGTCAAACCAACTCCTAATCCGTTCTTTCGTCGCGTCGAACTGCGCGTGCTCTACCGCGATGCCGACACGCAACGCCGGTACGCCGAGATGATGGCGGTTCTGCCGATCAATCAATGACCAGCGCCGCGATGCGACCGACAATGACGGGCTTCACACTGCTCGAACTTCTCGTCGCGATCACCGTGCTGTCGCTGGTGTCGCTGATCTCATGGCGCGGACTCGAGTCGTTGACGGCGACCCGGATTCGCCTTGAGCCAGAAGCAAATGAGATCCGCGCAATGCTGACCACGTTTGGCCAGATGGAACTCGACTTCGCGCAGGTCGCCAACCCGGCCTTCATTACGCTGCCGCTGCAGCCGGTCAGCGCGCGCGAAGGCGGACAGGGCGCGCTTGAGATCGTGCGCTTTGCGCCGATGGAATCCGACCAGGCCTCGGCAATCCAGCGCGTCGTCTACTCACTGAAAGACGGGCAGTTGTCACGCGAAGTGTCCTCGCCAGTCAGAACACCCGCACTTCTTGCGCAGGCGCCGCTGTCGGCGGCGCCGTTGCTGTCCAACGTGCGCGCGTTGCAGGTGCGCGTATGGCGCGCCGGTCAAGGTTGGGTCGATGCAGGAGGGGGAATTGCTCCGACGCCCGACAATCCCTTCGCTGTGCCGCCAGGCATCGAAGTCACCGTCGAGCGTGATGACGGCACGCGGTTGAGACGCGTGATGGTGACCGGGTGACTGAGATGAGTCGTGCCGCTCGGCCATCGCGCACTCAATCGCGACCCTCCGCTCGCGGCACCGAACGCGGCGCCGCCGTGTTGATGGCGTTGTTCATCGCCACACTCGCCACGCTGATCGTGACGGGCCTGTTCTGGAATCAGTTCATCGTGCTGCGCACGATTGAGAACCAGCAGCTTTCCGTGCAGAGCAGGTTGCTGCTCACCGGGGCACTCGATTGGGCACGCGCCATCCTGCGCGAAGACCGCAACAACTATGACGCATTGACCGAACCCTGGGCACAGCAGCTGGCGGAAACGCGACTCGACCAACTCGGCGAGACCTCCACGCTTGCCTCGAAAGCCACGATCGCCGGCAGCATCGAGGACGCCCAGGCGCGGATGAACCTGCGCAACCTGATCGGCCTGGATGGCAAGGTCGCGGACCGCGAACTCGAAGCACTGCGCCGCCTGTGCGCACTGCTTGCGCTGCCGGGTGCGACGGCCGATCTGATCGCGGTGGCGATGGTAGAGTCGCGCGTGCCCACGGCCGGAACGCCTGGCGACAGCCCGACGACGGTGCGGCCGCTGATGCTGATGTTGCCGCAGGATTTGTACGGCGTTCGGGGACTTGATCCGCAGGCAGCGGCGAAGCTGGTTCCGTATGTGGCGATACTGCTGGATGCACCGACACCGATCAACGTGAACACAGCGAGTGCGGAGGTGATTGCGGCACGAATCGGCATCCCGCTGGCGGCGGCTCGAGCGCTGGTGGCCGAGCGCGAACGCCTCGGCTACTTCATCGATGTCGGCAACTTTCGCAATCGATTGCCCAACCAGGGCCAGGGCGGCGATCAGGATATTTCACAAATCGCCACCCAATCGCGCTACTTCCTGATCCGCGGCCAGGTCAGACTCGACCGCACCACCACGCGCCTCGAAGCGTTGGTGCGGCGACCGGCTGTAAACCAAACCGTCGAAGTGCTATGGCAACGCGAGTTGTGAAGGAGCGCTCGTACCAGCGCTTGCTGGTGCTGTTACCGCCGCATCGAACGGTGGCAAGCGGCGGCAATCGGCCGCAGCTTTCGTCAGCATCGGTAGTTGCGTACCTGGCAATCGATGCGGCCGGCAAGACCGAACGCGGCGATGGCCCGATTCCGCTGCTGCCGAAGGCTGGTCAGATCGATCTGGTCTTCGATTGCGCCGATGTCTTTTCGGCCGAGATCGATGCGCCGAAAATCTCCGCGGCGAAGCTTCAGCAGGCGCTGCCCAATCTCCTGGAAGACAGGCTGCTGACCGAGCCGGCCGACTGCCACTTTGCGATTGGCACGCGCGATGTGAACGCAAAGGTGCCGGTTGCGGTGATCCATCGCGCACTGCTGACGCGAGCGCTCGACGTGATGGCCGAAAGCGGCATGCGCCCGCGCGCCGCCTACGCCGACATCTACACGGTGCCCGCGCCGAGCGACCAGACACTCAATGTGCGTGTCGACCGTGGTCGCGGCGTGGCGCGCGTCGGCCCGCACGAAGGGTTCGCTTTCGAGCTCGACGTCGGCGTGCCGAGCGCACTGTCGCTGGCGATCCGGCAACGCGGAATCAAGCGTGTACGTGCCTTTGGGCGCGAGGCAAACAAACTCGTTGCGATGTCGGACGCACTGGACGCCCCGGTTGAAGTCGTAAAGAGCGACATCGACCCAAGCGCCGGCCGCGATGCCGTAAGTTTGCTGCAAGGCAGTTTCTCGGTGGCCGGTGCGTTACCTGGCATGCCACGCATCACGCCGCAGTCGCTGCGTACACCGGCGATCTGGCTGGCCATCGCCGCGGTTACCTGGATCGTCGGCATGAATGCGTATTGGTTCAAGCTGGAAAGGGAGCAAAGTGCGATTCACCAATCGATGCAGACCGCGTTCAGGAGTGCGTTTCCCAATCTCGATCCCGATCCGGGACTGGCCGTCGAGCAGGCGCGCCGCGAACTGCGCAGCTTGCGCGCGCGCGCCGGGTTGACGTCGAGCAGCGATTTTTCGGCACTGAATGCGCAAGCAGCACAGCTGTTGTCCGCCGCACCTATCGGCATCATCTCGAGCGTGGACTATCGCGACGGTTCATTGCGCTTGAAATTCAAGCCGGGATCTGCTGACCCGGCATTACAGAACCTGCTGCGCGTACAGGCCGGGCCGCTTGGACTGAACATACAATTCGAGGGTGACGGGTCAGCGCGACTCGAGGCGGCAGGTAGCTGAGCCATGGACAATCTGCTGCGCTTCTGGTCCGAGCGTGCGCCGCGCGAGAAAACGATCCTGGCGGTCGGTGGCGTGGTCTTGGTGGCAGCGCTCTTCTATCTGCTGCTGATCGAACCCGCGCGTAGCGGCACGGCGCGCCTCGAGCGCGGCCTGCCGGCCACGCGCGCGCAATCCGCACACTTGCAGGCTTTGCTCGCCGAAGTCAATGCGCTGAAGGCACGGCCGCAAGTTGCTGCGATTTCGGCGTCCGAAGCGCGCGGCACTTTGGAGAAGACGCTCGCCGGCGCGGGGCTGAAGGCCGCTCGCATCCAGCCGTTGTCAGAGGGCGATCTTCAGCTTTCGTTCAGCAATGTCCGGTACTCGAACTGGACCACCTGGCTCGCTGACACCGAGCGCACGCTGGGCGCGCGCGCGCATTCCGTCAGCGCAACGCGCGTGACTGCGGCAGGAAACGCAGACATCGAGCTGGTGCTGCGCTTGGCGAGACGATGACGGTCGCGTGACGGGAATGAAGGCTCTTGATGCTGCGTGCGCTTGTCTTCGGTGTGGTTGCGCTGACCGCGACTGTCGCGACCGTCGCCGCGTACGCTCCGGCGCAATGGCTGACGGGCGCGGTACGCAACGCGTCGCAGGGCCATGTGGATCTGGCCGATGCAAGCGGAACGATCTGGTCGGGCCAGGCAATCGTCGTGATCAGCGGCGGCGTACAACAAGGCGCTCCGCGGAGCAGCCTCGCCGAGCCGTTGACCTGGAAACTGTCGCCATGGTCGCTGCTCGCGGGCGTCGTCGATCTGACACTGTCACATCCCACTGCATTGGCGCAACCGCTTGCAATACGCGTGACATTCACTCGCCACGTCGACGCCGGACCGGCAACCGTCCGATTACCCGCATCACTGCTCGCGACATTGGGCGCACCATGGAACACGATTCGACCAGGCGGCGTCATCTCGTTTTCCTGGGATCGGCTGCTCATCAACGCGGGCCGCGTGCAGGGCAACTTGAGCGCGGAATGGCAGTTTGCCTCCAGTGCGTTGACGCCGGTATCGCCGTTTGGCCACTATCGGTTGCAGTCAAGCGGGAGCTACCCCGGTCTTCAACTCATGCTCCTGACTCTTTCGGGCCCCCTCGAGATGATGGGCAATGGCACAATCGCGGAGGGGGGGCGCTTACGCTTTCAGGGTGTGGCGCGGGCAGTACCTGGCGCCGACCCCGCCATCAAACTTCAACTTGCGGGTCTGATTGCATTGTTGGGGCGCCGCGAGGGCGAAACCGCGATACTGAACTTCGGAAGTTGAGAGATCGATGATGCGCACCCTGCTGGGAGCACGGGCCAGGGCGTCTGCCATGACGGCGACCCTCGTGGCGTTGCTCGTATTCGCTTGCACGATGTTGCCGTGGGTATCGCCGCATGCGCAAGTTGCGGGCTCCGATGAAACGGTGATGCTCAATTTCCCGAACAGCGACCTCGAGACTGTTGTTCGCGCCGTCGGGCAGTTCACCGGTCGCATGTTCGTGATCGATCCGCGCGTGAAAGGCACTCTGAACCTGATTACCGAACGACCCGTCAACAAGCAGCAGGCGTATGAGCAGCTTTTGGCGGCGCTGCGGTTGAGCGGATTCACCATCGTCGAATCGGGCCAGCCCGGCGGCATTGCCCGCATCCTTCCAGAGGCGGACGCCAAGCTGCAGGGCGGCCGCGTGGTGCAACCTGAGTCGACGGCGCCGCGCGGCGACCAGATTGTCACGCAGGTGTTCCGCCTTCAATACGAATCGGCGACCAACATGGTGCCCGTGCTTCGGCCACTGATCGCGCCCAACAATACGATCTCGGCGGTACCAGCCAACAACTCACTCGTTATCACCGACTACGCGGACAACCTGCGCCGGATCGCTCGCATCATCGAGGCACTCGACACGCCAATAAGTTCCACGACCGAGTTGATGACGCTGAAGTACGGCCTGGCAGTGGAAATCGCGACCATCGCAACGCGGGTGCTCGATGAGGGCGCGCGCGCGGCCGGCCAGGCGATCGATGGCGGCCAGCGGGTGCAGGTGATGGCCGAGCCGCGGACTAACACGCTGATCATCCGCGCCGCGAGCCCGGCCCGCGCCAGACTCGCGCGTCAATTGATCGAACGCCTCGACCAGCCGAGCGTGACGCCCGGCAACATCAACGTCGTGTATCTGCGCAACGCCGAGGCCGCCAAGCTGGCGCCGCTGCTGCGCGCGGTGCTGGCATCCGATCCAACGTTCGTCCCGCAAACCGGCGGTGGCGGTTTATCCACCGGTGTGGGGACGACTTCGACGCCAACGTTCGGCATACCCGGCCAGCCGGGAGTGGCGGCTCCGCAACCGGCCCAGACCACGACGAGCGGTGCATCAGGTTCAGGCGGCGCAGCCGGCGCTCTTGGCGGCATGATCCAGCCCGATGCGGCGACCAATTCGCTGATCATCACCGCGCCCGAGCCGCTGTATCGAAACATCCGCACGATCATCGAGAAGCTCGACGCGCGCCGCGCGCAGGTGGTGATCGAATCGCTGATCGCCGAAGTCAGCGCCGACAAGGCGGCCGAGTTCGGCATCCAGTGGCAGGACCTGTCGGGATTGAACTCGACCGACACGCGCGTAATCGGCGGCACCAACTTCAATTCTTCCGCCGGCGGCGGCAACATCATCGGTGCCGCGACCAATCTTGCTTCGCTTGGCGCGGGACTGAACATCGGCGTCGTGCGCGGCAAGGTCACGATTCCTGGCGTCACCGGCGAGATAGTCAACCTCGGCTTCCTGGCGCGCGCACTTGAAACAAACGCCAACGCCAATATCCTGTCGCAACCGAACATCCAGACTCTCGACAATGAAGAAGCGAAATTCCTGGTCGGGCAGAACGTGCCTTTTATTACCGGCTCGTTTTCCAGCACCGGCACGTCTACCACCGGCGGCGCGGTCAATCCATTCCAGACCTTTGAACGCAAGGACGTCGGCCTGCAGCTGCGCGTGAAGCCGCAGATTTCTGAAGGCGGTACGGTGAAGCTGGCGATCTACCTCGAAGTCTCGTCGGTCGTGCCGGGGACTTCGGCCGGCGGCTTGATCGTCAACAAGCGCGCGTTCGAGTCGAACCTTCTGGTCGAAGACGGCGAATTCGTCGTTCTAAGTGGCTTGATCGAAGATCGTTCCAACATCAGCCAGAGCAAAGTGCCTTTGCTGGGCGATCTGCCGCTGATCGGCCACTTGTTCCGCTACGAAAACCGTGATCGGAACAAGACCAACACGATGGTGTTCCTGCGGCCGACCATCGTCCGCGGCGCGGAGACGTCGACTGCGTTGGCCACGGACCGCTACGACTACATGCGCACGCAGATCATCAATGCGCAGCGGCCGGACACGCTGATCTTCCGCGACTACAACGTCGATCCGGTTCCCGTTGCGCCGGCGCGAACAGCGCCCAATTTGCCGCCGGCAAGTTCGCCCGCGCCGCAAGGCGCCGCGCCGGCTGTTCAGGCAGTGTCTTCCGCGGTACAGCCGCCGTCGACCGGCACGTTCGCCGCTTCTGCATCATCGCCGCCGAGCGAGCGCGTGCAACTGATCCAGATCGCAGAGTTCAGCGATGTCGCGCGCGGTCGCCAGCTGCAGCGCGAACTGCGCGATGCCGGCTTCGACGCCTACTGGGAAAGTGTCCGCACCGACAAGGGAGAGGTGGTGCGCGTGCGGGTCGCGGTCGATCGCGCGCGGCAGGACGTGGCTGCCGTCGTCGCCAGCCTGAAATCACGCGGCCACGATCCGATCCTGGTCTCACCCTAGGTGCAACGATGGTCTCCGCGCAGCGGTTCGTGCCCTACGCGTTCGCGCGCGATAACGCGATCCTGCTCAAGCCCGCGAGCGAGCGCGAGGCCGAGGTGTGGATCACCGACTCCACCCCGGTCACCGCGCTGAACGAGGTGATGCGCGTGTTTCCCGGCCGCGTCACACCGATCGTGGTGCCGCAGCAGCAGCTATCGGATGCGATTTCCCAGACGTACGCGCAAAGCGAAGGTTCGGCGCAGCAGATCGTCGGCAGCATCGAAGGCGAGTTCGACATCTCGCGCATGATGCAGGAGGTCCCCGATATCGAGGACCTGCTCGAGACCGAGGACGACGCGCCGATCATCCGCATGATCAACGCGCTGCTGACGCAGGCGGCACGCGACGGTGCAAGCGACATTCACATCGAGCCATTCGAGACCTATTCGATGGTGCGCTTTCGGGTTGACGGCACGCTGCGCGACATCGTGCGCCCCAAGCGCGCGCTGCACGCGGCACTGGTATCGCGCATCAAGATCATGGCCGCGCTCGACATCGCGGAGAAACGATTGCCGCAGGATGGCCGCATCACCCTGCGCGTCGGTGGCCGCGCGGTCGACGTGCGCGTATCGACGCTGCCGACCGGCCACGGCGAACGGGTGGTGCTGCGCCTGCTGGAAAAAGACCTGTCGCGGCTGGAACTCACCAAGCTCGGCATGGCCGACCACACTTTGCGACAGTTCGACACGCTGATCAGCCAGCCGCACGGAATCATCCTGGTCAGCGGCCCGACCGGGTCGGGCAAGACGACAACCCTGTACTCGGCAATCCGGCGGCTCGATCACGCGACCACCAACATCATGACGGTCGAGGACCCGATCGAATACGACCTCGAAGGCATTGGCCAGACCCAGGTCAATCCAAAGATCGACATGACGTTTGCGCGCGCGCTGCGCGCGATCCTGCGCCAGGATCCGGACGTGGTGATGATCGGAGAGATCCGCGATCTCGAGACAGCGCAGATCGCAGTGCAGTCGTCGCTGACCGGACACCTGGTGCTCGCGACGATCCACACCAACGACGCCGCATCGTCCGTCACGCGGCTGATCGACATGGGGATCGAGCCGTTTCTGTTGTCCTCGTCCCTGCTCGGCGTGCTCGCGCAGCGGCTGGTCCGCAAGCTGTGCCCGCATTGCAAACAACCCGAGCCCGACGGCAAGAGCTTTCGCGCGGCGGGCTGCGAGCGCTGCAGCTTCAGCGGCTATATCGGCCGCACCGGCATCTACGAGTTGCTGGTGATCAACGACGAAATGCGTCTGCTGATTCACAACGGCGCCAATGAGGCCGACGTCAAGCGCGTTGCTGAACGCCATGGCATGGCCGCGATTAGGAGCGACGCAATGCGCTGGGTCGCTGCCGGCGTCACGTCGCTGGAAGAAGTGCTGCGCGTGACGCGGGAATGAACAACACGGTTGGGGGTCGGGAGTCGGGAGTCGGGAGGCAGAGGTCGGCAGTCGAGCGCCGGCCCAAGACGAGCCTGCAAACTCCGCGCCGGCCATTCAATTTCCTTCGCTCTCATACATCGCGGGTGGATGCGCGGCCAGCATTCGCCGTCTCAGTGCTCCCGACGCCCGACGCCCGACTCCAAACTGCCGACTGATCATGGCCGCCTTCAGATACGCTGCCGTCGACGCCGCAGGCAAGGAAATGTCCGGCCTGCTCGAGGCCGACAGCGCGCGCCTTGCGCGGCAAGTGTTGCGCGGGCGCGGGCTGGTGCCGCTGACGGTCGAGCCCGTCGTCAGCGAGACACAGAAGGCCGGCCTGACGATGTCGCTCGGGCGACGGCTTTCGCAGACCGAACTGGCGGTAATCACGCGCCAACTGGCGAGCCTGCTGAGCGCGCAACTACCGGTCGCGGACGCGTTGACCGTGATGGTCGAGCAGAGCGAAAAGCAGCAGGTGCGCGAGTTGATGGCGGCGATTCGCACCGACGTGCTCTCCGGCACCTCGCTGTCGAAAGCGCTCGCGCGCCATCCGCGTCAGTTTCCAGACATCTACCGCGCACTGATCGCTGCCGGCGAGGAGTCCGGCAAACTCGGCTCGGTGCTGACAAGCCTGGCCGACTATGTCGAGGAACGGGCGCGGCTGCAGCAGAAGATCACGCTTGCGTTTGTCTATCCAGCCATCGTCACGTTCGTTGCGATCGTGGTGGTGATCGGCTTGCTGACGTATGTCGTGCCACAGGTGGTGCAGGTGTTCGCGCAGACCAAACAGGCGCTGCCTCTGCTGACGCGCGCGATGATTGCGGCGTCGGACTTCATGCGCAGCTATGGCTGGATTGTCGCGCTGCTTCTCTTTGGCATCGGATTCGCGATCAACCGCGCGCTACGCGTGGAAGCAATCCGCCTGCGCTGGCATAAACGGCTGCTGACGCTCCCGGTCCTGGGGGTCCTGTCGCGAACACTGAATACCGCCCGCTTTGCCAGCACGCTGTCGATTCTGGTCGGCAGCGGCGTACCGATGCTGCGCTCACTGCAGGCAGCCGGCGAGACGGTGAACAATCTCGCAATGCGCGGGCGCGTAGTAGAGGCCACCCATCGCGTGCGCGAAGGCTTCTCGCTTGCCCGCGCCCTGCGACTTGACAGCGATGAAGAAAAGAAAGCGGGTCATATCCGCCTCTTTCCGCCAGTACTGATCCACCTGATCGCCTCCGGCGAGGCGACCGGCAAACTGCCCGACATGCTGACGCGCGCGGCTGACATTCATGCACGCGAAGCGGAACGGCGGGCACTGTTCTTCACCTCGCTGCTCGAGCCGTTTCTGATTCTGACCATGGGCGTGGTCGTGATGCTGATCGTGCTCGCGGTGCTGCTGCCGATCATCGAGATCAACCAGCTCGCGCGCTAAGCGGACGGATAACGCCCGTCCTCATCCGCGAACCGTCCGCTCAAGCTAAGCGGAAATCCACGTCGCTTTCGGCGACGGCGTGCGAAAGAACAGTACGGCGCCGTTCTCGGTGTGCGTTTCCTGATGCGTCGTACCCGGCAGCGCGACGATGTAGTCTCCCGGACCGAAGCGCTCACCCTCGTGCCACATGTCACCTTCCAGAACAATGCACTCCTCCGGCCCGGCATGGTGGTCATGCTTTGGCAGCCTGACGCCGGGCGCAAGCCGCATCAGCCATGACATCGTCACACCGTCGTCGAACAGGATCTTGCGCTCGGCGCCGGAGAAGAAAGGCGTCCAGGCGTCGTCGCGCCGGACGGTGATGATCGACGCCGCTTCGTCCAGTCGCACGCGGACGCGGCGCAGGACGCGCGCCGTGGCCTCGGCGCCCGGCGGCGCCGGTTCGACTTCGAGCAGCAGCGCGCTCAGTGCCGCATCCGGAATCACTTCGTTCGTCAGGTGCATGTCAATCCATCAGGAATGTTCGGCCGGCGCTGCCTTCACCGAAGGCGAACGGACGAACACCAGACAGCCGTTCTCGCTGCGCGCCGAGTCGTGCCGGGTGCCGGCGAACGCGATCTGGTAATCGCCCGGCCCGTAGCGAACGTCGTTCAGCCAGAAATCGCCTTCGAGCACCAGGCACTCTTCGGTGCCGGCGTGATCGTGGCCTTCCAGCACCGCGCCCACTGCCAGCCGCACCAGCCATGACAACGTGACACCGTCGTCATGCAGCACCTTCATCTCCGCCTTGTCGGCGAGCGGTCGCCAGCCATCCGCACGACGAATGTCGATCAATCCGTTCGCGTCCGGGTGGGGTCCGTCCGCAACACGCTTTAGCACGCGCCGCCTCATGCGCGCTGCCACGTCGGGCGCCGGCTGTTCCGGCGCAACATCGAGCAGCATTCGCTCGAGGGCTTCGCCGTCTGCGTCAATCGGTTTCATCGCCAGCCTCATCGTTGCACCGCTCGGGCGCATACGTCGAGAGCCGTTCGCGCAGCAGACCGAACGCGCGCCGGATCGTCGTCTTCACCGTGCCCAGCGGTAACTTCATCGCCGCCGCGATTTCGGTGTGGGTCAGTCCGCGCAGAAATGCGAACGCAACCATCTGCCGATCGCGCGCTGGCAGGGCGGCCAACGCGCTGCGAACCTCACTGTCACGCCGGAAAGTGTCCAGCAGGTGGAGGGGGTCGACCTGCGATTGGGGCCCTTCCTTGTCGTGCAGGCCGTGGGAATCCTCGACGCTAATGGATGGATCGGCACGCCGCAGCGCGTCGAGCGCACGCGAGCGCGTCATTATCAGCAGCCACGCCAGCACTGCGCCGCGCGTCGCATCGAAGCGCGCCGCGTTGCGCCAGACCTGTACATACACGTCCTCGGTGACTTCCTCGGCCAGCGCATGATCGGTGCAGATGCGCCGCGCCACCGCGAACACACGCGCCAGCGTGGCGTCGTAAAAGCGCTCGAAGGCGCGCTGATCGCCGCGGGCAATCGCGACCAGTTGATTCGCCAGTTGCGCCGACAGCGCCGTGTCGTCTTTTCGCGTCGCTGGCGAAGCGGTGCCGTGGCCCATCTCGGAGGTCGGCGCGGTCCATCCCGTCACCCCGTCTTCGAGCCCCTGCAGATGCGCCGCCGCTGAGAACATAGACCCCCCGCACGCTGTCCCCCGGATCAATGCGCGGCGGACCGGAAAGTCCCACCCGCGCAAATCGATCACCTGAAGCTATACGCAAGAAAATTCCGGCCGGATTTTCGCAGCGCAGCCTGGCCGCCTCGCCGACTTACAAACGACGCAAATACGCGATGAGGTCCGCCCTGTCCCGCGGCTGTACGACCCGATAGCCCATCGCCTGGCCTGGAATCGTGCGCTCCGGATCGGCGAGCCACTGGTCCAGGGTGCCGTCACCCCAAACCAGTCTGCTTGACTTGAGCGCAGGCGAATAGTCGAAGCCCGCTGCGCTGCCGGCCCGCCGGCCGAAGACGCCCTTGTGCAGCGGGCCGATGCGATGACTGTCCGCGCTGTGGCAGCCGCCGCACCGGCTTTCATACAACTGCGCACCGCGCGCCGCGTCGCTGGAATCGACGTCTTCAGCCGATGAGGTCTCGCCGCGCTCGGTCTTGCCCCGGTCGGACCCCACGACGTCGGCAGCGGCGGACCCCGACGACGCTCCGATGCCGAGACTCAACACGAGCGCGACGAGAGCCGAATGTTTCATTGCATCAGGCGCCGAAGAACAGAGGCGCCGGCAGCGGCTTGCCCAGTGCGTTGGCCAGGATCGCCCAGTGCGCGGTTTCGTCCGTCGCAAGACGCGCCGCGACTTTCGCGAGTTGACTGTCACTGAACGACGGAATCACGCCCAGATACGCATTGGTCGCACCGAGTTCGAG
>Ga0209683_10000029_pt1 | contig 50460 bp, 43 predicted proteins | sample DOMMetBare2Fresh_FD_187474 | JGI IMG/M metagenome (GOLD analysis project Ga0209683, IMG submission 187474) | Wetland sediment microbial communities from St. Louis River estuary, USA, under dissolved organic matter induced mercury methylation -... | ecosystem: Environmental > Aquatic >... | reverse complement strand
AACGCCATTGTCGGTGCTCAGGTAGCCGGAAAGCGAGTTGGTGTAGGTGAGCGACCCGGTCTTCGCTGAAACTCGACCCTGGTATTGCCGCAGACGGGCATTCAAGGTGCCGTCCATGCCGGCGACTGGGAGGGAATCGTGAAATACCGAAGCCGTGGCAGTTTTCGAAGCGGCCTGCAACAGCTTCACGGTTGCTTCCGGGGTCACCAGGTCGAGGCGCGAAAGACCCGATCCATCGTGTAAGGCCAGCGCCTTGGTGTCGATCCCGAGACGCTCCAGCCATTGCCGAATCAACGCCAGCCCCGCCTCATCATCTCCCCTTTCCCGTTTCGCTAGCGGGTCAGGATCGGGTGCCAGCTCGCCGCGTTCTCGGCCCAAAGTCCTTAAGATCAGCTCTGCATTGAGGTTGATACTTTCTTTGTTGGTTACCCGCACAATGTCGCTGAGGGGCTGGCTCAAAACGTTGCCTAACTCCGTGGCCTGGAGGGGATTGAAACGCTCGTCTACGGGAGTCCTAAAATCTCGGGTGCGGGCTCCACCTGTTACCGTAATGCCGCGGGCCTTCAATGCAGTGATGAATAAAGTGGCCGCCATCCTTGCTGGGTCATGGACTGAAAGTCGTGCCCCAAAGCCCCGCGTGCCGGCGGGAAATTCACCCCACACTCGGATATTGTTATCTGACAAACCGCGATGAATGCCGACCGTCAGTTGTTCTCCGGCTGCAGTGGTCGCGACATCAGTCGTTAGCTTTAGATCCATGTCCGCGCTGCTGAGGCGCGCCACCGGCGGGAGCTTCGCATCCGTGGCCGGCTTGATCTCTATATCCACTTCATTGTTGTCGATGGACAGGGCGCTTGGCTCGGCGCCGAAATACCATTGGATATCATTCCACTGCCAACCATCGCCAAAAGGTTCGCTGCGAAAATAGCTTTCGTCTCCGACAACATCGCCACGGACGTGACGCACGCCGCGCTGGTACATCTGGTCGGCCAATTGTGCCAGGGAAGCAGGCAATTCTCTTACCGGTCGTGAGCTAAGATCGGGAGCGCCCCGCCCGTAGAGTGTCAGGTCCCCGTTGATGGTGCCGTCAACCCCGATCGGCGTCGCTGTATAGACTGAGGTACGCCAACGGAAGTCAGGTCCCAGATGTTCGAGCGCCACTGCGGTCGTATAGAGCTTCATGTTCGAAGCTGGAGTGAAAAGCCTGTCGGCATTGCGCGCGTAAAGCAAGCTGCCATCTCCTAACGATATGACGCAAACACCCCAGCGCGCGGAAGTGAATTCACTTGTATCAATCGCTTCGTCAATCAGACGGGCGAGCTCGCTAACTGAAGCTGAGGCAGCAGCGGGCACGCTATTTCTTTCCAAAGCAGGTAGCTGGCCTTGTGCTCTGTCCCGGGATGGCTGAGGCTGGTTGGAGCGAAAAGCTCCGGCACCAACAGCGATAATGACGATCACCAGCAAAACAAGGGTTACCACCGCCAACCAGTGCTTCAGTGTATGGCTATTTTTCATTGCTTGGGCGAAAGGGTTATCAACTCGCAAACAGGCTCGCCGTGCGTCCGCCCGCCAGCAGGGTTCGGGTCACCGCGTAAACTTCATCGATCGTTATTTCAGGAATAGTCTTGCTGAAGACGAGGCGATGATGTTCGCCGAGTGGAAGATAGCTTTCGGGCGCGCGCCGGTCGAGCAGCAGCACAACCGGAGTGCCCACTGCCGCCGCAATGTGCATTGGACCGGTATCGTTTGAAACCAGCACTGCCAGGCGAGCCTGCGCCGCCGCAAGTTGCGGGATGGTGAGGCGGTCCAGAATGATTGTCGCCGGAGGAAACAGCTGCCTGATGTGCGTAAGCAGCGAGCGTTCTTCCGGCCCCGCAAAGACGATTGGGCGTACGCCATCTTTGCGAATCAGATATTCCGCGAGTTCTGCAAAACGCTCCAGCGGCCAGCGGCGACTTGGGTGGCCGGCTCCCGGAAACAGCCCGATCAATGGTGTCCCTACGTCGGCCTTCTCTTTTTTCAGCAGTTTATCGACGGTGGCGTTGTCAGCCGCTAACGTTAGCAACTGGGGTTGTCGGTCAGCGTTCGTTACACCCAGTGGAATTAAGACGTCGAGGTAGCGATCTATAAGGTGACGAGCGCGGTGGTCCTCCTCAACCGGTGGACGCGGCTCAAAGTTGCCAAGAAAGTCCAGCGAGCGCCCCGGGCGGCGCGAGTACAGACGTTTCGGCGCGCCGGAAAGGAATCCCAGCAGATTAGTCTCGGACAGGCTATGGAGGTCGATTACAAAATCGAACTTCTCCTGCCTGACTTTTTTTAGCAGCTTTAGAATGCGCCCCAGCGAAACCAGCTTTGGCCCATCACGCAAAGCGACGCGATCGACTACGAGGGTGGCGTTGGCGTATCCCGACAGAGTGACGACTTCGGCTCCCGGTTTTCCGAGGGCTACTGTGATTCTTGCGTCGGGGAATCGCCCGCGAATAGCGCGCAATGCCGGCAAGCTCAGGACTACATCGCCCAGTTGGCCAAAATCGATGACCAGGATATTTTGCGGTTGGAAAATCACCTGCCTAAAACTAAACCTCTCGCAAGTCGCGCCCGGTCATTTCCGGTGGCTTCTCGATCTCCAGCAATCCCAGGATTGTTGGCGCGACGTCTTCCAGGGCCCCGCCTTCACGCAGGCTGCTCCCGCGCTCCTTCTCATCAATCAAATGGAGCGGTACGGGATTGAGCGTATGGGCTGTATGTGGTTGGCCGGTGACCGGATCCACCATCTGCTCGGCGTTGCCATGATCGGCAGTAATAATCGTAGTTCCACCGGCCCGGCTGACGGCTTTCGTGATCCAACCGAGGCACGTGTCGACATACTGGCAGGCCTCGATCGTCTTATCGAGCTTGCCTGTATGGCCCACCATATCGGGATTGGCGAAGTTGATGACAAAAACATCAGTGCCGCCCATTTGAATTTCGCGGAGAATCCTGGCCGTAACCTTGAACGCAGACATTTCAGGGGCCAGATCATAAGTGGGAATGCGAGGAGAGGGGACCAGCAGGCGTCGCTCGCAGGCAAAAGGTTGCTCCACGCCACCATTGAAGAAATATGTCACGTGCGCATATTTCTCCGTCTCGGCCATCCGGTAGTTGTTCACGCAGATCGCCCCAAAGACCTCGGCGAGAACATTTCTATGCTTATGCAGAGGGAAAGCGATGGCCAGCGGAAACGTTGCGTCGTATACCGAAAAGCAAACAAAATCAACCAGCGGGCGATCCGCGATCGGGAACTCATTGAAGCCGGCTACTGCCAGAGCTCGCGTTAGTTGGCGCGCGCGGTCGGGCCGAAAATTGAAAAAGACCACCGCATCGCCATCCTGAATTGTGGCCAGCGGCGCGCCGTTTTCCTGGACCATCACAACCGGTTCTAGAAATTCGTCAGTGATGCCGGACTCATATGAATGCCTGATGGCCGCGAGCGGGTCAGTGGCCGGCTTACCCTTTCCCCGCACCAGCAGATCAAAAGCTCGCTCCGTTCGTTCCCAACGCTTGTCGCGATCCATTCCATAATAACGGCCTACCAATGTCGCTATTGCCCCGCAGCCAATCTCGGCCATTTTCAGTTGCAGCGCTGCTACGAAATTCTGGGCCGAGGCCGGTGGAGTATCACGACCGTCAAGAAAACAGTGCACGAAAACGCGCGACAGTCCGCGGTCTTTGGCCAGACGCAACAGGGCATAGAGATGGGTTTGCGAAGAGTGAACCTGCCCATCGGAAAGCAATCCCAGCAGATGCAGAGCCTTGCCCCGCTCCAAAGCGCCGTCCATCGCGCTGGTCAGCGTCTGGTTGCGAAAAAACTCGCCAGATTCGATATCGTGGTCGATGCGCGATACGTCCATGCGCACTACGCGCCCCGATCCGATATTCAGGTGGCCGACTTCCGAGTTTCCCATCACGCCTGCGGGCAAGCCGACGCGAGTGCCGTGAGCTGTCAGCAGTGTGCGCGGATAGGCAGCCGTCAGTTCGTCATAGTAGGGAGTAGCGGCGAGCGCGATCGCGTTCCCTTCACGGACAGGCGAATAACCCCATCCATCGATAACAATCAAGGCAATTGGACCAGTTTGGTTGGCTAGAGGCATATTTTGGATAATCGGCACTAAGCGGTGTCAAGCTCACTATACGAGTGCAGCGGTGAAGGAGATTTTCTTTTCGCCAGAAGAAAAAGGCATTGAATGAGCCGGTTAGGCTTTCGGCTGCCAGTAGTCCGGATTCTCCTCCATATTGGGATCCGGTCGTTCCATCCAACGCTCTGGCCGGTGGAGCTCGCGGAATCCCACGCGCCGATAAAGCTCGTGCGCATCCCTGGTGGCCAGGACCCAGCGTCGAAAACCCTGCAAGTCGGGATGCGAGATGATTACTTCGGTCAGCCACTTTCCCAAACCCTGGCCACGGTGCTCATCAAGAATAAACACATCCGCCAGCCAGGCAAACGTGGCGTAGTCAGTGACCACACGCGCAAAACCCACCTGCCGGGGCTGTCCCTCAGCAGTCTCCTGGTAGATACCAAAGCAAAGGGAGTTGTCGATAGAACGCTGGACGACTTCGAGCTTCCGGCCGCTGGCCCAATAGGTTGAATTCGACAGATAGTCGTGGATGAGTGCGACGTCCAGGCTGGTACGATCTGTGTTGATACAAAAGCCGGTGCGCTGCCAAGCGGGATTCATTTCCAGGTCCTTAGGAGTAGTTCACCCTGTTCAAGCGGGTTTTATGAAAGTAGCTTCCCACTTAAAGATCTTGCTGACCTGCGCCCGCTCAGGTAGAAATGCCTGCGCCACTCTTCAAAAGACCACATCAGCAGAGTGGTTGCGGCAAGCGAGGCTACCAATCCGCCACCGCTTGAGGCCACATAATAAGACAAGTAGCCAGATGCCAGGGTGGTGCAGATCAGGCGCTGACTCCTGAACACTGGAGCAATCATTGGTTGCAAGAGGTTACCGGACATTGACGCCTCCTTCGCAATCTGTGTTGAAGTCATTTGGCCGTACCCTTCTTCTTCACGCTCCGCGCCGGCGCTTCAATTTGATAAAACGCAGCGCGACCCGGAAAGTTCGCCGCGCCGCGCAGATCTTCTTCAATGCGTAACAACTGGTTGTACTTTGCGACGCGATCGGTGCGTGACAGCGAACCAGTCTTTATCTGTCCGGCATTGGTTCCGACGGCCAGATCCGCAATAAACGGATCCTCGGTTTCGCCGGAGCGGTGCGAGATGACGGCCGTGCGCCTGTTGGTCCGGGCCAGTTCAATGCACTCGAGTGTTTCAGTTAAAGTGCCAATCTGATTGACCTTTATGAGGATAGAATTGGCAACGCCCAGTTCTATGCCCTTGCGCAAGAAAGCCGTGTTGGTCACAAAGAGGTCGTCACCCACCAATTGCACGGTGCGACCCAGCTCTTCAGTCAGCGTTTTCCAGCCGGCCCAATCATTCTCGGCCATGCCGTCCTCTATCGAGATGATCGGGTACTGATCGGCCCAACTCTTCCAGTACGCTACCATCTGATCAGCGTTCAGTTTGCGCTTGTCCGATTTTTTAAAGACATAGGCTTTGCCATCATAAAATTCGCTGGCCGCCGGATCCAAAGCGAGCAGGCAATCTATGCCGGGTTTATAACCCGCCTGGGTCACGGCCTCGAGGATTGTTTCAATCGCTTCTTCGTTTGAGCGCAGGTTCGGCGCAAACCCGCCCTCGTCCCCGACACTGGTGGCATAACCTTTCTTCTTCAGGACTGCTTTAAGCGTGTGAAAAATTTCCGCGCCCATGCGCAATGCCTCGCGAAAGGTAGCCGCCGCCACCGGCACTATCATGAATTCCTGAAAATCGACATTATTGTCGGCATGGGCGCCGCCGTTGATGATGTTCATCATGGGCACCGGCAGCGTGCGAGCGTTGGGCCCGCCGAGATACTTATAGAGTGGTACTTCGAGGTGCGCCGCCGCCGCCCGCGCCGTTGCCATGGAGACTGCCAGTAAGGCATTGGCGCCGAGCTTCGCTTTGGTGGGCGTGCCGTCGAGAGCTATAAGCGCCTGATCAAGTTCCGCCTGGTCCAGCGCATCGATCCCCTCGACGGCGGGGCCGATGACGAGATTTACATTATGGACGGCTTTCAAAACGCCCTTGCCGCCGAAGCGCTTCTTGTCGCCGTCACGCAACTCTACTGCTTCGTGCTCGCCGGTCGAAGCGCCCGACGGTACCGCAGCGCGACCAACTGCGCCGCCGCTCAAAGTAACTTCAGCTTCGACCGTGGGGTTTCCCCTGGAGTCCAGAATTTCGCGCGCCGATACTTGTTCAATGAAGCTCATGCAGGTTGTACGAACCCCCATCTGAATTAAAGATTAAAATGTCTAAGCGACTTTATCACGACGACGAAGCGGCAGGCATCTTGCCTGCCCCTGGAAGGGCCGCCGATTACCTGTTCCTTCGCTCTGCAAACCCAAAAGCCTAATGGGTGGTGCCCGCGTGCGTTGCCTCGGCTTGAGTTTCCGCAGCCTCGCTGGGCTCCGGCAATTCCAGCGAAACCCTCATCACACGCCGGCGCTCAACCCGCTCGACACGGAACAGCAGATCGTTGTAGGGCACCAGTTCCGCGGGCTTTAGCACGTGTCCGGCAACAGTCATGAGAAAGCCGCCGATGGTCGTGTAGCTCTCCGATTCAGGCACCGCCAGCTTGAGCTTACGGTTCAGATCGCGCACCGCGAGACCTCCATCAAGGAGGTATTTGCGCGGTCCGATTTCCTGTATCTGCTCGCGCACCTCTTCGTCATGCTCATCCGAAATTTCGCCCACAATCTCCTCGAGCAGATCCTCAAGCGTGATGATGCCTTCAAGCCCTCCGTGTTCATCGACGACGAAGGCAAAGTGAATCTTGGCCTTCTGCATTTGCCTGAGAACGTCTTCCAAACGAGCTGTGTCCGGGAGAAAAAGCGGGGGTTGGAGCACTTCTTCAAGCCGGAACTGCTCGGGCTTGAGAATGTAAGGCATCACATCCTTGCTATGAATGAACCCCACGACATCGTCGAGCGATTCTCTGTAAACAGGCAATCGAGAGTAGCGATGCTTACTGAAAGCTGCGGTGATGCCCTCCAGCGAACAGTCATTCGAGATTGCCGCCATCGCCGTGCGCGGTATCATTGCCTCGCGAACGAGCGTGTCCGAAAACTCGAAGACCCGGTGGATTAACCGTCGTTCTTCAGCGCGCAGATGTCCCTGGTCACGCGCGATATCCACCAACTGCCTGAGTTCGGCCTCGGTATAAACAGATGCGTGCTCGAGTGTTGAGCGAAGCCCCAGCAGATGACCCAGGTACGTGCCGGTCGTATTAAAGAGCCAGAGCGGCGCCTGGAACACGGTGGCGAAGAGCTGGAGCGGGCGAGCGGAAATAAGGGCTACGCGTTCAGCTCGTTCAAGGGCGATCATCTTCGGCATTAACTCGCCGAGCACTATGTGAAGGAAGGTTATAAGGGAAAAGGCAATTACGATCGCGAGTATGTGAGCGACTGTCGCCGCCCGTCCACTGGGCGCGATCATCGCTGCCAATGGCTCGAGGACCGCGGCAATCGTTGGTTCACCCGCCCAGCCCAGCGCCAGAGACGCGAGTGTAACTCCCAGTTGCGTGGCCGAGATCAGTAGAGTTGGGTTGCCGAGCAGGACGAGCGCGGCCCGGGCCTGCTTGCTGCCATTGGCTGCGCGAACTTCGAGTTTGGTGCGCCGCACGGAGACGAGCGCAAACTCTGCCGCCACAAAGTACGCATTTGCGGCGACCAGGGCCAGGACGGCAAATAACTTCAGAGAAGTTCCAGTGAGGGAGATCGATTCGTTGAGAAACAGTCCCACGCAACGAAAGGGAGCCACATAACTGTCAGATTCGATCATCGCTTAAACAGGAAGGGGAAGAACCAGCCGGTAAACTCGGGAATCATACCATGTCGCCTTGTCCCGATTAACAGGCCCCCTTTGGGACACACTTCTACGTAGGCTCGCGGAGCCGGCCTGCGGAGGTTAAAGCTGATTTTTAGAGTAGCTTCCAGGGATCGAAACGATTTCGTTCAGTGACCGGCAACGGCCCCGACCGCGCTGACTTTGACCGGGCGCTTGTCGTGCTTCAAACAAGCCCGCGCCAGGGCGTCTTCAACCCGGGGGGTTACGTTGCACTCTGGCTGGCGACAAACCGCGGCCAGTTCCGAAATCACAAGATACCGTGAGCGCTCGAGCATGCGCTGTTCACGAAATGACAGTGGTTTGGTGTGACTCAAGTAGGTCAGGTGCTTCAGCACATTGGCCACCTCAAAGATGTCGCCGGTCCGCATCTTGTCGGAGAAATCTTTAAAGCGATCTTTCCAATCGTTTGCGGGGGGTGAGAAATTATCTGCCAGAGTCTTCAATAGCAGTTCACACTCACCCGAAGAGATTGGGGCACGAAGACCAACTTCTGAAGCATTGGGGACCGGAACAAGGACCAGCGAATTGTTAGCAGCGAGACGAAGCGTGTAGAAGGGCAGCAAAGTAGCCCCTATTTGCTTCTGTTCAATCTGCTCGATGGTTCCGATCCCGTGATTTGGATATACGACCTTTTGGCCGATTCTAAAGCCCACCACAGCACCTCCATCGAATTTGCAAAAATCAGACTGCGCCGCACGCGCGGGTCTGGGGAACCCTTTTTCATGAGTGACGCTTGTACGTCGGAACAAATAGACTGTGACCCGAGTCTAGCAAGCGGTCTTCTCAAGCGTCAAGGCTTTCGATGGTCAATGGCTCCAAGTGAAAATAAGAGCAAAGTACGGGCTTGACAAAGCCTTTTTTGCGGAGGCGCTTTTTCTGCTTGAGGACCTTAGCAGTCCCAGGGGCCGCACGCTTCCAGCGTGCTTCAAGTCGCCTATGTCTCTCTGACCCCAGGGAACTCTGGACGGCGCTCGTCTCGCTGGCAGTTGTTTTAACTAAGCACCCGGGACGTCTTCAGGATGTTGATAGCCGAACCGGAGGTATGGGTTGGTTGTCAGCTTCGTGGTGGACTGCTAGGATCGGGCCAGGGCTGTTGTTAGAATCCATTTCGCCCGCGAGTAAACTGTCCAGTCCGAAATCTAAGCCGAGCGAACGGACGGCAACTAACCAGCTTCTAATTCTTCTCCATGGCACTTCTCAAGATCACAGACGCAAGCGGACGTCAATGGCAATACGATTTGACTCCGAAAACAACCTGCACCATCGGGCGCGCTCCCGACAATCTGGTTGTGCTCGATGATCCCCGAGCTTCGCGCTATCACGCTCACGTCACTTCCGCGGAGGACGGATCGTTTGTCATCGTGGATGGCCTGGTTATTAATGGCCAGCTCAAGAGAAGTGCTAACAAGGTATTTATTAATGGCGAGCCTCGTTACGAACAATCTTTGAAGGACGGAGATCGGGTGACCATCGGCGCCAGCACCCTGCGCTTTGAACAAAGGGCAGAGGAACGGACCGACGTTCGTTATGATGATAAGCCCCTGGGCCACACGCAATTGTTGATTTCCGCCAACGAGGTCATGAGTACCGTGCTCCATTCCAAGCCGGAAGTCGGACCAGCACGCGACAAGGTACTCGAGGCGCTGCAGCGAAAAGCGAATATTTTGGCGGCTCTCTACGAGATGAGTAAGACTCTCGGTTCCGTCTTTGATTTGAATGCAATTTTCGCGAAAGCGACGGACATTATTTTCAGGTCGACGCCTGCTGATAGGGTGGTGGCCCTGCTGGCCGACGTTACCAGCTCAGACAATTGGGAAGACGTTAAGCTGACGCCGATTGCCACACGCGCGCGCGACGAGAAGCTCGAGGCGCACGCGCGTAAGTTGACTATCGGACGGACCATCACCCGCAAGGTCATGAAGGACCGTGTGGCCCTGCTGTCGCAGGATGCGGCGGCGGACGAACAGTTCGCTGGAGTTGATTCGATAGTCTCCCAGGGTGTCCGTTCGACTATTTGCGCGCCCCTCGTGGCTGAGACGCGAGTACATGGCGCCCTGTACGCCGACAGGCTGGATCCATTTGCCTCATTTAAGCCGGACGACCTCGAGTTGATTAGCGCTGTCGCGGCGCAAACCGCAATCGCGGTCGAAAACGCGCGCGCACATGAACGTCTGGCGCGAGAGGAAGTGGCGCGCGCGAATTACAGCCGTTTTCTCCCGGAGTACGTCGTTAAGCAGATGCTTGAAAACCCGGATTCTTTCAAGCTGGGTGGCGTCAATCAGATAATCACGGTGCTGTTTGCCGACATTCGTGGCTTTACGCGCATCTCTGAGCATGCTCCCCCTGAGAAAATAGTCCAACTGCTCAACCGCTATTTCTCGGCGATGACGGATATCATTTTTGCTCATGGCGGAACTCTGGATAAGTACCTCGGCGATGGCTTAATGGCATTGTTTGGCGCGCCGACCACCACGCCTCAGGATGCCGCTAACGCCGTCAACGCTGCAGTGGCCATGCAACGGCGAATCATTGGCATCAACCAGGAATTGCGCGCCGAAGGATTGGCGGAAATTGGTGTCGGGATCGGTTTACATACTGGTGAAGCGACGGTGGGGTACATCGGTTCAGAACGGCGCTCGGAATACACCGCCATCGGGGATGTGGTGAATACGGCGTCGCGCCTGGAATCAAATTCCAGGGGCGGCGAGATTCTAATTAGCGATGCCACTGCGAAGTTGTCCCGCGGGCGGTACAAGCTCAAGACGCGTGAGCCGATCACGGTCAAGAACAGGCAACAGCCAGTCGTCCTATGGGAAGTCGATTGGCAAAAATCCAGCGGCTCGCTATCGGGCTCTGGCGAGAAAGTAGTCTCGAACTAAAACGCAGCAGAGCGTGCCTGGACAATGCCAGCGGCACTCAGTCAGTTCAGTGAACCAATGTCATTTTTTGGAAGAAAAACAAGATCGTTCCTGGGGCTGGCGGCTTTACGCAGTCTGGTCTCTGATTCCATGGCCATCGACATGGGGTCGGCGAGCACTATCATTGCGGTGCGTGGGCGGGGAATCGTCGTGGATGAACCTTCGGTTATTGCGATCGACAGGCTGAGTGGACAAGTGATCGCCGTCGGCAACGAAGCGCGCAAGATGCAGGGCCGCGAAGCGCGTGACGTATCCGTTATTGCGCCCCTGATTGACGGTGTGGTGGCGGACTTTGAGCGAACTCGTGCCATGCTGGATCATTTCGTCCAGCAGGCACGAAGCGGCATCTCGCACTTTAGTCGGCGGGCCATCATGAGTGTTTTGTCGGGTGTGACTCAGGTCGAACAGCGCGCCCTGCTGACTGCTGCCGAGGAAGCGCATATCGGCAGGGTCTACATGGTTGAAGAAGGATTGGCGGCCGCAGTCGGAGCGGGAGTTCCTGTGGATGACGCAACCGCAGCCGCCGTCGTAGACATTGGCGGCTGTACCACCAACGTCGCGGCGATTATCAGCGGCTCCATCATAAGCTCTCGCGCCGAACGTCTCGGTAGCTCGGATATTGATGCCGCGATCATGGACTTTGTGCGGCGGCATCGCGGTCTGACGATCGGCGTTGCCACAGCCGAGCGTTTAAAACTTGAGCTGAGTTCGGCTGTCGAGCCCGCTGACGCGCAGCGCAAAATCAACGTGCGGGGACGGGATGTGCAGACTGGAGCGCCGGGCGCAGTTGACGTCACGGCCGCCGAGGTCTATCACGTAACGCAGCCAATCATTCGGCGAATAGCCGACGAAGTCCGGGCCACGCTGACCGATCTGCCTGCCGAAGTATCTGGTGATATCTACGATCGAGGCGTAATTCTCACCGGTGGTGGCGCTTTGCTGGATGGCCTTGGTCCTTATCTCCAGAAGGAATTGGATCTGGTTATCCGGGTGGCGGACGAACCGCGCTTTGCGATTGTGCGTGGGCTTTCGCAGATGTTTGATGAGCCGCTTCTTCTCAGACGTGTGGCGCGTACTGAGACCCATTTACTGCTTGACCCGGAAAACATGGTTTTCGAGGAGTAGGGAAAGGGCTGGTGTTGCTTTTCTCGGGCTTTCGCAAATCTCTCCCTGTGTGCCAAAGAATTCAGCCCTGTTTTGAGAATTGAACCAGTCTAGCAGACTATCCGCGCCCCACTTCCGGGGAGCGTGGCTGCGCATTCCAGACTGAAGCTTGCGAATGGACCGGGTTTACGGTGCGCGAAGAGCAGCTTCACGATCAGGCATTCCGAATGAGTGTCAATTTCTTCAAACGTCAGCTCACCGTCGCGCGCGTTTACAGCATTCCCGTGCGCATAGACTACCGCTGGTTCGCAGTTTTTGCTTTAAGCGTGTGGCTGGTCGCGAGTAACTTGCACAGTTCTCCCATTCAACTTCCCGGCATGACCCTGCCTCCGGTTGACTTGCTAACGGCCTGGACTCTCGGAGTTATCACGACGGCAGCTCTCTTTCTGTCGGTGTTTGGACATGAGTTGTCGCACGCACTGATGGCGCGGGCCGAAGGCATTGAAATAGAAGAGATCGTGCTGCATCCGTTTGGCGGATTGGCCCGCATGAAGACGCAGCCGGAAAATCCGCAAGCCGAGTTCAGAATTGCCGTCGCTGGGCCGGCGGCGAGTTTTCTTTTTGCTGTGCTGGCCATTCTCGGGGCCAAGATTGCTTCGCTGGGCAACTACCACTCTACCGTGACTGTTTTCTTTCTGGTGGCGGCGGGCAACTTGCTGCTGGCGATTTTCAATCTCTTTCCCGGCTATCCGCTTGATGGCGGCAGGGTCCTGCGAGCTTTGCTTTGGCGGCGTAGCGGAAACATGGCGGAAGCCACCAGGATGGCAGGCATCTGCGGGGTGCTGGTCGCTGCTGTCCTGATCTTGTTTGGCATCTACATGGCGGTAGCGCCTAACTTCCGCGCCTATTTCATGGGACTGTGGTCGGTACTTGTCGGCCTCTTTTTGTTGGATGCCGCATTGGCTGTAGTGCGGCATGGGCGCAACCTTACGTTGGCCACGGTCGCCGATGTGATGTCCCCTCCCTTTTCTCTTGAGCCTGACGTTCTGGTGAGTCATTTCATCGACGCCATTCTTCCCTTGCATCCGCAGGCCAGCTTCCCAGTGGCTCTTGACCGGAAGTTGTACGGGATACTGACGCTTCAGGATCTGAAAGAATTGCCGCGCGAACGCTGGCGCGACCGGCGCGCTCGCGACGTAATGCGTCCCATTGCCGCAGATCTGTTCATTGCTCCGCAGGTAATGCTCAGTGATGCGCGCCAGATTATGCAGAGCAACGGGATCGGATCGCTGGCAGTGGTGGACGAAAGGGGACAACTCGTAGGGTTCCTCCAGAATGGCACGCTGCGAACTTCAAAAGAACGACCTCCAGGGCCGGTTTCAAATAAATCAACTCAGGGCCGGCAATAGTAAGGGACTGAAAGCCTTAGCCCGCGACCAGTTTCTCCGGGCAAGCGAAAAGCGCCGCTGGACTGGGTCGATGTCTATTCTAACTATTGCCAGCAGAGGCTTTTTTCGCGATAATCCAAGCGGAGTTATCGTTAGCTGGTCCTGTAAGAGTCAGTTAGTCGGAGCAAGGCCCCACCTGTGGCCGTTGCGTTTGGGCTTTCTGACAGCGGACAAGCTGTAGGCAACCAACCAAATGAGCTTAGAAGGCAGGTCAGGATTGCGATTGTCGATGGGAGCGATTCAATTGTCGGGTCATAAATCGCAAATCGCAAACACGATTTTTGTCGATGCTGCTAGCACTACCATACACCGAATTCCTGGGAAGACTCGCTGAGCCGCGTAACATCGCGGACATAGTAATTGTCTTCCTGCTGGTGTATGGAGTTTTGAGACTTGTTAGAGGCACCCGTGCAGCTCCCATGGCTGCCGCGATTGCCGCCCTGGCTCTCCTCCGCTGGTTTTCCCGCAAACAAGATCTAGCTACCCTTGAATTCGTCCTGAGTGGAGCTTTGCTCTACATCGGCTTCGCTATCATTGTGCTTTTCCAGGCAGAGATTAGGCAGGCCCTGACGACCTTTGGGAATCGCTTTCGACTTCCTTTGACCCGCCGTCACCGGGGCCAGTTTGGCGAAGGTGTCTATGACGAGATAGTGCTGGCGGCGACGACGCTTGCTTCGGTGAAGACCGGGGCATTGATCGTGATTGAACGCAATGTGGGTTTGAAGAATGTGACTGACGGGGGCGTGAAGCTGAATGCTGAACTGAGTTATGACTTGTTGGTGAGCATCTTTAATCCTGCGGCGCCATTGCATGATGGAGCAGTTGTGATCCAGAGCCATCGCATTGCCGCCGCTTCCTGTTTCCTTCCCCTTACTCTGAACCCGCGGTTGTCCAAGGATCTTGGTACCAGACATCGTGCTGCCATTGGGGTTACCGAAGATACCGATGCGGTCGCGGTGGTGGTCTCTGAGGAGACAGGCTTGATTTCTTTTGTGCAAGGGGGTCAGATCAAGCGTGGTCTCGACGCCACTAAGCTGCGGGCCGCAATCTTCCAGGCCCTGGAAGTTCCGGTTAAGAAAGAGAAGTCGCGCGACAAAATTCCGGATTCCGAGGCGGAATCGGAGGAAGTTGCATCTGTGTAGGCGCGAACTGGCGTGGCAGAATACCGATCGATTGCGAAGACTTCTGGTTGCCCTGGAGGCTTTCAATTCAGGAGCTGCCTGGGAATTCCGAGATTAATAGTCGGAAAGGCGCAAAGCAACCTAAAATCAGATAGCTATGCCAATGCAAGATAATGACGATCTGCAATACAAGGTTCCGCAAGCGCCGGGGATGCTGGAGCGCTGGCTGCGCAGAATTTTTGTTGAAGACCTGGGTACCAAACTGCTGGCCCTGGGAATAACGCTGGTGCTCTGGTTTTCCGTCACCGGCCAAAGAAAGCCGATGACCAAGCGCATCGCGGGAGTCCAGCTTGGCTTTGTGCACGCCGATGATCTGGCCATCAGTAACGACCCGATCAACAAAGTCGATATCACTTTGACCGGCAGTAATGACCAATTGGCACAAATCAATCCACTGGAATTATTGGCGACAGTCACTCTGAGTGACCACCTCACCGGTGATCGCGTGATCAGGCTGTCGCGGGACCGCGTGAAGCTTGATCTCCCCGAGGGCGTCAGGATTGAAGGTTTCCAGCCCGCAATTGTGACCGTGCGACTGGAGCCGATAGTTGAGCGGCAGGTGGACGTCAACTTGAAATTCGAAAACGTCGTGGCGGAAGGCTATGAAGTCTATTCGGCTACCGCCAATCCGGCGAAAGTCCGAGTGCGTGGTCCTGCCAGCATCGTCAACGGAATCAAGCAAGCAACCACCGAATCAATCTTACTGGACGGCAAAAACAGCAGCTTCGATCTCAGTCAGGTGGCGATTGAAGTACCCGATCAAAAGGTGGAAATACCTGACGGACTGGTGCAGGTACATGTAGAGATTGGCCAGCGCGCCGTTGAGAAGAGTTTCGACAATGTCGCCGTGCAATCAGCTGACGGCGCGCGTTTACACCCTCAGGTGGCGTCGGTGAGGTTGTCCGCTCCAGCCTCGGTTTTTGCTGAGCTCCGCGCTGAACAGATCCGCCTGGTATTGATTGATGTGGCCGGCGACTCCCAACCGGACCTCGCACATTCCTTTAAGCTCGAGGTGCCGCCCGCCCTGCAAAACAAAATCAGGATAGTCTCAGTCAAGCCCTCCAAATTTCTGCCCGCAGCCAGGTAGAACCAGTCTCCAACATGGCAAAATTATTTGGGACAGATGGAATGCGCGGCCGTGCGGGGGAGTTCCCGCTGGATCCGGCTACCATCCGAGTGCTCGGCTCATCATTGGCGGCACACTTACGCGAGCAGACCGGCGATCGACCTCCATTGATCGTGATCGGCCGCGATACCCGCGAGTCAGGGGCTTGGATCACGCAGGCCTTTATTGAAGGTGCGCGTGCCGGCGGCGCGGTCTGCGAATCGGCGGGGGTGATCACTACACCCGGAATAGCTTTTTTGGCTCGCACCCTGCCTGCAGACGCCGGTGTTGTCATCAGTGCCTCGCACAATCCATTTCAAGACAATGGTGTGAAGATATTTTCGCCCTCGGGAAAGAAGCTCGAAGACACCATCGAACGATTGATCGAAGCGGATATCAACTCCGAAAGAAATCGACGCCAGGAAAACGTTCCCGAGAAAGTGGTTTTCACAACCAACGAAAGTGACGCCGGCCGACTACGGGCGCACTACATAGACTTTTTGGCCGAAGACATTGCCCGGGGCCTGTCCTTGAGTAACCTGACGATGGTTGTCGATTGCGCGAATGGAGCGGCGTCAACAATCGCGCCGGAACTGTTCACCCGTCTGGGGGCAAGGGTCCTGGCGATTAATAATCAACCTGACGGACGTAACATCAATCTAAATTGCGGTTCACTGCATATTGAAGCAGTGCAGCAGGCCGTTTGTGAACAGCACGCGGATCTGGGCGTTGCCTTTGACGGCGATGCTGATCGGGCGTTGTTCGTGGACGCGAAAGGCAAGTTCGCTGATGGCGATGCAACGCTGTGGGTACTGGCCAAGCACCTGCAAGCGCGTGGCGGGCTCAAACACGGGATGGTTGTGGCTACCGTAATGAGCAATATTGGCCTGGAAATAGCCTTGCGTTCGCTGGGAGTGGAGATGGTCCGAAAGGATGTTGGTGACAAATATGTCCTTGAGGAGTTGCTGCGTACCGGAGCCAGCCTGGGAGGCGAACAGTCGGGCCACCTGATATTTCCCGAATTGAGCCTGGCAGGCGATGGCCTGATCACGACGTTGTGTCTGCTGCGGACCATGGCCGAAGAAGGCAAGATGCTTAACGAACTGACTGCAGGTCTTGATCGCTACCCACAGGTACTTGTAAACATCCGGGTAAACGAGAAAAAACCTTTCGACGAGATGGAAAAGGTACGTCGTCTGGCTCGGGAAATCGAAGCGGAACTGGGCAACAAGGGACGGCTCTTGCTTCGCTATTCGGGGACAGAGTTGCTCGCTCGCGTGATGATTGAAGGGCAGAATCAGGACGAGATCGAAGCTTACGCCAACAATCTGGCCCAGGCCATCAGGGCAGAGATTGGTTCCGCTTGAGCAAGCCAGTATGCAATTTGTACATGGATTCCTCTATAAAATTTACACCATCGAACGCTCGCTCCAGTGTCCCTGACTTGCTTCAGGAGAGCTTGCCAACCAAGTGTCCCTGCAAAAGCAGCTCGTGAGAAATAGTTGGGTGACCCTCTTCTTGAACGGCACAAGCGTTGCGAGCCATGGTGCGGGGCAAGAGAGACGGTTGGTGAAACCTCCGTCTCAAGTGGTTGCTGGGGTGAGGACAGTGACCACGAATCTGAATGGGCGCGAGCACACCAACGCTTGCGCCCGTTCGCTTTTGCGCAGGGCCCCATCCTGCTTGTCAGCTCCAATACCTAAAACAACTCATCTGCGTGATACAATTTGCGTCTATCGTTAACTCGATGAAATTGCCCTGCTTCATCAGCAATGAACATCAGCGAGTATCGGCACGCATTCGCCTCATTTAACTCGTCGCTCGAGCTCCTTCGTTACCAGTCTCATGTTGGACTGACTCCGGAAGTCAATGCTGACGAAATCTTCGATGAGCACCGGAGCCTGTTTTCCATCGAGTCCATCAGCGAGTTAAGGACCCTGCTTGATCAGACGCCGGCAGATTTCGGCACCGAGGTCAGGGCCTTGCAGCGCCTGCTGGACGCGGTTCAAAGCAGGCAGGTTGAGCTTCGAAACTGTGACCTCACTGCGGAACTCGCCCGCTGTGAATCAGCCACAGTGATTCACTGGATGGGTCGGCAAATTGGACTGGCGGAAGTTCCGGCGCGCCTGGCAAGTGCACCGGCGAACCAGCGTCACGAACTCGGGGCCCGTTGGCTTGATGCCCTTGCAACTTGTGATGGACTGCGATTGAGTTGGCGGGACGCTCTGAATGAATCGGCTCGTGTGCTGGGCTTTCCTTCCTATTATCAACTCAGGTTAAAGAGCAGCTGGACAAAGTCACACGGTCTGCAGCAGGCGGCGTTTCTAATCCTTGAGCAAACTGAATCCGACTACAGATCGGCCCTGAAAAATCTTGTCAGCCGTGAACTTCCGGAGCGCCGTCTCAACGAATTTGACTACACGGACTGGCCCTATTTGGCTCATACAGTCTGGCTCGATGAATATTTACCCTCCTCGAAACTCGTGCGGACTCACTCTGAAACCGTGAGAGGGATGGGGATCCGTCTGGACCAGCAAAAGAACCTTGAGCTTCACCGGGGTGCAGTGTCTTCAAAAAAGGCCGCGGTCTGCTTTCCTGTGCGGCCACCCTTCGACGTCAGGCTGGCCCTTGCGCCGGATGGTGGATCTGCTGAGTTTCTCCGTGGCCAGCAACAATTCGGAAAGGCTCAGCACTTTGCATGGTGTTCAAAAGACATCACCCGACGTTATCCGGAATTTATCTATTCGTCCGATACTGCCACTGCAGATGGTTTCGGCTACTTATTCAAATATCTGGCTCTTGATCTTAGGTGGCTGCTGGAATTCCTTCCCGAGATTGGAGGCGTTTGGGCCGGAAGAATTGCTAAAGATGTAGGCCTGCAATTGTCCCTGTCTCTGCGTACTCTTTGCGCGGCCGTCCTATTTGACCCGCACCTTTACGATGAAGCTCAGTCGTCCGAACAGTTGCAGGCGACCTACGTAGCCTTGTATGAACGGGCCACATCTTTATCAATGCGTCCCGAACTCTTTCTGCGCAATTTGGAGCACGGTCTGCGATCCGAATGTAAATTGCGCGGGTTGGCGTTTTCCTTCAGTCTGCGTGAATATTTGCGGGTGCGTTACGGCCACCGGTGGTGGGGGTCACGTAAAGCCGGTGACGAGTTGATCGATTTGTGGAGCACAGCGTCACAATATTCAGTTGAAGAGTTGACGTCGTCGATTGGTTTTGGCGAGCTGAATTTTGATCTGCTTGCCGAGTCAATCAGGAGTGCGCTCGGTGGGGCCTGATCAAATGCTAAAAATTCGAGTCAGACTCAAATCGAAGGCCACGGAATACGAGATAAAAGTTGGCCCAGGATTACTGAGTACGGTTGGTAAGGAACTCCAGCGATGCCTCAGCTCGAAATCCCGACAGGCAATAGTTATTTCCAATCGACGAGTTTTTGGTCTCTACGGGGAGGCCACGGTTAAGAGCTTGCGCGAGACCGACCTGCGTGTGTCCCGACTGCTCCTTGGGGATGGCGAGCAATTTAAGTCACTCAGCTCGCTCAGCAGGGTACTCAACTCTTTTGGTGAAATGGCCCTGGAGCGCAACGATGTTGTAGTCGCGCTGGGGGGTGGCGTGATCGGCGATCTGGCGGGTTTTGCCGCCGCTGTCTACTTGCGCGGGCTACCTTATTTTCAGGTCCCGACGACTCTCCTAGCGCAGATCGACTCTTCGGTTGGAGGCAAAACGGCAATCAACCTGCCTCGAGGTAAAAACCTCGTGGGAGCTTTTCATCAACCGAGCGGAGTGGTTATCGACACCGCGACCCTCGAAAGTTTACCGCCCCGCGAACTTACTTCCGGTTGGTGCGAGATGGTCAAGCACGGTGCCGTAGGTTCTCGCCCGTTGTTCCAAAAAACATTGGCGTATCTTGGTGCCCGCCGTCAACCAAAGCCAGGCACTGGGAAGAAGTTAGCATCCCTGATTGCCGGGCACTGTGCTTTCAAGGCCGCAATCGTGGCCGGCGACGAACGTGAAGCCCTGGGACGTACCGATCGAACTTCACGACGGATTCTGAATTTTGGACATACGGTCGCTCATGCTCTGGAATCTGTAACTCAATATCGCCGCTTCCGGCATGGGGAAGCTGTGGGCTATGGCATGCTCGTCGCTGCTGAGATGTCGAAAAGTCTGGGCTTGCTGAAGTCTTCAGAGTTAGAATTGTTACGGTGCGCAGTGCGACTCTGTGGAGCATTGCCTGCCGCCGAAGATCTCGACCAACAGAGAATAATCAAAGCGATTAGCCGGGACAAGAAAAGCGTCGCCGGCGAAATTCAATGGGTGCTGCTTGAGCAAATAGGACGAGCGCGTATTGTGAGCAGTAGAGACATTCCGCCCGCGGTATTGCGGATGGCGCTGGGCCTCGTACTGGGAAACAAGCAGTCGTAAGAGAGCGGCGGGGACCTGTTTATGAATAAGAGATCGCTGAATAGTTGGGAAGCAAGGCGTGGCGAGCGTGGTGGATCGCGGATCAAGTTCCTGATTGTGCTTCTGGTCATCGGACTGACGGCCTATGCGGGCTACCTCTATCTCCCGGTACAGTTCGACGCCATGCGTTTTAAGGACCTGATGCAGCACGATGCCGACGTTGCGGCAACCCAGGGTTATCCGATTACCTGGGTAACAGATCAGCTCAAGAAGAGTCTCAGTGAGTACAATATTCCCGCCAATGCGATCATCACGCCGAGTCAACAGGACAATCGCATGTCCGTCAGAGTGCAGTACACGCGACCCATTGAATTCTTTGGCTACACTTACAAGTATGAGTTCGATGAAACTGCGAGAAGTACAGCCTTCCTGACTGTAAAGTGACTGCTGATCCAGCTAATGCTGGGTGCTGTCCAGAAAGGCTTTTAGTTTTCGGGATCGTGAGGGGTGGCGGAGCTTTCGCAGCGCCTTGGCTTCGATCTGCCGAATGCGCTCGCGGGTGACCGCGAAATGTTGGCCCACTTCTTCAAGCGTATGCTCTGAGCCGGTTGAGCCGAGGCCAAACCGCATCTTAATGACCTTCTCTTCGCGTGGCGTCAACGTCGCCAGCACCTCGTCGGTTATTTCACGTAAATTGGAAGCAACGACGGCGTCTGCTGGATTCAGAATCGAACGATCTTCGATAAAGTCGCCCAGATGGGAATCCTCCTCTTCGCCGATGGGAGTTTCCAGTGAAATCGGCTCCTGGGCAATCTTCAGGACTTTGCGGACCTTGGCTACGGGAATGTCCATCTTGCCCGCGATTTCTTCGCTGGTTGGTTCCCGGCCCAGTTCCTGCACCAGCGAGCGCGAAGTGCGAATAAGTTTGTTAATCGTTTCGATCATGTGGACGGGGATGCGAATTGTTCGCGCCTGATCCGCAATGGCCCGGGTGATGGCCTGGCGGATCCACCACGTGGCATAGGTAGAAAACTTGTAGCCGCGCCGCCACTCAAATTTATCTACAGCCTTCATCAACCCAATATTGCCTTCCTGTATCAGATCCAGGAACTGCAAGCCTCGATTCGTGTACTTCTTGGCGATCGACACCACCAGGCGCAAATTGGCTTCGACCAGTTCGCGCTTGGCCTGGCCCGTCTGCTGCTCGCCGATGGTGATCGCAACCAGCGAGCGCTTGATCTCAACCGGTCCCACATTGTGTTCTGCTTCAGTTCCGGCCAACCGTTTCCGGGCGGCCGCGATGCGGCGCTTATACTCCTTTTGCTCGTCCGGTTTGAGGCGTTTCTTGTTGAGTCTTTCCGTGAAAATATCGATTTCACGCTCGGCGGCCCGCACCTCAAGTTGCACGGATCTAATGGCATTGATGAGGCGCTGGCGACTGCGTTCCGTTAGATTCAGGCGACCAATTTCCTGGGCTATCTCAAGGCGCGCGCGAGCCACCTTGCGGCGCAGCCGGGTAAGCTTTTTGCTCTTCTTGCCCCGCGAAATCTTTTGTTCAACTTGTAGTTTTTCCCATTCCTTCAAACCCAGCTTGTAGAGTTTGCGGATGTTTTGAATGCCCTCGATAGTCCAGGCCTTGTATTCGTCGGCTTTGTCTTCGTCTCCGGTGAGTTCAGCCTGTTCCGAGAAGGTTACTATTTCCCGTATGTTCGCGCTGCCGGCTTCGAGCTCTTCACCGATGCGCAAGAGCTCTTTGACGGCGATGGGAGACCGGCCAATCGCTTTCCTTGTCTTGAGTTGACCCCGCTCGATACGTTTGGCGATCGCTACCTCGCCTTCCCTTGTCAGCAAAGGAACGACACCCATTTCGCGCAGGTACAGGCGCACGGGGTCGTTTGTCTTTTCCATTGTGCCGGCGGACAGGTCGAGCTCGACGTCCTCATCCGGGGTCTCGTCGTCATCGTCAGGAATTATCGCTGCGGCCTGTTCCAGTAGTCTTTCATCATTGTCAGAGACAGAAATATTTGAGCCTTCAAGCTTCTGCAGGACATCTTCGATATCTTCGGCCGAGACCACGTTGTCCGGCAGCTCTCGATTCAGATCGTCGAAAGTCAGAAATTTCTTGTCGCCTCCAATCTCCAGGAGGCGTTCCATGACATCGTCACGATCCTTGTCATTAATACTCAAAGGCTGATTTCCCTGCACGGTTGAATTGATTGACACCCTGAGACTATGGAAACAGTTCGTAAAAAAAAATTCTCTCTCTCCGGTCAAGCCGAGAACGACATTTGAAGTGAAAGGGGCGGGCGTGCACTGCGCTTGCCGACCCGAAGTTCCTACCTGGCTTGCAGCGCTGCCTCTGCTTGAGGAAGAAGCGCGTTGCGTTTCTTCTGCAATTCGATTTGCTCGAGTGAGAGCTGGGCCAGTCGAGGCTCGTCACCGTTTCGTTCAGCGGCCGCCAGCTCAGTCTTTAGTTCGTTTATGCGTCGCTCTACTTTCATCAGCTGCAAAGTGTCAATGCACCCTTCAGCGAGTTGCCGGCGACTCTCTGTAGACTGGTTCTCGGTCAGCAGAATATCGCTCATTAACAACATTGGCAGAAGCTCAGCGGCCGTCTCATCGCCCTGGGTTTTTTGACTCAGGGTCTCGTAATCGAGCGGCTCACCCTCGCGCAGCATCTCCTGCAAAGCCCTGAACAAACCCGCTGTGGGCAGGTCGGCCCAATCCTCAGCATCCAGCCGGGGTAAAATATCTGCCCGCAGAGTCTCATCTGCAAACAGCAATTCAAGCAAACGTTGTTCGGCTACGGTCGGCTTTAGTTCCGCGCCCCCGCTGATTCTTTTTCGCAGTTCGCCCGCCGGCGCGCTGCCTGATCTGACGGCATTCCAAAGCTCTCGTTTGAGCGCAGCGTCGCCAATCCGGAGCGCATCAATGGCGATGTCAAAATATTCACGCTTCTGTATCGCGCTGCGCACCGCGCGAACATAAGGAAGAACTTCTTCTACCGCTTCAGCTTTGTCTGCTGGACGATGAAGATTGCGATCGGTTACGGCCTGATCGATAACAAATTGGATGTGGGGTTGTGCGTCTCCACGGAGGCGTTGATATTCGCTCAAGCCCTGTTGTCGAATGAATTCATCGGGATCAGCCTTGTTCGGGAGTACCAGAACTTTCACCTCGAGATCCTCGGGCAAAAGAATCTCAATAGCACGTTTTGCAGCCTGCACACCGGCGCGGTCCCCATCATAATTGACGACTACTTTGCGCGCAAATCGACCTAAAAGCTTCGCTTGCTCTGTCGTCAACGCGGTGCCCAGACTGGCCGCTACATTGCGTACGCCGAACTGGTAAGGAATGATCAGGTCAAGAAATCCTTCAACCAGGATAGCAAATCCCTGCCGTCGAATGTCCTCGCGCGTCAGATTAAGTCCGAAAAGGTTCCGCCCCTTTACATAAGCTGCAGTCTCCGGAGAGTTGATGTATTTGGCGCCCTCGTCGGGCTTCAGAGTGCGGCCACCAAAGGCTATGGGTCTGCCCTGAATGTCCATCACCGGAAACATTAAGCGTCCGCGGAAACGATCGTACGAGCCGCCATCCTCTTTCTTTACTACCAAGCCGCTGCGGTCAATTTGCGTTTGGGTGGCGCCTTTCTGTCTCAGGTAGGATGAGAGAGCTTCCCAGCTATCGGGCGAGTAACCGAGGTGAAAAGTCTGGCGCGTCTCGTCCGTGATTTCGCGCTTAGCGAGATATTCACGCACCACCCGGGTCTCCGGGCCACCGAGCTGTAACTGTTGTTCCCACCATTCGAGCGCCCACTTATTGAGCTCGATAACCTCCTCTGCCTCCTGTCGTTTGGCTTCGAATCGGTTATCGTCAACCAGTCTCGGGAGTGGGACACCGGACTTTTCGGCTACGATTTTTATTGCTTCCGGGAAAGACACGCTTTCGAGTTCCATCACAAAGTTAAAGACCGAGCCACCTTTATGACAACCGAAGCAATAGAAGATCTCCTTGGCCGGGCTGACTGAGAACGAGGGAGTTTTTTCTTTGTGAAAAGGGCAGCAAGCCATCCAGTTTGCGCCCTTCTTCTTGAGCGGCACATAGTCCTGGATGACGCGCACGATGTCTGTCTGGCGCCGCAGGTCGTCGATGAAGGTTTGTGGATAACGCATTACCTGAAAATCGAATCCCAGTCAGGTCAACTATTGTCCTGCGGCGAGAATGTTTGCGCAAATCCATTCCCACACAAAGGCCGTTACGGCTCGTGAGAATGGTATACGTTACCGCGGCTTGGATATCCTGCTGAGTAAATTCAGTCAAACCTCAGTACGTCCACGATCTCGCCGCGAAATTTCCTTAGCGCCAGCTGCACGCGCGGGTCTTGTGCGGCCGCGGCGCGCAGGGTCTGTTTCTCACGACGCTCTTCCTCTTCCTGCGATAACGGCAGATCATCGCGAACGCTGTCGTCCCTGATTGCGATGCGCACGCCTGTTTCTTTCCCCGTGACTTCCAGGCAGGCGTCGCGAATTAACTTTACATTCTCACTCTTGGCGAGCGTGTCGCGCAGGTGTTTAGCATCCGGAGCAAACTCAATATAGAACTCATTGCCTTCGATACGCGTCAAACGCGCGCCTTCGAGCGCGGTTACCAGAAACATTTTACGTTTCTGTTCCAGGGACGACTTGATGCGTTCAATTTCAGAATCGGTGCCGGCGCTGCCGGCCGCAATTTCACTGCTGGCCGGTGCCGAAGCTGTCGCCGGTCTGGCTCCCAGATGGCCAGTCCCTGACGCCGCCGTCGCAGAGAGCATGTTCGGGATCTCCGGATCAACGGCGAGCTTTACCGCCGTAGCCCCGGATCCACTCGAACTTCCCCTCGTGGATGAGCCTGCTTTGGGTGTCCCGCCCGCAGGACCGGGGCGACCGGCGCCGCCGGTAGGTGCGGGTGTCGCCGAGCGGGCTGGCGGCTGTCCTGTGCGCAATGACTCTTCAAGGGCGCCGATCCTCTCGATGAGATCATTGAGCGGCTGCAGTCGTTGCATCTCCATCAACTTCACCAGTCCGATCTCCAGTTGGTAGCGCGGATGCGTCGAGGTCTTGAATTTCGTTTCAGTCTCTGACAGTGAATGGAAGAAACGGACCAGATCCGATTCAGAGAAAAGCGCGGCCTGGCGATCGAGTTCGCTACGTTCACAAACGGCCGATTCCAGCAGTTCATCGCTGCCCGCTACCTTGGCTATCAGAAGATCGCGGAGATGGGCCAGCAGATCGCGGCAAAAGTTTCGCAGGTCGTAACCGCGCATGACCAGATCGTCGACTACCGCGAGGGCCTCAATAGGTTTGTGTTCGGCGATGCCAGTGATGACGCGCGTCAAAAGGTCCGTACCCGCGACGCCGAGGGCCAGCTCCACGTCTTCCTTCCCGATCTTCTCCCCGGCAAAACTGATGACTTGATCGAAAGCCGACTGGGCATCCCGCATCGACCCCTCGCCGGCGCGGGCAATCTCGCGCAGCGCCTCCTCGGGAATTGAAATCTTTTCCGAGTCGGCGATCAGGCGCAGGCGTTCCAGGATTTTCGCGGTGGCGATCGTGCGAAATTCAAACTGCTGGCAGCGCGAGAGTATGGTGTCGGGGACTTTATGCTGTTCCGTAGTGGCCATGATGAAGACGACGCGCGGCGGCGGTTCTTCGATGGTTTTCAGCAGGGCATTGAAGGATGGCGTTGACAGCATGTGGACTTCATCAATGATAAAAATCTTGTAGCGATCCCTGGCTGGAGCAAAGCCAATCGAGCCGATAATTGTTTCGCGTACGTTGTCGATCCCGGTGTGTGAAGCAGCATCGATTTCCTGGACGTCGATTGAGCGACTGTCAGAGATTTCCCGGCACGAAGGGCAGGCATCGGGATCGTCCATACGACAGGGAGCCGCTGTCGGCGCTTGTGCCTTGTGACAGTTCAAGGCCTTGGCCAGCAAGCGAGCAGTTGTAGTCTTGCCGACGCCCCGCGCGCCTGAAAACAAGTAGGCATGATGCAGGCGATCGTGCTCAATAGCATTGCGCAGGGTGCGCGTGATGGGTTCCTGGCCGGTTACCTCGGCAAAACTCTGCGGCCGCCATTTGCGGGCGATGACTTGATACGACATGAAATTATTTAGCTTCTGGTTGTCAATCTATGAGCTTCACTGGCCCTGCTTTAGACTGGTTGGAGGATAGGCCTGCAAAAGTTTCCAGGCAATGACGGCGCTGCCATTGCTGTCCTTTCGCACCACCCTGAGCGCTACCAGTACGTCTGTTCTTTCATAATCGATTGAGCGAAGCAGGTAGGTGGTGTTTTCCCGTACCGGTACCCTTCTTTGATAGATCAAGCCATCAATGTCTACGCCATCCTTTTCCCAGAAACGCCTGGCTTCGGCACGCGCCTTTGATTCCCTGTCCGGCGGTTCATAACTTGAGAGAAACCGCGCCCTGGGATCATTCAGCGTGATCGAGTCAATCAATACGTCACCCAGACTGGTCAACATCCCGTAGGCAGCACCGGCAAATCCCACTGTCAGGTGATCCTGCTCCAGTTCGATGTCCGAGCCGTAGCCGTAGGCGTGGGTCAGGTTGGTGAACGAATAGTACGAGCCGCCGCCTCGTATCTTTGGTTCGGTCGCGGCTGGATTGATCGTTCTGTCATAGATCTCTCGCGGCAGCAGGCGAATCAGCCCCGTATTCTTGAGCCGCAGAAAGGCAGCGAAAGTCAGGCGATCGAATTCAGAGGGTGCGAGCAGTCCTTCTCTTATCACGCGATCTTCTCGGGCTGCCTGGTTCCGGTTCCTCCCGATCGTTTCCTCATACCTCTGCTCCGCCGTTTTCTCATTCAAGATGGGCGCTGACTCGGGTAAGTCGGGCATGCCCTGGGCGAAGGCAGCCGTCCGGGCGAGGAAAAGAGCGAGACCGCAAAAAATCAAGAGCAAAAACGTTCTCATAATTCTTCCCCTTCCCTATTTCAAACAGAGACTTTAGCAGAGTGAACGTTATGCCGACAATATGCGCGCGACGAGGGGTCCAAAAACAAAAAAGCAGCAACTGTTTTCGATCCAGCTGCCGCTTTTCTGCTTCGATTTGGCCAGACTCCGGACTTACCCGCAACACACGCTGCCGTCGCTACCGTTGCTCCGTTCCCGGCCTGGCGGGGTTCGCAAGGCTAGCGTTGTGCGGAGCCCGAAGTCTGATAACTTTTCAAACGTCTTTGATCGCTGCTTTTCGGGGCCGGTACTCCGGATGCGAAAAGCCCGAGGCAATTCTGAGCTAATTAACCAACGATCGCAAATCGGCAGCACGCAATCCCCAATGCCTTATATCTGTGTTTTGCGATGCGCGAACATTCGCAGTAATCCATTGATAGCCAGGTGCAACAATAGATAGGCGATCAGCGCAATCACCAAAGGCAGCAGCAGCGTGTGGCCGCCCTGTACCGTAGGACTGGCAACAATCCCCTTGAACGGCGCGTAAAACGGATCGGTCACCGCAACAATGAACTGAACAAAACCGGCGCTGCTTCTCGCGGCCAAAAGGGCAAGCAGAAAGCGCATCAACAGCAACCCGTAGATAACATAAAAAATGTAATCTACTACTTGCGAGATGCGCGCCAGTCCACGTGATCGCTCGACCTCGCGTTCAGTGTCAACGACTTCATCGACCGCTCGGGCGCGAAATTGGCCGGCAACTTCATTAATGCGTTGCGATTCGCCGGGCGGTGGAGCCTGCGCAGCCCGATCTGCAATTTCGGCGTTTACTTCACCCTCGACCTGCGCCTTGACTGACTGGTGCTGTACCGAGCGGCGCGCTTCCTCGTCGACCAATTTCTCGTCATCCATATGATTCCCCAGTGGCACCTATTTTAGGTGCCGTTAAATCCGGTCCGCATTCGTCTAATACCGGCATCGGGAAACTTCCCGGTTTTCTTCACCGCCGCCAGCACGCTTCTTGCTTCAGCCAAAGTAGACCCGGCGTATACGGCCATGAATCGGTGTTGGGAGCTCGTATTCGAATAAAACAGGGTCTCGACGTCGGCACATCTGGACGTGAATACTTTGTTGGTGGGGAACAAAGACTGGGCAGCAAGGCGCTCGCTCTCAGGGACAAACACTTCGCAATCCTGATCGCTCTTGCCTACGCTTTTCAACATGACCGCATAAAACAACTCAGTGTCGTAAATGACAGCATCTTTTGGAACGCGAAATGGTAGATCGAAGGGTTGAAAGGTCACGCTGGTTTTGCACGCAACTTTGGGGTTACCGCAGACAGACGCTCTCCTGTTGCGTTGACGCGCCGCGCCTGCGTGCCCACGAGCGACGTCAATTGTTACCGCGCAGACAGCGATTAACACCAGGACCTTAAACATGAATGTAACTCCGGCTGCTCTCAAAGTTTACGGGGAGTAGAGAATCGAGCCTAGGACAAAGAATTTATTCTTTCAGCCTGCCGCCTTCAGCATTTTTATAACTGGCGGAGAGGGTGGGATTCGAACCCACGGAACGGTTTCCCGCTCACAGCATTTCCAGTGCTGCCAATTCAACCACTCTTGCACCTCTCCACAACAAGGATGACGGTCGCAGTAGGAATAAGGCCCCTCGACAACCAGAAGCCTGATTCATCCTATCTCCTACATATTCAAACTGGCGGAGAGGGTGGGATTTGAACCCACGGTGGAGTTTCCCCCACTCCGGTTTTCGAGACCGGTGCACTAAGCCACTATGCGACCTCTCCGAGGTAATTAAGGATGAAGGCTGAAGGATGAAGGCTGAAGGAAGAAAGAGAACTTCAGCTTTGGCCCAGACGCTTCATCCTTCATCCTTCATCCCTGCTCGTCTTCGTGCGCGAAAAAACTGCTGCAGCAGTTCGCGGCACTCGTCTTCCAGAACATTTGCTGAGATCTCAATGCGATGATTCAGGAAGTCCGTATTACAAATTCCGAAATGCGATTCAACGGCCCCCGCCTTCTCATCACGCGTGCCATAGACCAGCCGCTGTACCCGCGCGTGAATCAATGCCCCGGCGCACATCGCGCAGGGCTCAACCGTTGAGTAAACGGTGGCGCCGTTAAGGCGATAGTTGTCAATCTTTCGAGCAGCCTCACGCAGGGCAATCATCTCGGCGTGAGCAGTGGGATCGCGGTCAGCACAGGTTTGGTTTCCGGCGACAGCGACCAGCGCATCGCCGATCACGATGCAAGTGCCCACGGGGACCTCATCGCGTTGTTGGGCAGCGCGGGCTGCGGCGAGCGCCTGACGCATCCACTGGGCATCAATCTCAGCTTGCGCGCTCACAATCGTCATCGAGATTTCTCTCCTCAAACAGCGAAAGTCAGACTATAGGGACGGCCCTGAGTGGTGTCAAGCGAGCCATTTTTCTGGTACTGGCTGAATAGGAGTTGCAAGAAAAACCATGAAAAAACAAGGCTAGCAAGACCCAGGAATCGCGATTGAAAAGAAAGAAAAAAGCAGAGCACCTTTGGGTGTAATGTGTTAAGGGGATTTTGCCGATCCAATAACACCACCCAAAGAGGTGATCTGCGATGAGCAAACTACAACAAACCTTACTGCCAATCAAGCTCAGAGGGGGCGAGGGAAACGTTGACGATGTTAGAGTGTAACTGAGGTTCGCATCAGCAGAATAAGCAGTATGAATATCCAGGCTGTCTTTCCGATCCGAAGGTGCCCAAGGGAAGAGTTTGCCCGGTTCCTTACTACGATTTGGCTATAAACAACTGTAGACTATCAGGAAATGGAGAATCTGGTTGAAAGTACGGGTTAACCCTGAGTTTGTCTTTGTTCTTCAGATACCACTCCTTGCTCTCTCTCAGAAAACTCTCGTCTGAGGGGAACCTTACTCGCACGGCGCGTGTCAACGACTTTGAGACATCGACCGATAGGAATCTAGTGTAGCACCGGGGTAGAGAGCCGCGTAAAACACCGGGCTCCAAAAGATTCAAAAAACGTGGTCCACAATTGACCTGTAAGCGATTTTTAAGTCCTGGACATCTTCAGTCGTTACGTCGTCGGTTGGATGGTGGCACCCCGAGAATCTGCCGCCTTAGCTCGTCAGCTAATTGCTGAAACCTGCATCAAGCAATCGATTGCTGAGGACCAACTGACCCTGCACGTCGATCGCGGCGGCAGTTTCCATAGCCCAGGTGTTCGGTTTAGCTGATTCACTGGGCTTTGCCCTAAAAGTCCGGTTTGCCCAAAAAAGTAAGTGGGGTCGGACGGTCTGCCCAAAAAACTGGCGCGGCGTCAGCGAGATCGAAGAACTAGCGAAGATCGAAACTCGCTTTCATTTCAACAACTCGCGCCGACCATTTGAGAGTCGTCCGTTACGAGACAGGTCAGCTACTGATAACGTCTGTTCAGAATCTGCTGCCAGAGAATCGACTGGAAGAAGTGAAGAAGTGTTTCAATTTGGGGTGGACTAAATCGCACCAAGAGGGCGCGTCAAGCAGTTCGCGTCTAAGTCCGAGCGGTTTCATGACATAGCTCGGACTGGGAGTACAGTTGCGGTTGATCAACGGTTCACTGCAACGGAGAGGCCACGATGATTCTCAAACTAACAGCAATTGCATGCGGTATATTTCTTTTAGGAGTTGGCATGATTGCCACCCGCAAGGCTCCGCAAGAGTATTCGAAAGATAGGTCCATCGCTTCATTAGCACGGCGAACTAAGAGCCAAGGGAAGACGCGCGTGTCGGCTCCGGGTAAAATCATCGATTATGCGGGGGCGAACATGGGCTTGGACGAAGCGCTTCAGAATTACAGCGTGGTAATAGCTGAACCAAGCGAAAGTAAGAGCTTTATAACTGACTCTTCGGATGAAATAAGGACTGCTTACAAATTCAGAATACTCGAAACTCTCTCGCAACGGAACGCAGTTTTTTGCAATACCTGTCCCGCGCTAAAGGATGTTTCTGACAAACTTCAACCAGCTCTTTACAATGAGTTCCTGTTAGAGTTATCCGGTGGAACAGTTATCGTCGATGGCGTGGAAGTTACTATGGTCAGCGATGGAACACTGAAAATTGAGGACGGCCAGAGATATCTCATGTTTATCTCTTTTACTCCCGGGGGCATGGCAAGCCTGATTGGTGGTCCTTCTGGACTCTTCCGAATTACGTCCGACGAATCGCTGGAAGCGATGGGCAATGGCAAACACCGGCTAGCCGTGGAAATTGCAGGACGATTTTCGAAAAGCTTGTCTAAGTTTAAGCAGGCGACCAACCGCTAACCTCAAAAGTCGAGGTAGGAAATTGTGTCCCGATCCAACCCTTTCCCCGTATTCGTCTTTGTTTGCTTCATTCTGATACACGAGCGGCTTGTGCTGGCGGACCTCTCCATTTCCGGTCGCCAGCAACAGATCGCCATTTTCGTCAATACGTAGGTGACTGGGCCCTTCGAAATTGAGCCTGATCCTTCGCGGGTTGGCGCCGGGGGCAAAAATGAAGTCGTATTCGAGTTGACGCTGATTCCCGTAGTAGACCACGTCCACCCCGGGGTACACTTCCTCGTACCTTACCCTGGCGTACTGCGCGACGTGCGTCCTCCACCTTTTTGGATCGTTGCCGATGAAGTAGTTACTCTTACCCGGCAACTCGTCCAGGCCCGTAACTCGCGGCCGCGAGTTGGCCCCGGCAAGCCTCATCCTGAGAACGCTATCAGGGGTTTCCCGCTCATGAGCACGCGCCGGCTTCAATATGGGCCGTGACTCACCTCTGTCCGCGGACTTTTTACCCAGAACCAGCACGACCTCCCGTGCGGTGAGCAAGAGTCCGTAGTCAGTGCCGCGTGAGAAAAACTTCACCCGTGAGTCGGTCTGACCACGGTTAGCCTCGAAATTCAAACGAAACTTGCCATATGACTCTCGCAGCCTGTCTCGCTCCAGCCGATCAGTTTTCTCTTCAGTGTGGCCAGTCGCGGACGTGGCCGGGGTATTGCCAGGACGACCAACGCTCCCCGTCAGATCTAACCAGACACCAACGGTGGCTGGCGGAGATGCCTGGCCTGAAGAGATGATCGGACCACAGATCAGATTGATCCAGAGTGCCAGAACCACACTCACGCCTATTACTTCCACCATGGAACTGTTTCGACTAATTGATCCGAGCATGTCATCTCTCCCGTAGTGGTTCAGTCATTTTCTCCCTGCAACTCCTGTTGGGACACGAGCCATTTTTCTGCCTTAAGGCCTAATAATAATCAGACTGCGGAACAGTGGCGTGCTATTATTAAGCTCCTGGCAATGGCGCTTTTTTGCTTTCCTTCCGGCGCCGGCTGCGGTTTTCATTTCAATGACCAGCGAATCACAAAGAGGAACCGGACGCTTGTCCGGTGAGCGTTCCGGAGATCGGATAACCGGCCGCCTGCGCGCCGGTGCTCCAAGCGAAGCGGTCACCCCGGACAAGGGCACAGCGCAGAATCCCTCGAACCTGATGCGACAGATGTCGCCCGGGGAATTCAATACCGCGATGATCCACTTTTATCGCGGCGAAATTCAGAGATCCAATACCTGGCGCAACCGTCTGGACACGACGACCAACTGGGCGGTGCTTACGGCCGGGGCGACGCTTTCCTTTGTTTTCAGCTCGTCCAGTAATCCCCACTTTGTAATTCCCATTAATTCTGTGCTCGTGGCCATCTTCCTGTTGATGGAGGCGCGGCGCTATCGCTATTACGAAATCTGGTCCAGTCGCGTACGCGTGTTGGAAACCGGTTACTTTGCGCAGTTACTGGCCCCCGAAAGCGCTGTCGCTGAAGAGGCCTGGGCGAAACATCTGGCAGCGGATCTAATTACTCCCCATTTCACCATCAGTGAACTGGAGGCGGTGGGAAGGCGTTTGCGGCGAAACTATCTTTGGATATTTGCCTTGCTGGCGCTGAGTTGGAATTTGAAGGTTTATCTTCATCCCTTGCCGGCGCGGGACTTCGCTTCGTTCATTGACCGGGCCACTGTTGGTGTTGTGCCCGGCTGGATCGTTTTTATCATTGGGTTTATCTTTAACTCCGGCGTGGCCATCTTTGCGATTGGCACCCTGCGCTTACGCGAGGCGACGGGCGAGGTGCTGCCACAGCATCAGTTTGCGCTGCGGCCCCTGCGGACGGTACGTAAGTGGACGCAAGCCGCGACTGCCACCACGCGGCGCACAACGGTGCGCGCTAAACGCGCCCGACAACGTGTGCGCAGCAGCACCGCTACCGGGGAATTCAAGAGAATAGATATTTCGGAAACCCCGGATCGGGCGGAGGTCGAAACCTGACTTCTGATTTTCAAAGTCCCAGCTCTTTATGTTTGAACTCGATGGGCAGCGACTGTCTTTAGAGGAAGTTGCGGCAATAGCATACGGGCAGGAGCGTGTCGTTCTTTCCAGATCGGCACGGCTCCGGGCTGAAGAATCGCGTCGCGTTGTCGAAGCAATCGTCGCCGCAGGACGTACGGTCTATGGAGTCAATACCGGGTTTGGCAAGCTCTCTGATGTTCATATCGCACCTTCACAACTTCAGCAGTTACAATTGAATCTCGTTCGCAGCCATTCATGTGGACTCGGGTTGCCACTGTCCGTGCCGGAAACGCGGGCCATGATGCTCTTGCGCGCGAATGTGCTGGCACTCGGATACAGCGGCTGTCGCCCTGCCTTGATCGACGCTCTGATTGAGATGCTCGAGAGAGGCGTCACGCCGGTCGTTCCGGAAAAAGGTTCAGTCGGTGCCAGCGGTGATTTGGCTCCTTTGGCCCACCTGGCCCTGGCGCTTATCGGCGAAGGAGAAGCCACTTATCAGGGTGAGCGACTCCCAGCCGGCGAGGCGCTCCGGCGCGCAGGTCTCGCCCCGGTGCAACTGGAAGTTAAGGAAGGTCTCGCGCTGCTCAACGGCACGCAGGCCCTGGCGGCGGTTGGCGCACTGGCTTTGCATCGGGCCCTCCGTCTGACGCGCCTCGCTGACGTCGCCGGCGCCCTGGCGCTTGAAGCCTTGCGGGGCACCCCGGTGGCTTTTGACGAAAGAATTCATAGTGCGCGGCCTCACCCCGGGCAAATTGAAGTTGCCGCTCATTTGCGCGAGCTGCTGCGCGATAGTGAGATCCGGCAGTCTCATCTTGAGAACGATCCGCGGGTGCAGGATGCCTATAGCCTGCGTTGCATGCCGCAGGTCCACGGGGCGGTGCGCAGCGCCCTTAAGCACGCGCGTGAAGTCGTCGAAATTGAGTCCGGCAGCGCAACCGACAATCCACTGGTATTTTCCGAGACCGGCGAGGTTTTTTCCGGCGGCAATTTCCACGGTGCTCCCCTGGCGCTGGCATTCGATTATGCTGCAATTGCCATGACTGACCTGATGAGTATCAGCGAGCGCCGCATCGATCGACTGATCAATCCTGATGCCAACGAAGGTTTGCCTCCGTTTCTGACTGCGCAAGCGGGGATGTCGTCCGGATTCATGATGATGCAGGTGACGGCGGTGGCCCTGTTGAATGAAGCCAAAGTGCTGGCGCATCCGGCGAGCATCGACAACGTACCCACCGACGGTGGTAAAGAGGATCATGTCTCAATGGGCATGACCGCCGCCACAAAATTTCGCTCCATCGTCGATTTGGCCGAGCACGTAACCGCGATCGAACTGATTACGGCCGCGGAGGGGCTGGAGTACCGCGCGCCGCTCAGACCCGGTTTGGGAGTGAGGAGAGCCTGCGAGGTCGTGCGCAAACTTGTTCCACGTTTGACTGCTGACCGGCCGCTGGCGCCGGATATTCTAAAGATCGTTGCCGCCATTCGTGAAAACGAGTTTGATTCAGTGATCTAATCCAGTTGAAACCCTGGCGCGCGATGAGCTGTCAGGCGCTGTCCGGGCGCACATGTTCCTCGGGAATACTTTGGCTTGAAATCACCGAGGTGCATTATGGATCGGCTGCCGGTTTTAATTGTGCCTGAATTGCCACGGCAAGCTTTTGTTAGGCAATAGTTTGAAAAATGATAATTGTAAGGCAGGGAGAAAAACATGAGTGATGCTATGGATGATCGCCGGAAAGGCCTGGAGGAAGAGTACTTTCATCGCAAGAACAAAGAGGCAGTTGAGAAGATGCGCGAAAAGATGCGGATCGCTGCCGCTGCGAAAGCCGCCGGCTCCTCGTCGCTGGAGTGTCCGCGTTGCGACGGTGGGTTGAAAGTAAATACCTTCGAAGGTATAGAGGTCGATGTTTGCGACAAGTGCGGCGGCCTCTGGCTCGATGCCGGAGAACTCGAGCAGTTGACCAAGAAAGATAGCGGCGGCTGGTTCAGCGGCTTGTGGAACAGTTTTAACGACAACTAGTAGGAGTGCCTGTAGGTAAGTCCAGATTTCTGGAAGCAGCCTGGGTTAAGCTGGCCATGTCATCACGAGTAGTACGCGCGCCACGCGGCGCCAAACTAAACTGCAAGGGCTGGCATCAGGAAGCGGCACTGCGCTGCCTGATGAACAACCTCGATCCAGAGGTCGCTGAGCGCCCCGAAGACCTGGTCGTCTACGGTGGCACCGGCAAGGCCGCCCGCAACTGGGCTTCGTTCGAAGCCATCGTGCGCGAGCTACAGCAACTGGCCAACGACGAAACCCTGCTGGTCCAGTCAGGTAAGCCGGTAGGTGTGTTCCGCACTCACGATTACGCGCCGCGTGTCTTAATTGCAAACTCGAATCTGGTAGGCGCCTGGGCCAACTGGGAACACTTCCACGAACTCGAACGCAAAGGGCTGATGATGTACGGTCAGATGACGGCCGGGAGTTGGATCTATATCGGCACGCAGGGAATCGTTCAGGGCACCTTTGAAACTTTTGCGGCGATGGCGGACCGCCACTTTGGGGGCGACCTCAGCGGCAAGTTAGTCGTGTCCGGGGGAATGGGTGGTATGGGCGGTGCTCAGCCATTGGCTGCGACATTGAACGGTGCAGTATTTCTGGGTATCGATGTCGATGCCGCGCGTATTGAGCGACGAGTCATGACCGGCTACTGCGATCGCCTCGCCCTGACCCTCGACGAAGCCCTCGACATTTGTGAAGACGCTGTCGCCCAAAAGCGCGCCGTTTCAGTTGGGCTGGTCGGCAACTGCGCGGAGGTCCTTCCAGAGATCTTCCGGCGCGGTGTCACGGTCGACGCTGTGACTGATCAAACCAGTGCTCACGATCCCCTGAACGGTTACGTGGCCACAGGCTTAACCCTCGCGGAGGCGGATGAATTACGCCGCACAGATCCTCAGCAGTATGTCACGCGCTCGACGGAATCGATGGCCCGTCATGTCACGGCCATGCTGCAGTTAAAGCGAGCGGGCGCAGTGGCTTTCGACTATGGCAACAACATACGCAAGTTCGCGTTTGACGCCGGCTGTGTGGAAGCGTTTGAAATTCCCGGCTTTGTTCCCGAGTACATTCGACCGCTTTTCTGCGCCGGCAAAGGACCATTTCGCTGGGTCGCCCTCTCGGGCGAGGCAGAAGACATTCGCAGGACCGATGACCTGGCCCTCGAATTATTTCCCGATGACAAGACGTTGAATCGCTGGCTGCGGCTGGCGCGCGACCGCGTGCAGTTTCAGGGATTGCCCGCCCGCATCTGTTGGCTCGGTTACGGCGAGCGCGCGGAGATGGGCGAGGCGATTAACGATCTGGTGCGTCGTGGGGAATTGAAGGCGCCGATAGCGATTGGCAGGGATCATCTCGACACCGGATCAGTGGCCTCACCCTATCGCGAGACGGAGGGAATGAAAGATGGCTCAGACGCGGTCGCTGATTGGCCCATCCTCAATGCGCTGCTCAATACCTCGAGTGGGGCGAGTTGGGTATCGTTTCATCACGGCGGCGGTGTCGGGATAGGTTATAGCTTGCATGCCGGACAGGTTTCAGTGGCAGATGGCACCGATGAAGCCTCGAAACGCCTCAATCGCGTGCTGACAAACGATCCGGGACTGGGCGTGGCGCGCCACGTCGATGCGGGTTATGAAGAAGCGAAGAAGACGGCAAGCGACAAAGGTGTGAACATTCCGATGATGTAATTCGGCGTCTGTGGGATCTATGTGCAATGTTGGAAATTATCCAGATGAAGTAAAGCAACATATCCGTCAGGATGTTTGTCGAAATCTAGTCGCGGGATATGAGGTGGGTGATGCTGCTAACTGCCTGTTGCATGCTCCGACAATCGACAAAAACAAGGACGAGTTCGATCGAATCTTCAAGGAAAGAATTAGCCGCAATGATTACAATTTTCAAGCAGTAGTATTTCCGGCGCGGATTGCAGCCACTCTGCAAAATGTCGATTATAGGAAGCCTACCACCAAGAAAGGCGAAATTGCGATCATTCTGGAAAAGATTTTTGCGCCTTTGCAAGCCGCTCTGCTCGCATTGGCGATAAGGCGAAAGTTCATGAGATAGGATGAAGTCTTGCGAGGCGGACTTACCGCAAATTCAAGCGGGGATGTTAGAATTAGCGTGCTATGACAGTAACCTTGGAGCTCAGGCCGGAAGTTGAGGAACACATCAAGGCTGAAGCGAAAGCTCGCGGCTTGTCAGTTGAGACCTATATTCTCAGTGTCCTGGAAAAAGAGGCGACGAATGGCGAAGCGAATTTCGCGTTAACGGCGACTCCGGAAGAGTGGAAAAAGGCATTCCTTGATTGGGTACATACAGAGAGGCCTGGACACCCGCCGCTATCAGATGAAGCGATAAGCCGCGAAAGCATTTATCGCGAGAGAGAAGATGGTCAGCTGTGAGTTTCGCGGTCGATACCAACGTATTGCTGCGCAGCATTGACGACGGGCACGTTGCCCAGCCGTTAGCACAGAACGGATTGGTTGCGCTTCGTGACCGCGGGGAAATACTTTCAATCTTTCCGCAGAACCTGGTCGAATTTTGGGCTGTCGCCACACGTCCCTTAGTGAATAATGGATTAGGGTTGAGCGTTGATCGGGCCGAACAAGAGTTAGCAAACCTCAAGAACCTTTTCGTGGTCCTGTCCGACAGTGACGCAATCTTACCCGCGTGGGAGCGGCTGGTAGTTCTTCATCGAGTCATCGGCAAACAAGCTCACGATGCGCATATCATTGCCGCCATGCTCGTGCACAAAGTTACACATCTTCTTACTTTCAATGACAGCGATTTCAAGCGTTTTATGGAAATCACGGTGGTGAATCCGCAGGCCATTATTTCATCCTCAAGCTCTACGGAACCTTCTGATTAGTCCCACCCGCATCCCTCGGAGGAAGATTGTATGAAACCCAGGTTTCTCGTGACTGCCTTTACGATTGTTCTGGCGCTTGCGCTGGCCGGGGCAGCACAGGACAAATCTGCTACAGCCCCAGACAACAAGCCGGCGAAGAACGAAGCGCCGGAGCCACGAACCAAGGACGGCAAGAAGCTTCTGACCGCGACCGATCTGCTGAAGGTTGCGGGCGTGAGCGCGCCGCGAATTTCGCCCGATGGCTCGCGCGTCGCCTACACGGTCAGCGAGACCAGGATGGAGAAGGACAAAGAGTGGAAGTCGGTGACCCAGGTGTGGGTCGTGGCGATAAAAGGTGAAAAACCTCGGCAATATACCCGCGGCGAGAAGAGCGCTACCGCGCCCGAGTGGTCGCCCGACGGAAGCCTGCTGGCGTTTCTCAGTGATCGCGAAAAGGACGGCGAGCGACAGGTCTGGATGATGTTGGCCGATGGCGGCGAGGCCTGGGCGGTCACCACGCATAAGGGCGGTGTCAGCGGCTTTCGCTTTTCACCGGACGGCAAACAACTGCTCCTCAGCGCAACCGATCAGCCATCGAAAGATGAAGAGGAGCGCAAGAAAGTCAAAGATGACACGATGGTGATCGATCACGACATCAAGATGACTCATCTTTGGTTGTGGAACATCGAAAAGAAAGATGAGAAGCGACTGACCGAAGGCGAGTTTACCGTCAGCGATCCGCAATGGGCGCCTGACGGTTCGCGCATCACCTACACAGCGCGACCCACGCCCAGAGCAGATGATGGTGCCCTGAGTGATGTCTGGATGGTTACCGTAGCCAGCGGCGACAGGAAGAAGCTGGCCGGCGGCGACGGCTCAAGCGATAACGCGCGCTGGTCACCGGATGGGCAATGGATCGCTTATACCGGAAGTCCGGATCGTGACCCCGGCCCTTCGACGCCCGATATCTACCTCTCGCTGGCAGCGGGCGGACCGCCAAAGCAACTAACCACGAAATTTGATCTAAGCGTCGGCACCCCCGTGTGGTCGCGCGATGGCCGGGCGATCTACTTCAGCACGAATGTTCTGGAAGCGATCGAAGTCTATTCGTGCGACGTGACGACAGGAGCAGTGAAGCAACTCTCGCGGCGAGGCGGATCGACGGGCATTACTGAGATCAGCCGTGACGGAAAAACAATTGTGGGCACTCTGTCAGGACCAAAACAGCCGACGGAAATCTACCGCTCGACTCTCGACTTCACCGACTTCAATACGATTACCGATCACAATGCGTGGTTGAAAGAATACGCGTTGGGTGATTCAGAAATCGTGAAGTGGAAAAGCAAAGACGGCACAGACGTCGAAGGCGTGCTGACCAAACCCGTTGACTACAACCCGGCTGCGAAGGTGCCTTTCCTGTTGAATCCACACGGTGGCCCGACCGGCGCCTCAATCAATAATTTCAACGGCACAGTGCAGGTGCTCGCGGCGAACGGGTTCGCGGTACTGCAACCAAATTTTCGCGGCTCAACAGGCAAAGGCCTCGCGTTCGCCCAGGCTAACAAGAATACCTGGGGCAAGGGCGATTACGAAGATTGCATGACTGGCGTTGATGCGTTGATTGCCGGCGGCATCGCCGACGCGGACCGGTTGGGCGCGTTTGGTTGGTCGTACGGCGGCTACATGACGTTCTGGCTTTTGACGCAGACGGATCGGTTCAAAGCCGTCAGCCCGGGTGCCGGCCTGACGAACATCTACTCGATGTACTCACAGACGGATATTCATCGTTATCTCAATTGGTTCTACAGCGACAAGGCGCCATGGGAGAATCAGGAGCAATACTGGGATCGTTCGCCAATGAAGTACGTCAATAACGTGAAGACCCCGACGATGATCGTGCACGGACAGGTGGACACCCGGGTGCCCATCGCCCAGGCACAGGAGTTTTACCAGGCCCTGGTTGAGCGCAAGGTTCCGGTTGAGTTTGTGGTGTACCCGCGCGAAAACCACGGCTTTACCGAGCCGCGCCATCAAATGGATCGGGTGCGACGTTACGTGAAGTTCTTCGCGAAGTATCTTGGCGCACCTTTGGTCACGGAGCCGGCCGGACCATAGGGAACACTATCAGAGTTTTCACATCTAATATGCCTCCATACGTAATGGGCCGCAGGCGGACCGTAAGCGGTCTGCTACTTTTTCTACCGCTGCTTTTTGCTTCTTCAGCGCGAGTTCAGACCGAGGCACCCAGCCGCGTCCAGACCGTGAAGTTCGAAAGCAAGCTGGTGGGCAGGACTTTGCCATATAAGATCGTGCTTCCGCCCGACTATCATTCCTCACGAACGACTCGCTATCCCGTGCTCTATCTCCTGCACGGCCTGGGAGGCCACCATACCGATTGGACTCTGCGTACGAACGTCGCAGATTATGCCGCGCAGTATCGCTTGATAATTGTTACACCTGAAGGGAACGACAGCTGGTACGTCGACAGTGCCAGTGAGGCTTCAGACAAATATGAGTCGTACATCATCAACGAGTTGATTCCCGATGTTGATGCGCGCTATCGCACCATTCAGGCTCGTTACGGTCGAGCCATTGCCGGCCTTTCGATGGGTGGCTATGGCGCATTCAAGTTTGGACTGAAGTATCCGAATCTCTTTGTGTTTGCCGGCTCGCTGAGCGGCGCTTTCGGCGTCACCAGAGCGACGGAAAAGGATCGGGGTGCCGGCTGGGAAGCATTTGTGAAAGTATTCGGTGAACCCGATAGCCCCACACGCAAGGCCAACGATCTGTTCGCACTGACCGCGGCGTTGTCTCCTGCACGGATCGCCTCTTTGCCGTACTTCTATTCTGATTGCGGCACTGAAGACTCGCCCCGCATTTTCGCGCCCAATCGCGAATTATCTGATTTGTTCACCCAGAAAAAAATTCCCCACGAGTTCCGGGAGTTACCGGGCGATCACTCCTGGGCCTATTGGGACCGGCAGGTAAAGGAAGTACTTAAGCTTGCTGCGGAGAAGCTGCGCCTGCCGATTTCCCGAGCGGTTTTGCCAAAAAGGAAAGCCTCGGTAACTGGAAAACCTCAAGAAGAAAGGCCGGCGGAAGGTTCGCCGCCGGTCAATCAATGATCCTTGCCTTGTTCCAATTGCCCAGGATTTTCACGGAGCGGACCAGGACGTTTCCTGGCTCGCCCCTCATCTCGCTTTCCTATATTCTGAAGTTATCGCTCTTAGCAAATTCATGAGCTTCGGGGACGAATAATTGCTTAATTTCGCCATGCAAATGGCCCGCGATGCCGGGCGTATTCTAATCGAGCGCCAGGGACGTAACCTGCAAATATCCAGCAAAGGCGACATCAATCTGGTGACCGAAGCAGATCTAGCTGCGGAAAATCTGATCATTGAAAGGATCAGCTCGTACTACCCGCGGCACGCGATCCTGGCGGAAGAATCCGGCGCCTCGATAGTCAACGAGACCGCGCCCACGAGCGAGTGGAAGTGGATCATTGACCCCCTCGACGGCACAACCAATTATGCACATGGCTATCCCTGTTTCTGCGTTTCAATTGCGGCGGAACGCAACGGCAGGATTGAACTTGGGGTTGTCTATGACCCGGTGCGTGAGGAAATGTTTGCCGCTGAGCGAGGGCAGGGAGCGACTTTAAATGAACGCACAATTCGCGTCTCGGAAGTCGATGACTTGAATCGAGCCATGCTCTGTACGGGGTTTCCTTACGATGTGCGCGAAAGAACTGACTTCGCGCGACACTTTACGAAATTCACGATGCACGCCCAGGCCGTGCGCCGCGACGGTTCTGCGGCGCTCGATCTGGCCTTTGTTGCCTGCGGTCGGTTTGATGGCTTTTGGGAAGACGGATTGAATCCCTGGGACGTGGCGGCAGGGCTGCTTTTAATCGAAGAATCTGGTGGGCTCGTCACCAACTACAAGGGTGCAGCCTTAGACATCTACACACCTGAGGTGCTGGCAAGCAACGGTCTGATCCACGACGCGATGATGGCTGTTTTGCAATACTAAGAGGCTTATTAAGTGAGTGCGGACCGGATCACCGTAGCCAAGCGTTCGCTCTCACGTCTGGCGCAGGCGCGCGTTTCCTCGCCTGGATTCTGTCTGACATAAAATACCGGGTGGTAAACAACAACAACTCTTGCCGGACGCGGGATTATCTGACCGGACGGCCAGACGCGATGTGCTCCAGTAATCGTTACCGGCAAGATTGGGACTTCCGCATCCAGAGCCAGGCGCACGGCGCCCGCTTTGAACTTAAGCATACTTCCGTCAGGGTGGCCGCGTCCGCCTTCGGGAAAGATCACGACTGCCCCGCCCTCCCGCAACCATTGCAAAGTGCGTCTAATAGCGGCCGGATCGCTGCCTTCGATCTGTAAGGGCCAGGCGCCAAAGAGCTCAATCAGTTTCCCGACCAAAGGCCAGTTAAAGGCTGCATCCCAGGCGAGGAACCGAAGCGGTCTCTTAATCGGAATCGCCAGCCAAAAAGGATCGATATAAGTCTGGTGATTGGCGGCAACGATTAAGCCACCGGTCAGCGGAATATTCTCGGTGCCCTGATAACGAATCTTGAAGAGCCCGCGCCAGAAAAAATTCAGCGGCAGACGCACCCAGGTAAAAAACCACTCCGGCAGTACAAACTCTTCGGGTTTTGATTTCATGCAGCGATGACCAGCGAGGTCCGTGATCAGTTCTGAAATGTCCTGATGAGACTATAGCTCTTCCGACTGTTTGCTTAGTCAACCGGCCATTCGCGATCAATGAATTCGACGTGTATTCTGGGCATCCCGCCGGCTCCCTTGCTGCGTCCGCGGACGACAGCAAAAACGGTAAGGTTATAGTCAGAGCTTGTCAGCTTGATGAAGCGGCCAACCGGCACATCAACAGTGGTGAAAATAGTTGCCCCTCTACGGCTGATATTCTCAGTTACCGTACTTTCGGTGTGCGCGGTTTCGCCTTTTTCATTGAAGACTTCAAGCGAGATGCCGACTGGTATGTTGTGGCGTGTGTGGATCCGGGCAATGTTGTCCTGGGCTTGCTTAATATTTTCAAGATCCTGCAGCGTTAATTCTCCATCAGAGATGGGTCCGGCAATTTCAAAGCGCCTGGAGGGGTCTTCTTCAAAGCTTTGTGGCGGATGTTTACCTACAAAGGCGACGCCCACCTCAAAGCAGGGAGTCTTCTTATCTTCTGGAGAAACAGTCCTTATCAAGTAACGTACCAGGGCCCAGATCTTGTATTGCTCCTCCACAGGATCAAAGACGCGCAGGGGGCGCGGCATGGGAATCGTCATGTGCAGCAAACGCCCTCGTTCGGTCGGACGTTTGAGGGTAAACCCGGCGCCGAACGGAGTGACGTCGAGCAACCTCGTAACTTCGGTCCACTCGAAATCCGGGGTTTCGCGACAATGAACTCTGACCGGCAGTCTTAGTTCCAATCGCTCACGAATACGTTTGGATCTTCTCTGATCGTTCATGCCCATTTGCAAAGGATTGAACTGCCGGCAACCGGCCTGCAGCCGGCAGTGGAATCCCCGGTTCTCAAAGCTTCCCACAGCCGCGAAGCTATTGATTCTATTGGGGTTTGTTTAACCGTCATGAGTTGCCAAAAATGATATTGTCCGGTAGAATCGCAAGTGTCAATTAAGCAGATGCGATGTACCCTCGGCGGCTGTCATCAAGAGCGCAAAATCGTCAGTCAAACAATAAAACGGGAATCCCGGTAAGGGGCTCTTGTGCCTAAGTGCCTTGAGCCGGAAAATCCGGCAGACCTGGATCGGCACCTCGAGCGACACCGGATTGTACTGGAAAGGTCCAATAGATGGAAACGACTTCTGAACGCAATCACATAAATATCGAAGATGAGATGCGGCGCTCGTATCTCGACTATGCCATGTCCGTCATCATCGGGCGCGCGTTGCCCGATGTACGCGACGGCTTGAAGCCGGTACACCGCCGCGTGCTGTGGGCCATGCATGAATTAGGAAATACCTACAACCGGCCGCACAAGAAAAGCGCGCGCGTGGTGGGCGACGTTATCGGTAAGTATCACCCTCACGGAGACGTCCCGGTCTACGACACCATCGTGCGACTGACGCAGGACTTTTCCATGCGTTATCAATTAATTGACGGCCAGGGTAATTTCGGTTCCGTGGATGGCGACGCACCAGCGGCGATGCGTTACACCGAAGTGCGCATGGCGCGCCTGGCGAACCAGGTGCTGGCGGACATCGAAAAAGAGACGGTTACCTTCCAGCCAAACTATGACGAATCGCTGAGCGAACCGACCGTGCTGCCCACACGCGTACCCAATTTGCTGATCAATGGCTCAGACGGTATCGCGGTTGGTATGGCGACAAAGATCCCGCCTCATAATCTGACTGAGATCGTTGACGCCACGATTGCCTTGCTGCGAGATCCGGAAATTGAAATCACGGAGCTGACCAGGATTGTAACCGGCCCGGATTTTCCGACCGGCGGCTTTATTTATGGCCGGGAAGAGATCCGGAAGGCTTACCTGGAAGGACGCGGAGTATTGCAGTTGCGAGCTCGCGCCGGTATCGACCGCGTGGGCCGGGGCACGCAGGAACGTGATGCGATCATTGTTACCGAGATCCCCTTCCAGGTGAATAAGGCGCGTCTCATCGAACGCATTGCTGAGCTGGTCAACGAAAAGAAACTCGAAGGCATCTCCGAGATGCGGGACGAGTCAGATCGTTCGGGGATGCGTATCGTCATCGAGCTAAAACGCGACGCCGTGCCCCAGGTCATCCTTAACAAGTTATACAAGTTGACGCCCATGCAGTCGTCGTTTGGAGTGATCAATCTGGCGATCGTCAACGGCCAGCCGCGGGTCCTGAATCTCAAGCAGATGCTCGAGAGCTTTGTGGACTTTCGCCGCGAGGTTGTGCGGCGTCGTACCGAATACGATCTCCGCAAGGCCAAAGCACGAGCGCACATCCTGGAGGGTCTTACCAAAGCGATCGATGCGCTGGATTTCATCATCACCACCATCCGTAACTCGCGCTCAGTTGACGAAGCCCGCCAGTGGTTGACCGGCGACACGAAAACGATGAGTGAGGTGAAGACCTGGAAAGGAGTACCGTCAAGCGAAGCAATTGCGAAGTACTTGCCCCGGCTGCGCAAGGCGCTGGATCAACTCGCATTTTCAGAGTTGCAGGCCCAGGCCATCCTCGACCTGCAGTTACGCCGCCTGTCGGCTCTGGAACGTCAGAAGATCACAGATGAGTACGAACAGATCATCAAGCTGATTGCCGAATTGGAAGAGATTCTGGCCAACGAGGCTTCATTGCGGCGTGTGATCTCAACCGAACTGGAAGAAGTAAAAAGAGACTTTGGCGACAAGCGACGCACCGAGATTGTTGACGCGGGAATCGAATTTTCGATCGAGGATCTCATTGCCGACGAGGATGTAGCGATCACCGTCACCAACAGCGGCTATATCAAACGGACCCCGATTACAACTTATTCGAGACAGGGTCGGGGGGGCAAGGGACGCTTCGGCGCGGCGGCCAAGGGGGCTGATTTTGTCGAGCATCTATTTATTGCCTCGACCCATGCCTATCTGATGATCTTCACCGACGACGGGACGGTCTACAAAATCAAAGTTCATGAGGTGCCTGACGCGGCGGCTTCCGCCAGGGGCAAGGCTATAGTGAACCTGATTAGCATGCCGTCGGATCGCCGGCTGGCCGGCGTCGTGCCCGTGCGCGACTTTGAGGAAGGCCGCTATGTCCTGATGGTGACGCGCAAGGGCGTGATCAAAAAGACATCACTGGCGGATTTTAAGAATATTCGCTCCAACGGCATCAACGCCATTAACATCGACGAAGGCGATCAGCTGCTTGATGTGGTGTTGACCGATGGCAGCAAACGAATCTTTATCGCGACTCATAACGGCATGGCCATTCGGTTTGATGAAAAGAATGTCCGTCCCATGGGCCGGGCCACCCGTGGCGTGCGTGGAGTTGATTTGCGGCCGGAAGATTACGTCGTCTCCGTTTGTCCGGTTTCGGCTGACGATACGGAAAGGATGTTGTCGGTATCCGAGCAGGGCTATGGCAAGCAGACGGCGATCACGACTTATCGCCTGCAGTCCCGCGGCGGCAAGGGGGTCATCAACATGAAGACGACCACCAAGACAGGCAAAGTTGTCGCGGTTTTCCCCGTGGAAGCAGACTCTGAAATCATGATTATTACCCAGCAGGGCAAGCTCATTCGGCTGGAGGCAGGTGAGATACGCAAGACGGGCCGGAGCGCTCAGGGCGTGCGCTTGATCAAGGTTGATGCAGACGACCGCGTTACCAGCGCTTCGCTGGTCGAAGCTGCCGACGAAGAGACGGAAGAATCACCGGTATAGCTGGGCGAAAATCCCATGCAACAGGCAGTCAGGAAGGGAGCTGGGAATCCACTTCCTGACTGCTTTTTCCTGTTCTGACCGCATTACGGCTGGGGCAACCCAGTGTTTGTCGAAGTCTCGCCTTCGACCCAAATTTCACCGTCCTCAAAAACTTCCTTCTTCCAAATGGGGACTGTTTGTTTCAGCTGCCGGATGGCCCATTCACAGGCCTCAAACGCCGCGCGCCGATGAGGAGCGCTGACTGCGATGACCACGCTCGTTTCCCCAATTTCCAGTCGTCCCGTGCGATGCACGAAGCCAATGTGCGCGATGTCGAAACGCTGGTGCGCTTGTTGGCCGAGGCGCCGCATTTCGCCAAGAGCCATCGCTGGATAGGCTTCATAAACGAGGTAAAGTGTTCGCCTGCCACGCGTCCATTCGCGCGCATAGCCGTCCAAGGTGACAGTGGCGCCGCATTCGGGCAGGACGACGCGCCGGGCCACTGACCCCACATCAATTGGCTGCTGGGTTAATTCGAAGAAGTCGTTCGCGACCGGCGCGGCAGGCAGCATCGCTTCGGATCCGGAGCCACCGCTAACGGGAGGAAACAAGGCAAGCTCATCGCCGTCATGTATTTCCTGTTCCGTCGGCGCATATTCCTGATTGACGGCGAATAAGAGCGAGCGGCCGAAGCGGCGCAGTTCGGGATAGGCGGACAGCACTTGCTCGAAGGCTGCGGCTGCCCTGAGGGGGCCGTCAAAGGTCAGTTCAACCTCGGTGAGACCGGCGGCATCGCGCGCGGCTCCAAAAAATAGTACCCGTACCCTGAGTGGACCGTCAGCCCTGGACACTTCCGCGCCTTTCATTCAATTTCAATCTTGTGGCCACTATGCCCGTTGCCCTTTGCCAACTCGTGAATTCGCGCCCTCTCTTCATATCCTGTGACTGCGCGCACGAGCATATCGCGCAGCCGGCTCAGTCGTTCTCCGGTCGAGCGCAGCTCAAGCAGTTCCTGTTTCACTTCCGCATCAATTTCCATGGCTGCCGCAACCAAAAACGAGAGCCGTTGCGGCTCCGTATCGGAAATGTCGGGCAACGTGGCCCGTTCATCATTGAGAGCGCGCACTGCCCTCGCTATCCGCGTAAAGGTATCGGCAACTTCACGCGAGCGAGCTTCAAGGGCTGAGTCATCATCTTCCTGATCTTCAAAGAAGCTGACTCGCACAACCAGGTAAGGCTTTTCCGTTTCCAGATACTCTTCGATGCGAAAGCGGATGACGCCGAGGGTCAGGACATTTGAGCGCCCATCGGGAAGCGGTTGCTCCTCTGATATTTCCGCGACGCAGCCCACATAGCCGATCGCCGGCACTTCCCGCTCAGAAGTACTCGAGTCGAAGTATGAAAGGCCGAAAAGATTGTTGCCGGCGCGAATATCCGACAACATTTGGCGATAGCGCGGCTCAAAGATGTGCAGCGGCAAAGGTACACCGGGAAACAACACTACCGGGAGGGGAAAGAGCGGCAATTCGCGCACTCCCTGGATTTTCTCCATCGCTTCATTCATTGAAATTATCAATCGTGGCCGCAGCAGTCCCTGTTGCCCTGCTGAACAGCTGGCGCAAAATTGTGGTGCTGGTTTGGGCGAGTATTATGGCAGATGGAGGTATAGAAGTCAGCAGCGGGAAAAACCGGCTGACTATCAACGCGAAGCGTGCCGCCTTTTGGAAGCGAATGAAATCCGGAGCGCGCCTGATCAGATCCAGCCTAAGTAAAGTCTATTGTTCGTTGCGAGGTCATGCGGCGCAGGGATGCCAACAAGGCTTCGGTCTCAAACGGTTTGTCGAGAAAATCGTCCGCACCCGCTGCATAACAGGCGTTCAACGTGTCAGTACCTTTGGCTGCGCTAACCACCAGGACTTTGCTCTCTGGGACATGGGCTTTGATATATTGCAGGATTTTGAGTCCCGTCTCCGGTGATTGCACGCTGGGGGGCAGATGCAGATCCACGATGGACACGGCAGGTTCATAGATGGTCGCGCGACGTATTGCCGTCGGTAAATCGTTCGCTGTCATCACTTCATAGTCGTCGCAGAGGGTCCAGAACAGTTGCTGCGTGATGGCATCATCGTCGTCCACGATTAATACTCTGGGCTTCATGGGGGATACTCCTTGTTCCCGAATTGATTGTATACAGGCAATGTCTATTCCGTTGCACTTCAAGCGGGTGTCGTGAGGCAATGTCTCGCAGCAAACCACGTTTGCATGGGACCTTACCTGTAGACTACAGGAGACAATCTTCTATGAAGTGTCTACAAATAGAAGCATATAGATCCTGCAAGATCTGCAGGGCCGGGACAGATGACCCCTGTCGAGTAGAAGGACAACAGGATCAGGGTCTTTTGGAGGGTTCGGTTCTGAGGAAATCGATCCCGGAAGCCTGCTGGCCAACATCCACAGTGGCCACTGTCTTGAGCGCCTTGAGATCGATTACTTCCACTGTGCCTGGTTCGGCGCCAACCCCTTCGACTGAAACAAAGGCATAGGCATTATCCGGCGACACCACAACTCCATGCAGCACTTTTCGTTTCGTTGGCAGGCGCGCCAGCTCGTTTCCTGACTTAAGGTCGATGACTGAGACGGATTGATCGCGTTTGTTCGTCGCGACCAGGCGAGCTCCATCCGGGGTAACGGCGAGATTGTAGACACCGGGACGCGCGGACAGGCGGCGCACGATTGACCATTTTCCGGCATCAACCTCGACGATCTCACTCGATTGATTGCAGGCGACAAAGATCGACGAGCCATCCCTGGAGGGCTGCGCCCAGGTTGGCGAGCAGGAAATGTCGCCTGCCCGGGGCGCTTCCATGCCGTGACCGGCCATGTCCATGCGTTTACTCCCGGGCATGTTCATACTAGTCGCGCGCGCCTCCGGCGGCCCCATGCGTCCCAGTTCATGACCTTTGGTAAGCAGGAAGTTGCGCGACACTTTTAAACTGTGCGTATCGATCTCGACGAGCAGGTCATCCATCATGCAAGCTGAATAGTGTTTGGTTCCCTGAGGATTCAAGCGGGAGCCGTGCGGCATGGTACAAGTGTTAATGCGTGCCATCTCGAGCATCGGTTCGGTAGCCACGACGGAGACTGATGAAGGCACCATATCACCGTGCAGATTGAAATTGACTACGTACAGCAGGTCACCGTCCTTACTGACGTCCATGGTGGCCGGGAAGTATCCCAGCCCGGTCTGGCCCAACACTCGATCGCCGTCGACTGCATACTTCCAGACGGAACCAAAAGGCCGCCCGTGGGCCAGCGAAACGTAGTAGTACTTCCGGTCCGGAGAGATGACGATTCCATGCGGACCGTTAATATCGGTCGGCATTTCACCGATGTGCAAATCGTGATCGACGCGCGCGCCAGCCGGCCCAAAGCGCACCAGTGCGATCCGGTCCGCCGATTCGGAGAGAACATAGACCAGGTAGTCCTGGTCAGGTTTCACTTGCGCAGCGACGGAAACAGCGCCGGAGGCGGCCAGCAGGATGAGCAACGCAAGCAGCAGGCTACGAATATCAAGGTTGTGCGGGTTTTTTAGGCGGTTGCTCAGGCTGATCAGGAGGTGCGTACTCATCGTCGTCGATAATCTTGATTTCTGCGCCATACTTCTGATAGTTGCGGAAACGAATGTCGTTGCGACTCTGGACGAGTTGCCGGTCCTTGTAAATACTGGTGAT
>Ga0209683_10000027_pt1 | contig 51099 bp, 44 predicted proteins | sample DOMMetBare2Fresh_FD_187474 | JGI IMG/M metagenome (GOLD analysis project Ga0209683, IMG submission 187474) | Wetland sediment microbial communities from St. Louis River estuary, USA, under dissolved organic matter induced mercury methylation -... | ecosystem: Environmental > Aquatic >... | reverse complement strand
TGGATCCAGCCTCCTAATCCCTTGACGGCGATGGCGAAGCCGATCATCAGCAACCACACCGACAGCGCAAGCGCAAACGTCGTGTTCACATCGGCGGTTGGGACAAGACGCCACTCATGGAGGCCGATCGCAGCCAAGCCCTTGGCTGCGATGTCGACCGGGATGAAGTCCATGGCATTCATCAACAGCACCCACACGAACACGGTCAGCGCGGCAGGGGCCACAAAGCGGTCGCGATTACCGTGATGAAAGATGCCCTTAACCTGTTCGTCGATGAATTCGACCGCCAGCTCAATGAACGCCTGACGCCGATCGGGCACGCCGGCGGTGACGCCACGCGCAACCCACCAGAAGAACGCGATTCCCAGAATGCCGACCACGGCGGCTGTGACCAGCGAGTCGACGTGCAGCACCCAGAAATCGCCCTGGCCCAGCGACTTGTCGAAGAAGGTCAGGTGGTGCTGGATATAGGTCGTGGGGTTCAGTTCGGATTCGGCGGCCATCGTTTTCAAGTGGAACAGTTATTCGTCACGCATGAACAGCGCCGAGGAAAAGATCACGAGCGTCAAAGCAAAGGACACGAAGAACGCAATCGCGACGATGTCCTGATACGTCGCGAGTACCAACCAAAGCAGCAAAACAATCAGTACCACTCGGACGCCTTCTGCCCGCAGCGCGCCGTACAGGATTCCGCCCGCCGAGTCCGCCGGATGCCGGGTCGCGATGAAAGCCGCGACCAGCCCTGCAGTAATACTGATCATTCCCCCAAGCGCCGCCGAAACGGCTCCATGCACTCCCGCCAACAGCGCAGCAAGGATGACAAGAATCGCCGTCGCCACACCTTGTCGACGTATCGCGGTCCGGATCGGCCGCCCCAAGCCAATGCGCCGATCATTCATGGACCCGACTTAACTCGACATCCTGCGAGCCCAGCATTGTATCGAAACCATTCCGCGCGTCGCAAACGGCAGCAGCGGGCGCGCTCTGATAGTCAGGCGCAGTCGGCGCACAGCGGAGCTGACCACAGGCCAGTTGAAATTGTCCGGATGCGGGCCCTAAGCCGGATGCTCCAGCGCAAAGCGTCTTCTCAGCGGCCTCTGATGTGGGAGGTCGAAAGCGGGGATCTTCGTTTGCGCAACACGCGCTCTATCTCTTCAGTCGCGCAACGATGCCGTCAAGCTGGTCGAGACTGGAAAACACGATCGTCAGCCTTCCCTTGCCCTTGGCGTCGGAATTGAGCTTGACGACAGCGCCGAGCGCATCCGCCAGTTCTTCTTCCAGCCGTTCGATGTCGCGACTGCGCCTTGCGACCTTCGCCGTCGACTTACCCGACTCGCCGCGCTGAGTTCGAGCCACGAGCGTTTCGGCCTCGCGCACCGAGAGGCCCTTGACCACGATCTGATGCCCGAGCTGCGCCTGGGTCGCCGCGTCGACCGCAAGCAGGGCACGTGCGTGGCCCATGTCAAGCTGCCCGCTCAGCAGCATTTCCTGCACCGGGGCGGCAAGGTTCAACAGACGAAGCAGATTCGAAGTCGCGCTGCGCGAGCGTCCGATCGACTGCGCAGCGCGTTCGTGAGTGAAACCAAACTCACGGATCAGGCGCTGCACGCCCTGCGCTTCTTCCAGCGGATTCAGGTCCTCGCGCTGGATGTTTTCAATCAGCGCCATCGCCAGCGCGGATTCGTCAGGTACGTTGCGAACCAGCACCGGGACGTCGCTCAGGCCAGCCATCTGCGCTGCACGGAATCGGCGCTCCCCGGCGATGATCTCGTAGCGATCGTCGCCGATCGAGCGAACCAGGATCGGCTGCATCATGCCTTGCGCCCGGATCGAATCGGCGAGTTCACCTAGTGCTTCCGCGTTCATGCGTGTGCGCGGTTGATACTTGCCTGGCTGCAGGCGCGCAAGGGGAACCGAGTTGACACCGGAAGAAGATTCCGGACGTGCGGAATCGCCCCCAAGCAATGCATCCAGTCCACGCCCGAGCCCTTTGGGTCGCTTGATCACCACGGCCTCCTAATGCAGCAGTTCGTCAACAAGATTGGCCGGCTGCCGATACCAATACGCGTAGCGATCCACGAATCCCAGCCGCGCGTAGACGCTTCGCGCGGGCGTGTTACCCGCGTCGACCTGAAGATACGCGGTGCGCGCGCCGCACGACCGGGCATCCGATAGAAGAAGCGCACTGAGCGCGCGGCCAATTCCGCGGCCACGCCACGCGGGGGCGGTGACGATGTCGTAAAGCCCTGCGACCTCGTCCTCAACCACGGTCTGACCAGCCGCCACCGCTTCGCCGTCGAACTCCACGACGCGACGAACGGATGCATGCCGCAGCGGCGAACCGCCCAAGCGATGTTCATGCGCAACCACCTGTTCTGCGGGTGACCCACGCAGCGCGCCGACGGTCGCCGCAAACTGGCTGATGTCAACGGCGCGGAACTTGGGCCTTGCGTCGCCGGCGTCAATGGAGCTATCGACTAAGACGTGGTCCAGCGGACAGGTCATCACGCGCGTCTCATCGACGGCGTCAAACCCGCGACGATGCAGGAAGTCATCCAGCGACGTCGGCTGAGAAAATGGCGTGATTCGGAACAGCAGAGGAAGACGCGCACGATCGTAGTGATTGCGGCAGATTGCGAGTTTGGTCTCCAGGTCAAGGCGCCCTGCGCTGACCGCATTGACGGACCGCGCACGCCGCGCCTTGCCGCGCGAGAAACGCAGCAGCCAGCCGTCCATCAGCAGTTGCTCGAAAGGCTGAGCCGCGTTAAGCCCGGCATCTTCGATGCGCGCCAGCTCGACATCCGTCGAGACACGCAGCTGAGTTGCAACCGCCGAAGGGTCGAACATCTCAAGCCGCCCTCATGCGCTCGATCATTTCGCGCCCGAATGCGCTGTAGGCCTGTGCTCCCTTGGATGCCGGGTCGTACACGACGCCGGGCATGCCGTAACTTGGCGCCTCGGCAAGACGCACATTGCGTGGAATGATGGTCTTGAACACCTTGTTGCCGAAATGTGCCTCGAGTTGATCCGACACCTGCTGCTGCAGCGTCATGCGCGGGTCGAACATCACACGCAGCAAACCGATGATCGAAAGCGACGGATTCAGGTTCGCATGCACGCGCTTGATGGTGTTCACGAGGTCGGTCAACCCCTCGAGCGCAAAGTACTCGCACTGCATTGGAATGATGACCCCATGCGTCGCGCAAAGCCCATTCAGTGTCAACAGCGAAAGCGAGGGCGGACAGTCGATAAGAATGAAATCGTAATCGGCCTCGACGGCGGAGAGCGCTTCCTTCAATCGCAATTCGCGCCGCTCAACGTCCACCAGCTCCACTTCGGCGCCTGCCAGTTCGCGATTGCCTGGCAAGAGATCGTACTTGCCAGGGTCTGAGCGTTGAAGAGCCTGTTTTACGGTCGACAAGCCGAGAAGTACTTCGTAGACGGATCGCTTCAACTGACGCTTGTCGACCCCGCTTCCCATCGTTGCATTGCCCTGCGGGTCGAGATCGACGAGAAGCACACGCTGCCCCTGCGCGGCAAGTCCGGCCGCGAGGTTGACGCTCGTTGTCGTTTTGCCGACGCCACCTTTCTGGTTGGCGATGCAGAAAATTCGCGCCACGGTGCCGCCCTGTTCTCGAATTTAGCTCGTGCCGCAGACTGCCCATCGCCGTTCAGCACGGCGATCTGGTGAACAACGGCGTGAATGATCCGTTGGACTCGCCGCTCTGATCAGTGCGACACGCCGTCCGGAGCGCGCGATTCTACGTTCCGCCTCCGAGTACGCGTTGCACATGCCCCGCGCGTTTCAACCCGCATGTCACTTCAACCGCAGCACAGCGATATTTCTGGTCTCGTTCAGCCCCGGCACTTCCACTCGCACCAGGTCTGAAAGCTCAACCGATGGCGGCAGATCGGCCGCCTCTCGTGCGAGCGCCGGCCCCTTCATGGCGAGCCACACGCCGTCGGAACGAAGTAGATGTCGCGTCCACTCGACGAAATCCCGCAGCGAGGAAAAGGCGCGCGCGACGATGACGTCGAACGGTTGCGCCCGCCATTGCTCGACACGCGCATGCGCGATTTCGACGTTCTTCAATCGCAGCTCTACGCGCGCCTGGGTCAGGAATGCGCACTTTTTCTTGACCGCATCCAGCAGCGTCACTTGAACTTCAGGACATGCAACAGCGATCGGGATGCCAGGCAAGCCCCCACCCGATCCAACGTCCAGCAACCTTGCGCCGGGTTTGACGCAGACTTTGCGAATGAGCGGAACAACGGCAAGCGAATCGAGCAGATGATGGGTCGCGATCTCGTCAATCGCGCGAATCGCCGTCAGGTTGTGGACCACACTCCACTTCTGCAGCAGTCCGGAGAAGTCCGCGAGCTGGCGCGCCTGCTCGGCGGTGATCTCAACGCCCATCAGGGCCGCGCGCTGCTTGATCAGGAGCGGTTCAATTTCAGGCCGCCCGTTTCCCGTCGCCGTTCTTCGATGGGGCTCGATCCGCCTTCGGCCCGCGATTGATTCGTTTCAGATGAACAAGGAGCAGCGAAATCGCTGCGGGCGTTACGCCCGAGATTCGCGAAGCCTGACCGACCGTCCCAGGCCGATGCGCCTTAAGTTTCTGCCGGACTTCGATCGACAAACCTCGGACGGCGTCGTAATCAAGCGATTCTGGCAAGCGGGTCGTCTCGTGCGAGGCCTGTTTCGCCACCTCTTCGCCTTGGCGCGCGATGTATCCCGCGTACTTGATCGAGATTTCCACTTGATCCGCTACGTCAGGGGCCACGCTTTCGGCACCTCCCGGCGGCCCGAGCAATGTCCCGTCCATTGACCGCAGGGAGGACAATGCCCGGTAGGAAACGCCGGGGCGCTTCAGTAAACTGAACAGTGTGTACTCACGCTCAAGCGGTTCGCCAAGCACTCTCGCCGCTTCGGCAGCAAGAACAATTCGCGGGTTGACCCAAGTCGATTTGAGACGCTCGACTTCTCGCGCAACTGCATCACGCTTACGGCAGAACTCGTCCCACCTGGCATCGTCCACGCACCCCAGTTCCCGCCCCATTGGCGTCAATCGGAGGTCTGCATTGTCTTCCCGCAGGCTGAGTCGATACTCGGCACGCGAAGTGAACATCCGATAAGGCTCGGACACGCCACTGGTGATCAAGTCATCTACCAGCACCCCCAGGTAAGCTTGGTCGCGCCGCGGCGCCCAAGGCTCAGATCCGCGCACTTTGAGCACTGCATTGATGCCGGCCAACAGCCCCTGTGCGGCCGCTTCTTCGTAGCCGGTGGTGCCATTGATCTGGCCCGCAAAGAACAGTCCGTTGATGGCCTTTGTTTCCAGCGACGCTTTCAATCCACGAGGATCGTAGTAGTCATACTCGATCGCGTATCCGGGTCTGAGGATATGGGCTTCCTCGAGCCCATGGATCGAGTGCACCACCTCAAGTTGAACGTCAAAAGGGAGGCTGGTCGAAATCCCGTTTGGATAGAACTCGTTGGTCGTGAGGCCTTCGGGCTCAAGGAAGATCTGGTGCGATGCCTTGTCCGCGAAGCGATGAATCTTGTCTTCGATCGATGGGCAATAGCGAGGCCCGATGCCTTCGATGACGCCGGAATACATCGGGGATCGATCGAGGTTGGCACGGATCACCTCGTGCGTGCGCTTGTTGGTGTGGGTGATCCAGCATGGCAACTGGCGCGGGTGTTGCTCCGGACGCCCCAGAAAGGAAAACACGGGGACTGGGTCGGGGTCGCCTGGCTGCTCCTGCAGTCGCGAAAAGTTGATCGTCCGGCCGTCAAGACGGGGCGGTGTACCCGTTTTCAACCGGCCCTGCGGAAGCCGCAACTCCTTCAGCCGGCAAGCAAGGGAGATCGCAGGTGGATCGCCGGCGCGCCCGGCTGCATAGTGCTGCAAACCCACATGGATCAGGCCATTGAGAAATGTTCCAGCCGTCAAAACCACGGTCTTGGCGCGAAACGCGATCCCGGATTGGGTCACCGCGCCAACGACTCGTTCGCTCTCCAGCATCAGGTCATCGACGGCCTGCTGAAAGAGGCTGAGATTGGGTTGGTTCTCAAGCCGCGAACGGATCGCTCGTCGATACAGCACGCGATCGGCCTGGGCACGGGTGGCACGAACGGCGGGGCCCTTGGAGGCGTTCAGGACGCGGAACTGGATGCCGGCCTCGTCCGTCGCTGCCGCCATCGCCCCACCCAGCGCATCGATTTCCTTGACCAGGTGACCCTTGCCAATCCCTCCGATGGAGGGATTGCAGGACATCTGCCCGAGTGTCTCGATGCTATGTGTCAAGAGGAGCGTGCGCGCGCCCATCCGCGCCGCGGCGAGCGCGGCTTCGGTCCCGGCATGACCGCCGCCGATGACAATGACTTCGAACTCGGTCGGGAAAAGCATGTGAGGACTGGGAGGTTGGGAAACGCGAGCACAAGGAGGCTCGAGTGCACAAATTATAGGCAGCCTGCCACGCCGGCACGTGCAAGACGTTTCACGTGAAACGCTTTCGTTGCTGCCCGCGATGTTGCCGGCCGGTTCTAGTTCTCGAAGACCGGTTCAAACAGCGTGCCTGAAACCCGAACGTCGGTCGGCGCTACTGCGCCGGCCGAAGACACTTCAGCGCGCAGGACTCCGCCAATGCCGAGGTTTCGCTCGATGCCAATCGTCCCCCTGACCAGCAACGCGCCGGACGTTCCGAGGATATCCTTGATGCGCACACTCCCGGACGAAATGCCGGCAATCGCCTCGAGGTCACCAAATCGCGTCGCCCCGCCATTTCCGCTTTCGGTTGCCTGAACCGCCCGCGCTCCGAGATTGATCCCGTTTAGGGCGGCGAAACGTATCTGGACCTTGCCTGACGCAGAAATACGATCCAGCGCCTCTCCAAGCGTGGCCCCCCGGCTCGACAGCGCGCCGCTCGATTCCATCACGCCCTGAATTGGTAGTGGCACATTGACGTTGGCGGGGAGATTCGAGCGCCTGCGCAGTTCGCGCTGAACTGCGGTCAGATCGATATTCGTCGTTTGCACGGTCCCTCGCAGCACCCACTCCGCGGACTTGACGGCTTGCAGGCTTCCGGTCACGACGCCGAGGAATCCGTTTGCAGAATAGCTGTCCACCTGCAATTGCCCGGGGCCAAACGACCCTTCGGCGGAAACTTCGTTCCAGTCGAGGGATGGCCCGAAGGGCGGACGCCACTGGAATGCTCTCAACCGGAACGTAACTGGCGCGGCAGGGACAATCGAAACGCCAAGCTCCATCCGGCCACCGGTGCCGAGTTCTGCCAGCGTGAGCCTCGAAAATGATTCTCCCTCCGAACGCTCGGCAGTGATCTGATATCGGCCCGGCAGGAGACCTGCGTCACGGAATCTGACGTTCTCGAAGCGAATCGTTGTGATCGACCCGGGGACTGCGGCCGAGAGTGCGGGAACTGCGCGCATCAACGCAAACGCCCCTGCCGTGGTCATTTCGACAGGCCCGACCGTTGCCTCCCCCCATACCCATCCTGCCCCCTGTACGACCCGGGCAAGACTCGCCCAGCTAAAGCGGAGCGAAATGTTGTCCACCTTGAACAGGCCGTCGGCTTCGATCCCATCAATCACCAGGCGTGGCGTCGGTACCAAACGCAGACCCGCACCTGCGACATGAACAGGCTGCCCAACCGCCCGGGTGAGGCGGCTTGAAATCCCGTCTGCGGACGTTTGCTGCCAAAGGGGTGACAAAGCCCCGAACCCGATATATGCGAGGACCGTGAGGGCAGCCAAAGCAGCAATGCCGAAAGCCCAATGACGGAAGCTGCGAAAGACATCCGGCCGGGGGTGTGGCGACTCTCCGTCTGCGTCGGCACGCGCTCGCACTTCCTGCGCGTCAAGCCGATCGGGAACATTGATCGACGTGATCGCGAAGTCCGTGATGACCGAAGCTTCCGGAATGATGTTGCGCCGCTCTGGCATCTGTGAGTGCTCACTGTCAGGAGTCGACATTGAGTATGCGCTCACCTTCGCGCTTGCGCGCTTTACTGGTGCAACCGATCCGTCAACCTGTCGGGCATTGTATCGACTTGCTAACTGACAGTGCAGAGCGTGCGGCGGCTGAGACCGGCCGGGCCTCGGAAAAGGGGCTTTGACCACATACACCCAGTCCGGCGCAAGCCGTGCGGACCTTAGCCCGAAAGCCGGGAGACAAATCGAGCGCGTGTCGATTCAAGTTGCATGGGCAGCCTTGCCCCCAGTCTGCCGAAGAGCTCGCGATGGGACTCCAGTTCACGCTGCCAATCCGCCACTTCGATTCGCGTGATCTGTTCGTACTCGGAACGCGAAAAATCGAGCCCATCCCAGGTCAGATCATCGTAGGCGGGCGACACACCAAACAGATGCTCTGCGCCCTTCGCCTGCCCTTGGATGCGGCCCACGATCCATTCGAGAACCCGCATGTTCTCGGAGAAGCCGGCCCAGATGAACCGCCCGGAACTGTCGGTGCGGAACCAGTTGACGCAGAAGACCTTCGGCAAGCTTGCACCGGCTTTCTCAAGCTCAGCACCGAGATCGAGCCAGTGCTGAAAATAGTCTCCCATGTGATATCCGCAGAACGGCAGCATCGCAAACGGATCGCGGCGGAGTACCCCTTGGGCTCCCGCTTGCGCGGCCGTCGTTTCCGAACCCATCGTCGCGGCCATATAGACGCCCTCAGTCCAGCTGCGGGCCTCAGTGACTAACGGCACCGTCGTCGAGCGACGTCCGCCGAAAACAAACGCATCGATCGGCACGCCGTTCGGATCCTGCCAGTCGACATCGATTGACGGACACTGACTGGAAGCGACCGTAAAGCGCGCATTGGGGTGGGCTGCCTTGCGGCCACAATCCGGCGTCCAGTCATTGCCTTGCCAGTCGAGGGCGTGCGTCGGCGCGGGCCCCATCCCTTCCCACCAAACGTCGCCATCATCGGTCAAGGCAACGTTGGTGAAGATGACGTTCTCGTCCAGCATCGCCATCGCATTGGGATTGGTCTTGTGACCCGTTCCCGGCGCGACGCCAAAGCATCCGGACTCTGGATTGATCGCGTACAGACGGCCGTCGGCGTGGGGCTTGATCCAGGCGATATCTTCACCGATCGTCGTCACCTTCCAGTGCGCGAACTCCTTCGGAGGAATCAGCATCGCAAAATTGGTCTTGCCACATGCGGAAGGAAAGGCCGCGCCAATGTGATACTTGCGTCCGTTCGGCGCAGTCACCGCAAGTATCAACATGTGCTCCGCCAGCCAACCATGGTCACGACCCATGGTTGACGCGATTCGCAGCGCAAGGCATTTCTTGCCCAGCAGCGCGTTGCCGCCGTACCCCGAACCGAAACTCCAGATCTCGCGCGACTGCGGGAAGTGCACGATGTATTTGGTCGAATTGCAGGGCCAGGGAACATCAGCCTCGCCCGGCACTAGTGGTTTGCCCACCGAGTGCACGCATGGCACAAAGTCGCCGTCGTCTCCAAGTACGTCGTAAACCGCGCGGCCCATGCGTGTCATCAGCCGCATGTTGACCACGACATAAGGGCTGTCGGACAGCTCGACCCCGAGCTGCGCAATGTGCGAACCCAGCGGACCCATCGAAAATGGAATCACGTACATGGTTCGGCCGCGCATGCAGCCCGCAAACACCTGGTTCAGTGTGGTGCGCATCTCGCCCGGCGCGACCCAGTTGTTGGTCGGACCGGCGTCGGCCTCTTTCTCGGCGCAGATGAAAGTCCGATCCTCGACCCGCGCGACGTCAGACGGGTCCGACCAAGCGAGAAAGGAGTTTGGCCGCTTATTCGGATTCAGTCGGCGCATCGTTCCCGCCTTCACCAGCTCCTCGCATAGCCGGTCCGACTCTTCCTGTGAGCCGTCGCACCAGACGACGCGGTCCGGCTGAGTCAGGCGGGCAATGTCCGCCACCCAGTTGATCAGCTTTTCTTGCCGAACGTACCAAGGGGCCCCGATTCGTTGCTCGGTATGAACAGCACTCATGAAACTGGTCTCCGTTGGGCGGGACCGGGGAGGGTCGGTCCGCTGGCTGAGGTTTCTCGGTACAAGCGGCCTACCGGAATAGGCAGCCCCACCGCCGAAAGCGTAATGAGTTTAACCTTGACTCCGGCGCTCGCGAGACGAACTGCAACGCCGCATGCGGTTGAATCGCTGCCGTTCGTGAGAAAGATCAAGACCGTTGTCCACAAATGCCGTTGCTTAGCACCAGCAGGCGATCTCGACAGGCGAATTTCCCATGCGCGTTGCCGTCCTTGACGATTATCAGGATGTAGTCCGGCATCTGGATTGCTTCCAGGTCCTTGGTGCTCACGAGGTGCGCGTATTCAATCAGGCAGCCGCGGGTGTCGGGCAGCTCGCCGTACGGCTGAAGGACGCCGAGGCTCTGGTTCTGATTCGCGAACGAACGCGAATCACCGACGCGCTGCTGTCGCGACTCCCCAAACTGAAGCTGATCAGCCAGACCGGCAAGGTCGGAGCGCATGTCGATCTCGAGTCCTGCACGCGCCGCGGAATCGCGGTGGCGGAGTCACAGGGTTATTCAGTCGCCACCGCTGAGTTCACCTGGCTGCTGATCTTGGCCGCCTTGAGGCGCCTGCCCGCGTACATGGCAAACCTGTACGCGGGACACTGGCAGCGCAGTGTGCCGCCGCGAGCGGACTGGCCGCTTGCAGGCTTGGGCGAGACGGTCGCTGGCAAGACTCTCGGAGTCTGGGGTTACGGACGCATTGGCCGCATCGTCGCCGGCTTCGGTCGCGCGTTCGGGATGGACGTTCTGATCCATGGCCGCGCGGGTTCGCTGGCGCAGGCCGCTGCAGACGGGTATCGGGCCGCCGCTGACCGCGGAGAGTTCTTCAGCGCAAGCGACGTCATCAGCCTTCACCTGCGCTTGCTGGATTCGACTCGCGGCTGCGTGACAGCGACCGACCTCGCGCGCATGAAACCGACTGCGCTGATTGTGAACACGAGTCGCGCCGAATTGATTGCGCCAGGCGCGCTCGTATCCGCGCTTGAGGCCGGGCGACCGGGACTGGCGGCGATCGACGTCTATGAGCGCGAACCTGTTTCCGCTGACGAGGCGCTCTTGCGTCTGCCAAACGCGATCTGCACGCCGCATCTGGGCTTCACCGAACGCCATGCGTACGAGACGTTGCTGTCCGGCGCGTTTGAAAATATCGCATCGTTTGCCCGCGGCGCGCCGACCAACATCGTTAACGACGTCGTCCCCAAGAAATGAAAAGGCCGGTCGGTTGACCGGCCATGTCACGAGCGGGTAGACAAATCAACTGATCGGATTGATCTCAACCGCCTGCGGACCCTTCTGCCCCTGCTGCACCTGGTATTCCACGCGCTGATTCTCCTTCAGCGTGCGGAAGCCTTTGGCCTTGATCCCGCTGTAGTGTGCAAACAGATCCGCGCCGCCGTCGTCCGGCTTGATAAACCCGAATCCCTTGGTCTCGTTGAACCATTTCACGGTGCCTGTCGGCATAGAGCTCTCACTTGGATGAACACGGGAAGCGCCCGCGGCGCGCAAGCGATTGGTGCGTAATAACTGGGGAGTACTGCGACAGGAACTTCAATGGGGACAAGGCGCCGGAAGCGCGAGTGAGCTTAGATGCCTTGAGACCGAGCAAGCACTTGGAGCCAGATAACACGGCGCAGAAATCGACTGCAGGATGAAAACTACCTCATTCATTGCAGTGGCGCCAGAGGGGTCAGCCAGTTGGCCTCCGGAAAACACCACCGTATTCGCGGGGCTGCAGCGCCCACGCTGCAAGCAGGGATGCCTCGCGCTCTCTGGACAGACCGCCGAGGAGGCCGTTGTCCGCCCGCTGTCCGATCCACCTCCAGGTGTCGCGAACCGTTTCCTCGAGCGAACGGAGGCTCAGCCCGGCTGACCAGGCGCGCGCGCCATCGATTTGTGCAATGCCGAGATCGTCATCTCCCGCCCACAACGGCAGATCCGTCCAGGGCCGCACACCGTGCCTGGCCAGGAAGTCCGTGGCAACCCAGACGGGGACCGCGTCCACACCCAATGAGCGGGCGCACGACGACAGGAATTCCGCCAGTGTCAGCGATCGCCGCGGCCCGACCGCGTTGAATAGGCCTCCGACCTCGCGCTGCACAAGGTCGACGATCCAGCACGCCAGGTCCCGTGCGTCGATGAACTGGATCGGATACTGCGGCACATCCGGAGCGAGCAAGGTTCCACCTTGCGCGCAGCGGCGCACCCAGTACGAAAAGCGCTCGGTCGGATCGTGCGGCCCGACAATCAGCCCTGGTCGAATGAGCAGCGCCCGTGGTCCAAAGACGTCTTGCACGACCGACTCGCATGCTGCTTTCAGCGCGCCATAGTTGGCCAGGACATCTTCCGTGGCGGGGTCGTCCAGCACCGAGACTTGTGCGTCTTCCGTGAGACCCGCGCGCGAAAGGTCGCTGTACACGCTGACACTCGAGACAAACACGTAGCGCCGGGATCCAGACGACAATCGCTCGACCGACTGCCGCACGATGCGCGGAACGTAGCCGCAGGTATCGATCACCGCGTCCCAGTTTCGATCGCCCAGCGGGTCCAGACCGCCGTCACGATCACCGTGCAATTGCTCGACGTCTCGAAATGCGTCAGGTGCAGTGCGGCCACGGTTGAACAATGTGACGTCATGCCCGCCTGCGCGCGCGGCGTCGACCAGATGGCGCCCCAGGAAGCGCGTGCCGCCGATGATCAGAATTCTCATTGACGTCGCAGCAGGAATCCGACCGCACGATAAAGCGCGCCGATCGTCAACACGACCACAGCCATCCGGATTGCGTGAAACGCCGACACGATCGGCGCACCGAGCTGCAGCACCTTGGCGGTGATCGCCATCTCGCCGATGCCGCCAGGCGTTGTCGCGAGGATCATGGTGGACGCAGCGGCGTCGCTGGCGAACGCTAGTGCCCAACCGAACGACGCGGCTGCGGCAAGATAGCCGAGCGTGATCAATGCGACCATCGACAGATAGCGCGGCGCGGCGCGGAAGAACTCACGCGAGAAGCGCGCGCCGAGCGCCACACCAATCAGCAATTGCCCGGCATTCACGATCGACGTTGGCAGCGCAGAAAATGTCTGGCCGCCTGCGGTTATTGCCCCGGCGACCAGCAGCGGCCCGATCATCCAGGCGTTCGGCGCGTTCAGGCGCAACAGCACGATCGCGCCGCCCCCAGTCACGGCAGCGAGAGCGATGAATCCGACGAGATTGAATTCGCGCGCCGCCGGGGAATAGACATCAACACCATGGACGCCAAGCGACTGCAGCGTGAACGGCACGATCAACGCCACCAGCATGATGCGCAGGCTGTGTGCGGCCGCAACTCGATCGACCCGTACACCATGCCGTTCAGCCTGCGCCGCCATTTCGCTTGCACCGCCGATCGCCATCGCAAAGAAGCTGGTGGCCCCGTCTTCGCCGGTCGACCGATGCAGTGCCAGCGCACCGGCCAGGCCAAGTGCGATAACGAACACGACGTTGAGCGCGATCCATGGTGCCAGCCGCAGCACTTCGCGCGTGACCTCTGGAGTGAAGTAAAGGCCAAGCGCGGCGCCGATGATCCACTGCCCTGCATCGCGCGCCCGCGGCGGAGCCGGAAGTTCAACGCCGGACATCCGCGCGCCGGCCACCGCAAGCAACGGGCCCGTGAACCACGGCAATGGAATGCCGAGCCACACCGCCAATTGCGCGCCCGCGAGCGCACAGGTCAGGGTAACCGCTGCGCGCAGCGGCGACGCCCGCAGTTTGTTCAACGCACTTCGACCGCAGTGGTTGCGGCGGGGCTGGTCGCGAAATTGAAAGGCGCGGCGGCAAATCCACCGCGAACGGCACTCTGCGCCGTAGCCACAAACTCGCGCACGGCACGCGCATACGTCTCGCCACCATACTGAGCGGCGCCCCAGTGCGTGGCGCCGTCGATCTTCACGAGTCGTCGCAACCCGGGTTGCACGTTGGTCGCTGCTGCGTACAGGCGATCGCTCATTTCGTGCGGGATCACGCCGTCCGCTGTGCCGTGAATCAACAGCAGCGGCTCGTTGACGCGCGCGATCTTGCTGATCGAGTTGAACTCCTGCGTTACGACCACGCTGAGCAACGGCACCCAGCTCCAGTTCGACGCGCGGACCAGATCGGGGATGCTGGTAAAAGTCGCCTCGACGATCAAACCAGCGATGCCATCAGTGTGCGCAGCCAGATCGATTGCCAGCGCGCCGCCAAGGCTGTAGCCGTACACGAAGCGTCGACTCGGATCCGGCTCGCGGCTCAGCAGCTCCGCAAACGCCATGCGCGTGTCTTCGACTGCGGTCTGTTCGCTCGGCAGAAGGGGGCTGGAACGACCAAAGCCACGATAGTCGATCGCCAGCACGTTGAATCCCAGCGATCGCATCAACTCGATGCGACCATAACTGCCCGACAGGTTGCGCCGCGCGCCATGCAGGAACAGCAGTGTCGGCGCGCTGCGCTCGGCGGCCGGCACGTACCAGGCATGGACATGTTCTCCGTTGGCGAGTGATAGTTCGTAGGCCACGCCGCCGGACGGTGGCTCACGGTCGCCGTAGCGGATGCTGGACTCATGCTGGAAGATGCTGCGGCGTTGCCACTCGTCGAGACTGGCGCATCCGCTCGCCAGCGCAATCATCGCGCCGAGTGCAGCAGAGACTTTGAGCGTGGTTGGGTGCATCTCGAACGGCATGCCTCGAAATTAACTAACGCATTTCCGAGTTCACACAAGCAGGCGTCGGATGGTTCGCGCATACCGATCGGCGATCGATTGCGCACTCGCAGCATTCACACTCTCCATCAAGTGGCCGCTCACCCAGGCATTTTCAATGATCGCGTGCGCTCCGCCGAAAACCACCAGCGAAAGCCATTGCGTCGGCTCGTAGCCGCCAGCGGCAGCATCGCTGATCGTCAGCGAGATGAGATCCGCATTGCGGCCCACTTCGATCGCGCCGGCGTTGCGGGCTGCCGCCTGCGCACCGCCGCGTGCAGCGGCATCCCACAGCGCATCGGCGATTCCCACGCCCGGCGCGTGCAGCGCAAGGTTGCGCTTGTGCCACGTCAGCCGTTGCGAATATTCAAGCAGGCGCAGTTCCTCGAAGGGCGAGCGGCAAACGTGCGAATCGCCACCGATGCCGAAGCCTCCGGGCGCGGCCGCGTAGTCGACGAAACGGAAGACGCCGTCGCCCAGATCCGCCTCGGTCGACGGACACAGGCCCGCAACTGCGCCGCTTGCGGCGAGATCGCGTACCTCGTCATCCGCCAGGTGCGTCGCGTGCACCACGCACCAGCGCGCATCAAGCCCGACGGTGTCAAGCAGCAATCGCAGCGGACGCCGGCCGGTCGCCGCCACGCAGTCGTCGACCTCGCGCGTCTGCTCGGCCGCATGGATATGAAACGGCGCATTCACCGCAGCCGCATTGATGAGTTCGCGGATCTGGGTCGGCTCGGTCGCGCGCAGGCTGTGCGGCGCGATGCCGAGCCGAACCTCTTTGTGACCATTCAGTAAGTCGAGCATCGCCAGCACATCGTCGACGCTGGTCGCAAAGCGCCGTTGCTGCTCATTCAACGGCTGCCGATTGAAACCGCCATAGGTGTAGAGCACCGGTGCCAGTGTCAGTGCAATGCCGGCCGCCTGCGCGGCGGCGATGATGCGTTCGCCCATCTCGGCGCGATTCGCATACGGCGCCCCCTGCGGATCGTTGTGCAGATAGTGGAACTCCACGATCGACGTATAGCCTTGCCGCAGTATCTCGACATACAGCTGCGCGGCAATGGCCTCGACATCGTCCGGTGTCAGCCGCGCCATGAAGCGGTACATCCATTCGCGCCACGACCAGAAATCGTCATCGCCGGCCGATGCGACCTCGGTCAGCCCCACCAGCGCGCGCTGAAACGCGTGCGAATGCAGATTCGTCATTCCCGGCAGGAGGCATGCCACACGGGTGGCGCCGCGCTGCGCAGCACCTTCCTCGATCGACGTAATACGGCCGTCGGCGTGGATGGCGACGCGCACATCGCGTGCCCAGCGTCCGGGCAGTCGCGCAACGGCGGCGTGGATCGCGTTCATATGGCGATCATAATTGGCGCATGCCTTTCGACCTCGCGCTGACCAACGCCCGCCTCGTTACCTGCACCACGGAAGACCTTGCTCCGAGCGCGCCTAGCTTTGTTGGTATTCAAGGGGGACACATTACTGCGGTCGGCCCGATGTCGGAGTTCGCATCGGCCGCGCCTGTCGAGGACTGTGCCGGCCGGCTGCTGACGCCGGGGTTGATCGACTGCCATACGCACCTCGTCTATGCCGGCGACCGCGCACGCGAGTTCGAGCAGCGACTGCAGGGCACGACCTATGAAGACATTGCCCGCGCTGGCGGCGGCATTGTCGCGACCGTGCGCGCCACGCGCGCGGCCAGCGAAGAAGAACTCTTTGGGCAGACCGCCGCACGCGCACGGCGACTGATGGCCGAGGGCGTAACGACCGTCGAGATCAAATCCGGCTACGGACTCGACGTCGACAACGAACTGAAGCAGTTGCGCGTGGCGCGGCGCATCGGGCAAGCGCTCGGCATCGACGTGCGCACGACCTGCCTCGCTGCACATGCGCTGCCGCCGGAATTCACCGGCCGCGCCGATGATTACATCGATCGCGTCTGCAGCACGATCCTGCCCGCAGTGCTCCGCGCTGGGTTGGCCGACGCGGTGGATGCATTCTGCGAGCGCATCGGCTTCACGCCGGAACAGACCGCTCGTGTCTTCGCCGCCGCCGCGAAGCTCGGCCTGCCGGTCAAGCTCCACGCGGAGCAGCTATCCGATCAGGGCGGCGCGCAACTGGCCGCGCGCCATGGTGCGCTGTCGTGCGACCACCTGGAGTATGTCAGCGCAGAGGGTGTAGGCGCGATGGCGCAGGCAGGCACGATCGCGGTGCTGCTGCCCGGTGCGTTCTACTTCCTGCGCGAGACGAAACTCCCACCGGTGGAGCTGCTGCGCAAGCTTCGCGTGCCGATCGCGATCAGCACAGACAGCAATCCGGGCTCGAGCCCGACGACCTCGCTGCTGCTGATGCTCAACCTCGCCTGCACGCTGTTCCGCCTGACACCGAGCGAAGCGTTTCTCGGCATCACGCGACACGCCGCGCGCGCGCTGGGCTTGAAGGATACGCACGGGACGATCGAAGTGGGCAAGGTCGCTGACATGGCGCTGTGGGACGCTGACTCGGCTGCGTCGCTGTGCTACCAGATCGGCGCGCCGCCGCCGGTGGCGGTGTTCAAGCGTGGCGTGCGCCGGTCGACTTCGCCCACCTGAGCACGTTCTCGAGCAGCGCGCGCAGGATCGGCCGAATGTCGTCGGCAAGATCATCTCGAAATGCAAATGGCGCCGACTCGTTCATGTAGGTGCACTGACACATCTCCAGTTGCAGTGCGTGCACGTCCTCCTTTGGCTGTCCATACCGGCGCGTGATGTAGCCGCCGGTGAAGCGGCCATTGGCGACCCACGTGTAGACACCCTGCGACTGCAACGCAGACTCGACGGCAGACTGCAGCGCGGGCGCGCAACCGGCGCCGTTTGCCGTTCCCAGATTCAGATCCGGCAGCTTCCCATCGAAAAAGCGCGGCAGCACCGACGCAATCGAGTGTGCATCCCATAGCACCGCGACGCCGTGCTCGACCTTGAGCCGCGCGAGTTCCATGGCGAGCGCATCGTGATACGGCCGCCAGAAGCGTTCGCGTCGTGCGGTGACCTCTTCCGCATCTGGTAGCGCCCCCCGATACAGCGGCTCCCTGTGAAATGTATCGAACGGCACCAGCCCGGTCGTGTCCCGACCGGGATACAGATTCGTGTCTTCGGGCGGCCGGTTCAGATCGATCACGTAGCGTGAATAGCGCGCCGCGAGCGTCGAAGCGCCGAGTTCGCGCAAGAAGTCGTACAGGCGAGGCAGGTGCCAGTCGGTGTCGGCGCGTCGCAGTGCCACTGGCGTCATTGGCCGCGCAATGTCGTCGGGGATCTCGACGCCAACGTGCGGAAACGACACCAGCAAAGGTGTCGTCCCGCGTGTCAGTTCGTAGGTATCCGTCATTGCAGCGGCACCGCGTCGCACGGTGCAACTCTAGCGCTCATCCGCCTAACTGCGCCACGGCACTTCGAGTGGCGAGCCATCGGGAAAAGCGACTTGAACCGGCGTCATCGAAAACGCGGCGACCACACGGAGCGGTTCGTCACCCGTGTTGACGATCTGGTGCGGCACGTTGCGCGGCAGGATCAGCGTGAAGTCAGGGCCGAATGGTATGACGCGGCCATCAATGTGCAGCTCACCGCGACCGGACTGGATCAGCACGGCTTCATCGCAGTCGTGCAGGTGCGGCGGTGTCGCACCACCCGGCGCGATCGTCTGGCGCCACATCGACAGCGACGCCAGCCCGTTGTCAGCGCAGGCCAGCGTTTCATGCTCGATTCCCGGCAGCGCTGCGTGCGCCAGGGTGCGGTTGTCGACCACATGATTAGAAGTGTTCATGGCGTCTCTCCTGGGTTGGTTCGGGGTTTCGGCAGCCGATGGGGCGAAGTGTGGTGTCTTTTGATTGCCGTGTGAACAGCCGCAATGGTCGTAACATTAATGACTGATTGTCGGCAATCATCCGGGAGCCTGAATGCCAAGTCTCGATCGCTTCCTGTCCTTCTCCAGCGCCGCCCAGCACCGCAGCTTCGCCGGCGCGGCACGCGAGCTCGGTCTGTCGCCGTCGGCGATCGCCAAGAATGTCGCGCGCCTGGAACAGCAACTCGGACTGCGGCTGTTCCATCGCACCACGCGCCAGGTCAGCCTGACTCAGGACGGGCATCAGCTTTTCGAGCGCTGCCAGCGCATCATCGACGAAGTCGCCGCGCTCGAAGACGAGGCCGCCGGAGCGCGCGCTGCCGTGCGCGGCACGCTGCGCATCGACGCACCGTTCACCTACGGGAAGAAGGTGGTGCTGCCGATCCTGCAGAAGCTACTGGCGCAGCATGCAGAGCTCCGACTTGACCTGCGGCTGTCGGATGCGTACACCGACCTGATCCGCGAAGGCTTGGATGCGGTGATCCGTATCGGGCATCTTCCCGACTCACGGCTGGTCGCACGCATGTTCGATCAGCAGGATCTCATCGTATGCGGCAGTCCCGGCTACCTCGCCCGCCACGGCGAACCGAAGACACCCGCTACGCTCACCCAACATGGCTGCGTCGTGTTTCGCATGCCTCGTACCGGGCGCGATCGGCCTTGGCAGTTTCGCAGCGGACGGCGTGCGATCGAACTGCATCCCGACACGCGCGTACGCATCGACGATGGGGAGGCATTGGTGCATGCTGCGGCGACCGGCATGGGCCTGGTGCAGGCACCCGACTACATGGTGGAAGAGGACCTCAAGCGCGGCCGACTGGTCGAGGTGCTCAAACCGTTTCGCCCCGCTGCGTTGCCGATCTCGATCGTCTATCCAAGCCAGCGGCACGTCCCGCCGCGCGTGAAGGCGTTCGTCGACGTGTTGACGCAACGGCGCGCGCGCTGACGCCACTCGCCTACAGCGACGGCAACATCCCTGCTGCATGCGGGTTGAACGCGCCGCCGAGCACGCGCTGCTTCACCGCCTCGATTTCGGGCGCGAAGTAGCGATCGTGATCGTAGAACCGCGCAATCGCGCGCACCTCGCCCATCACCTGCTGCAACGCCGGTGAGGTCGCGAGCGGCCGGCGAAAGTCCACGCCCTGCGCCGCCGCAAGCAGCTCGATCGCAACGATACCCGCGGTGTTCTCGGCCATCTCGGACAGGCGCCGTGCGGCGAAGGTTGCCATGCTGACGTGATCTTCCTGGTTGGCCGAGGTCGGAAGGCTGTCGACGCTGGCCGGATGGGCGAGCGATTTGTTCTCGCTCGCGAGCGCGGCCGCCGTGACCTGCGCGATCATGAAGCCGCTGTTCAGCCCGCCGTGCTCGACCAGAAAATGCGGCAGCCGGCTGATCGCGCCGTCGATCAGCAGCGCAATGCGCCGCTCGGACAACGCGCCGATCTCCGCACACGCGACGGCAAGCTGATCGGCGACGAGTGCCACCGGCTCGGCGTGGAAGTTGCCGCCCGACAGCACGTCGCCGTCGATTACCAATGGGTTGTCGGATACCCCGTTGGCCTCGATTTCCAGCACACGCGCCGCATGGCGGATTGAATCCAGGCACGCCCCCATCACCTGCGGCTGGCAGCGCAGCGAGTACGGATCCTGCACGCGATCATCGCCCTTCAGGTGCGACGCGCGGATGGCACTTCCCGCCAGCAATACGCGATAACGTTCCGCGACTTCGATCTGGCCGACCTGCCCGCGCAGTGCGTGGATGCGCCGATCAAATGGTGTGTCGCTGCCCATCGCCGCGTCGACCGACAGCGCACCCGCCGCCAGTGCCGCGGCGAACGCGTTCTCGATCGCGAACAGGCCGAGCAACGCGAGCGCGGTGGACACCTGCGTGCCGTTCAGAAGCGCGAGGCCTTCCTTCGGGCCCAGTGTGAGCGGCGCAAGTCCCGCCCGCCTCAGCCCGTCGATCGCCGGCATCGCCTTACCTTTGACGCGCACCTCGCCGACACCGATCAACGCGCAGGCCAGATGCGCCAGCGGCGCCAGATCGCCCGATGCGCCGACCGAGCCCTTGCTCGGAATGCATGGATAGACACCTGCGTTGTGCAGGCCGATCAGCGCGTCGAGCGTTGCCGGACGCACGCCGGAGGCGCCCCTGGCAAGGCTCGCGATCTTCAGCAGCAGGATCAGGCGCACTGCGTCGTCGGTCAACAGTGGCCCGGTGCCCACCGCGTGCGAATGGACGAGATTGCGCTGCAGTTGCGCAAGCTCGTTCGGCGGAATCCGCGTCCCCGCCAGTTTGCCAAAACCGGTGTTGATGCCGTACGCCGGCTCGGCGGCGGTCACGATGCGTTCGACCGCGTCAACGCTCGCTTGCAACCGCGCCTGGCAGCCGGAGTCGACCGCGATGGTGTCGTGTGACTGCCACGCGGCACGTAGCGACGCGAGCGTGAGTTGCGTTCGCCCGATAGGCAGGGTCATCGATCGACAGTGCCGCTGTGCCGAGTCTTCAATTCGACGCCTTAGGTGATCATCGGCAGCTTGAGTCCCTGCGCGCGCGCGCACGCAATCGCCGTCTCGTACCCCGCATCCGCATGCCGCATCACACCGGTCGCCGGGTCATTCCACAGCACACGCTCGATGCGCTTCGCCGCCGCCGCCGTCCCGTCGCAGACAATCACCACGCCGGCGTGCTGCGAGTAGCCCATGCCGACGCCGCCGCCATGGTGGAAGCTCACCCACGTGGCGCCGCTGGCGGTATTCAGCAGCGCATTGAGCAGCGGCCAGTCGCTTACCGCGTCCGACCCATCGCGCATCGCTTCGGTTTCACGGTTCGGAGACGCGACCGATCCGGAGTCGAGATGATCGCGCCCGATCACGATTGGCGCCTTGAGCTTCCCCTTCGCCACCATCTCGTTGAATGCCAGGCCGGCGCGATGTCGTTCACCGAGACCGATCCAGCAGATGCGCGCCGGCAGCCCCTGAAAGTGGATGCGCGCGCGCGCCATGTCGAGCCAGCGGTGCAGATGCGCATCGCGCGGGAACAGTTCCTTAAGCTTCGCATCGGTGCGATAGATATCTTCCGGATCACCACTCAGCGCAACCCAGCGAAACGGTCCCTTGCCGGTGCAGAACAGCGGCCGCACGTAGGCGGGCACGAATCCGGGGAAGTCGAACGCGTCCTTCACGCCTTCGTCGAGCGCGACCTGGCGGATGTTGTTGCCATAGTCGACGGTCGGCACCCCCATGCGCTTGAAGGCGAGCATGCCGCGCACGTGTTCAACGATCGATGTGCGCGCGGCGCGATCGACCGCTTGCGGATCAGTTCGGCGCTTCGTGTCCCATTGATCGACGGTCCAGCCGGCCGGGCAGTAACCGTTGACGGTATCGTGCGCCGAGGTCTGGTCAGTGACGATATCGGGTCGGATGCCGCCCGATTGCGCGCGACGCGCGATCTCCGGCACCACCTCCGCTGCGTTCGCGCACAGGCCAACCGAGACTGCCAGTTTCTTCGCGCAGGCGTCCGCCATCATGGCCAGCGCCTCATCCAGGCTGCTCGCCTGCCTATCGAGATAGCCGGTGCGCAATCGCATGTCGATGCGCGACTGCTGCACTTCGATTGCCAGCATCGACGCGCCCGCGAAGACGGCGGCCAGCGGCTGCGCCCCGCCCATGCCACCCAACCCCGCGGTCAGGATCCAGCGGCCGGCAAGATTCCCGCCGAAATGCTGCCGGCCCGCTTCGACGAAGGTCTCGTACGTGCCCTGCACGATGCCCTGCGAGCCGATGTAGATCCACGACCCCGCCGTCATCTGCCCATACATCATCAGGCCCTTGCGATCGAGCTCGTGGAAGTGCTCCCATGTCGCCCACTTGGGCACGAGGTTCGAATTCGCGAGCAGAACCCGCGGCGCGTCGGCGTGCGTGCGGAAGACACCGACCGGCTTGCCGCTCTGGACGAGCAGCGTCTCATCGGCCTCAAGCTTCTTCAGCGCCTCGACGATCGCATCAAAACACTCCCAGTTGCGCGCGGCGCGGCCAATGCCGCCATAAACGACCAGCTCGGCGGGGTTCTCGGCGACGTCGGGATCGAGGTTGTTGTGCAGCATCCGCAGCGCGGCTTCGGTGAGCCAGCTTTTCGCGCTTAATGTGCTGCCACGCGCGGCCCGTATCACACGCGCGTCTTTCCGCATTCCCGGTGCGCTCATGTCATTCATCGAATTCTCCTTGCGCGGCGATTCGTGGTGCGCAGGCTACGCTTGGCCTAGCATCGCTGTCCAATCCTGGAAGCCGGCACGCGCACCGATGAAAGCCTCTCACGAACCGCTGCATCTGACGTATCTGAACGGACCCGACGTCAAGGCGCTGGCGCTTACCGACGACGAGATCCTGGATGCCGTCGAGAATGGCTTGCGCGCGCAGGGGCAGGGGCAGACGGTGATCGAGCCGCGGATGCACCTGGTTCCCGGTCGAACGGCCGAAGGCGAAGCGATCCGGGGCCACTTCAACGTACTGCGCGGCTATGTCGCACCGATCGCGCGGGCGGGCGTGAAGGTTGTCAGTGACTACATCGACAACTATCGGTACGGCCTGCCGTCCGAGATGGGGCTGTTGAACCTGTTCGATCCTGTCACCGGGCAGCCGGTGGCGGTGATCGACGCCGCGGGGCTGACCGATATGCGCACCGGCGCGGTGACTGCGATCGGCGCCCGGCATCTGGCGCGAAAGAACAGCAGGATCCTGGGCCACATCGGCGCGCGTGGCACCGCGTACTGGAACGTTCGGCTGCTCGACGCGCAGTTCCACTTCGACGAAATCCGCGTGCATTCGCGCCGCGCCGAATCGCGCAACGACTTCGCCGCCCGGCTGACCCGCGATCTTGGAAAGCCGGTGATCGCGACCGACGACTGGGAATCGTGCGTGCGCGGTGCCGACATCGTGGTCGAAGCCTCACGGCTGGAGAAGCCCGCGCCGCTGCTGAAGACCGAGTGGATCCGGCGCGGGGCGTTCGTGGTGCCGTACGGCACGATGAGCGCGGTCGAGCTGTCGCTCACGGACATCATGGACAAGCTCGTCGTCGACGACTGGGGTCAGTGCAAGGTCGGTCCGTACGGCGCGCTGCGCCCGCACGTCGAGGCGGGCAGGCTCAGCGAGCAGACACTGCATGCGGAACTGGGTGAGATCGTCGCCGGCAGGAAATCCGGCCGCGAACGCGACGACGAGACCATCCTGCTGTGGCATCGCGGATTGTCGCTGTCCGATATCGCGCTCGGTGCCGCAATGCTCGCCAAGGCGGAAAGACTCGGAATCGGCCAGCGGTTGCGCTACATGTGAGCCGCACGATGTTTGCCAATGCACGCATGTACTCGATCAATGCCACGGTCACCGCGTTGTGGCGCGAACTGCTCGCATGGGTCGTTGCGCGCGCGGGTGCGCCGATCGAGGTCATCGACTACCCGGCGCCGCAGCCACTTCCCGTGCTGTGGCAACGGCCCGACATGGCGTGCGCGCTGATGTGCGGCTACCCGTGGGTGACGTGGAGTGGTGCTGGCCAACCGGTTCCACTGGCGGCACCGCTGCCGTCAAATGCCCGCTATGAGGGTCGCGCGGTCTACTGCACCGATCTGGTGGCACGCGCCGATTCCCGACTGCAACGAGTTGATGACCTCCTGGGCAAGCGGCTCGCCTGGACCGTGCTCGATTCCCAAAGCGGTTATCAGGCGTTGCGCGGCTTCTTCGCGCCGTACGCGCATGGCGGACGGGCCTTCAGTGCGACCGTCGGCCCGCTGGTCACGCCACGTGGCGTGATCGAAGCACTGCTTGCGGGCGAAGCCGACGCCGGACCGCTTGATTCGTACTGGCACGATCTGTTGCGCCGGCACGAGCCCGGCCTTGCCTCCCAGATGCGTGTGATCGCCAGCACAGCGATGACGCCGATGCCGCTGTTCGTCGCGGCTGCCGGAGTGCCGAAGTCCACATGCGCGCGGCTGACCGCTGCGCTGCTTGCGGTGGCCACGGCGCCCGCCTTGCAGCAGCTGCGCGAGCAGCTTCTGATCGACGGCTTCACGCGTGTCGATTCAGCCGCGTACGACGTGCTCGTGCAGCAAGCGGCGCGGGCAGACGCGCTCAACTATTTCCAGTTGCAGTAATCTGCGCCCGCGTCTGTGCGCGGCGGACCTGCCGCCGCTGCACCAGGGCCCGACATGCGAAAGTTGCCGGCCCTCGCGCAAGCTAACCATGCGACACCGGCACTGATGCCGTCCAGTTGGTGAAACTCAATCGGAGGAATCCATGAAGTCATTCAGATGGTCTGCGGTTGTCGCGCTTCTTGCGGCGCTCATGATCGCCCCGGTGAACGCACAACAGCCGGTGCGTGTCGGCTCCAAGAACTTCACCGAGCAGTTCGTGCTCGGCGAAATCTATGCGCAGGCGCTCGAAGCGGCCGGCATAAAGACCGAGAAGAAGCTGAACCTTGGCGGCACGCTGATCGCGCATAAGGCACTGGAAGAGAAGCAGATCGACATGTATCCCGAGTACACCGGCACCATGCTGCTCGCGGTCCTGAAGCTCGAGTCGATGACCGACCCCAAAGCGGTGCACGACAAGGTCAAGGAGGAGTACGCCAAGAAAGGCCTCGCGGTACTGAACCAGGCTAACGTGAACAACACCTATGTATTGGTGGTGCGGCCCGAGACGGCGGCCAAGTACAAGCTGGAAACGCTCAGTGATCTGGCCAAGGTATCGAAGGAGTTCACCCTCGGCGCGGGGCCGGAGTTTCGCGATCGCAAGGACGGCATTCCGGGCCTGAAGGCCAAGTACGGCATCGAGTTCAAGGAAGACCAGCAGATGGCGATCGGCCTGCGCTACAACGCCCTGAAGAACGACCAGATCAACGTCGTCAACGGCTACTCCACGGACGGCCTGATCGCCGCGATGAAACTGAAGCGCCTGAAGGACGACCAGAACCTGTGGCCGCCGTATTTCATCGCGCCGGTGGTGCGCAAGGAGGTGCTTGACGCGAATCCGAAGATCGCCGACGTCATAAACCGCGTGTCCGCACTGCTTGATGAAGGCACCATGGCCGCGATGAACTACCAGGTCGACGGCGACAAGATGGAGCCGAAGGATGTCGCGCGCGATTTCCTGAAGGCGAAGGGGATCGTCAAGTAAGTACCGCCACCTCCCGGTCGGTAACGCGATGATTTCGCTCGGCGACGCGCCGCTGTCGATCGACGATCTGGTGCGCGTCGCGCGTGACGGTACCGCAGTCGAACTCACCGATGCGGCGCGCGCAAAGCTCGCCGCCGCGCGCGCCGTGGTGGAAAAGTTCGCGCAGTCCGACGTGCCGATCTACGGACTGAACACTGCGCTTGGCGCCAACACCGGCAAGCCGCTCGCCGACAACGATCTGGCCGAGTACCAGCACCGCGCAGTGCGCGCGCGCGCGGTTGGGGTGGGCCCGGCATACGACACCGCATCAGTGCGCGCAATGCTGTTTGCGCGCGTTGCCGGCATGCGCGTCGGCGCTTCAGGTGTGTCGCCACATGTGCTCGACGCGCTGATCGCAGCGCTGAATCGCAGCGTGCATCCTGTCGTGCCGCGCTTTGGTTCGATCTCGGTCGGCGACCTGCCGCAACTGTCTCATCTGGCGCTCGCGCTGATCGGCGAAGGCGAAGCCGAATTCAAGGGCGAACGGCTGCCGGGTGCGGAAGCGCTGCGGCGTGCGGGACTTGTGCCGGTCGCGCTCGGCGCCAAGGACGGCCTGGCGTTGATCAGCGCTAACGCGGCCACCGTCGGCCGCGCGGCGCTGGTGCTCGACGATGCGCGTGCGCTGCTCGACGCGTGGTTGTCGGTGATTGCGCTGTCGTTTGAGGGCTTCCGCGCAAATGTCGGCCCGCTCGACGAGCGCGCGGTCACCGCGCGCCCGGCACCGGGACAGATCGAGGTCGCACACAGACTTCGCAAGCTGCTCGAAGGCAGCGCGCTCAACGCGGCCGGCGCTGCGCGCCGCGTGCAAGACCCGGTGTCATTCCGCTGCGTGGCACAGGTGCATGGCGCCGCCGACTGGACGCTGCAAGAGGCGCGCACGCAGATCGAGATCGAACTGAACAGCGGCGCCGATAGCCCGCTGGTTCTCGCCGATGATGGCGTGATGATCTCCAACGGCAACTTTCACATTCCGGCGCTGGCGATCGCGTTCGATACGCTGGCGATCGCGCTCGCACAGGTCGCCCATGTCGCGGTCGAACGCACGATCAAGTTCATGTCGCCGGCGTTCACGGACCTGCCGCTGCAGTTGACGCGGCACGGACCGGCACATTCCGGTTTCGCCACCACGCAGAAAACGCTGACCGCGCTTGCCAACGAGATCCGGCTGCGGGCCAATCCCGGTTCACTCGATTTCCTGCCGGTGTCGGAGCGCGTCGAAGACCACGCGCCGATGGCGCTTGCGTGCGTGGAAAAACTCGCCGAGGCGATCGAGCGCGCACGCTACATCGCCGCGATTGAACTGATGGCGGCCGCACAGGCGGTCGATCTGCGCGGAACCGAGGTCACCTCGATGGGTCACGGCGCACGCGCCGCGCATCAATCGCTGCGCGCACAGATCGCGATGCTGGACGAAGATCGCGCACTCGGCCCGGACATCGAACGAGCCCAGCAGCTGATCCGGACCGGATTCGCAGCACAATGAAGTGGCTCGAACGCAACTGGGACCAGGTGCTGCTCGGCCTCGGCGAGCATCTGCTCATCTCGGCTACGGCACTGGCGATCGCCTTCGCGCTGTCGCTCGCCATCGGCATCTGGGCGGCACGTGATCGCCGCGTGCTGGCGGCGGCACTTGCTATCAGCGGTTTCCTGTACACGATTCCAACCCTCGCACTGCTTGCGCTGCTGATCCCGTTCGTGGGGTTGGGCAAAACCAACGCGATCATCACGATGGTCGCGTTTTCACTGCTGATCCTGATCCGCAACGTCGCCACCGGCATCCGCGAAGTGCCGGCCGAAGTGGTCGATGCGGCGCGCGGCATGGGCATGAGCGCGGGACAGATCCTGGCCCGCATCGAACTGCCGCTCGCGGCGCCGGTGATCGTTGCCGGGCTGCGTATCGCGGCGGTGACGGTGATCAGCGTGACTGTGGTCGCTGCCTACGTGAATTCCGGTGGACTCGGCACGCTGATCCTGGCCGGCATCCAGACCGATCACGCACCGAAGATCTGGGTCGGTGCGCTGACCGCGTGCGCACTCGCCGTCACGGTCGATCTGTCACTTGCGCGCACCGAGTCGTGGCTGAAGCGACGCAGTGCCGCGTGATGGCGATGCTGCAACAGGCCTGGCTCTACATCCTCAACAATCCGCTGCAGTTCGCAAAGGCGGCGGGCGTTCACGTCAGCCTGTCCGTCTGCGCACTCTCGATTGCTGCCGCCTTGGCGATTCCCGCCGCAGTCTGGCTGACACGCAGGGGCGGCGCAGTAGCGCTGGCCGGAATCAACGCCGCCAACATCGGCCGCACGCTGCCATCGCTCGCGGTGCTGGCGCTGGTGATGCCGGTGCTCGGCACCGGCTTCGCGCCATCACTCTTCGCGCTGACCCTGCTCGCATTGCCGCCGATCTTGATCAACGCCTACACCGGGCTGCGCGAGGTCGACGTCGACGTGATCGACTCGGCGCGCGGCATGGGCATGACGATGGGCGAGATCCTGCGCAAGATCGAACTGCCGATCGCACTCCCCGTGATCTTCGCGGGACTGCGCACCGCCGCCGTGCAGGTGGTGTCAGGCGCTGTGCTCGCCGCGTTTATCGGCGGCGGCGGGCTGGGCGACTACATCACGGCCGGCATCGCGATGATGTCGATGCACCTGCTGCTGGTCGGCGCGGTTCCGGTGACGCTGCTGTCGATCGGCGCCGACGCGCTGTTCGCCGCGCTGCAAAAGCGGCTGACACCGAAGGGGCTGCAGGCGACATGATCAAGCTCGACGCGCTGACCAAGCGATTCGGACGCACAGCGGCTGTCGATGCGCTGACGATCGACATTCCCGAGGGAGACATTTGCGTACTGATTGGTCCGTCCGGCTGCGGCAAGACGACCACGATGCGAATGATCAACCGCATGATCGAGCCGGACGCGGGCCGCATCGAGGTCGGCGGGCGCGATGTCACGCACATCGACGCGGTCGAACTGCGCCGCTCGGTCGGCTATGTGATCCAGCAGGTCGGGTTGTTTCCGCACATGAGCATCGCCGAGAACGTTGCCACCGTGCCGCGCCTGCTCGGCTGGGACACCGCACGCATCGAAGGCCGTATCGATGAACTGCTGGAACTGGTCGGACTCGATCCGGCGCAGTTCCGCACGCGCTATCCGCGTGAACTGTCGGGCGGACAGAAGCAGCGCGTCGGCGTGGCGCGTGCACTCGCGGCCGATCCGCCGGTGATGCTGATGGACGAGCCGTTCGGCGCCATTGACCCAATCACGCGCGCCAAGCTGCAGGACGAGTTCCTGAGCATCCTGCGCCGGCTCAGAAAGACGATCGTGTTTGTCACGCACGATATCGACGAGGCGATCAAGATGGGCAACCGCATCGCGATCCTGCGCAGCGGCCGCCTGGTGCAGTACGACACGCCGGAGGCGATCCTCGCGCGCCCCGCCGATGGGTTCGTCGAGGAGTTCGTCGGCGCCGATCGGGCGCTGAAACGCCTGTCGCTGCTGATGGTCGCCGATCACCTCGATGATGAGCCGGTATCGCCATCGGCGGCGAAGCTGTCGACCCACGCCAGCTTGCACCATGCGCTTTCGCTTCTGCTGACCTCCGGCGCCGATCACGCTGCCGTGGTCGATGATGCGGGCGCGGTCCGCGGCCGGGTGACGCTCGAGCGGATCAAGGCCGCAGCGACCGCGCACTGAACACTCACGCACGCAACCATGGCCCAGGAACGCTTCGATGCGATCGTGATCGGCGCTGGTGTGATCGGCACCTCGATCGCGTATCACCTCGCGCGCGAACGCGTCCGCGTGCTGCTGCTCGAACGCGGGCAGATCGGGCAGGGAACGACTGCGCAGTCCTCGTGCATCCTGCGCACCCATTACAGCGTGCCGGAGAACGTGGCGCTCGCGCAGGCGGCGTGGCGCGTGTATGCGGACTTCGCCGCGTATCTGGACGACCCCGAGGCCGACTGCGGGCTGGTCAAGTGCGGCTATCTGATCGCCGCGCCCGAGGGAGATAAGGCCGCTGCACTGCGCGAAACGCTCGCCGCGCAGCACGCACGCGGAATCGCTGCGTCCGAGATCGACGCGCGCAGCGCGGGCGAACTGCTGTCGATCGCGCGCTTCGACGATGCCGCGCTGATCGGCTACGAGCCCGAGGCCGGCTATGCCGACGCCTGGCTCGTCACGAGCGGCTTCGCGCGCAATGCGCGCCGGCTTGGCGCCGTCGTGCGCGAGGGCATCGCCGTCACCGGGCTGAACCGTGAAGGATCACGAATCGTCGGCGTGCAGACTGCCAGCGGATCGATCCATGCCGACACCGTCATCAGCGTGCAAAACATCTGGAGCCGCGAACTGGCGCAGTGGACCGGCATCGACCTGCCACTGACGATCGAACGACACGCGGTGATGACGCTTGACTGCCCGGGCGCGCATTACACGCGCGCGATGCCGGTGTTCAAGGATTTGGCCTCTACCGGAATGATCTACTGCCGCAGCTATGGCGGCGTGCAGATGCTGGTGAGCGAAGGCATCACCGGTGAGGCGCTCGAGCGCCCCGATACGACGCAGGCCGACGTACCACTGGAAACCGTGATCGAGGTCGGCGCCCAGGTCGCGCAGCGCTTTCCCGCGTACGCCGATGCCGGCCTCGCATCATCGTGGACGGGCGTCTACGACGTGACGCCGGACTGGAATCCGGTGCTCGGTCCCTTGCCCGGACTCAACGGCTTGCTGGTGGCGTACGGTTTTTCCGGACACGGCTTCAAACTCGCACCGGCGATTGGCCGCGTGCTGGCGCAAGCGGCGCTCGGTCAACCGACCGACGTGCCCTTGGCGCCATTTGCGCTCGACCGCTTTGGGGCCGGAAGGGCGCTGCGCGGCCGCTACGGCGCAGGGGCGGTGTCATGAGCAACACGGTCCGCTGTTTGCGCCGATCGCGACCCTTGGCATACTGCGGCCAGACTCGAACAACATCACGAGGAGACAGGAGATGAGCATCCGCCGCCGTACCGTCCTGCAAGCCACCGCCGCACTCGCCGCCGCGAGCGCACTTCCCGCCACCTTCGCGCAACAACGCATCTTCTTCGGCATCGCCACCGGCGGCACGGGGGGAACGTACTATCCGCTTGGTGGCATGCTGGCGCAGCTGATCTCGAACAAGGTGGTGATCAACAACCAGAAGATGTCGGCCACTGCGGAAACGGCCGGTGCATCGGTCGCCAATGCGCAACTCCTTGGCCGCAAGGAGATCGAGTCGGCGTTCATCGCCGCCGATATCCTCGACGCCGCGTTCGTCGGCAAGGCGCAGTTCGAAGGCAAGCCGCTGAAGAACCTGCGGGCGCTCGGATCGCTCTATCCGGAACAGGTACAGCTCGTCACTGCGACCAAGTCGAACATCCGCAGCTTCAAGGATCTCAAGGGCAAGAGCGTGTCGTCGGGTTCGCCGGGCTCGGGCCAGTGGCAGCTGCTTGGCGATCTGCTCGAAGCGCACGGCATGACGCGCAAGGACATCGGTGAGGACCTGTCGTCGTTCGCGCAGTCGGTCGACAAGATCAAGGACGGCAACCTGACGGCGTCGCTGATCACTGCCGGCGCGCCGACCGCATCGATCACCGATCTCGCCAACACGCACGACATCCGCATCGTGCCGCTCACCGGCCCCGAGATCGACGCGCTGCGCAAGAAGCAGCCGTACTACGCGCAGATCCAACTGCCGGCGAATACGTACAAGGGGCAGACTGCGCCGGTCGATACGCTGGCGGTGATGGCGGTATGGGCCACGCACGACGGGCTGTCGAACGACATCGCGTATGCGGTGACCAAGGCGCTGTACGAGAACACTGACATCCTTGGCCAGGTGCATCCCAAGGGTAAGGAGATTCGGCTTGCGACCGCGCTGCAGTCGGTGTCGATCCCGCTTCATCCCGGCGCAGAGAAGTTCTACAAGGAGAAGGGCGCGCTGAGCTAGCCGATGCTGCTTGTGCTCGCGGCCGCGGGTGTCGCGGCCGCGTGCGCGCTCGAGGTGCGCAGCGTGCCGCAAGGGGATGTACTTGAACGGGTGCCGCTCACGCGGCACGCCTTTGCGCTGCGCTACACGCATTCGGTCACGTTGCGCCCGGTCGAGAGCCGCTACGAATTGCGCGCCGGCCGCATCGTGCAGACGGCCGAAGTGTTCGACGAACACGGCCCCGGCATGGCCACCGAACCACTACCGGGTGAGCGGCTCGACACGGTGCGTGATGCCTCAGGTGTGCGCTATGTGCTGACGATGCAACGGCCGATCAACCGACTGATCGTGCGTGTGCACCGGCTGCCGGCGCAAAAGCTCGTCGTCCGTGATGAAACGCTTGACCTCACCCGCTTCGGCGAACGTGCGCTTGAATTGAATCCGATCTGCGGCTCGGCTGACAAGAAACACCCATGAACCCTCCGCACGGCGGCGCACTGACCGACCGCATCGACGTCGTCTCGGAGGCGCGCCAGGCCGAGCTGATCAAGACCTACGACCACGAGTCGAACTTTCGCAAGCTGGTCGGCCTGGTCGCGATCCTGGTCACGATCATTTCGGTCACGCTGTCGAGCTTCCACGTCTACACCGCCGGGTTCGGCCTGCTGGTCGAGATCAAGCACCGCACGTTTCACCTCGCGCTGGTGCTGGGGCTGATCTTCCTGGTGTTTCCGCGGCCGGCGCTGCCGGCGCAGCGCGCGGCGGCCGTGCGCGGCTGGCTGTGGGCGCTCGTCTTCGCCGCGTTCTACCTCTACCTCGGCTGGGACCTCGTGCGGACGCTGACCGCGTCGGGCGAGCTGAACGCGACCGTCGGCTACGGGTTCCTCGCGCTGGTGTGCGTGCTCGCCGTGATGTCGTTGCCGGTCCACAAGTTCGGCGGTCATGACGACACGCTGTCGTGGATCGACTGGCCGCTGGCGCTCGGCGCAGCATCAATCTCCCTCTACCTGTTCCTTTTCTTCGACGACGTGTTCATCAAGCGCGTTGGCAGCCCGATCGCGCAGGACTACATGATGGGCGTCCTCGCGATCGTGCTGGTCATGGAAGCGTCGCGCCGCACGATGGGGAATCTCCTTCCCGCGATCGGCATGGCGTGCCTGCTGTACGCGCTCTTCGGCCGCTACATGCCAAGCGTGCTGTCGCACCGCGGCTACTCGGTGGTGCGCGTGGTCAATCACATCTATGTCGGCACCGAGGGCATCTACGGCATCGCCGTCGGCGTGGTCGCGACCTACGTGTTCCACTTCGTGCTGTTCGGCATCCTCGCGCAGATGACCGGGCTCGGCCAACTGTTCATGGACCTGGCCACGATCGTCGCCGGCCGCTATGCCGGCGGACCCGCCAAGGTGTCGGTGGTGTCGTCGGGCATGTTCGGCATGATCTCCGGCTCGGCAATCGCCAACGCGGTCACGACCGGGTCGCTGACGATCCCGATGATGAAGAAGTACGGCTTCTCGCCGCGCTTCGCCGGCGCCGTGGAAGCGAGTGCTTCATGCGGAGGCCAGGTCACACCGCCCGTGATGGGCGCCTCTGCGTTCGTGATGGCCGAGATGCTCGGCGTGCCGTACAAGGAACTGATCATCATCGCGATCGTGCCGGCGCTCTTTCACTACTTCGCCGCACTGGTGATGGTGCATCTGGAAGCACGGCGGTTGAAATTGAAGGGCCTGGAGCCGCACCTGATCCCGAAGATCGGGCCGGTGATCCTGCAGTCATGGCATCTGGTGTTTCCGCTGGTGGCCCTGGTCACCATGCTGCTGCTCGACTACACGCCGTTCCTCGCTGCGTTCTGGGGCATCGTGCTGTCCGTGGTGTGTTCCTATGCCCCGCCGATCATGCGCAAGCTCGCACCCGGCACACCGTGGGGCCAGTTGCATGGCGAGACGCTGACGCCGCGCAACCTGGTCCGGGGATTCGAAGAAGGCGCGAAATACGCGCTGGCGATCGGTGCCGCGTGCGCGTGCGTCGGCCTGATCCTCGGCACGCTGACGCTGTCGGGTCTCGGCTTCAAGTTCTCCGGCGCGGTGGTCGATTTCGCCGGCGTGATCGCCGATGCGGTTGTGTCGATCGACTTCACCGGCTTGATCAATGCCATCGACGCGAAGATCTTCTTCGGCCTGCTGTTCGTCGCGATCGCGTGCGTCCTGATGGGAACCGGTATCCCGACCACACCGACCTACATCATCCTGGCATCGATCGCCGCACCCGCGCTCGGCACGCTGGGCGTGCCGCTGCTCGCGACCCACTTCTTCGTCTTCTACTACGGCGTGCTCGCCGACGTCACGCCACCGGTGGCCTTGGCCGCGTATGCGGCTGCGGGCATCGCGGGCAGCGAGCCGATGCGCACCGGATTCACCGCATTTCGCCTGTCGATGGGCAAGGCGCTGGTACCGTTCATGTTCGTGTATTCGCCAAGCCTGCTGTTCCTGCAGTTCACGTGGATCGATTTCCTCAGCGCGCTGATAAGCGGCGCGCTCGGCATCGTTGCACTTGGCGCCGCCTACACCGGCTGGTTCCGCGCGAAGATCGGATTGCTTGCACTGGTGCTGCTGACAATCGGCGGCCTGGTGCTGATCTTCAACGATTGGCGCGCCGATGTGCTCGGCGCGCTGCTGGTGTTGCTGGTGCTCGGGGAAAACGTGTTGCGCGGGCGTCGCGAGGAACGCGCGCTTGTTGCCGCGTAACGGGTCAGACTGCGCCCCGCCGGCGTCGCTCCTTCACGACCTTGACGATCCACGGCACCAATATCAGCAGCGCCGTCAGCGTGAGCAATGACGCTGAGATCGGATGCTTGAAGAACACGCTTGGATCGCCCTGGCTGATCGCCAGCGCGCGGCGGAACTGCGACTCGGCGAGCGGGCCAAGGATGAGGCCGATCACCGCTGGCGCGACCGGGAAACCCCAGCGCCGCATCATGAAGCCGAGCAGCCCGAACACGTACAGCGTGGCGAGATCGACGACCGACTGGTGCAGGCTGTAAGCGCCGAGCGTGGCGAAGATCAGGATGCCGGCGTACAGCAGTGGGCGCGGGATCATCAGTACCTTCACCCACAGCCCGATCAGCGGCAGGTTCAGGATCAACAGCAGGATGTTGCCGATGTACATGCTGGCGATCAGGCCCCACACGAGGGTCGCCTGCGTCTGGAACAGCAGTGGGCCGGGCTGAATGCCGTAGTTCTGAAACGCGGCAAGCAGGATCGCTGCCGTGGCTGACGTCGGAATGCCGAGCGTCAGCAGCGGCACCAGCACGCCGGCCGATGAGGCGTTGTTCGCGGCCTCGGGTCCGGCCACGCCCTCGATCGCGCCGTTGCCGAATTCCTCCGGGTGCTTGGTGAGCTTCTTCTCCAGCGCGTATGACAGAAAGGTCGGGATCTCCGCACCGCCCGCGGGGATCGTACCGAACGGAAAGCCGATCGCGGTCGCGCGCAGCCATGCCGGCCACGACCGGTTCCAATCGTCGCGCGACATCCAGAGTGAACCGGACATCTTTTCGAGCTCTTCCGGCTGCCGGCTCTGATACGCGGCGACATACAGCGCCTCGCCCACGGCGAACAGGCCCACCGCCAGCACGACGACATCGATGCCGTCCATCAATTCGGGCACGCCGAACGCAAAGCGCATCTGCCCGGTCTGATCGTCGATGCCGACCAGGCCCAGGAGCACGCCGACGAACAGCATTGTCAGCCCGCGCACCATCGATGCGCCGAGAACCGCAGCGACAGTGACGAACGCGAACACCATCAATGCGAAATACTCGGTCGGTCCGAACTTGAGCGCCACCTCGACCACGAGCGGCGCCAGCAGTGTCAGCAGAATGGTCGCGATCGTGCCGGCAACGAACGAGCCGATCGCGCTGGTGGCGAGCGCCGGGCCCGCGCGGCCGTTCTTGGCCATCTTGTTGCCTTCGAGCGCGGTCGCGATCGACGCCGATTCGCCCGGCGTGTTCAGCAGGATCGTCGTCGTCGACCCACCGTACATCGCGCCGTAGTAGATGCCGGCGAACATGATCAGCGCGCCGGTCGGGTCGAGCTTCACCGTCAGCGGCAACAGCATCGCCACGGTCAACGCCGGGCCAACGCCGGGCAACACGCCGATCGCGGTGCCGAGCGTGACGCCGACGAAACCCCATAGCAGGTTCATCGGCGCCAGCGCCACGCCGAAGCCGGTCAGAAGCGCGTTCAGCGTTTCGCTCATATGCCTGCCGTCCCGAGCAGCGGCTTGAGCCAGCCCGCCGGCAGATTCACGTTGAGGAAATGCACGAAGAAGAGGAACACCGCGACGGCGAGAACAAGGCTGATCGACAGATCGCGCACCCAGCGCTTGCTGCCAAAGCCGCGCGCGACACAGGCGAACAACGCCATCGCCGCAATCACAAAACCGCCGTTGCCGATCAGCGCCATCTGCGCGAACAGGCCGGAGCTGACCCACACGAATGCGCCGAGGTGGAACGCGTGCTCGCCGCGCTCGGCCGGGTCATCCGATACACGTTCGCGCCAGCCCCCGGTGAAGACCTCAGCCAGCAGCCAGACGCCGAGTGCGATCAGCCCGGCCGATACGACTTTCGGCATGAAGTTCGGGCCGATGCGCGCGTAGCCGCCGGCCTCCGGCAGCCGGAAGGCGATGATCGACGCAAAGATGCCCAGCGACAGGACGCCGAGCGAGAGGATCAACTCGACGCGCGTGCCGCGCGCGGCGGGCAACATCGGCTACTTGGCCAGCCCGAGCGAATCGAGAATGCCTTTGGCGCGCCGGGATTCCTCATCGACGAAGGACTTGTATGCATCGCCGCCGAGGAAGACCGACTCCCAGCCCATCTTGGCGAGCGTGTCCTTCCAGGCTGCGGATTCGGTCGTCGTCTTCACCGCATTGACGAGCGCATCGCGCTGCGCCGTCGTGATCGCCGGTGCCGCGAACACGCCGCGCCAGTTGCCAAGTACGACGTCGATGCCTTGTTCCTTCAGCGATGGAATGCCTTCCAGCGTGCCCGGCGCGGAGACCGCCAGCGCCCGCATCCGCCCGCCCTTGATGTGCTCCGCAAATTCGCCGAGTCCAGCGACCCCGGCAGTGACGTGGCCGCCGACGATATTGGCGATCTGGTCGCCGCCGCCCTTGGACGCAACGTAGTTGACCTTGGTCGGATCGACACCGACGGCGCGCGCGATCAGGCCCGCGAGCATGTGATCGGTGCCGCCGGCGGAGCCGCCGTTCCACGACACCTTGCCAGGATCGGCCTTGAACGCCTTGACGAGATCGGCCATCGTCTTGTGCGGCGACGATGCCGGCACGACGATCACTTCGTACTCGCTGGTCAGGCGCGCAATGGGCGTCACCATCGTCAGGTCGACCGGCGATTTGTTCAGCACGATGCCGCCGACCATCACCAGGCCACCGACCATCAGCGCATTGGGGTCGCCCTTGGCGCTGTTGATGAACTGCGTCAATCCGATCGTGCCGGCCGCGCCGCCCTTGTTGTCGAACTGCACCGACTGCACGACCTTGGCCGCCTGCATCGCCGCGCCCAACGCGCGCCCGGTCTGATCCCAACCGCCGCCGGGGTTGGCGGGAATCATCATCTTCAGCGTGGTGATCGCCTGCGCTTGCGCGGCATTCATGAACGGAAGCTGCGCCGCCGACAGCGTGGCCAGCGCGGCGAGCGAGAAATCACGGCGTTTCATTCGAATCTCCTTACGTGTTTACGTGCCGCCCTTCCAGGCGCGGATCGCGGGCATGGTAGCAGCGCAGATAATTGTCAGGCATCAGCGGGCTCAGCGTCGCGCCGGGCCAACTACCCCCGCCTCATGCAGCGCTGCGATGTCGTCCTCGCCGTAGCCCAGTTCGACGAGCAGCGCGTCGGTGTGTTCGCCCAGCGCCGGCGGATTTGTACGCAGATACAGACGCTCGCCGGCCAGCGTCAGCGGCAGCAAGGGCGTACGGGTGTGCAACTCGCGCCCGGCGACACTCGCGTCGGCAGCGATGTCGACCGCCGCCAGCCCGCCGGTGGCATTGAGATGCGGATCGTCGAACAGGTCCTGCGGGCGGGTGATCGACGCGTACGGCAAACCGCGCGCCTCGAAGGTCGCGCCGATCTCGGCCGCGCTGCGCGCCGCCATCCGCTCGCGCAGGATCGGCAACAGCCATTCGCGGGCGCGCACGCGATCGTTGTTGGTCGCCAGGCGAGCATCAGCCTTGAGGCCCTCGAGGCCGAACGCGTCGCAGAAGATCGCCCACTGCGTGTCCGATACGACCGCAAGGAAGATCTGCGCACCGTCCGCGACCGTGAACACGTCGTAGATTCCCCAGGCCGAGATTCGCGACGGCATCGGTGCCGCGGGCGTGCCAGTGACTGCGAACTGCATCATGTGCTGCGCAACCAGGAAGACGTTGTTCTCGAACAGCGCGCTTTGCACTTCCTGTCCCGTCCCGGTCTTCTCGCGCTGCGCAAGTGCGGCGAGCACGCCGATCGCGCCGAACATGCCGCCCATGATGTCGTTGACCGAGCTCCCAGCCCGCAACGGCCGCCCTTCGGGCCCGGTCATATACGCCAAGCCGCCCATCATCTGCACCACCTCGTCCAGCGCAGTGCGGTGCTCGTATGGCCCAGGAAGAAAGCCCTTGTGCGAGACGTAGACGAGGCGGTGATTCAGTTTCGATAGCGTCGCATGGTCGAAGCCGAGCTTCGCCATCGTGCCGCCCTTGAAGTTCTCAACGAACACATCGGCGGTCGAAACGAGCCTGAGCACGACTTCGCGCCCGCGCGGATCTCCGGCGTCGACCGCGACGCTCTTCTTGTTCCGGTTGAACATCGGAAAGAAGCCGGCCCCGGAGCCGAGCAGCCTGCGCGTGTTGTCGCCCGCGGCCGGCTCGACCTTGATCACCTCGGCACCGAGGTCGGCGAGGATCATGCCGCAGGTCGGGCCCATCACCATGTGGGTGAACTCCACCACACGAATGCCGGAAAGCGGCAGGGACTCGGACATTGGTCTCTCCCTTCAGCACGTTGTGCGGCACAGCGGCCCGGGCAGCGTCAGTCCGCCCGCAGCGCGTCGACGATTTTCATCCGGCTCGCCTTGATCGCGGGCAGGAAGCCGCCGACCAGTCCCATCGCGAGCGCGAAGATCACGCTGTTGACGACGATCTTCGGTGTCAGCGCGAACGAGAACGCCAGTTCGGCAAACGATGTGAAGTTGGTGGTCGAGATCGTGAACGTCTGCAGGAACGTCGCCGCGAACAAACCGACCACCCCGCCGGCAAGCGCCAGCAGCAGCGACTCGAGCAGGAACGCAGTGAGGATCGAGCGGCGGCGAAAGCCCAGTGCGCGCAAGGTCCCGATCTCGCCGGTGCGCGTCGCGACCGAGGAGTACATCGTGATCGCCGCGCCGATCATCGCGCCGAGCGAGAAGATCACCGACAGCGTGATGCCGAGATAGCTGATGAAGCCCGACAGCGCGCGCGACTGGTCCTCGTAGAACTGGCGCTCGCGCTTGACCTCGACCGTCAGGCGCGGTTCATTGGCGAGCACCTCCTGCAGTGAATCGAATGCGTTGTACGACGTCAATTGCGCAATCACCGACGAGTAGCCGCCAGAGCGGCGGAACGCCTGCGCGAGCTGCTCGGCATCGCCCCAGATCTCCGAATCGAACGCGGTGCGCCCGGCGTCGAAGATACCGACCACCGTCCATTGCCGTTGCGCGAACGCGAGCGACTGGCCAACCTCGACACCGGCGAACTGGCGCGCCACGCTGGTGCCCACCACGATCTCGCTCGATCCCGGCCGGAACATCCGCCCCTGCACGATCTTCACGTGCGGGCGCAGCGCCAGCCCCATGGCGGCGACGCCGCGAATCGGCACATTGCTGCGTTTGCCGGTGTCGATCTTCCGCAGCGAGTTGAGCACCACCACTTCCTTCGACACGCGCGGCCGGCCGGAGGCATCCCGCGCGATCTGCGGCAGGCTCTCGATGAGCGCCGCCTGGTCGCGCGCCACGCCGCTCTGGACTTCGGTTTCCGCCCCCTTGCGGATGAAGAGCACATTGTCGTCCGATCCCGTTGCGACCAGCGTGGCCTTCAGCCCCGCGTCGAGCATCAGCACGGCCGCGAACACGAATACGACGAGCGCCATGCCGCCGGCGGTCAGCACCGTCGTCAGCCGCCGCACCCACAGGTTGCGCGCGATGTAGGAAAACGGGATCTTCACGGGCCCGCTCCCGCGCCGCGGCGGTCGCCTCGCCGTTGCGTAGCTCTTGTTCCTGCGCCGGGCGTGCGGCCGCCCGAAACCCGACGTACAGACTTGCACCGCACGAAGTGCACGTGCGACGCACAGCGTCGCGTACACCGAGTGCCGCTAGCCCACATGCCGCAGTCCATCGACGATCTTCACGTGCGCGCTGCGCACCATCGGCACCAGCGCGGCGAGCGCGCCGACCGCGAGCGCGGCGAGCGCCTGCAACGCCACGGTGGAAGGCGCCACCTCGAAGCGCGCGAACACCGTCTTGCCGACGGCGTTGAAAAATCCCTGCGCGATACCGGGCGTAACCGCGATCGCGATCGCACCGCCGATCGCGGCGATCAGCACGCTTTCGGCGAAGATCAGGCGCGCGACGAAACCGGGCCCGAAACCCAGCGCCTTCAGCGTCGCATACTCGGGCAGCCGCTCGCGCGCCGTCATCGCCATCGTGTTGGCAGCCACCGCGAAGATGATCAGGATCACGATGAAGCTCACGCCCGAGATCACCTGGATGATGGTGTCGACCATCGCCACGAATGACAGCTGAAACGCCTTTTCAGTCTCGGTCAATGTGGCGGCGAGCGAATCGGCGAATTCGGCGTCGATGGTGCGCGCGACTTCCGCGACCTTGGCGGGGTCATCGACGTCGATCACGAACACGCCGGCATTGTTGGCCGCGCGTGCGAAACGCTGCTTCAGGAACTCGTTCAGGTAGTCGTAGTGGAAGTAGAACTGGCGCGTCACGGTGGTGTCGTCGCGACCCTCGTAGATCGCGCGCACGTTGAACTCCCAGTTGCCCGGGTAGATCGTGCCGCGGATCGGCACGCGGTCGCCGACCTTGAAACCGTACAGATCCGCGAGCTGCCGCCCGACCGCCGCTCCCTGGCGATCGCGCAGGAAGTCCTGCCACTCCTCCGGCCGGAACCTGAACTCGGGATACATCGCGAAATAGTTCGGCACGTCGGTGGCGAACTGCGCGAAGAAGCTCTTTTCGTCGCGCCAGATGCCACCGAACCAGTTCGACACCGCTACGCCTCGTACGCCGTCGATGGCAAGGATTTTCTCGCGGTAGTACATCGGCAGCGGGAACACGAGCGAGATGCTGTTGCGCGTGACCAGTCGGGTCGCCGACGCCGCCTCTGAACCTGCATACCACGCGCCGACCACCGTCTGCAGCAGTCCGAACGCAACCAGCGCGATCACGAGCCCGAGCACCGTCAACGCGCTGCGCAGGCGGGCGCGGAAGGCATTGCGGAGCACCAGTTTCAGGAAAAACACGACTCAGTGCGCGAACGGACTCGTATCCGTCAGCTGTCCCTTGTCCAGGTAGATCAGGTGATGCGCAGCTTCCGCCGCTCTCGGGTCATGCGTGACCATCACGATCGTCTTCGCGAGTTCGATGTTCAGCCGGTCGAGCAGCTTCAGGATGTCCGCCGCGGAAGCGCGATCCAGGTCCCCGGTCGGTTCATCGGCAATCAAAAGCAGTGGATCGGTGACCACCGCGCGGGCGATCGCGACACGCTGCTGCTGCCCGCCCGACAGTTCGTTGGGCCGGTGATCCATGCGATCGGTCAGTCCGACCAATGACAGCACCGTTTCGACACGTTCGCGTCGCTCGCGCCGCGACAAGGCGGTGAGCAACAGCGGCAGCTCGACGTTCTCGAACGCAGTCAGCACCGGCATCAGGTTGTAGAACTGGAAGATGAATCCGACCGAGCGCGCGCGCCAGGCGGCCAGATCGCCTTCGGACAGCCGCGTGATGTCTTCACCGTCGATCACCAGGCTTCCGGCGTCGGGCTTGTCGATACCGGCCACCAGGTTCAGCAGCGTGCTCTTGCCCGAGCCCGACGGCCCCATCAAGGCCACGAAATCGCCGCGGCCGATCTCGAGACTGATGTTGTTCAGCACCGGCACGACCTGATCGCCGCGCACGTAACCCTTGCTGACGCCGCCGATGACGACGAGCGCCTCGGCGCCGCTGCCGGTGGACCGCACCGTCGCCATTGACTACTTCTTCGTCGCGGCGACTGCGTCGCCGTCCCGCAACTTATCGGGGGGATTGATCACCACGCGCGTGCCGGGTGCCAGCGCATCGACTCGCACGAGATCGCCGACCTTCGCGCCGAGGGTGATCGCAGTGAGCGCGGCTCTTTCCGCATCCGCGTTGGCCTTGGCGTCCTTCGCCTCGGGCGCACCGCCCTTGACGATGAAGACGACGTCGCGGCCATCGCGCTTGACGATCGCCTCCGGCCGCACCGCCGGCACCGCCTTGCGCTCGGCGGGCTCGATCTTGCGCGACAGGAAAGCGATCTTCGCACTCATGTCAGGCAGCACGCGCGGATCGGTCTCGTCGAAACGCACCTTGACCAGCAGGGTGGCCTTGCTGCGGTCAACCGTCGGCACGACGCGCGAGACGCTGCCCTGCAGGCGCAGCTCGGGATACGCATCGAGCTGGATCTCGGCCGGCTGGTCGAGCGATATCTTCGCGATGCTCGATTCGGATACGTCAGCCTCGACTTCGAGCGTGGCCATGTCGGCCATTGTCACCACTGCGCCAGTCGTGCCCGACGCCGACGAAAACGGCGTGACGATGTCGCCGACGTTCGCACTCTTCGTCAGCACAATGCCGGTGAACGGCGCCCGGATGAGCGTCTGGTCGAATGCCACCGCGGCGACACGCAGGTTGGCTTCCGCCACCGCGATCTGCGCCTTCAGCGACTCGATCGACGCGCGCGTCTTGTTGAAGCGCGCCAGCGCGGTGTCGACCGAAGCCTCGGAAACAAAACTCTTGGCCGCCAGCTCCTGTGCGCGCTTGAGCGCCAGTTCGGCATCGACGAGTTCGGCCTGACCCTGGACGAGATTGGCCTGCGCTGCCTTTACGCTCGCCGCGGCCTGTTCGCGCTGCGCAGCCACGTCACGGTTCTCGAGCCGCGCAATGATTTCGCCTTCCTGAACGCGCTGGCCCTCCTGCACGCCGAGCCATTCAAGACGACCGGTCGCCTTGCTCGATACCGACGCGCGCCGCGCCGCCGACACGCGGCCCGTGGCATTGAGAGTCGCGATGCTCTGCGATGGATAGGCCGCGATGACCGTGCCGATCTCGACCGCGGTTGGACGGCCGCGTTGCGTTACGAACGCCGCCGCCGCGCCTGCGGCGATCAGCACCAGCAGCCAGACCCACCAGCGCTTCCACAGCGGTTTGCGGCGACGGAGCGGCGTGCTGCCGCGGTCGATCGCGAGCTTCGACAGCGGCGATGAATCGTTGGAGGCGGTCATGTTCGGCACTTGAGCTTTCAAGGCCGGGCATGCTACCGGAGCAGCATGACGTGGCAGCGGCGATTCACTCCCTCGAATCAGCGTTTCGCGCCACGTGAACCAAAGAAGCCGGGGTGCGTCTCCGCACCCCCGGTCTCATTCTGACGAAACGGACTACTCAGTCCGGAATCACCAGAGTGTCGCCGTCGAAGGTGATTCGATCCGCCGCCGCGGGCGCTGCCGAAATCGGCGGCACGTCAGTCGCCGCGAGCGGCGTCGCTGCCGTTGCACGCGTGGTCGTGCGCACCACCTGCGACGGCGGCAGTGCCGCGCCCGAGTTCAGGTGATCCCACATCGCGTTCATCGCACGGATGAAGTAGACGTGCAGCGGAACGAAACTCGTGCTGTAGCCGGGCAGCGGCAGGAACGCCTCGAAGTGCTGCGCGTTGGTCACTTCGACGTAGCGCAGATTGCTTGCCTCGCCCTCGCGCCAGTGGTTGAACGCAACGTACGAGCGCGAGTTGAAATTCACCGGTATCAACGTATCAGCCCGGCCGTGCACGATGATGGCCGGCTTGCCGTTGAGCTTGCCCGACTGTTGTACCTCGGCGACCCCATCCTGCACGCGCAGCGCGCTGGCGCTGTTGCCGGTCCACAGGTCGCGCTGACACAGCGCGCCGTCGATGTTGAAATCTTCGCGGTTGGTCGACGGCGATTTCGAAGCGCTGTCGAGCGTGGGGCCGCGCGGGTCGAGGTTGTTGACGATGGTGACACCGCTGGAGACGCCGGTCGCCGCCAGCATCGGCGGCACGCCATTGCCGTCGCCAAAGGAGGTCGGCAGCAACGGCGTCTTGGCGGCGGTGACCAGATTCGTGGCGAGATCGGTCGAAGCGAAGCTCAAGCCGCACAGGTTGTCGAGCACGGAAAAGCGACCGTGCGCGTTGCTGTACGTCGTTACGATCGAGGACGTGGCCAGGGCGTAGTGCGACGCCTGCAGCAGCGACGACTCGGGCTGCCAGCCGTAGGCGACCAGTTTGTCCATCGCTTCCTGCGGCCACTGCGCCGACGGGCCGCTCAGCAGGCCCGCATCGGCCAATGACTGGCAGCGGGCCGCCGCGCGGGTCGCGTTGACGATGTTGAAGACTGCGCCCGGGACCAGGGCCGCGCAGGGCTGGTACAGGTTGGCGTACGTGAAGTAGTCGTACAACGGCTTGCTGCCGCCCGTGTACGTCGTCGTGCCGCGGCGGATCGGCGGGTTCTGCGGATGCATCACCTGGATGTTCGGCTCCGCCACCGCCACACCGTCGATCAGTCCCGCGCGGTCCTGCTCGGCCGCCTGCAGCGCGGCGCCGCCGCCGTTGGAGACGCTGGAGGCGATCACGATCGTGTTCTCGGGCGTGATCGTGCGGTCCTTTCCACCGCCTTTGCGGGCGGTGCCGTACTTCTCGTTCAGCACGTAGAGCGCGTACTCAACGGCGGTCAGTGTGTTCTGGCCCCAGTCCTTCTCCGGGTTGAACTGGGAGTGTGCATGCTTGACCGCATAACGGTTTGGCCAGTCGCCGTTGAACTGCTGGCGCTGCAGATCGGTGATCGGCGCAGTGAACACCGTGTCGTCGCCTGCGGCGGTCGCATCGGCGCGCACGCCGTTCACGCGGTTCACCGTGTTGTCCTGCAGATCGTGCACGCCATTGCCGCTACCCTTGTCGGCGTAGGCGACCGCGCAGCCGCGCTTCAGCCCCCAATCTCCGGCTGTGCCGATGGCGCCATACACGCCGCGCGAACCGCTCGAGGTCGCCGTGACGATGCAGGGCTTCGCCAGGTTGAAGGTCGTCGGCAGCTGCACCATCAGCGTGACGTTGCGGCCGCTCGTGCCCTTGTCATAGACGGCGATGTGCTCGGTGCCGGCGATCTTTCCCTCGCCCAGCGTGTCGTTGCCGTTCAGGTCGATGTTGGGGCCATAGAAGCGGCTGTAGCCACCGAGCACGGTCGGGTCCACCAACGCGCGGTAGTTGTTGTAGATCGCCAGCTTGCGAAGGTCCGCCGCGCTAGCGGGATTGATGGGCGACGGCCGTGGCCCTCCGATTCCCGTCTTGCCGAGCCCGGCGGTGAGCAGGTCGTCCGTGTTGCCGTCGTAGGCGAGCGCGCTAACCGGCTTGACACCGGCCGGCAGCTTGTTCGGTGCGTTGCTGAACTGTCCGCCGTGCGCGTACACGGCGGTCATGCAGGAAAGCAGCGCTGCCGGCAGCAGCGCGCGGTGCCATCGTTTCATTCTTCTCTCTCCTCGACCTTCCATCGACCGCGACGACCGTGCCGCAATCCGGGAAGTGGAGCTTGCCGTAACTCGACTCTGCAAACAACAGTGCATTCCCGGTTCTTGCGCGGTCGCGGTTTCGACGTAAGTGCGCACTGCGCTTTGGATCGAGCACACATCCAACCATGGGCGTCCCACGCGCGCGACCGCGATTCCCTGGTACTTGCCGATGCAGAAGAGAGGGAACGCGGCTAACGCGTTGAGGCGCCTCGGGATCCCGTTCGGCGAAACACTAGCTTGAACACACTTGTGATGAGCGTCCTTGAGTGTCCGCGGAGATCCGCGAAAGTCCTGCGACGTTTGTGGCTGTCTACAGATCCGGGGCCTGCCAGATCGCCTCAAACCAATCGTGTACCCATCCGAGCCCCGGATTGCAATCGGCGCATTCATTTTGTGCCACACCGACATCTTCTTGTGCGGTTCGAGAATTGTCTCGTTGCGGTGCACCGCAAGTGAATTGCTCGCGTAAAGCGATGCCGTTAAACGGCCAATCCCAGTTAACCACAACGTTCTTTCCGTCTGCGGATAACTTCGAACTCGCAGATTTCGGGAGCGAAAGATTTTCTTCGCGAATTGCCGGGGAGTCGCTCAACAACAAGCTCTTTATGAGTTCGAACTTTTGTTGCGCCCTCTGCGTCCGCGTAGGCGCTCCAGCACTTGATTTGTCGAGCCGCTCGTTCAGATCTGCGCGTTCATCAAGCAGTCCACGCTTGCACCTCTCGAACGCTCCTTTATCGATGTGTCGGTCGATGTACGCATCGGTCAGGCGGTTCATCCGATCGTCCGCCTGAGCATGCGCCAGTCTGATGGCTCGCTTCGCATCTTCGCGATCTTGGACGTCTCGCTCTCCCCGAGCCTCCATATGTGCGCGCAGATGAATCAACTCCTGCGGCGTCCTAGACAGCTTTTACGTTCTTGCTGTATTCGCACGCTGATCTCGTCCTCACGAAGCGAAGTTCTCGGACAGCACGTGGTGTGGCAACGGTAGTACACAAACTCCTTCTGACGCTCTCCGCTCAAGACCTTTGAGCACTGCGCGCAACGAAACGTTTGCCGATACAGGAAGGTGTGCATCCATCCGCGGCTCTTCACTTTGCCCTTGAGCAGTCCTTGAACTCGGTCGAAGAGACTCTTCGGGATGAACGTTTCGTGGATTCCCTGATAATGCTCTCCGGTGCGTTGTATCCTGATAATGCTGATATAGAAGTTGTGGTTCAGCATCTTCGACAGTCCGGTTCTTGTGAAGCGTCCGCCGTGACGATTCCGAAGGCCCATCCGGTGCAGTTCTTCGCCTGGCGTCCTCAGGTTGTACCGTCCAGTTCCGTAAAGCTCGAATGCTTTTCGCACGAGCGGCCTCGTCACGCGAGGGGTTCGGCTTTGAGCAAATGGCGTAAGTCCCAGCTGCAGGCGTTTATTGATAGTACGTGCCCGTCATTGGGCCAGCGATCTTCAAGGCGCTCAAGAGCCACGCGGCGCGCGCACGCTGGGGGCGGTAGTCAGCGGGCGATGTAACACCCGGCAACAACTTAAGCCACCGAATCGTCTACCCCAGAGCATCCCGTCGCGTTGGTGAGGAACGTCGAAACCCGACGTGCCCAAGAGGGGGCGGTGATGTCAACTATCGCTGGTGTACGCGCGGTCGCGCGCCGTGGAACGATCCGTGCGCTCTTGATCACTGTTGCGACCGTCGGTGTTGCGACGGCCCTCGTCGGATGCGGCGGCGGTATCGGAATAGTCGTCGCGGCCGACGTACCGCCTCCACCCCCGCCGATCACTGCGCTTGGGATCCGACTGACACAGACCGGTCCCACAACCGTTCAGGTGGACTGGAGCGACGACCGCAGCGTCTATCAGTTCTACGTCGAGCGCAACGGTTATGCGTTTGCCAATCTGATGGCGACGACGCTCGTTGATGGGTCAGTAGTCCCGACGGCGCAGTATTGCTACCAAGTGTCGGGGTACAGCTTCCGCGGAGACCTGCTCGCCTCGTCGGATACGGCGTGCATCGTCGTGGCTCCGTAGTCATATCGAGGACGTTCGAGCGCCGGTCGGCATCTTCATCGAATCTTCACGGTGGTGAAGGTCAAATTGCAAATGTGCCACGGGGACACATTTGCACGTCTTAGTCAAATACTGTGCAAGGAGTACTCCGGGCATAACGCTCTCGCCTCGGCTAATCGAGGAAGGGCGATGCACCATGAGTCATGACGCACCGTGTGCGTTGAGGACCCACCGCAGATCGTGGGGCCTCACGCAGGGGGAGCTCGCGGACTTGCTCGGTTTCGAGAGTCCGACCGATATCTCCCGCATCGAACACGGAAGACGCACCCCCGGACTGGAGACTGCGCTTCTGTGTTCCACCTTATTCGGTGTTCCTCTCGGCGAACTGTTTCCGCAGGTCGCCATTGAAACCGGAGCAATCCTTCGAAAGAGAGTCTCCCAGGTTCAAGAGGGTTCTCCTCACCCTACAACAGTTTCAGAAACGCGCAAGAGGGAGCTCTTCGGTCGCGTACTAGAGGAGAAGAGTGGCGAGGCTAACCGCGATAACGTATGACGCCGACATTGCCGCACTTTGTGCTCGCGGTGTCGCCGTCGCCCCGGGGTTTCGCGTTCGTGCTCTTTGAAGGGCCGGAATTGCCGTTCGATTGGGGGATCAAAGAGATCCGCGGGAGCCAGAAGAACCCGCGCACGATCGCGGAGGTGAAGAAGCTCATCCGCCGTTATTGCGCCGCGACGATCGTCCTTGAGACGACGAGCGCAAAGGACTCGCATCGCGGTCCGCGCATTCGCGAACTGCTGCGACGGATTGTTCGACTGGCGGAGAGGGAAGGAGTCGCCGTCCGGCGCTGCTCCCGAACCCATGCGCGGAAGGTCTTCGTCGATGACAATGCGCGCACCCGCCCCGAAATTGCAAAGGCGGTCGCCGCGCGGATCCCGGCGTTCACACCGAAGCTGCTGCCGCTGCGCAAGATCTGGATGAGCGAAGACCCGCGGCAGAGTTTGTTTGACGGCGCGGCGCTGGGGATGACGGGGTATGCGCGAGGGCAACGACAAGATCGGCCTTCGCGCGAATAGGCAAGCTAGCGCGCCGCCTCAATCAATTCCAATAGGCTGCCGCCAACTGGACGGCGCTTAGACGTCCTGGCCTGATCCAAGTTAGAAACGACGAGGGTTCTTTGAGGTCGTTTGCGAAACGCCTCGTGTGAAGTAGGTAACACTTCTTCTTTGTCCGCGTCAGCGCCACGACGAATCGACAAATCTCGATGTCCCGGATGTGGGCTGCATTTCGCGGCAAGTCAGCCTCGTGTAATCCAACTTGGAAGTCAACTTTATAAAATCAATTACTTAGCGAACGCCACTGGACGTCGTTGGACGCCCTTGGACACACATTATTTTCCGATGCAGAACCGGCTGAAGATCCTGCCAAGCAAATCGTCGGCGGTGATCGCGCCCGTGATCTCGCCCAGAAAGTTGCCAGCGAGCCGCAGTTCCTCGGCAAACAGCTCGAGCTGCGCGTTCCCGTAACCGTGTTCAATGTCGGCGCGCTCGGCCGCAAGCGCCAGGTGGTCACGCGCCCGAATGAGCGCGTGCAGGTGTCGCTCACGCGCGAGGAAGACGGTTTCGCCGGTGGACTCGCTCTCCCAGCCGGCGACACGGCGCAACTCGGCACGCAAGCCATCGATGCCAGCGCCGTTCAGCGCCGACAGAAAAATACGATCGCCTTCGACACGGGCGCGATCGCCGCGCAAGTCAATCTTGTTCACCACGGTCAACAGCGGCACGTCTTGCCCGATGCGCGCCCGCACGCGCGCCAGCACGCCGGCATCGCTCGCCGGCTGCGTCGCGTCGACCAGATGCAGTACGACATCCGCCGTTTCGATCTCCGCGAGCGTGCGCTCGATGCCGATCCGCTCGACTTCATCGTCGGTATCGCGCAGTCCCGCGGTGTCGATCACGTTCAGTGGAATCCCGCTGACGTCGATGGCCTGTCGAATGCGGTCGCGCGTGGTGCCGGGAACGGCAGTGACAATCGCCACTTCCTCGCCGGCAAGGGCGTTCAGCAGGCTCGACTTGCCGACGTTCGGCGCGCCAACCAGCACCACATTCAGCCCTTCGCGCAACACCGCGCCCTGTTGCGCCTTGTGCAGCAGGCTGTCGAGCTGCGCACGGATCGCCGCCAGCCGCGCGCGTGCGCTCGAGGCCTCGAGGAAATCGATCTCCTCTTCCGGGAAGTCGAGCGTGGCTTCGACCAGCGTGCGCAGCTCGATCAAAGCGTTGATCAACCCATGCACGGCTTGAGAGAACACGCCGGTCAGTGACCGACTCGCCGAGCGCGCCGCCGCGGCGGTGGACGCGTCGATCAAGTCGGCCACCGCTTCGGCCTGCGCCAGATCGAGCCGGTCATTCAAGAACGCGCGGCGGGTGAATTCGCCGGGCTCCGCGACGCGCAATCCGCTGTCGCGTCCGGCTTCAACGCAGCGCGCCAGCAGGAGTTGCATCACCAGTGGGCCGCCGTGTCCCTGCAGTTCGAGCACGGTTTCGCCGGTGTACGAATGCGGCGCGGCGAACAGCAGCGCAATGCCCTCGTCGATCGGTTCGCCTGACGCATCCAGAAAGCGCGCGCGCGTTGCATGGCGCGGGCGCAGGCGGCCCGCAACGGCCATCCCCAGCAGCGCGCCCACCAGCGCGGACAGATCCGCACCCGACATGCGCACGATGCCGATGCCGCCGCGCCCGATTGGCGTGGCGATCGCAACGATGGGATCGCTGTCTGATGCCATCCGTGCAACCTAGCACAGCGCGTACCGCTCGCTGCGTACACTCCTGCAGCATGCCCGGAGACGATCCCCTGGTGAAGCTCGCCCGACCGCTGGCCGGCGTGCTGATTGCGGTCGTGATCTCGATGCTGATCGCAGCGATGATCGGCGGCGCGATGCCGCTCGATTATTCGGGCCGCGCCTGGGTTTACACGGGTCTGATGTGCTACGTGATCGCTGGCGCAGTCGTCGTATTCAAACTCGCCGCCGCAGGCGAAACCCAGTCGTTGACGCCGGCGCGAATCCTGAAGTGGACGATTTCGCTATGGGTCTGGCCCGCACTGCTGCTGGGCCAGCGGCGTTCATGACCGCGTTCAACCGACCGGCTTCGCCTTCGCGATCTGCTTGGTCACATACCACTGCTGCACGATCGACAGCACGTTGTTGACGACCCAGTAGAGCACCAGCCCGGCGGGGAAGAAGAAGAACATCGCGCCGAAGATGAAGGGCATCACTGCCATCACCTTGGCCTGCACCGGATCGGGCGGCGTCGGGTTCAGCTTGTACTGGATCCACATTGTCGCCATCATCACCACCGGCAGGACGAACCACGCATCCGGCGTGGCCAGGTCCTTGATCCACAGGATCCAGGGCGCATTGCGCATTTCCACGCTCGCCAGCAGCACCCAGTAAAGCGAGATGAACA
>Ga0209683_10000021_pt1 | contig 58467 bp, 43 predicted proteins | sample DOMMetBare2Fresh_FD_187474 | JGI IMG/M metagenome (GOLD analysis project Ga0209683, IMG submission 187474) | Wetland sediment microbial communities from St. Louis River estuary, USA, under dissolved organic matter induced mercury methylation -... | ecosystem: Environmental > Aquatic >... | reverse complement strand
TCAACGGCAAGCAATACATCGCGATCGCGTCGGGAGCTGGCGCCGGCGCGCGGGGCAAGCTCGACAATTCGCCGGAGCTGCGCGATCAGCGCAACGCGACTGTGCTCTATGTCTTCGGCCTTTGACGCATACACCAGCCCGACCGGGGGTAACACCATGAGTTCGAAACACACTCGCCTCAAGATCCTGCTCGTCGCCGGCACGGCGCTGATGGCGATGCCGGCGCTCGCCGCCGACGTGACGCCTGAGCGGCTGCTCAATGCCGACAAGGAGCCGCACAACTGGCTGATGAACCACCGCACCTACGACGGCCAGCGCTATTCGCCGCTCGATCGGATCAACAAGGCCAATGTCAAAGGCCTGAAGCTCGCCTACGCGGTGCCCCTCGGCGGCGGCGCCGGCAACGAGTGGAACGAGGCGACGGCACTCGCCGAAGACGGCTTTCTCTACATCACCGATTCCTGGGGCGTGCTCTACAAGATCGACGCCCGCTCGGGCGACACCGGCCGCATCGTCTGGCGGATGGATCCCAAGCAGGAGCGGCAAGTGAACAACCGCGGCGCCGCCTTCTGGGGCAATCTGGTGATCACGCCCGCTAACGGTCCGGCCCGCATCATCGCGACCGACAAGGACACCGGCAAGGTCGTCTGGGAGACGAACGTCGCTTACGATCAGCCGCTCCTGCAGATCACCGGAGCCGTGCTGCCGATCAAGGACAAGATCATCGTGGGCGCCTCCGGCGGCGACCGCGGCGTGCGCGACTGGGTGGCGGCGCTCGACGCCGCGACCGGCAAGCAGCTCTGGCTCAAGTACACCATCCCAGCGCCCGGCGAGCCCGGCAGCGAGACCTGGAAGGACAACAAGGACGCCTGGCGCACCGGCGGCGGCGCCGTGTGGGTGACCGGCACTTACGATCCGGCCACCAACCAGACCATCTGGGGAACCGGCAATCCGGTGCCGATGATGGACCCCTCCGCCCGGCCGGGCGACAATCTCTACACCAACAGCGCGATCTCCTACGATCCCGACACCGGCAAGATGAACTGGTACTTCCAGTACACGCCGAACGACGGCTGGGACTACGACGAGGCCGGCACGCATATCCTCATTGACGGCCAGATCGCGGGCGAAAACCGCAAGCTCATCACGCATTCGGCGCGCAACGGCTTCACCTACACCATGGAGCGCAACAACGGTCAGGTGGTCGCGGTCAAGCCCTATATGGACAACATCAACTGGACCAAGGGCATCGACCAGAAGACCGGCAAGCCTATCGACTATGATCCCAGCAAGGACGTGCAGCTCTACGCGGGCGTGGCCACCCCGACCCAGGCCGATCCGGTGAAGCGGCTGTGTCCCAACCGCACGGGCGGCAACAACTATTGGCCGTCATCCTACAGCCCGAAGACCAAGCTGCTTTACATTCCGGCCATGACCGCTTGCGAGGATGTGACCAACAACCGGCAGCTGGCGGAGCGCGGCAAGGAGCAGGGCTGGTTCACGCGCTCCGGCGGCGGCTACCGGGCACCGGAGCGCTATGAGAGCAACCTGACCGCGGTCGACCCGTTCACCGGCGAGGTCAAGAAGAATCTCAACCTGCGCTATCCGAACTACAGCGGCACGCTGGTGACGGGCGGCGGGCTGGTCTTTCTCGCGCTCATGGATGGCACCGTCGCGGCCTATGACGACACGACGCTCGAGGAAGTGTGGAAGGTCAATGTCGGCTCAGGCTTCAGTGCGCCGCCGATGACCTTCGAGGTCAACGGCCGCCAATATCTGGCGATCGCATCGGGGCCGAGCAGCGGAGCCAAGTCCAAGCTCATCAACACGCCTGAGCTCAAGGAGCAGCGTCACGCGATGGTGCTGTACGTGTTCGGGCTTTGATCACTAACGTTCACCTAACTGGAGAAAGCAACATGAGACATTCAATCCGAAAAACAGCGCTGCTGTGCGGTGTGACGATGCTGGCCTGGCCTGCGCTCGCCGCCGATGTGACGCCGGAGCGGCTCGCCAACCCCGACAAGGAGCCGCACAACTGGCTGATGAACCACAGGACCTATGATGCGCAGCGCTACTCGCCGCTCGCGCGCATCAACAAGGACAACATCAAGAGCCTGAAGCTCGCCTACTCGGTTCCGATCGGCGGGACGGCCGCCAACGAGAACCTGCAGGCGACGCCGCTGGTCGAGGACGGCTACATGTACGTCGTCGACGTGTGGGGAGCGGTCTACAAGATCGACGTGCGCTCCGGCGACATGGGCCGCATCCTGTGGCGCATGGACCCCGGCCAGGAAAAAGCGCCGCTCTCGAACCGAGGGGCGACGCTGTGGGGCAATTTCGTTGTTTCGGTCGCCAACTATCCGGCCCGCGTGATCGCAACCGACAAGGACACTGGCAAGGTCGCGTGGGAAACCAACGTGGCTGACGGCCAGGCTGATCTGCAACTCACGGCCGCGCCGCTCGCCGTCAAGGACAAGATCATCGTGGGCGCCGCCGGCGGCGACCGTGGCGTGCGCGACTGGATCGCCGGGCTCGACGCCAAGACTGGCAAGGTGGCTTGGAAGAAACACGTGATCCCGGCGCCCGGCGAGCCCGGCAGCGAGACCTGGAAGGATAAGAACAACGCCTGGGAGACCGGCGGCGGCGCCATGTGGATCACCGGCAGCTATGATGTCACTACCAATCAGGTGCTCTGGGGCACGGGCAATCCGGTGCCGATGTTCGATCCGACCTACCGGCCGGGCGACAACCTCTACACCAACAGCCTGATTTCCTGGAACCCCGACGACGGCAAGATGAACTGGTACTTCCAGTACACGCCGGGCGACCCGTGGGACTACGACGAGGCCGGCACGCACATCTTGATCGACGGCCAGGTCGCGGGCGAGAGCCGCAAGCTGATCACGCATTCTGCGCGAAACGGCTTCCTCTACACCATGGAGCGCAACAACGGCCAGACCGTCATGGCCAAGCCCTACATGAACAACATCCATTGGACCAAGGGCATCGATCAGAAGACCGGCAAGCCGGTCGACTACGATCCCAAGCTCGACCTGCAGGTCTATTCCGGCGTGCAGAATCAGACGATGGCCGACCGCACCAAGAAGCTGTGCCCGTCGATGGGCGGCGGCAACAACTTCTGGCCGTCAGCCTACAGCCCGCGGACCAAGCTCATCTACATTCCGGCCTTGAGCTCCTGCAACGAGGTGACGCTCGATCCGACCCTGTCCAACAAGGCGGGCGACTGGAAGGGCGCAACGTTCCGCAACATCGAGCGCAACGAGACCGACATGGTGGTCGCCGATCCGGTGTCCGGCGAGGTCAAGCACCGGATCCGCATCCCCTACCCGAACAACGCCGGCGCGCTCGCGACCGCTGGCGGCGTCGTCTTCACGGGCTACACCGACGGCTCGTTCGTCGCCTATGACGACGTCACCATGGAGCAGCTCTGGAAGATCAACATGGGCATCGGCTTCAACGCGCCGCCGATGACGTTCGAGGTCAACGGCAAGCAATATGTCGCGATCCTCGCGGGCCTGAGCCCGATCGCCCGCCGCCGGCATTCGCACACGCCGGAGCTGCGCGAGCAACGCAACCAGACCATGCTGTTCGTGTTCTCGCTGTAACACTGCTGCGAATCATCGGCGCTCATGATTGCGCCCTCTCCCCTTGCGGGAGAGGGCCGCTCCAAAGGTTCAACACACGCTGTTGGGTGAGGGGTTACTGACCATATTCCCCCCACCCATCAGAATATGTCGAAAGGCCTCTCATGCCCTCTCCCGCAAGGGGAGAGGGCGCAACAACGATCGCCGCGACTAGATCCCAGGCGAGTTTGAATCAAACAGCATAGCAATTTTGGGGGAAACACCATGACCAGACGCAATCACACCATCCGCATCGCATTGCTGGCGGCGAGCGTCCTGGCGACCTGGCCGGCGCTCGCCGCCGACGTGACCGCGGAGCGCCTCGCCAACCCCGATCGCGAGCCGCAGAACTGGCTGATGAACCACCGGAGCTACGACTCCCAGCGCTTCTCGCCGCTCGCGCGCATCAACAAGGACAACGTCAAGAACCTCAAGCTCGCCTATGCGGTCGCAATCGGCGGCACCTCGGCGAACGAGAACCTGCAGGCGACCCCGCTGGTCGAAGACGGATTCATGTACATCGTCGACGTCTGGGGCATCGTCTACAAGATCGACGTCCGCTCGGGCACGACCGGCCGCATTGTCTGGCGCATGGACCCCAAGCAGGAGCGGATTCCGGAGCGCGGGCTCTCCAATCGCGGGGTCGCGCTGTGGGGCAATTTCGTCATCTCGGCCGCGAACTTCCCGCCGCGCATCGTCGCTACCAACAAAGAAACCGGCAAGATCGAATGGGAGACCAACGTCGCGGACGGACAGGGTGACCTGCAGCTCACCGCCGCGCCGCTCGCCGTCAAGGACAAGATCATCGTCGGCGCCGCCGGCGGCGACCGCGGCGTGCGCGACTGGATCGCGGCGCTCGATGCCAAGACCGGTAAGCTCGCGTGGCGCAAATACGTGATCCCGGCGCCCGGCGAGCCCGGCAGCGAGACCTGGAAGGATCCGGCCAAAGCCGCCTGGCAGACCGGCGGCGGCGCCATGTGGGTGACCGGCAGCTACGACGTCGCGACCAATCAGGTCCTGTGGGGCACCGGCAACCCGGTGCCGATGTTCGACGCCACCTACCGGCCGGGCGACAATCTCTACACCAACAGCGTCATCTCGTGGAACCCGGACGACGGCAAGATGAACTGGTACTTCCAGTACACGCCGGGCGACCACTGGGACTACGACGAGGTCGGCTCGCACATCCTGATCGACGGCCAGGTCAACGGCGAGCAGCGCAAGCTGGTCGCGCATTCCGCCCGCAACGGCTTCTTTTACGCGATGGAGCGGGCCAACGGGCAGATGGTGTTCGCCAAGCCCTACCTCGACAACGTCAACTGGACCAAGGGCATCGATCAGAAGACCGGCAAGCCTTTGGATTACGATCCGAGCAAGGATATCCAGATCTACGCCGGCACGGCCACGCCGATACCGGGCCAGCTCACCAAGACGATGTGCCCGAGCGCGTCGGGCGGCAACAACTTCTGGCCGACCGCCTATAGCCCGCGGACCAAGCTGATGTACGTGCCGGCCCTGACCGCCTGTGCCGATTTCACCCGCGACTCGACGCTCTCCACCAAGGCGGCCGGCTTCCGGGGCGGCGTGCAGACGCCGACCGAGCGCTACGAGACCGACTTCTACGCCATCGATCCGCTCACCGGTGAGCGCAAGGCGAAGGCGCACATTCCCTACCCCAACTACAGCGGCACGGTCGTTACCGCGGGCGGGCTCGTGTTCTCGGGCTTCACGGATGGCACGTTCGCGGCCTTCGATGATGCCACCATGGAGCAGCTCTGGTCGATCAATGTCGGGGTCGGATTCAACGCTCCGCCGATGACGTTCGAGGCCGGTGGCAAGCAGTATGTGGCGATCCTGTCAGGCCTCAGCCGCGTCGCCCTTGGCAAGCACGTCAAGACGCCGGAGCTCAAGGAGCAGCGCAACCAGACCATGCTGTTCGTGTTCGGGCTCTGAGCCAGAGGCCAAGGCGGGAGAACAGAAGGCAAAAGGACAGAGGCAGAGGGGCCCAGCCCCCTCTTTGTCCTATCGCCGGTAGCGGATCGCCAGTGTCGCAGCCCCTGCGTTCAACTCGACCCGGCTGTGGGAAGGCGCTAAATTGGCCATAAGCTCGCGCATTGCCGCGAGCGTCCGTCACAGCCCCTGGGAGGGAAAACCATCATGACCACCCGCTCCATTCGTTCTGTCCTGCTGGCCGCCACCGTGCTGGCGGCCGCGCCGGCATTTGCCGCCGACGTGACGCCGGAACGGCTCGCCAATCCCGACAAAGAGCCACACAACTGGCTGATGAACCACCGGAGCTATGACGCTCAGCGTTTCTCGCCGCTCGGGCGCATCAACAAGGATAACGTCAAGAACCTCAAGCTCGCCTATGCGGTCGCGCTCGGCGGCTCGTCGATCGGCGAGAACCTGCAGGCGACCCCGCTGGTCGAGGACGGGTTCATGTACATCGTCGACCTCTGGGGCATCGTCTACAAGATCGACGTGCGCTCCGGCGACGCCGGCCGCATCGTCTGGCGCATGGACCCCAAGCAGGAGCGCTTCCCGCTCTCCAACCGTGGCGCGGCGCTGTGGGGCAACCTCGTCATTTCGACCGCCAACTATCCGGCCCGCGTGATCGCGACCGACAAGGACACCGGCAAGATGGTCTGGGAGACCAATCTGGCCGACCAGCCCGACGTGCAGCTCACCGCTGCGCCGCTGGTGGTGAAGGACAAGATCATCATGGGTGCCGCCGGCGGCGACCGCGGCGTGCGCGACTGGATCGCCGGCCTCGACGCCAAGACCGGAAAGCTGCTTTGGCAGAAGTACGTCATCCCGAAGCCGGGCGAGCCCGGCAGCGAGACCTGGAAGGACAAGGATCAAAAGGCCTGGCAGACCGGCGGCGGCGCCATGTGGGTGACCGGCAGCTACGACGTTGCCAACAACCAGGTGATCTGGGGCACCGGCAACCCGGTGCCGATGTTCGACGCCTACTACCGGCCGGGCGACAACCTCTACACCAACAGCGTGATCTCCTGGAATCCCGACGACGGCAAGATGAACTGGTACTTCCAGTACACACCGGGCGACCCGTGGGACTACGACGAGGCCGGCACGCACATTCTGATCGACGGCCAGGTCGCGGGCGAGAACCGCAAGCTGATCACGCACTCGGCCCGCAACGGTTTCCTCTACACCATGGAGCGCAACAACGGGCAGACGCTCATGGTCAAGCCGTATCTTGAGAACATCAACTGGACCAAGGGTATCGATCCGAAGACCGGCAAGCCGGTCGACTACGATCCGAGCAAGGAGATCCAGATCTATGCCGGCACCGCGACGCCGGTGCCAGGCGCGCAGACCAAGAAGGTGTGCCCGTCGCCGTCCGGCGGCAACAACTTCTGGCCGTCGACCTACAGCCCGAAGACCAAGCTGATCTATATCCCGGCGCTCACGAACTGCGGACAGATCACTCAGGACCCTGCGCTGAGCGTCAAGCGGGGCACCGACATGCGCGGCGGCATCTCCACGCCGATCGAGCGTTATGTGACCGAGCTGTCCGCCATGGACCCGCTCACCGGCGAGCTCAAGGCCAAGGCGAAGATCGACTACCCGAACTACAGCGGGGCGCTGTCGACTGCGGGCGGTCTTGTCTTCTCGGGCTTCACGGACGGATCGCTCATCGCCTATGACGACGCGACGTTGGAGCAGCTCTGGAAGATCAACGTCGGCGTTGGCTTCAACGCACCACCGATGACCTTCGAGGTCAACGGCAAGCAGTACGTCGCGATCCTCGCGGGCCTGAGCCGCATCGCGATCGGCAAGCACGCGTTCACGCCGGAGCTGAAGGAGCAGCGCAACCAGCCGATGCTGTTTGTGTTCGGGCTCTGAGCCACGGCGTCTTGTAGGGTGGGCACGAGCGCGGTCGGCGCGCTCATGCCTCGCCACGCCAATGAGATAGCGCCGTGCCCGCCATCGACGCCGTGGTGGGCACGTCGCGGCGCTGAACGTCTGGAAAGGCATTTGTCCGTGATCGCGCCTTTGCCCACCCTACATCTCGCGGCCGCATTCCTTGTAATCACAACGATCGCGGCATCCGCGCAGGATGTGTCATTCGGCCAGCGCGTGTTTCAGGACAAGGCCGACTGCCAGTTCTGTCACGGCCCCGAGGGCGACGGCCGCGGCGATCCGCGCTCGCCCGGGAAGGCCTCCAACCTGCACAAGACCCTGCTCGGGCGCGAGCAGCTGATCGAGGTGATCACCTGCGGGCGACCCGGCACCGAGATGCCGTACTTCGACAAATACGCCTACGAGGACAAGAAGTGCCGCGGCCTCTCCGAGGCCGACCTCGGCAAGGACATGCCGCCGGTGCCGCATTCAAATAGCTTGGTGCAACGTGAAATCACCGCGGTGGTCGAGTATATTCTGACGAGATTTGTCGGGAAGTAGAGAGATATGATCCATCGCAGCGCCGCCGTCGCGATTGCATTCGGCCTATTGCTGCTGCCAGGGGGTGGAGCCCTGGCGGAGGGCGAGAGCGATTTTCTGGCCGGCCGCAGCAAGGCATGCGTCAACTGCTCGCTTCCGGCGGCTCCCCTCAAGCGCAAGGACTTGACCGGTGTCGATCTCAGCGGCGCCAATCTCACGGCCGCGGTGTTCCACCGCGCGCGGCTGTTGCGCGCGAAGTTCACAGGCGCCAACCTGACCAACGCCAACCTCAACAAGACCGACCTCAAGGGCGCTTCATTCGCGCAGGCGAAGCTCGAGGAGGCGATGCTGTTCGAGAGTGACGCAAGCGGCGCCGACTTCACCGGCGCCTTCCTCAAGGGCGCCAAGATGCAGCGGGCCCGGATGATCCGGGTCTCGCTCGATGGCGCCATGCTGGAGGGCGCCCTCCTGATCTCGGCGCGGCTTGATGAGGCTACTCTGCGTGGCGCCAATCTCAGCGCCGCCAATCTGGTGGAGGCGACGCTGCGCCGCGCCAATCTCGAGGGCGCCAACCTCAACAATTCCGGCCTGCTCGACGCCGTGCTGCGCGAGGCCAATCTCAAGGGCGCCAATCTCGCTGACGCCGATCTGTTCGGCGCCGATCTCACGGACGCCAACCTCGAGGACGCAGATCTGACCGAAGCGCGCCTCACCCGCGCCATCCTGACCGGCGCCAACCTCAAGGGCGCCAAGCTCAAGGGCGCACTGATGCCCGACGGCAGCGTGCACGAGTAGACACATGACTCGCCTGTTCCTCACCAACCTTTCCGCCGTCATGCCCGCGCATAGCGCGTCGAAGACGCGCGTGTACGCGCTTATAGTCGCGGGCATCCACGTCTTTCTTGCCACAAGCAAGACGTGGATGGCCGGGACAAGCCCGGCCATGACGAGCGTATTGATAGCCTTTGCCTGGCTATTCAGCTTCACTGATGTCTCCGCCCAGCAGCGGCCGACCCGGTTCGAGATCTGGGATCTCAAGCTCGGCACGCCCATGGCCGATCTGCCGGACGACTTCACCGACTACGCCTGCGGCACCAACGGCGGTCCGCCCTCGGCGGCGATCACCGGCTGGCGCGACTATCGGCGTTGCCGGCCGGAGCCGAACGGCCTGCGCGAGGTCTATTTCCGCTACGACGACGAGCTCGAATATTGGGCGAAGGCCAACCAGTTCTCGACCGAGATCAGAAAGTTTTCCGGCACCAAGGTGTTCGACTTCCCGGTGGTGCTGTCCGCGCGCTTCGATGAAGCCGGCATCATCAAGGGCATCCGCATCGTCAGCGATCCACGCGACATCTCGCGCGATCGCGAGGAGGCCTATCTCTTGCGCAACTTCCTCAACGCGCGCTACGGCCGCGACGGCTGGGATTGCATCGACCTGCCGGCCGAGGACGGCGAGACGCCAGTGTTCCGCACGTTCATCAAGCAGCGCTGCAAGAAGACCGTCGAAGGCGGCGCCATCGCGGAGCTTGCCACCAACTACCTGCGCAAGAAGGGCCAGGCGGAAGTCGACCCGCACTCCGGACGCACGACCGAAGGCCAGTTCGAAAGCCTGGTGCGGTTCGAGCTGACAATGCCGCGCTGAGATCATCCAGGCTGTCATCGTTGGAATGGTGGGCAGGAGCCTCGCCCACTGTCGTCCCGGCGCAGGCGGGGACCCATAACCACCGGACTTGCGTTTGTCCTCAACCGTGCCTCATCGCTCCGCTGCGGCGTATGGGTCCCCGCCTGCGCGGGGACGACAGAGGAACGCGGGGAGCTGTTCGTGCGCCCAAAATCCGCTATCCTCAGGCCAACTCAGCTAGGGAGGAAATCATGAAAACCGCCGCGCTTGCGTTGTCGTGCCTGCTCTCTCTGCCGCTCGCCGCGCAGGCGGCGGATCCCCTGCCCCGCGCCAAGCCGGAATCGGTCGGCATGTCGTCCGAGCGGCTCGCCCTGATCCGCAAGCAGATCGACGCCGAGATCGCACGCGACCAGCTCCCCGGCGCGGTGTTGGCGATCGCGCGCCGCGGCAAGCTCGTTCACTTCGAGGCCTACGGCTATCTCGACAAGGCGGCCGGCATCCCGATGCGCACCGACGCCATCTTCAGCATCGCCTCCATGACCAAGCCCATGGTGGCGGTCGCCGGCCTGCAGCTCTACGAGCAGGGCCGCCTCCTGATGGACGAGCCGCTTGCCAAATATTTCCCGAAGTTCGCCAACATGCAGGTCGCGGTGTTGGACGCGAAGAAAGAAGCAATCGTCGACCGCGCGCCGGCCGCGCGCAAGATCACGATCCAGGACCTCTACCGGCACACATCGAGCCTGGTCTATGGCGGGCGCGGCACGACCGCCGTGCACAAGCTCCTGCCGGAAGGCAGCGGCCCGGCGGCCGACGCCATGTCGGGCGCGGCGTTCCTCGATCACCTGAGCGCCCAGCCGCTGCTCTATCAGCCCGGCTCGACCTGGGACTATGGCTTCGGCCTCGATGTGCTCGGGCTCCTGGTCGAGTCGCAGACCGAGCAATCGCTCGGCCGCTACCTGCAGGACAACGTCTGGAAGCCGCTCGGCATGGAGGATACCCACTTCGTGGTGCCGCAGGAGAAAGCCGCCCGCTATGCCAAGCCGCTGCCGATCGATCCGGAAACAGGCCGTCCGCAGACGATGCGGCTGTTGACCGAGCCGAAGAAATTCGAGTGCGGCGGCGGCTGCACCGCCTCCACGGCCAGCGACTATCTGCGCTTCGCATCGATGCTGGCGAACAAAGGCAGCTTCGGCGAGGCTCGCGTGCTCGGCCGCAAGACCGTTGAATTCATGACCTCGAACCAGCTCGCGCCCGACGTACGCAACCTCATCGGGGTGACTGGCGACCCGACGCGCGCCGACTACGGCTTCGGCCTCGGCGTTGCGGTCCGCACCACGCCGGGCATCGTCCGCATGATGGGCTCGGTCGGCGACTTCTCCTGGCCGGGCGCCAGCGGAACCAACTGGTGGGTCGACCCGCGCGAGGAGCTCACCGTGGTGTGGATGGCGCACTCGCCGGGCAGCATCCGCTGGAAGTATCGGCAGATGATCAACGCGCTGGTCTATCAGGCGCTGATCGACTGAGACCTTATGCCGATGCGCTCAAGGTTTGACTCGTCATGCCCGGCCTTGTGCCGGGCATCCACGTCTTTCTTCTGCAGCTTTAGCAAGCAAGACGTGGATGGCCGGGACAAGCCCGGCCATGACGTGGAGAGTGCGTCGTTCAGCACACGAGTTTGAATCAGCAGCGGCGCCCGCAAGCCGGCGCGCGCCGGTTTTGTGCTCCTACAGCCCGAACACGAAGATCATCGTGGCGTTCGAGAGATTCTTCATCTCGGGCGCCCGCGAGAGCTTGTTCTTGGCGTTGCGGTACAAGCCTGACGCGATGGCGACGTACTGCTTGCCGTTGACCGAATAGGTCATGGGCGGCGCATTGAAGCCGGTGCCGACGTTGACGCGCCAGAGCTCCTCCAGAGTCTGGTCGTCGAACGCCATGATGGTGCCGTCGAGCAGCGCCGTCATCACGATGCCGCCCGCGGTCGAGAGCGCGCCGGCAAAGTTCGGATAGGGCAACTCTTTGCGCATCTTCACCTCGCCGCTCGCCGGATCGACCGCGACGATGCTGCTGGTGATGCGACCAGCGTCGGTCGTGGTGCCGCCCGCGAACTTACCCGGCACATGTGCGGTGTAGTCGGGCGTGACCGTCGCGCAGCCTTCATTGCCCGGAATGTAGATCAGCTTGGTCTTGTGGCTGTAGGACGCCGGCCAATAGTTGTTGCCGCCCGCGGTATCCGGACAGACGCGACGCGCGCGCTTGTCGGCGTTGACGTCCGGCCCTTCGGCATAGACCTGAAAGTCCTTGCTCGGATCGTAGTCGACCGGCTTGCCGGTCTTCTGGTCGATGCCCTTGGTCCAGGTGACTTCCTTGACGTATTGCACCGCCTTGATGAACTGCCCGTTGCCGCGGTCAAACGTGTAGTTGAAGCCGTTGCGGCCGGCGTGCGACACGATCTTGCGGTCCTCGCCGTTCACCTTGGTGTCGATCAGGATATGCGTGCCGGTCTCGTCGTAGTCGCGGTTGTCGTTCGGCGTGTACTGGTGCCACCACGAGATCTTGCCGGTCGCCGCGTCGAACGCGATCGCGCTCGATGTATAGAGATTGTCGCCGGGACGGCGCTGCGCGTCGTAGCCCGGCACCGGATTGCCGGAGCCCCAAAAGGTCAAGTTGAGCCGCGGATCGTAGGAGCCGGTCACATAGAAGGCGCCGCCGCCGGTCTCCCACGCGTTGTTCTTGTCCTTCCAGGTCTCATGCCCGGGCTCGCCCGGACCCGGGATGGAATGGGTCTTCCACAACAGGTTCCCGGTCTTGGCGTCGAGCGAGGCGATCCAGTTGCGCACGCCGCGATCGCCGCCGGAGGCGCCGATGATGATCGAGTCCTTGAGCGCAAGTGGCGCGGCAGTGATGAACATATCCGGGCTGTCGCGCAGGTTCTTGTCCCACACGATCTTGCCGGAGTCCTTGTCGGTCGCGATCACGCGCGAGTCGATCGACGCAACCGAGATCACGAGATTGTTCCAGAGCGCGACGCCGCGGTTGCGGTCGAGCTTCTCCTGGCCGGGGTCCATCTTCCATACGATGCGCCCGGCTTTGCCGTCGCGCACGTCGATCTTGTAGACGACGCCCCAGTGGTCGGAGAGGTACATGAACCCGTCCTCGACCAGCGGGGTTCCCTCCAGCGCCTCGTTGCCGGCCGAGCCGCCGAGCGCGACCGCGAACAGGAGGCGCATGTTCTTCACGTTCGACTTGTTGATCGTGTCGAGCGGCGAGAACCGCTGCGCGCCGAAGTCGCGATGGTTCATCAGCCAGTTCTGCGGCTCCTTGTCGGGATTCATCAGCCGCTCGTAGGTGACGTCGGCGGCGCGTGCTGACGTGGTTGCCAGCAGCAGACAAGCGATCGCGGTCAGAAGCCCTGCAGGTTTCGTATTCATTGTTCGTCTCCTATTCTTGCGTCGTCCCCGCGAAAGCGGGGACCCATATTCAAGAGTCCGGTGTGTATGGGCCCCCGCTTTCGCGGGGACGACACCGGAGTCAATGCGATCGATCCGATTCGACATCACAGCCCGAACACGTAGAGCACGGTCGCGTTCGACTGGTTGCGAAGATCAGGCGTGCGGCTGACCGTGCCCAGCGAATTCGTAGACCGACCGCCCCGCGAGCAGCAGACGCCCGAGGCGATCGCGATATATTGCTTGCCGTTCACCGAATAGGTCATCGGCGGCGCGTTGAAGCCGGTGCCGACATTGAACCGCCACACCTCCTCGAGTGTCTGGTCGTCGAGCACGACCACCGAGCCATCGAGGAGCCCGGTCACGACCAGGCCACCCGCGGTCGTGAGCATGCCGGAGGAGATCGCATAGGGAAAGTCGGCGCGCTTCTTCAACTCGCCGGTCGATGGATCGATCATGGTCACCGAGCCGGTGATCGGCCCGGCAACGCCCGTGCTGCCGCCGGTGAAATTACCCTTGACGTGCGCGGCGGCATCGACCGTCAGCGTCCCGCAACCCTCGTGCGCCGGGATGTAGAGATGGCCAGTCTTGCGGCTGTAGGAGGATGCCCAGAAGTTGGTGCCGCCGGCCTGGCTTGGACAGATCTCCCGGCGCGCCTTGTCGGCGAGCGTCTCGGGACCCATGGCGTAGATCTGGACATCGCGGTTGGGATCATAGTCGACCGGCTTGCCGGTCTTGGGATCGATGCCCTTCGTCCAGTTCACGACCTTGACGTGCTGCGTCGCCTTCAGGAATTGGCCGCTCAGGCGGTCGAACACGTAGTTGAAGCCGTTGCGGCCCGGATGCGCGAGCAGCTTGCGGTCCTCGCCGCCGACCTTGGTGTCGATCAGGATGTGGCTGCCGATCTCGTCGTAGTCCATGTTGTCGTTCGGCGTGTACTGATGCCACCACATGATCTTGCCGTTCGAAGCATCGAAGGCGATCGCGCTGTTGGTGTAGAGATTGTCGCCGGGACGATAGGACGAGTCGTAGCCCGGAACCGGATTGCCCGATCCCCAATAGGTCAGGTTGGCGACCGGATCGTAGGAGCCGGTGCCGTAGAACGCACCGCCGCCGGTCAGGTACGCGTTGACCTTGTCCTTCCAGGTCTCGCTGCCAGGCTCGCCGGGCGCCGGGACCGAGTAGGTTTTCCAGCGCATCTCGCCGGTCTTGGCGTCGAGCGCCGCCACCCAGTTGCGCAGGCCGCGATCGCCGCCCGAGCCGCCGATGATGATCTGGTCCTTGAGCGCGAGCGGCGCGGCGGTCAGCTCCAGGTCGGCCTGATCGAGCAGGTTCTTTTCCCAGACGATCTGGCCGGTTTCCTTGTCCGTCGCGATGACCCGGGTGTCGTAGCCGGTGACCGAAATGACCAGGTTGCCCCAGAGCGCGGCGCCGCGATTGCGGTCCTGTCGCTCGATCTTCGGGTCCATCTTCCAGACGATCTTGCCGGCGGTGCCGGAGCGGACATCGATCTTGTAGACGATGCCCCAGCTGTCGACCATGTACATGAAGCCGTCTTCGACCAGCGGCGTCGCCTCGATGCTTTCGTTGGCCGATTTGCCACCGAGCGGCACGGCGAACAGGAGCTTGAGGTTCTTGACGTTCGACGTGTTGATCGTGGTGAGCGGCGAGTGCCGCTGCGAGCCCAGATCGCGGTGGTGCGAGAGCCAGTTCTGCGGCTCCTTGTCGGGATTGAGCAGCCGCTCGTAGGTGACATCGGCGGCGCGCGCGGGCGATGCCGACGCGAGCAGCACACCAGCGAGCGCGGCCAACAGGCCACTTGCAGTCTTCCTCATTGTCTCCTCCCTTTGCATTCTGGTTCTCCGTTCGTCCCCGCGAAAGCGGGGGCCCAGTATTTCCGATATTTGCTGCAGCTGGGTCCCCGCTTTCGCGGGGACGAACAGCGTTGTTTGCCTAGGAACCCATTACAGCCCGAACACGAACAGCATCGTCGTATGCTTCGACAGCGACCTGGTCTCGGGCGAATTGGCCAGCCGCCCGACCTGGTTGCGCGTCAGCCCGGTGGCGATCGCGATGTACTGCTTGCCGTTGACCTCATAGGTGATCGGCGCCGCGTTGATGCCGGTGCCGACGTTGAACGACCACAGCTCTTCAAGGGTCTCGTCGTCGAGCGCCAGGATGGTGCCGTCGAGCAGCGCGGTGAAGATCACGCCGCCCGCGGTCGCGAGCGCGCCCGCAGAGTTGCCATAGGGCATGTCCTTGCGCTTTTTGATCTCGCCGGTCGATGGATCGTAGACCACCATGCCGCTGGTGACGCGGCCATCGTAGAAGAAGCTGCCGCCGTCGTACTTGCCGCGCACGTGGGCGGTCTGATCGCGGATCGCCGAGGTGCAACCCTCGAGCTCCGGGATATAGAGCAGCTTGGTCTTGCGGCTGTAGGCCGCCGACCAGAAATTGTTGCCGCCCGGCACGCCCGGACAGAAGCTCGCCTTGGCGCCACTCACGATCTGGGTGATCGGCTCGGCATAGGTCTGCAGGTCCTTGTTGGGATCGTAGTCGACCGGCTTGCCGGTCTTGGGATCGATGCCCTTGGTCCAGGTCACCTTGGTGACGTACTGGGTGGCTTTCAGGAACTGGCCGTTGAGCCGGTCGAAACTGTAGGCAAAGCCGTTGCGCGCCGCGCGCACCACGGTCTTGCGGTCCTCGCCGTTCACCTTGGTGTCGATCAGGATGTGACTGCCGCTCTCGTCGTAGTCCATGGTGTCGTTGGGCGTGTACTGGTGGTACCAGCGCAGCTTGCCGGTCGCCGCGTCGAGCGCGAGCGCGCTGTTGGTGTAGAGATTGTCGCCCGGCCGATAGGAGCTGTCGTATTTCGGCGACGGGTTGCCCGAGCCCCAATAGGTGACGTTGGTGGCGGGATCGTAGGAGCCGGTGACGTAGAAGGCGCCGCCACCCGTCTGCCAGGCGTTGTTCTTGTCCTTCCAGGTCTCGTGCCCGGGCTCGCCCGGCCCCGGGATGGTGTGGAAGCGCCACTTTTCGTCGCCGGTCTTGGCGTCGAGCGCGACCAGCCAGTTGCGCACGCCCTGGTCGCCGCCGGAGGCGCCGACGATGATCTGGTCCTTCAGCGCGAGCGGCGCCGCGTTGAGCGTCATGTCGGGCTGATCGCGCAGGTTCTTGTCCCAGACGACCTTGCCGGTGTCCTTGTCGGTCGCCACCACGCGGCCGTCGTGGCTCGTGACCGAGATGACGAGATTGCCCCACAGCGCGGCGCCGCGATTGCGGTCGATCTTGGCCTGGCCGGGATCCATGGTCCACACGATCGGGCCGCTGGTGCCGGAGCGCACGTCGATCTTGTAGAGCACGCCCCAGGCGTCGGTCATATACATAAAGCCGTCATCGACCAGCGGCGTGGCGAGAAGATTCTCATTGCCGCCCTTCTGGCCAAGCGCGACCGAGAACGCAAAGCGCAGGTTCTTGACGTTGCCCTTGTTGATCTTCTCAAGCGCGGAATAGTGGTGCGCGCTGTAGTCGCCATGGTTCATGAGCCAGTTCTGCGGCTCGGGATTGCGCAGCCGCTCGAAGGTGACGTCGGCGGCCATCGCGGTGCCCGCGAGCAGCGTGCAACCAAGCGCCGCGAGCAGACCCGTGGAATGTTTCGTCATCGTCATCTCCCTTGTCCCTTGTTTATCGTCGATCCGCCCTCATCCGAGGAGCCGCGCACAGCGCGGCGTCTCGAAGCATGAGGCGGATCATTGCCTTCACCTGCATGAACCAACTCACACCGGCTTCTCACCCAAGATCGTCACGCGCCGCATCAGCCGGCGTTCATCGGGGCTGAAGTCGGTGCGGGCATGCAGCGTGCAGCGGTTGTCCCACATCAAGATGTCGCCCACGCGCCAAACATGCTCATAGATGAACTGCGGCTGCTCCTGGTGATCGAACAGGAAATTGAGCAGTTCCTCGCTCTCCTGTGGCGGCAATCCTTCGATCTTCCGCGTCATCAGGCGGTTGACGTAGAGCGCCTTGCGGCCCGTCGCCGGATGCGTGCGGACCGCCGGATGCCAGTACGAGGGGGCGCCTTCGGGCACCTCGGCACCGCGAATGGTGGCAGCGGAATCATAGTCGTAGGCATTGAGCGCGCGGCGGCCCTCAAGGCGGCGCTTGATGTCGTCTGGCAGCGTCTCATAGGCCATGTAGGCGTTGGCGAACAGCGTGTTGCCGCCCTTGCTCGGCACCTCGATGGCATAAAGCATCGACGCCTTGGCGGGCAGCTCCTGGTGGCACTGGTCGGTGTGAAACTGCATCTCGCCGTCCGGCAGCGCGCCGATCGGCTTGCCGTCTTCGCGGATGTTGGAAATGAGCATCACGGCCGGATGCTTTTGCAGGAACTGCGGCGTGTGGATCTTGGCCGGCGGTCCGAAGCGCTCCGCAAAACGGACCTGGTCGTCCTCGGTCAGCTTCTGGTTGCGCAGCAGGATCACGAGGTGCTGGTGCCAGGCATCGAGCATCTGCCGGGCGCAGACATCGTCGATCTCCTCGCGCAGATCGACCCCGATGATCTGAGCGCCGAGCGCCGGCGACAAGGCCTGCACGCCGATGACGCGTTGCGCCTGCTTCACGCCAGGGTCGAGAGACCGCTGCGACGCCATCCTGATGCGCTCCTTGGTGGCCGCAATGGCCGGGCTTGCCCCGATTATATGGCCGGGCCAGAGGCGATCAATCGGCCGCAGGCGTTGCCAGTCCAGCCAACAGGGGCATGACGTCGCGGGCAAACAGCTCGACCGATCGCCGGATCTCGACCTCAGTGAGATCGCCGAAGGCAAACTGGCAGACGCAGTAGTTGCTTCCCGTCTCGGCGAGCTCCCGGCGCAGGAAAGCCGCGACCGCCGCAGGCGCGCCCGCCACGCCCTGTCTGGCATCGGCAAGCCCCTCAAAGGTGGCGGGACGGGGATGAGCATTGAGGCGCCCATGCTTGCGGTGCAGGAAGGTGAAGCTGTCGTGCCAGCGCGGATAGGCCCGGCGAGCGATCGCGAGCGCCTCGGCGTCGGTGTTTGCCACGACAATGAAGCGACCGAGCCCCATCAACGGAAGCGGCTTCGTGCCCCAGGCCTCGCGCCAGGCCGCCCGAAAGCTGTCGAACGAGGCGCGGGTCGCCCCGGCCGGGTCGAGGCTGACCACCTGCAGGCCCTTGCGGGCGGCGCGGGCCGCGCTCTCCGGTGCATGCACGCCATACCACACCGGCGGATGCGGCTTCTGACAGGGCGCAAGCTCCATAGGGACGTTGTCGAACCGGAAGAACTGGCCGTTGAAGGTCAGGCTGCGCGACGTGAGACCCTGCAGGATGAGCTCAAGCGCCTCCGCGTAGACCGCCTGCGCGTCCTCCGGCTTCTGACCGTAATAGATAAGCTCGGCCGGAACCGAGCCGCGCCCGAACCCGATCTCGAGCCGGCCGCCGCTCATCTGGTCGAGCATGCAGATCTCTTCGATCATCCGCAGCGGATGATAGAGCGGCAGCGCGTAGACCAGCGGCCCGAAGCGCAGGCGCCTCGTGCGCTGCGCGACGGCGGCCAGGAACACGCTGGGGCTCGCCGCCATGCCGAGCGGCGTCGAGTGATGCTCTGCGATGTGATAGGCGTAAAATCCGAGCCGGTCATAGGTCTCGGCGATCGCGAGACGGGACTCGTAGTAGTCGCGCAACGGCAAATCGTTGCGGTCGAGATGGTCGAAAACGCCGAATTCCATCCGTAGTGGCTCGACCGTGGGGCGCGAATTCACTCGAAGCTCTGCCACGATCACGCCCTCCCCCGCAAGCGGGAGAGGGCGGCAGCACGTCGTGCGGTCATGTAAACCGCGCCGCTCGATACTCGATCAGGGCTCGAGCGTTCCGATATAGGCCGCGACCGCGATCATGTCGTCGAGCGTCATCTTGTCGACCACCGGCTTCATGAGCGGGACCCAGGTGCCCGTGCGGGCTCCGGTCTGCATGTCGTTAAGCTGGCGCACCACATAGAGCAGGTCGCGGTTGGCAATCGGCGGTATCTCGCCAAGGCCCCTCAGGTCCGGGCCATGGCAGACCGCGCACGGCACCGTCTTGCCACCGCCGCCGGTCTTGACCAGATCCTCGCCCTTCTTGATCGAGCCCGGCGGGACGTAGTGGTTGAAGCCATGGCGTGGGTTGCGCGCTTCGGCCGCGTCCTCATCCTGCGGCACGGTGATGATGCGCGAGCCGATCGGCTCCATGCCGGCTTCCGCGCCCTTGCTGACGAAGCGCATGGCGCCGGCTCCGACATAGGTCTTGGGCACCTCGGCCGCTTCGATCACTTTGACGTAGCCCTTCAGCGGCTTGATTTTGGCGAAGTATTCGGCCGCCGACTTCATATCCTCTTCATTCATGCCCTTGGTGATGTCGATCATGGCGCCGGCGCGGCCGCCTTTCCGGCGACCTTCCTTGAAGTCCTGCAGGGTGCGGATGAAGTAGGACGCCGGCAGGCCGGCGATGCCGGCTGATTCCGGATGGCCGTCGCCGGTCGTGAGATGGCAGAGCGAGCAGGCGCGCGGCTCAGGCTGACGCCCATTCGCGACGACCGGAGGCATCGGCGGGTGATCGCCCGGGAACCAGTCGGGCGGGCCAAACGGGTTGTTGACCTCGACCTCGTTGTATTTCTTGTCGCTGCCCGGCTGCGTGATGATCTTGTTGGGGTCTCGCTTCGGCGCCCCCTTCGGGGCAACCGGGTACGCCCAGGGCGTGTTCTCCGCCGCAAACAGCATCGGCGGAACAGCGACGATCGCGGGGCCCAAAACAAGCGCCGCGGCGCAAACGATATACTTCATTGAATCCTCCCACCTGATTTTCGCGCACGTAAGCGGAGCATGAGCCTGAGGCACCACCCCTGACACAGTCTATAAACCCTCTAATTGGGGAACAAGCGGCTTGATGGTCGATCCGGGACGGCGTCTGCCCTGCGTCGTCGTAATACAACCTGATGGTTCTGGGGTAGCTTGCGCCCACGCCTCGCTGGGGGTAGGTGCATCCGCGAGCTTACGGGTAGAGAAAATCGACATGCCGGCAATTCGAAAGGCGACAGCCGCGTGGGCCGCGCTTGCGGCATTGGCGACCATCGTGATCGCCTCTGCACCTGCCGCCGCGCAGGCCGATTTCTACAAGGGCAAGACCATTGAGCTCATCGTCTCGACCGGCGTCGGCGGCGGCCTCGACGCGAACGCGCGCGTGGTCGCGCGCCACCTCGCCAATCATATTCCCGGCCAGCCCACGATCGTGGTGAAGAACATGCCAGGCGCCGGCCACATCCGGGCCGCGAACTATGTGTTCACCCAGGCCCCCAAGGACGGCACCACCATCGCCACCTTCATTCCGATTTTCGTGATGGCGCAGGTGATCGAGCGCAGCCGCAGCATCCAGTTCAACTCGGCGCAATTCAACTGGCTGGCCTCGACCTCGTCAAGCAACGGCACGGTCTATGTGTGGCACACCTCGGGCATCAGATCGGTCGAGGACGCCACCAGGCGCGTGGTCGTCATGGGCGGAACCGGCGCGGGCTCCTACACCATCATCTATCCGACCGTCATGAACAGTCTGATCGGCACCCGGTTCAAGCTCGTCACCGGCTATGCGAGCGCCGCCGAGGTCGGGCTCGCGCTCGAGCGCGGCGAGATCGAAGGCCGCGCCGGCAACAACTTCAACAGCCTCAAGGCCGAGAACGGCGAGTGGCTGCGCACCAACAAGATCAACCTGATCGCGCAAATCGGGCTTGCGCGCGATGCCGAGTTCCCGCAGGTCCCGTTGCTGACCGACTTCGCCAAGAGCGAGGATGACCGCCAAATCCTGCGGCTGTTTTCGACCGACGTCGTGATCGGCCGCCCATTCGTCACGTCGCCTGGCGTGCCGGCCGAGCGCGTGGCGCTCCTGCGCCGCGCCTTCGACGCGATGATGAAGGACCCCGCCTACCTCGATGACTCGAAGAAAGCCAGCCTGGACGTGGCGCCCACCGACGGCGTCACCATCCAGAAGATCGTCGCCGATCTGGTCGGCACGCCCGACAACATCATCGCCAAAGCCAAGCTTGCCATGGAACCCAAGGACCTCACCGAGCGCCCACGATGAAGAAATTGCATCTCACGATCGCGACCGAAGACTACGATCACTTCCGCGATTTCCGCAGCGGCGCCGTGCAGGCGGAAGGCATCGAGCACACCTGGCTGATGCCCGAGTTGCACGAAATCTTTGCGCGCTTCACCTTCAATCGCGAATGGGACGTGTCGGAGCTATCGTTCGCGAAGTTCTCCACTCAGGTGACTCGCAAGGAGCCTGACATCATCGCACTCCCGATCGTCTGCTCGCGGCACTTCCGCTTCTCGGCCTTCTACGTGAACAAGAACAGCAAGATCAAAACGCCCGAGGACCTCAAGGGCAAGTCGATCGGCTCACCCGAATGGGCGCACACGGCCGCTGTCTACATGCGCGGCTGGCTCAACGACGAGCACGGCGTCAAGCTGACCGACGTGCATTGGTACCAGGCCGGCACCAACGAGCCCGGGCGCACCGAGAAGGTCGAGCTCTCCTTGCCGAAAGGCGTCAAGCTCACGCGCCGGGACGACACCACGCTAAGCGACATGCTGGCCAAGGGTGAGATCGACTGCGCGCTGGTGGCACGGCCGCCCGACTGCTTCGTCAAAGGGCACCCCGACGTCGTGCGCCTGTTTCCCGACTATCTGGAGATGGAAGAGAAATACTACGCGCGCACCAAGGTCTGGCCTATCATGCACGTGATCGCGATGAAGCGCTCGATCCTCGACCAGTATCCGTGGGTCGCGGGCAGTCTCTACAACGCCTTCAACCTGTCCAAGAACCGGGCGCATGAGCGGATGTTCGAGCAGTCGGTGTCACGCTATCCGCTGCCGTGGCTCACCACCTATGCGCGCCGCATGCGCGACCTGTTCGATGGCGATCCGTTCCCGTTCGGGATCGAGGAGAACCGGGCGACCTTCGAGCAGTTCCTGCGCTACACCTACGAGCAAGGGATCGCCCACCGGCACGCCAAGGTGGAGGAGATTTTCCCGCAGGGCATGATGGTCGAGGTGCATACCTAGTGCCGCCGATTTGAAGTTCCTACGCCAATTGCGGAAGGCAAATTCAAACTGACGAGCTTGCGCACAGATCGGTACGTGTGCGCACGAAGACGCATCATTCCGCCCTACCAACGTGCGCAATGACGAACGCACTCTCCACGTCATGGCCGGGCTTGTCCCGGCCATCCACGTCTTTGATTCGACTCGTGAATTAAGACGTGGATGCCCGCGACAAGCGCGGGCATGACGAGTCAAACATTGTGCGCGTTGGTATAACAGCGCCTGGGAAAAGCACGACCGCGGATCCCGACGGTCATGCCGTTCGGGCTGTCATTTTCCGCTTTGACTGAATGGATACGTCCTGCGCGAGAGTCTCCGCGCGGTGCACGTTGTCGCTGGCGGTCTTGTAATCGCCATCGGCGAGAGCCAGCGTGCGCGCGTACACCCTACAATCGGTGATTTTTCCCGAGAATGGTACCTCGTTATCAGGAGCCTTGCCGTGTTTTCACAGATCGAAGCGCTTTTCGCGTCTCCGACACCGCTTGCGTCGCTTGTTTCGGGCCTCCTCATCCTCGCGTTGCTCGCCACACTCTATTTACTGTTTGACTGGATCAGGGGTCGCCCCGATACGACTAAAGCGTCTGTCCTCGACAGTGTCATCGACGGCCTGCGCGCTTTGGATCGTGCGCTTGTGCATGCAGGCTCGTGGCTTGTCGGCACCCGCATTGCGGAACCGTGGCTTCGATCCAACATCCTTGTCGTGATTTTTTCCGGCTTTGCCCTGGCCGGTGCGCTCGCCCCATGGCCGTGGGGCCTCGTCGCCATTGCGGTCGGTGTCTTCGCAATCTTCATCGTCTTCCGCCATTGGTCGCGCGATGAGGACGAGGTCTTTGCCGAGATCCCGTATGTCGAGAAGGGCATCAAGATTCGCGGCGACCTTTCGGCGGAGGTCATGCTCGCCTGCGGCTTTCTGCTGGTCTTCGCACCGGTGGCCTTTTCGCATCTCCAGGCCCACGGCTACGGGTTTGAGCTCGCGCCTGACGCGGGACCGTTCACGTTCATGATCTACAGCGTAATCGAGATGCTCAAGGCGGCGGCCCTGGTCGAGCACTCCGATCTGTTCGGCGATCGGATCGGCTACGAGGACATCACCGGGATCACGAATCCGTCGGCCACCGCCAAATGGGCGGTCCTGGCCTACCGGCTTTCGCTCGACCTGCTCATTCTCGCCGCCCTGAAGCGCTTGCTCGACATTGCCCGGCGAAGGACGGAGGGCCTTGATCTGCGCCACATCGAGGAGGCGCTCCGTGATCCGGACGTAGCGGTCCAGAAGCAGGCGGTCGCAGAGCTCAAGACCCTGGCGCTCACGGGGCGCAGCAACGCGGAGGTCATGCTCCAGCGCATTCTTTATCCTTCCAAGTCCGACGGCTGGAGCTTCCGCGCCGAGGTGCGCGTCGCGGCCGCCAATGCGCTCTGGAGCTACGCCGAGCGGCGCGGAAGCACCGGTGCGCTCTATACGGCGATCGAAGGCTATCGCCATCTCCTCGGCAATGAGGTAACCCGCGCCGAGATGCCGACCCAATGGGCCATGACCCAGAACGACTTCGGCAATGCGCTGCAGACCCTTGCCGAGCGCGAGGGCAGCCCGACGCGACTGGCGGAAGCGGTTGGCGCCTTCCGCGCGGCGCTCGAGGTCTATACCCGCGAGGCGATGCCGGCCCAATGGGCGACGACCCAGAACAACCTAAGCATTGCGCTCCTGACCCTGGGTGAGCGCGAGGGGAACGCGGATCGGCTCACGGAAGCGGTTACTGCCTGCCGCGCAGCGCTCGAGGTCAATACCCGCGCGGAGACGCCTGTCCAATGGGCGGTGACGCAGAACAACCTCGGCATTGCGCTGCAGGCCCTTGGCGAGCGCGAGGGCAGCCCGGAACGGCTGGCGGAAGCGGTCGCCGCGTTTCGTGCGGCGCTCGAGGTCAGGACCCGCGCCGCGATGCCCACGCAATGGGCGACGACCCAGAACAACCTCGGCGCCGCGCTGCAGACCCTTGGCGAGCGCGAGCGCAATCCGGAGCGGCTCGCAGAAGCGGTCGCGGTCTATCGCACGGCGCTCGAGGTCACGACCCGCACCGCAATGCCGGCCGACTGGGCCGCGGCCCAGAACAACCTCGGCACCGCGCTTCAAGCTCTTGGCGAGAGCGAAGCCAGCACCGAGCGGCTGGCGGAAGCGATCGCCGCGTTCCGCGCGGCGCTCGAGGTCCGGACCCGCGGCGAGATGCCGATCCTATGGGCCAGGACCCAGAACAACCTTGGCAATGCGCTCGCAGAGCTGGGCAGGCGTGAGCGTAACATGACGCGGATGGCGGAGGCGGTGGCCGCCTATCGCGCGGCGCTGCAGGTGTTCGAGGAGATCCACGCCACCTCCTACATCGAGACGACGCGCCGCAATCTCACCCGCGCCGAGGCTTATATGGCAGGAGGCCGGGAGAAGCAGGCTGCGAGTGCTTGACGGCTGGTCAGATCTGGGTCGAGGCGCAACGGAGCCGCTTGTGCCGTTCGACGCACGGAATTGACCCAAGTCAATGCTCCACCGTTATGCGCCGCCGATGTTTATTTGAAAGGCCATGATGGAGCGCGATCATGATCGATCACAGTCGACGATCGCTCATAGCCGTCCTCACGGCAATTGCATTGACGTCGTTCTTGACGAACCCCGCGCTGACACAACACGCCAACCATGATGTGACGCTGCGCGCCATCATGCAGGAGCTCGGAGCAGAGTACTTGCGGCTCACCAACGCGCTGCTCATGGAGGACTTCAAGGACCTCGAAGCATCGGCCAAGGCCATCGGGGGCCATCCTCTGCCGAACGAGATCGCTGCTGCGATAAAGAGCAAGCTTGGCAGGAGCTTCTCGGCCTTTGAGACAATCGACAACCAGAGTCATCAGGCGGCGGCTGACCTTGCCAGGCGGGCAGCAGCCAAGGATATCTCGGGATCGGCACGAGCGTTTGGCCGCCTGGCGGAGAGCTGCGTGAGTTGCCACAAGCAGTTCCGTTCAACGCTGCGACCGCTATCCGACAAATGAGTGAAACGACATCTGCTCGTCCCCGCTGGGCCGTGGTGGCAGCTCTTGTGGCGGCAGGCTTCGGCGTTGTTACCGTGCTTGTCGGCGGACAAACGCTGTTTGGCAGCGCCGCCGAGGCCGCCGGCAACATTGTTCCCTTCGTTCTCTGGTTCAATTTCATGGCCGGGTTCGCATATATTATCGCAGCCTACGGCATGTTCCGCTGGACACGTTGGGCGGCGCTAATGTCGGCAATGATCGCAGTGACAACAGTCGCGGTGTTCGCCGCATTCGGGGTTCACGTTCTCCTTGGTGGCGCTTTCGAGATGAGAACGGTCGGCGCAATGACCATTCGCAGCCTGACATGGATCGTGATCGCGGTTGCAACCTTGCGCACCATTGGTGTTTCTCGCACGCAATAAGCAGGCCGCGATCAGATTCCAGCGGTCCTTTGCACTCGCGATTTTGACAAGACGAGCCCCAAGAGTACTATTGTTTGAAGTATTAATGGACCTGCTGGCAAATCCTCGGGGGCCGGAGAAGATCGAATGACACTAGCCCGGCTTGGCCTTCTAGGCGCCATCGCAGCGGCAGCCGCAACTCTGGCGCTCGAGCCCGCCGGAGCCCAGGATTCCGTCGCGCAATTCTATCGCGGCAAGCAGATCAACCTCTTCATCGGCTCGACCGCAGGCGGCGGCTACGACGCCTACGCCCGGCTCCTGGCGCGCAAGTTCTCGAGCTACATCCCAGGCAATCCGGCGATCGTGCCGCAGAACATGCCGGGCGCCGGCAGCAACAAGCTCGCGGGCTACATGTACGCGGTGGCGCCCAAGGACGGCACCGCGATCGGAGCGATCTTCTCGGGCGCCATCGTGCAGCCGCTGTTCGGCGACCCGGTGCAGCACGATCCGAGCAAGTTCATCTATGTCGGCAACGCCAATATCGAGGTGTTCCTCTGCCTCGCCCGCACCGACGCGCCGGTGAAGTCATTCAAGGAGGCGCTGGAGAAGGAGCTCATTATCGGCGCCTCCAACGAGGGCGGCTCGACCCGCGACTTCGCCGCCATGCTCAACAATATCCTGGGCGCCAAGCTGCGGATCGTGACCGGCTATCCGGGCAGCAACGAGATCGTGCTGGCGATCGAGCGCAACGAGGTGCAGGGCGCCTGCGGGGTCGGCTGGTCGAGCGTCGCCCAGCAGCGCGCGCGCTTGCTCGACAGCGGGCTCGCCAGGGTCATCGCCCAGTTGGCCAGCCGCGGCCACCGCGACATGAACGAGATGGGCGTGCCGGTCGCCATCGACTTCGCCAAGACCGACGACGACCGCAGGGTGATGGACCTGATCTACAGCCAGCTGATGTTCGGCCGCCCATTCGTGCTGCCGCCGGGCGTTCCGGCCGACCGCGTCGCGGCGCTGCGCAAGGCGTTCACGGACACCTTCCGCGACCGCGACGTCATCGCGGAAGCGGCCCGCATGAAGCTCGACATCGATGCGCTCTCGGGTGACGAGGTGCAGGCCGAGGTCGCCAAGGCGTTCGCGACGCCGACCAGCATCGTCGAGCGCGCGAAGCAGGCGATGATCTACAGGTCACGGTAGCGAGGCGCGATCCGGTTTGACGCCGTCACCCAGCCCGAGCGCTTCCGCAATCACGCGGAACACTTCCGTATTGTCCATCTGGCCACGCACGCGGTCGCTGCCCGGACCGGTGGCGGTGAGGATCACGTCCTCGCCCGAATGGACGTCGGAATTGATCATCGCCGGAAGGTTGCCGCCGCGCAGCTGTGCGCCCGGCAAGTCCTTGTAGCGCGGGTTGGCGACGAACGTGTCGGGCTTGTCGCCTGTCACCGTCGGCTCATTCGGCCCGTCGAGCTTTGGCCGGTAGGTCTCGTAGTGATCGGGCAAGCTCGCCGAGAACATTCCAAGGCGCCGGCTGACGTCGACGCGCGCCGGATAGCCCTCGGCATCGGGCGCCGGATAGTTCGGAAAGCCGGCTTGTCCATAGGTGCCCACGCGCTCGCGCAGCGGCACGTTGGGGACAGTCGTCATGTCGTCGTTGATGGTGCCGATCAGGCCGACCGGGTGATTGTGGTCGGCCACGACCATGATGAGCGTGTCATCGCCGCGTGCGCTCGCCCAGTCGCGCGCGAGCTTGACCGCGTTATCGAGCATGATCGTGTCGTAGACCGCACGCTCCATGTCGAGAGCATGGGTGTATTTGTCGATCAAGCCGGATTCGACCATCAGGAAGAAGCCAGCCTCGTTGCGCGAGAGCATGGAGAGCGCGGCACTCACCTGCTCGGTCAGGTCGGGCTGCTCGGGGAAACGCCGCACCGTTCCGCCCTTGAGGAATTTGCGGTCGAGCACGCCATCCATGTTGCCGAGATTGAAGAGACCGAGCAGCTTTCTGGTGACGGGCATGGCGGCCGCGGACTTCAGCTCCCCTGCGGTCGTTGCATACGAATAGCCGGCGTCGCGGAAGCGCGCGACGAAGTCCGCCTCGTCCTTGCGCTTGGAGTCCTTTGCCGACCGCGGCAGGAAGTTCGCCAAGCCACCGCCCAGGACGACATCAGGCTTCGCGTTAAAGATATGATCGACGATGCGGTCGTACTCGGCGCGGCGCCGCGTGTGGGCGACCATGGCGGCAGGCGTCGCGTCCTCGATCTCGGTATTGGTGACTATTCCCACCGCCATCGCGTGGCGGCGCTGCACCAGGCTGGTGATGTTCTCGACCCTCGGATCGTCGAACGGATCGCTGGTGCGGTCGGCATAGACGCCCAGCGCGTTGACGGCCGACTTGTGGCCGGTGGCATAGGCACTGGCCGAATTCGCCGAGTCGGTGATGATCGAGTCGCTGCCGGCGGTCGCGACCATCGCCATGTGCGGCATATCGTCGATCGCAAGCTTGCCGCGGGCCTTGCCCTCGGCGATCCCCTTGGACAGGAGCCTCGCGGCCACACGATGCGCCGGCGCCATGCCGTCGCCGATGAATAGAATCACGTTCTTGGCCTTGCGCGGCCCGGTGGCATAAACCGTCCAGGCGATCTCGCGCGCCAGCGTTCCGTCGGTCGCCCGAACCTTGTAGTCGCCCGGCTGCGACAGCGTCACATCACGCAAGATCAGCGCCGACTGTTCCTTGCCGTCCTCGCGCTCGATGAACACCGCGGACCTGCCAAAGACCTTCTGGTGATCCTCGCCATTCAGGGTCAACGAGATTTTGGCCGAATCGGCGAGCCCCGGGAACTCAACTTTGAAGTCGAACCGGGAGCCGACCAGAATGTCGGCGCGGTCGATCGGATAGATGGTCTGCGCCTGGCAAAGCGGAACGGCGACGGCAACCGCCGCAAAGGCGGTGGCTGCAGCTAGGACTCTGCGCATGGGGACCTCCATGGGGGCGATTGACGGCAGCCTATGGACCTCATGTGACAGCCGTGTTGCAGCCAGCCGACACGCCGTTTTTTGTCCCGCTCATCCGCCGATTGCCGCGGTCCGACCCGACCAATGCTCGGTGCTCGGCTCGATCTTGGTCGACCATAGGTTGCGATCGTTGACGTCCTTGAGCGTGACCGTCATCACCTCGGTGGCGCCATCGATGGCGACATGGCCGAAGAACTGCAGGCCGAAGCACGGCGCCAGGTCTTCGCCTTGATCCTTGCTGCAGCCCTTCTGGTAGACGGCGCGCGGCCCGAACGTGTTGTCGAGCGTCTGTGGCGGCCAAGTGCCGGCATGAAGCGGGCCGGAGATGAACTCCCAGAACGGCTCGAAGTCCTGGAACACTGCCCGGTTCGGATCGTAGTAGTTCGCCGCGGTGTAGTGCATGTCGGCCGTGAGCCAGACGGTATTGCGGATGCCGGCGTGCTTGATGAAGGCCAACAGATCGGCGATCTCGACCTCGCGGCCGCGCGGCGGGCCATCGCCCTGCCCGATCGCGTCGTGGCTGATTACCCCGATCGGCAGGTCGGCCGCGATCACCTTCCAGGTGGCTTTTGAGTTCATCAGCTCGCGCTTGAGCCAGTCCAGCTGGACGGGCCCCAGCAGATGCGCATCGGGCGCATAGGTCGAGAGCTCACGCACATTGCCACCCCGATAGGAGCGCATGTCAAGCATGAACAGATCGAGCAGGGGCCCGTAGCCGATCTTGCGGTAAACGCGCCCGGCCTCGACCGGCGATTCCCGGATCGGCATGAATTCGCGGAAGGCGCGGCCGCCACGCGCCGCCAGCGTCAGGATGCTCCGCTCGCGATAGCCGTCGCCGCGAACCGGTCCGCCTGGAACCCAGTCGTTGGTGACCTCGTGATCATCCCATAACGCGAAGGTCGGGACCTGGGCATTGAACGCGCGCAGGTTCCGATCGAGCAGATTGTATTTGTAGTTGCCGCGAAACTCCGCGAGCGTCTCCGCGACTTTCGATTTTTCTTCCGTGACGATGTTCGTCCAGACCCGCCCGTCCGGCAGGCGCCGCTGCGCCGGAATCGGACAATCCGCGTAGATGTGATCGCCGCAATGAACAAAGAAGTCCGGCCTGTTGCCCCGCATGGTCGAGTAGGCGCGCATGCCGCCGTGGGTTTCAGAGATACCCCAGCCGCCGCCGGCGGTATCGCCCGACCACGTGAACGACACATCGCGCCGTTCGCTCGGCGCGGTGCGAAAGCGCCCGACCAGCGGCTCGCCCAGGATCGTGGGCGATGCATGATCCTGAAAGCGGATGCGGTAGAAGATGTCTTGTCCGGGCGGCAGCCCCTCGATCAGCGCCTTGGCGGTGAAATCGGTTTCCAGCAGCGCATCGACGAAGGCGCTGTTGCAGAGACTCTTGAAGCTCTCGGTCGTCGCCACCTCGACCAGCATGCGCGACGGCCGATCCGAGCGCGCCCACACGACCCCGGAATCGGTCGATACGTCGCCTGACTGGATGCCGTGGGTAATGACGGGCCGGTCGGCCGCCCGGCTGAGATATGGCTTGGCGATGCCGCCGAGCGCGGTGATCGACAGCGACGATGCAGCGGTTGCCACGAACCGACGACGCGTGAGCAACGCGCTTGATCGAAGAGAATCGGCCATGGGTCCCCCGCCTTTGATTCGCGGAGGACCCTGCGCGCCGATTCTGACAGGGACTCAAAGGTCTTGCGACAGCGGGATGACTCGGACGAAGCAGGACACAAGTTCGCAGCGTCTTGGATGTCCTAAGACAACGTGCCTTCGCGGCTCCTGACCTGCACGTAGAGTTGCTTCGGCGCCTCGGAAAAGTATCGGAGAAGTGCCGGGCACAGCCAGCCTTCCAGGTCCAGGTCCGATGCGTAGTACCAATTTCCGGAGCCATCAGCCCGTCGCCACTCCAAACGAAACTGATGTCCAGGGAACGGCTCGGCTGAAAACAGCAATACGAAGCCCTTTTCCGCGTCGGGAATTGTTGCGACGACACGATCAATCATTGTGTCAGCGCCGGAGACGAACGGCTCTTGCACCAGGCCCACGCGGGGGTCATCAAACACCCACAGGCCGAGATACTTGTAGGGCGCGATGATATTGATCGCGTTCATGCTCTATCTGCGTATTTCGCGCGCGCTTGTTTAGGGCTTGCCAGACGTAGCCGCGAAGCGGCGAAGGCTGGTGGGCGCGACAGGGATCGAACCTGTGACCCCCTCCATGTCAAGGAGGTGCTCTTCCGCTGAGCTACGCGCCCGTATCCGGCTGGGGAACCTCATATCGGCTCGCCCGGCACGAGGCAAGATAGGCCTCAAAGGCGTCTTGGCCCGAGTGCCGCCGATTTGAAGTTCCTGCACCACGTGCAGCAAACTTTGTCAGGAACTTCAAATCGAAAAGCGGCGCTAGAATCATAGACTTGCTGGTGCCCCTTTGTTTCCGAAGTTCGTGTCTGAGGGTGCTGCAACGACTCACGAACTTCGGAAACGGGGCACTAGGCCGCCAGCATCTTGTGCACTTCGCTGACCAGCTCGCGCAGGTGGACCGGCTTGGACAGGACCTTGGCGTTTTTCGGCGCCTTCGAATCCGAATTGAGCGCGACCGCCGCAAAGCCGGTGATGAACATGATCTTGATATCCGGATCGAGCTCCGCGGCGCGGCGGGCAAGCTCGATCCCGTCCATTTCCGGCATGACGATGTCGGTCAGCAGCAGCTCGAACGGCTCCTCGCGCAGCCGTTGATAGGCGGAGAGCCCGTTGTCGTAGGAGATGACCTCATAGCCTGCATTTTGCAGCGCCTTCACCAGGAAGCGGCGCATGTCGGTATCATCTTCGGCTAGAAGGATTTTTGACATCTATTCGCCGACAACCGCGGATGGCGGTGCCCCAAGTGGTCCCTTGCTTTCCATTAGCCGCATTCCCGGTAAACAACGAGTGAACCCGAGCGAAGTTCTTGAGCCCGAGCGAAGTTATTGGCAGCCGCCCAGTGGCCATGGACAATAGTATGTCTACGGGCATATTGAAGCCAAAATATGCCATGCCAGTATCCTGGACGCTGTCGTCAGTTCAAGGCATCCCCCATCCCATGCACGACGCAAGAGACGAGCTCGATCCGCCCTTCGACATTCTCGAGCCAGGCAAGTGGCGCGGTCCGGCGGTGTTCAATTCGCCCCATAGTGGCAGCATCTATCCGCGCGCGTTCCTGAGCGCATCCCGCCTGGACGTCGCGACGCTGCGCCGCTCCGAGGATTCCTTCGTCGATCAGCTTGTCCATGGCGTTGTCGCGCGTGGTTACCCCCTGATGCGGGCGCATTTTCCACGCTGCTATGTCGACGTTAACCGTGAGCCCTATGAGCTTGATCCCCGCATGTTCGAGGGCCGACTGCCCTCCTTTGCCAATACCCGCTCGATGCGGGTGGCAGGCGGGCTCGGCACCGTGGCGCGGGTGGTCGGCGATGCGCAGGAGATCTACGCGCAGCGGCTTCCGGTCGATGATGCGATCCGGCGCATCGAAAGCCTGTACAAGCCTTACCACCGCTCCCTGCGGCGCCTGTTCACACGCGTGCATCGTGACTTCGGCGCGGCCGTCCTGATCGACTGCCATTCGATGCCGTCAGCCGCCGGGGCGAAAGACGACCGGCCGCGGGCCGACGTGGTGCTGGGTGATCGCTACGGAACGAGCTGCGCGGCGGTGGTCGTGGAGATGGTCGAGGCAACTTTGCGAGGGCTCGGCTATCTGGTGAGTCGCAACAAGCCATATGCGGGCGGCTTCATCACCGAGCACTATGGCAATCCAGCCGTCGGCCTGCATGCGATCCAGCTTGAGATCAACCGGGCGCTCTATATGGATGAGCGGCGCTATGAAAAGTCAGCCGCGTTTGCGGGCGTCTCCGCTGACCTGGAGATGTTGGCGGAACGGCTCGCCGACATCCCGATCTACGAGCTGCGGCCTTATCGCGCCGCCGCCGAGTAGCCATTCCGATGCCGGAGCGATGCTAAAAAGAGAACTGGGCCGCTCGCTGGTGGCAAGCGGCCCGAAGTCTAGGGAGGAAACGCCAGAGAGATCGCAGTATCGTCGGAAGTACGCCGAGATCGATACCGCATCGCAACAATCTACCAGTGCACCGCACAATCAGGCAAGCCCACAGATTGGGCAGGCTGAATAAAAAGGCTTTCATTACAAAAAGGCAAGAAAATGGGCCGCTTGCCATAAGAAAGGGGCCGCTTGCTAGTGGCAAGCGGCCCAAGTCTAGGGAGGAAACGCCCAAGGAGGGCAGCGGCAGCGATAAACGCTACCGCACCGCAATATATGATCGGTTTTCGCCGAAATGCAAGGGACGCTGACCTAATTCTCTATGCGAATCTGCAGATGTGCCCTTCCCAGAGCGGCTATCGGTTTCATTTGCAACCATATCGGCTTGACGAATAAATTATAAAAATCAATGGCTTAAGGAAACGAGCCGCGGTATGCATAGGGGTAGCCGCGAGGCGCGGGGGAGGGCGGCGAACCGCCGCAGAGGGGCGGCCTGGACATGACGGCGATCGACTTCGCGGCCTTTGTAGATGAGCTGGCTACGGTCTCCGGCGAGACCATCCTGCCGTTTTTCCGCACCATGCTCAGCGTGGAGAACAAGGGCGGCCTTGGCGGCTTCGACCCGGTAACAGCGGCCGATCGGGCAGCCGAAACCGCCATGCGTGCCCTCATTCGCAGGACTTTCCCAGACCACGGCGTTGTCGGCGAGGAATTCGGCCCCGATCACGCCGAGGCCGAATATGTCTGGGTCCTGGACCCGATCGACGGCACCAAGTCCTTCATCGCCGGGATGCCAGCCTGGGGAACGCTGATAGCGCTCACCCGCAGAGGCGCGCCGGTCTTCGGCCTGATGAACCAGCCGTTTATTCGCGAGCGCTTCAGCGGCGATGGAGAGGCGGCGCACTATCGCGGCCCGGCCGGCACCCGCGATCTGCGGGTGCGCCCCTGCGCAAGCCTGTCGGAGGCCGTGCTGTTCACCACCAGCCCGCTCCTCATGAGCGACGCCGACCGCGCGAGCTTTGGGAAGGTCGAGGCGGCGGCACGGCTCTCACGCTACGGCGGCGATTGCTACGCCTATTGCATGCTGGCGGCCGGCCACATCGACCTGGTGATCGAGACCGAGCTCAAACCCTACGACGTGATCCCGCTGATCCCGATCATCACCGGTGCGGGCGGCATTGTGACCACCTGGGAGAACGGGCCGCCGGAGACCGGCGGACGCATTATCGCGGCCGGCGACAGGCGCGTCCACGCCGCCGCCCTGGAGTTGCTGGGGCACTAGCTACCGGTAGAGTGGCGAGCCGGGCACGAAGGCGTCGAACGCTGCCAGCGCCTGCCCGCGAAAGCGGTCCTGCTCCATCAAGAGCTCGTGGCGCGCTCCCGGGACGATCAGGTGAGAACCGGCCCGCAACCGGATCGCAAACTCGTCGATGGCGGGTGTGGAGACGATCTGGTCCTGCCCGGCTGCGACGATCAGGATCGGCTGCCGGATCCTTGTAGCATAGCCGGGCATCGCGAATTCGCGCATGATCTTGAAGGCCGCGTCCGCCCAGGCGACCGTCGGCCAGCCAGTCGACAGCTCGGGCCTGGCCTCGATCACCGCGACATTGCGTGCGTAGCGGACCGGATCAGAGGTCAAGAGATTTCCAATGAAGGGACGCTGCATCATCACCGATGAATCGCCGCCCGGCACATAGGAGCTGCCAAGGCCGAGGAGCCGCATGACCTTGACCGCGACGCGGGTCGTGCGCGTGCGGCGCAGCCCGGGCAGCCCAATCATTGGCGCCAGCAGAACCGTCCGGTCGAAGGTGCGGTTGCCGTGGTGGGCCGCGCGAATGAGAATGCTCGCGCCCATCGAATGAGCGAGCGCGAAGTGGGGCGGCGGGCAGTCCGGCAGCACGACCTCGTTGATGAAGGTGTCGAGATCGATGGCGTATTCGTCGAAGCTGCGCACGTAGCCCTTGCGCGAGTTGCGCAAGGCCCGCTGCGACAACCCCTGCCCCCGCCAATCAAATGTCGCGACCGCGAACCCGCGCGCGCGCAGATCGCGAACAGTCTCGAAGTATTTTTCGATGAATTCGGCGCGGCCTTGAAACAGGCAGACGGTGCCCTTGCGTCCCGGCGGCGGCGCCCAGCGCGCATAGCGCAGCTCGACGCCATCGGGCGTCTTGATCGTCCCGGCGACGACGTCCTCAGGCACCGGATTGGCAGGTACAGATATGAGGGTCATGGCGAATCGGGAGCGGCGAGCCCGCGTTGTCGCCTTATAGCAGCCCGCGCGAGACGCTCAACGAATGCTTGGGCGGCCACGGCCCCGCTTGCATCTGATTCGTTTTTATATGTAATAACAATCACTTAATACCCCTTGCGGGAGCCAAAATAGCGCCCATATGGGGATTGTGCAGGCCCTCTGGGGCTGCACGACAAACCGGGGTTTGGCCAAACGGCGGACCCTTTCCGCATGTCGCTCACCAAGGAGGATATGCCATGCGAACATTCGATCTTGCTCCCCTCTATCGTTCGACTGTCGGCTTTGACCGGCTGTTTTCGCTCTTCGACCAGGCGGCCGGCCATGACGGCACGCCCGGTTACCCGCCCTACAACATCGAGCGCACCGGCGATAACGAGTACCGCATTACGGTCGCGGTCGCGGGCTTCTCGGAGGCCGATATCAATATCGAGGCCAAGGAAAGCACGCTGACGATTCGAGGCGAGAGGCAGGCGAAGGCCGAACCGGCCAAGGGCGAGGTTCTCTATCAGGGCATCGCAGCGCGCACGTTCGAGCGTGTGTTCCAGCTCGCCGACTTCGTCCTCGTCAAAGGCGCGTCGCTTGAGAACGGTCTCCTGCACGTCGACCTGGTTCGGGAAATCCCCGAGGCCAAGAAGCCGCGCCAGATTCCGATCGGCAACGGCAAGGTGGTCGAGGCCAAAGCTGCCTAAGAAGGCTGCCTGAGGAAGATAGTCGATCGATACAGTTGAGGGAGCGCCCCGGATTTCCGGGGCGCTTTCATTTTGGGCGCCCAGTGCCGCTGCGGTCAATCAGTCGAGCGGGGCCACGGGAATCATCGGTGTGGCGGGACGCGGTGACGGGGCAGCGGCCGTCGTCGACGGCGAGCCCGTGGTTACCCCAGCGGAAGCCGGGCTGGTCGCCGTCTTGCCTGTAGCGGCTGCAGTGGCCGGCGCAGGTGCGGCGGCGTTGGCAGCCGTTGGCGCGCTTGGGCGCGCGCGCGTCGGCGCGGGCGGTGCCTCCGGGACGTCTGTTGGAGCGGTTGCGGTCGCGGACGGCGTGGCGACCTGAGCCGAAGGCGTGGCGACCTGAGCGGGAGCCGGCGCGACCGCGGCGGTCGAGGCAGCGTTCGGCCGCGGGCGCGGCATCGGTGTGCGCTGAACCTCGGTCGGCGATGTCGCCCCGGTGATGGCGGGCGCGTTGGCAATCCGTTGGTTCGAGGGCGGCTGGTTGGAAGACGGCTGGCTCGACGGCGGCTGGTTGGAAGACGGCTGGCTCGACGGCGGCGGCGACATCTGCGGCGCGCGAGCGTACGGAGGACCACCCGGACCGGGCCGCGCGCCGGGGGTCATTTCACCTAGCTCAGCGGGCGGGGCAACCGCTACCCGCGGAGCGTAAGGCTCGCCGTTCTGTCGCAGCACGGCCACCGGTCGCACGCTCGTGATTGCGCCGTCGTAAGCACTGATCACGACCCGCACATGACGGCCATCTTGGTCAACCGCCATGACCTCGTAGGTGGGGCCGCGCCGCGCCGGCGCGCTCAGCGGTGTGAGGCCAGCGGATCGCACGACCCGCGCGACACGCCATGGCGCGAGGCCGGGCATGTAATATCGCTGACCGTAGAAACCTGGGCCGTAATAGTACAAGCCCTGAGCCGCGGCGGTCCCGACATCCGAGACGCCAAGCGCTGCAAGCCCCAGCAAGAGTGCGACCGGTTTTTTCAAAACACGCTCCTTGTCAACGGTATCAGGTTCGGTCCGCCGACACTGACCTTAGCCGGGAATGGGGCGGAGCTTGGGCGCCTGCATGTCCTTACCCGGTCTCCACACCGTTCAGAAAAAGCTCGACGTCAGACATCGATGTCGCAAACGAGCAGACCAGCCGCACTATTATAATACCATCATTCGGAACCCGACCATGGGGCAGGCTGTCCGTCATCCAAGGATAGAAGCTCGCACCCGCCCGCTGCAGCCGTTCGCAGGTCGCGCGCGGCAAGGCGACGAAAACCTCATTCGCCTCCACCGGCCAGACCGGCGCATGACCGGCCGCCGCCAGCCCCTGTCCCAACCGATCCGCCATCGCGTTGGCGTGGCGTGCAAGCCGTAGCCAGAGATCGTCGGCCAGAAAGGCTTCCATCTGCGCCGCCACGAAGCGATGCTTGGAAACGAGGTGGCCCGCACGCTTGCGCCGCTCCTGCATACCGGCCGCACGCGCCGCGTCGAAGAACAGGATCGCCTCCGCGGCCAGCGCACCACCCTTGGTCGCGCCGAACGACAGCACATCGACGCCAGCCTTCCACGTCGCGTCGGCAGGCGTCACCTCAAGACGCGCCAGCGCATTGGCGAGCCGCGCGCCGTCCATGTGCACGCTCAGGCCACGCGCATGAGCGATGTTGGCCAACTGGCGAATCTCATCTGGTCGATAGATCGTGCCCGCCTCAGTCGCCTGCGAGAGCGACAGCACCGCCGGGCTGACGTGGTGCGGGCCGCCCCATTGGCCGTCGGCAAGCACTGCCGAGAACTGGGCGGCCCCGATCTTGCACGCCTCGCCGGGCAGACCGATGAGCTTGATGCCGCCGCCGAAAAACTCGGGCGCGCCGCATTCGTCGGTCGCGATGTGAGCCTCGACATGACAGAGCACCGCACCCCAGGGCGGAGAGAGGTGGGCAAGCGCCAGCGCATTGGCGGCAGTTCCGGTCGGCACCAGGAAGACCGCGACTTCGTGCTCGAACAGTTCGGCAAAGCGCTGCTCGACCCGCCGGGTGACCGCGTCGTTGCCGTAGGCCATAGCCGGCCCCTCGTTCGCGGCCACGATGGCTGCAAGAATTTCAGGCGCCACCGCCGCCGCATTGTCGCTCGCGAAGTTCATGCAGCCCTGCCCGCACGGGTAACCATATCCACGATGACCAGGGTCACAGAGGCCAGGAATCTACGAATGCCTCAAGCGTCGGCTGCTCCCCGATCGGCGTTTCCAAGCATTCACCGACCGCAACCGAACTGGCAAGGCTAGGTTGGGCAGCCGGCCCGCGGGCGCCCCGACCTCCGGGGCGAAGAAATCGTGGCCGGGAGCCAATTTAGAGTTAGGCTTACTCTTGTCTCTGCGCTTAGAATTTGGCATGGTGGATTAGGACAGTATTGCTGTCCCAGTTGGCGAATTCGCCTGAAATTGCTTGGCCGTTGCTGGCCCGACCAAAGTTCGGGACCGTGCGATGCGGGCAAACTTGGCGACCAACGCAAGCGGCCAGCGCGGCCAGAGGGCGATGAGCGCCTGAGGCGATGAGCGCCTGATGCGTGAGAGGCTGGAAACGAGGACTTGAGGCGATGAGCGCGGGGCGCTTCGACGGTGCGAGCATCGGGCTGCCACAAGCGCAAGGTCTTTACGATCCGGCGCTCGAGAAGGATTCCTGCGGCGTCGGATTCATCGCCGACATCAAGGGCCGCAAGTCGCACCAGATCATCGACGACGCGCTCGCCATCCTCTGCAATCTGGAACATCGCGGTGCAGTCGGTGCCGATCCGCGCGCGGGCGATGGCGCCGGCATCCTGGTGCAGATTCCGCACAAGTTCTTCGTCAAGGTCACTGACAAGCTCGGCTTCAAGTTGCCCAAGCCCGGCGAGTACGCAGTCGGCACGCTGTTCATGCCGCGCGATCCCGATTGGCGACAGGTCAATCGCGACATCTATGCCCAGACGATCAAGCGTATGGGCATGACGCTTCTTGGCTGGCGTGATGTGCCGACCGACAATTCGACGCTCGGAGAATCGGTCAAGCCGACCGAGCCGGTGCACCAGCAGGTATTCATCGGCCGCGGCAAGAAGAGCATGAGCGAGGATGATTTCGAGCGACGGCTCTACATCCTGCGCAAGTCGGTGTCGTCGATCATTTACACGCGTCATGAGCGGCGGCTGGCCGGATTCTATCCGGTGTCGCTCTCCTGCCGCACCGTCGTCTACAAGGGCATGTTCCTCGCCGATCAGCTTGGAACCTATTATCCCGACCTGCACGATCCGGACTTCGAGAGCGCGCTTGCGCTCGTGCACCAGCGTTTCTCGACCAACACGTTCCCGACCTGGTCGCTCGCGCATCCCTACCGGATGATCGCCCACAACGGCGAGATCAACACGCTGCGCGGCAACAACAACTGGATGGCGGCGCGCCAGGCCTCGGTATCCTCGCATCTGTTCGGCGACGACATCGAGAAGCTTTGGCCGATCTCTTACGAAGGCCAGTCCGACACCGCCTGCTTCGACAACGCGCTCGAGTTCCTGGTGCAGGGCGGCTATCCGCTCGCGCACGCCGTGATGATGATGATCCCCGAGGCCTGGGCGGGCAATCCGCTCATGGACGAGGAGCGGCGCGCCTTCTACGAGTACAACGCCGCGCTGATGGAGCCGTGGGACGGCCCCGCCGCGATCGCGTTCACCAATGGCCGGCAGATCGGCGCCACGCTCGACCGCAACGGTCTGCGCCCGGCGCGCTATTTCGTGACCCGCGACGACCGCATCGTGATGGCGTCCGAGATGGGCGTGCTGCCGATCGCCGAAAAGGACATCGTGACCAAGTGGCGGCTGCAGCCCGGCAAGATGCTGCTGGTCGATCTCGACGAGGGCCGCCTCATTCCGGACGAGGAGCTCAAGGCGACGCTCGCCAAGAGCCACCCCTACCGGCAATGGCTCGACAACACCCAGATCGTGCTCGAGGACCTGCCGCCCGCGCCGGGCGAGGCCGCGTTGTCGAATCTTGCACTGCTCGATCGCCAGCAGGCCTTCGGCTACACGCAGGAAGACCTGCGCATCCTGATGACGCCGATGGCGACGCTGGGCGAGGAAGCGGTCGGCTCGATGGGCAACGACGCGCCGATCTCGGCGCTCTCCGACCGGCCCAAGCTCTTGTTCACATACTTCAAGCAGAATTTCGCGCAGGTCACCAACCCGCCGATCGATCCGATCCGCGAGGAACTGGTGATGAGCCTCGTCTCGATCATCGGTCCGCGTCCCAACCTGTTCGACCTCGAGGGAGTCTCGCGCACCAAGCGGCTCGAGGTTCGCCAGCCGATCCTCACCAACGATGACCTGGAGAAGATCCGCTCGATCTCCGACGTCGGCAACGGCCACTTCAAGTCGCGCTTCCTCGACACCACCTGGCCGGCCGAGCACGGCGCGGCCGGATTGAAAGAAGCGCTCGACAAGCTCTGTGCCCGCGCCGAAGCGGCGGTGCGCGAGGGCATCAACATCATCATCCTGTCCGACCGGCGCGCCGGCGTGCAGGCGATCCCGATCCCCTCGCTGCTCGCCTGCGCGGCCGTGCACCACCATTTGATCCGGCAGGGGCTGCGCACCTCGGTCGGTCTCCTGGTCGAATCCGGCGAGCCGCGCGAGGTCCACCACTTCTGCTGCCTCGCCGGCTACGGCGCCGAAGCGATCAACCCCTACCTCGCCTTCGAGACGCTGATCGCGATAAAGGACGAGTTGCCGCAGCGGCTCGACGATAAAGAGATCGTCAAGCGCTACATCAAGTCGATCGACAAAGGCATCCTCAAGGTGATGTCCAAGATGGGCATCTCCACCTACCAGTCCTACTGCGGCGCGCAGATCTTCGACGCGGTCGGACTGAAGTCCGATTTCGTCGCCGAATATTTCACTGGCACCGCGACCCGCATCGAGGGCGTCGGCCTCACGCAGATCGCCGAGGAGTGCGTGCGGCGTCATCGCGACGCCTTTGGCGATTCACCGATCTACCGCAACGCGCTCGACGTCGGCGGCGAATATCAGTTCCGCGTCCGCGGCGAGGACCACGTCTGGAACGCGCAGACCGTGGGCACGCTGCAGCACGCGGTGCGCGCCAACCTGCCGGACCAGTATCGGCTGTACGCCAAGGTGAGCAACGAGCAGACCGAGCGGCTGCTCACCATCCGCGGCCTGTTTCGCATCAAGTCGGCGCAGGACGACGGCCGCAAGCCGGTCCCGATCGAGGAGGTCGAGCCCGCCAAGGACATCGTCAAGCGCTTTGCGACCGGCGCCATGTCGTTCGGCTCGATCTCGCGCGAGGCGCACACCACGCTCGCGATCGCAATGAATCGCATCGGCGGCAAGTCGAACACCGGCGAAGGCGGCGAGGAGGCGGATCGCTTCAAGCCGCTGCCGAACGGCGATTCCATGCGCTCGGCGATCAAACAGGTCGCCTCGGGACGGTTCGGCGTGACGACGGAGTACCTCGTCAACTCCGACATGATGCAGATCAAGATGGCGCAGGGCGCCAAGCCCGGCGAAGGCGGCCAGTTGCCCGGCCACAAGGTCGACCAGGTGATCGCCAAGGTGCGGCACTCGACGCCCGGCGTCGGGCTGATCTCGCCGCCGCCGCACCACGACATCTACTCGATCGAGGATCTGGCACAGCTCATCTTCGACCTCAAGAACGTCAATCCCACGGGCCAGGTGTCGGTGAAGCTCGTCTCCGAGGTCGGGGTCGGCACGGTCGCGGCCGGCGTCTCCAAGGCGCGCGCCGATCACGTGACGATCTCGGGCTTCGAGGGCGGCACCGGCGCGAGCCCCCTCACCTCGATCAAGCACGCCGGCTCGCCCTGGGAGATCGGGCTCGCCGAAACCCATCAGACGCTGGTCGCCAACCGTCTGCGCGGCCGCATCGCGGTGCAGGTCGACGGCGGCATCCGCACCGGGCGCGACGTCGTGGTGGGTGCATTGCTCGGCGCCGACGAGTTCGGCTTCTCGACCGCGCCGTTGATCGCGGCCGGCTGCATCATGATGCGCAAGTGCCATCTCAACACCTGCCCGGTCGGCGTCGCCACGCAGGACCCGGTGCTGCGCAAGCGCTTCGTCGGCCAGCCCGAGCACGTGGTCAATTTCTTCTTCTTCGTCGCCGAAGAGGTGCGCGAGCTGATGGCCGCGATGGGCTATCGCAGCTTCGCCGAGATGGTCGGCCAGATGCAGATGCTCGACAAGCGCCAGGTGATCGAGCATTGGAAAGCGCAGGGGCTCGATTTCTCGCGGCTGTTCTTCAAGCCGGATGCGCCCAAAGGCGTCGCGATCCACAACTGCGAGCGACAGGACCACAAGATCCACGACATCCTCGACCGCAAGCTGATCGCGCAGGCGCAGGGGGCGCTCGAGCGCGGCGCCAAGGTGCAGATCACGAGCCGGATCCGCAACACCGACCGCACGGCGGGCGCGATGCTCTCGGGCGAGGTGGCCAAGCGCTACGGCCACGAGGGCCTGCCTGCCGACACGATCCACGTCAGCCTGACCGGCACAGCCGGCCAGAGCTTCGGCGCCTGGCTCACGCGCGGTGTGACCTTCGAGCTCGAAGGCGACGCCAACGACTATGTGGGCAAGGGCCTTTCGGGCGGCCGCATCATCATCCGGCCGCCGGCCGACGGCGGCTTCAAGCCTGAGGAATCTATCATTGTCGGCAACACCGTGCTCTATGGCGCGATCGAGGGCGAATGCTATTTCCGCGGCGTCGCCGGCGAGCGCTTCGCGGTGCGCAATTCCGGCGCGATCGCGGTCATTGAAGGCGCCGGCGACCACTGCTGCGAATACATGACCGGCGGCATCGTGGTCGTGCTCGGCATGACCGGCCGCAACTTCGCGGCCGGCATGTCGGGCGGCATTGCCTATGTGATCGACGAGGACGGCACGTTTAAATCACGCTGCAACATGGCGATGGTCGAGCTTGAGCCGATGCCCGGCGAGGAAGACGTCGCCGAGCGGGTCTTCCACCAGGAGCTCGAAGCGCACGGCCGTGTCGAGATCCTTGAAGACATGACGCGCTATGACGCCGAGCGGCTGCACCTGCTCATCAGCCGGCACGCGCGCCTCACCGGATCGGCGCGCGCTGCGCAGATCCTCGCCGACTGGAAGAGGTATTGCTCGATGTTCCGCAAGGTGATGCCGCTCGAATACCGGCGCGCGCTCGCCGAAATGGAGAAGGCACGCACCATGCAGGCGGCCGAATAGCGTATGGGCAAGATCACCGGTTTCCTCGAATTCGAACGCCAAGACCGCGACTACGAGCCGGTCGAGGAGCGCATCAAGCACTGGCGCGAATTCGTGCTGCCGCTTCCGGAGACTGATGTGCGCGCGCAGGCCGCGCGCTGCATGGATTGCGGCATTCCGTTCTGCCACGGCACAGTCGCCATCACGGGCGCGGCTACCGGCTGCCCGGTGAACAACCAGATTCCCGACTGGAACGATCTCGTCTACCGCGGTGACTGGCGTGAGGCCGCCCGCAACCTGCACAGCACCAACAACTTCCCGGAGGTCACCGGCCGCGTCTGCCCGGCGCCCTGCGAGGCGTCCTGCACGCTCAACATCGACGACAACCCGGTCGCCATCAAGACCATCGAATGCGCCATCGCCGACCGCGCCATCGCGCAGGGCTGGACCGTGCCGGAGCCGCCGGCACGCAAGACCGGAAAGAAAGTCGCCGTGGTCGGCTCAGGGCCGGCCGGCATGGCGTGCGCCCAGCAACTGGCGCGCGCCGGCCACGAGGTGCACGTCTACGAAAAGCACGCCAAGGCGGGCGGGCTGATGCGCTACGGCATCCCCGATTTCAAGATGGAGAAGCATCACGTCGACCGCCGCGTCACCCAGATGGAAGCCGAAGGCGTGGTCTTCCATTACGGCGCGCATGTCGGCGTGAGCGTGCCGGCCGACCAGCTGATCAGCGGCCACGATGCTGTCGTGCTTGCAGGCGGCGCCGAGATGGCCCGCGACCTGCCGATCCCCGGCCGCGAGCTCAAGGGCATCCATTTTGCGATGGATTTCCTGCCGCAGCAGAACCGGCGCGTGAGCGGGGAGCCGCAGGCGCCCGGCGCCGAGCCGATCCTGGCGGCCGGCAAGCACGTGGTCGTGATCGGCGGCGGCGACACCGGCTCCGACTGCATCGGCACCTCGATCCGCCAGGGCGCGCGGTCGGTGACGAATTTCGAGATCATGCCGGAGCCGCCCGGGAAGGAGAACAAGCTCCTGACCTGGCCGGACTGGCCGTTGAAGCTGCGCACGTCATCGAGCCACGAGGAAGGCGCCGAGCGCGACTTCGCGGTCGGGACGGTGAGCCTCTCGGGCGAGAACGGACACGTCAAGACGCTGCACTGCGCGCGCGTTGACAGCAAGTTCAAGCCGATTGCCGGAACCGAGTTCGACGTGAAGGCCGATCTGGTGCTGCTCGCGATGGGCTTCGTGCATCCGGTGCACGAGGGCGTGATCGGATCGCTCGGGCTCGAGCTCGACCCGCGTGGCAACGTCAAGGCCGACACGGTCGCCTATCGCAGCTCGAACCCCAAGGTGTTCGCCTGCGGCGACATGCGGCGCGGCCAGTCGCTGGTGGTGTGGGCGATCCGCGAAGGCCGCCAGGCCGCGCACGCCGTCGACAAGTTCTTGATGGGCTCGACCACGCTGCCGCGCTAGGCGTGAGCGGCTATGCCGCCGAACGCGTCACCGTACCTGTCGCACCTGTGCGCAGCCAGTCGCGCGCGGCGCGCTGCGCGGCCGCGATCTCGTCCGCCGTCATCTCGGCGGCGATCTCGCGACGCAGGCGGAACGCATCCTTGTTGCCGTGCATGGCCGCCAAGTTGAACCACTTGTGCGCGCTGACATAGTCGACCGGAACGCTGCGCCCGCTCGAATACATCATGCCCAGATCGAAGAACGTATCGGCACCGGCAGGCTGTGCACCAAGTGCTGCCTGATCGCAGTCGCTGATCTCAAAACGAGCCATACTGGCCTCCCCTTTCCACGCCCGTTCGTCCGATCGCGAACGTCACGCGGGTCCCGCTCAGGCCCCCGGCCGAGCGCGCCAACTATCGGGAGAAAATTTGAATCGCTATTTAAGCGACGCCCTGAATCAAACCTGAACAGCGCGCGCCGGACACCTTGCGTTAAGCACAGAAATGCCCGTGGAATCGCAATTTCCGGGCGATAGTGAGCAAGCGCTAACCGTGCACGTTGGCACGGCGATAACCAACCGGACACTACTCCGGCACCGACCGCGAGACGTTCTCACGCGTGCGGCCCTGCTGGCGCATTGCGCCGCGCTCCACCGGTCCGCTCGCGCGTGACACCGATATGCATCTCGAGCAGCGTCCGATCGGCCTTGAGCGCCGCGCTATCGCCCCGATAGATGATCGAGCCACGCTCGATGATGATGGCCTGATCGGTCACCCCCAGAACCTTCTGGGCGTTCTGCTCGACCAGGATCGCCGAGAGGCCCTCCTCGCGAATGATCTTGTGCAGCACCTTCAACAGCTCTTCCACGATGATCGGCGCAAGCCCTTCGAGCGGCTCGTCCAGAAGCATGATGCGCGGATTGAGAACGAGCGCACGGCCGATCGCCAGCATCTGCTGCTCGCCGCCGGACAACGCGTTGCCGAGGTTTTGACGACGCTCGCCCAGGCGTGGAAACAGCTCGAAGACCCGGCGCGGCGTCCAGGCCCCCGGCCGCGCGATCGCCGTCAGGTTTTCCTCGACCGTCAGCGACTTGAAGATATTGCGCTCCTGCGGCACCCAGCCGACCCCGAGATGCGCGCGCTGTTCCGGCGGCAGGCGCGTGATGTCGCGACCCGCGAGCGTGATGGTGCCGCTGCGATAGCGGGTGACGCCAACGATCGAATTCACCAGCGTGGTCTTGCCCATGCCGTTGCGGCCGAGCAGCGCCAGCGACTGGCCTTCGTCGAGCCGGAACGAGATGTCCGACAGCACGATGGCCTCGCCGTAGCCGGCGCACAGCCGCTCGACGGCCAGGAGCTCAGGCATTGTCGCCCTCACCGAGATAGACGGCTTTCACGCGCGGGTCGGCAGCGACCTGCTCCGGTGTGCCCTCCATGAACAGCTCGCCATTGACCAGAACCGAGATGCGGTCGGCGAAACTGAAGACAATGTCCATGTCATGCTCGATCAGCAGGACTGTGACATCCGTGGGCAGCGCCGCGACCGTTGTCAGAATGCTGTCGCGCTCGGCGTCCGGCACGCCGGCCGCCGGCTCATCGAGCAGAAGCACGCGCGGCTTGCACGCGAACGCCAGCGCGATTTCCAGGAGACGCTGCTTGCCATACGGCAAGGTCGCGGTGCGCTCGCCCATGACATCCGTGAGCCCGAAGCGGCCCAGAAGCTCGCCGATCTCGTCCACGATCGTCTGCTTGCGACCGGCGACGCGCCACCAATCGTGTCCCATTCCACCGCGCTCGGAGATCGCGAGGCCAAGCGTCTCAACCGCCGTGAGATCGCCGAACAGCTGATTGATCTGAAAGGTGCGCGCGATGCCAAGCCGCACGCGATCGTGCGGCTCGCGGTCGGTGATGTCTTGTCCGTCGAGCAGGATCTTGCCCGCCGTCGGCCGCGTGGCGCCGCTCAGGAGATTGATGACGGTGGTCTTGCCGGCGCCGTTCGGCCCGATCAGGGCGTGGCGGGCGCCCTTCCTGATCCGCAGCGACACCTGATTGGTCGCCTTGATGCCGCCGAAGGATTTCTCAAGGCCGATGGTTTCGAGCGCGTAAGCCATGACCTAGCGCTCTCCGCCGCCAGGGGCAGCGCCCATCCGCCGCATCCGGCCGCCGAGCGTGTCGAACAGGCGGATGATCGGCTGGAACCAGGCGGCCATGCGGTCGCGGCCGATCAGCACGATGAGCACCAGCACGAGGCCGATCCAGAACTGCCAGTATTGCGGCGTGATATTAGCGAGCCAGTCCTGCATCAGCCGGAAGATGATGGCGCCGATCAGCCCGCCGTAGAGATAGCCGATCCCGCCGATGATCAGCACCAAGAGCACGTCGGCCGACCGGTCGAACGAGAAGACTTCGAGCGACGCGAAGGCGGTCGTCTGCGTCAGCAGGCCGCCGGCAACGCCGGCATAGCCGGCCGCGACGGTGTAGATCGCGACCAGGCGCCAGTTGACCGGTATGCCGATCGCGGACGCGCGCAGCGCGTTGCCCTTGACGGCGAGCAGCGACAATCCGAACGGGGAATTGACGATGCGGCGCGCCAGCAGAAACAGCACGAACAGCACCAGCAAGCTGTAGACGTAGGCGGTGCGGCCGAACAGATCAAATCGGAACATGCCGAGCACCGGCGCCATCGTGATGCCCTGCAGGCCATCGGCACCGCCGGTGAGCTCGGCATAGCGGTTGGCGATCTCGCGCAGCACCAGCGCAACGCCGAGCGTCACCATCAGTCGCGTCAAGTCGGAGCCGCGCAGGACCAGGAAGCTCGTGATGAAGCCGAGCAGCGTTGTCACCAGCCCCGCCGCGAATAGCGCAAGCACCGGCTCGGTGATGATCCCGTGCTTCGCCAACAGGCCCGCCGCGTAGGCACCGAAACCGAAGAAGGCCGCGTGCCCAAGCGACAGAATGCCGCCAAAGCCCAGGATCAGATCAAGCGACAACGCAAACAGCGCCCAGATCACAATCTCAGTCAGGATCAAATGGCGCCCCGGCAGAAAATAAATGGTCGCGAATGCGACCAGCCAGAACACGATCTCGAGCGGCGTCCAGCGGGCTCGCCGCGCCAGCTGTCCGGCGACGTCGAGGGATGGCAAGCTAGGACGTGCGGGCATTCCGATCGAGCCTCACCGCGCGCTTTGCCGTGCGAACAGGCCTTGCGGCCGCCAGATCAGGACCACGATCATGATGGTGTAGATCACAAACGCTCCCAGTTGCGGGACATAGTACTTGCCGGCGACGTCGCCGATACCAAGCAGGATCGACGCCAGGAACGGACCGGTGATGCTCGATGTGCCGCCGACCGTCACGACGATCAGAAAGTAGATCATGTATTTGAGCGGGAAGACCGGATCGAGACCGAGGATTTCCGCGCCCAGCGCGCCGCCAAGACCGGCGAGCCCGGAGCCGACCGCGAAGGTCACCCCGAACACCGCACCGACATTGATGCCGAGGCCGCGCGCCACGCGCTGGTCGTCCACGGCAGCGCGCAGGCGGCTGCCGAATCTTGTGCGCACGAGAACCAGCTGCAGCGCAATCGTCAGCGCGGCACAGATGCCAATGATCAACAGCCGATAGCGTCCGACGCCGACGCCGAACACGTCGATCTGCCCCTGCAGCACGCTCGGTATCGTGATGAATTGCTGCGACGAGCCCATGGTGTAGTCGACGGCCGCCACCGACATGAAGACGAGGCCGATGGTGAACAACACCTGGTCGAGATGGCTCTTGGCATAGACATGGACGTAGAGCGCACGCTCCAGCAGCGCGCCGAGCGCGGCGCTGAACAGAAAGGCCAGCGGCAAGCCAAGCAGGAACGGCACGCCCATGCGATTGACCAGCACGACCGTGATATAGCCGCCGGCCATCGCGAACGAGCCGTGGGCCAGATTGACGAAGTTCATCAACCCGAGGGTGACTGAAAGGCCGCATGCCAGCACGAACAACAGCATGCCGTAGGCGATACCGTCGAACAGAATGGTCAGCATGCAATCGCTTTCCCGCGCCCGCACGCTTCCGGACCGATCTCGTGGGGAGACTCACGTGCCGCGCGCCATGCCGCGCGCGGCAGCCCCTGATCCGAAAGCGTACCTACTTCTTGGCTGCCTTCACCGGATCCTTCACGGCCTCAAAGGTTGCGAACTCGACGTTGTGCAGCTCGTCGCCCACCCGTTCGACCTTGCGCATATAGATGTTCTGGACGATGTCACGCGTCTCCGCGTCGATCGAGATCGGCCCGCGCGGGCTTTCCCACGACATCCCCTTCATGGCGGCAACAAGCGAATCGCCGTCGGCCTTGCCGCCGGTCTTTTTCAGCGCTTCGTAGATCAAGTGCATACCGTCATAGCCGCCGACCGACATGAAGTTGGGCCGCATGCCGGGATTGGCTTTGCGGAACGCCTCGACGTAGGCTTTGTTTTTGGCGGACGGATGCGCGGTGGCGTAGAAATGCGCGGTGATGATGCCGAGCGCGACGTCGCCATAGCCGGGCAGGATGTCGTCGTCGGTCAGATCGCCGGGGCCGATCATGCGCATGCCGGCCCGGCCGAGCCCGCGCTCGACGAACTGCTTCATCACGATGGCGCCCGCGCCGGAGGGCACGAACACGAAGATGGCGTCCGGCTTGGCATCGGCGGCGCGTTGCAGGAACGGCGCAAAATCGGGATTCTGGAGTGGCACGCGCAACGCCGCGACGATCTCGCCGCCATTCGCCTTGAAGCGCTCGGTGAACGAGGCTTCCGCGTCGTGGCCGGGCGCATAGTCGCTGACCAGCGTAACCACCTTCTTGATGTTGTTCTTGATCGCCCACTCACCGACGATCACGCAAGATTGGGGGACCGTAAAGCTCGTGCGCACGATGTAGGGCGAACGTTCCGTGATGATCGACGTACCCGCCGCCATGACGATCTGGGGTACCTTGGCTTCGGTCGCGATCGGCGCGGTCGAGAGCGCCAGTGGCGTCAGACCGAATCCCGCCAGAACGTTCACCTTGTCGTTGACCACGAGCTCCTGCGCCAGCCGCCGGGTGGTGTCGGGATTGGCCGCATCGTCCTTGAGAATGACTTCGATGCGCTTGCCGGCGACGGTCGAGCCGTTCTCCTGCATATAGAGGCGAACCGCTGCATCGATCTGCTTGCCCGTCGAGGTAAACGGACCCGTCATGGGCAGAATGAGCCCAACCTTCACCCGGTCCTGCGCCCCTGCGCTGCCGAGAGCGATCGCGCTGAGAGCGAGTGACGTCAGCGCACTGACGAAAAGCTTGCGCACCATTGGCCTTCCCTTCCGTTTTCGAGGATCCGCATTCACGTCCGATCCGAGGCGCCCGCTGCGAGCGGCCCGCGCCGAGCATGCTGGCGTCGGCTACAGGCCATCAATCTTAGAGAGCGATGCAACAATCGCAACGGCTGACATGCCTTGCGCGCCATTAGCCGACGGCCGCAAGTATCCGCAGAATTTTGGCCGGATAGGCTACGATTGCTCCGAACGGGACTCTTGACCGAGATCAAATCCCGGTCGTCAGCGCAACGCGCCCTGGGTCGCGGTCGCCGATGGCCTGATCGCTGCCGGCGGACGCGGCGCTCCATCGAAAAACGGCGGCGTGACCACGCGCTTCTGGGCCGGCTGCTTCGGCTCGCCCGCCTTGGCGCCCGCCGCCGGTTGGCCTTTGGGCTGGCCGGACACGGCCTGACTCGGTGCGGTCTGGCGGGGCGCAGCCTGGCCCGGTGCGGTCTGGTTCGGCGTGACAAGCACCGCCGGCGTTGGCGACGTCTCCGCCAGCGATGGATCGGCGGCCGCGCCGCCGCGCGGCCAGCTGAAGTCGTCCGCGCGCCCGCTCGGGGCCGGAATGGCTTCGCCTTTCGTTAGCACCCGGGTCGCGACCGGATCGGATGCCGCCGGCCGCGCCGGGCCGCCGCCAAGGAGCTCACTCTGTCCGGAGGTCAGGGCCGTCAGCGGAACGACTGGACCGACCAGCGGGCGTTGCGCCGGGCCTCCGGGCCGCGTGCCCGGTGTCGCCAGGACCGGCTCGACCGCCGGCAGCGCAATCGATGGCGCCTTGTTGGCGATCGTGCGCTGAATCTCGCGCTCGACATAGTGGGCAAGCTTGCGCGCACCGGCCTTGGTGAAATAAACGCCGTCGGCGGAGCGCAGGCGGCGAATCTGACCTTCGAAATCCGGACCTTGTGCGGCGAACTGGCCCGTGCTGTCGACGAAGCCTTCCCACACATCGATATAGACGATTCCGGCCTTCTCCGCCCGCTGCCGATACAGCTCATTCAGATAAGTCGAATCGGTCGAAGCGCGCGCGGCCCGTTGGGGCGGCAGGCCGACCCAAAACACCGGGACGCCGGCGCTCTTCAACGCGGCGATCGTCGCGTCGATGCGCCGGATATACGAAGCCTCCCAGCGCTCGGAGCGGAACTCGAAGGGGCCGGTGTTGCTGGCGGCGCCACGCGGCGGCTCGGGCGCGATGATCGCGGGCTCCTCCGCCGGCGCCTCTTGCAGCTCTGCGTTCTGCCGGTCCGCGCTCTGCTGCGCCTGCAACTCGGGATCAAGCGGCGCCGCCGGCGGCGGCGGCGCGGCCACCGACGGCGGCTGCTTGGCTTGGGCCGCATTCGAGCGTCCCGGCGCCGGCGTTGCCGTGCGCTCACGGATCGGCTGACGATCGTGCAGGCCGACCATCATGACAATCAATTTGGGCTTGTCGGCCGCGATCACTTCCTTCGCCACCTGCGCCCACTCGACGTCGCGGCGGGCGTCGTAGCGGATGAGCCCCGACGTGGTGCGGTGCTTGCGCACGATCGCCATTTCGGGCGCCTCGGAGAACGCTTCTTCGAGTCCGTAGGCGAGCCAGTCGGCCATGCTGTCGCCCACAACAACCAGCGTTGTGGTGGCGGCCGGATCGGCCTTGCGTTGCGGCGCGGGCGCGCGCGAGTAATCCACAGGCGGCGCCTGAGTTTGCTGCGGGGGACCGCCGAACAGGCCACCGAAGGGATTGAAACCTTGCTGGGGCGGCCGCTGCGGCTGCGCGGGGCGCCCGCCAAACGGGCCCCAGAATTGGGCGCTCGCGGGCGCCAGCAACGCGACGCTCACGCAGGCAACCGCCGCGATTCGCGCCGCGGCCCGCAGGCCACTCCAAACGCTGTGCGTGCCTCTTGGATGCATCGGCAATGGTCAATCCACAGAATGCGGCCGGCGACATGCGGCCGGCGACGCACCGCCAGCCTATCGGTTAATACTACGATAAAAATGTCAACTTGAAGATGGCCCGGTATTCACAGACCGACCAGTTAACGCGTCCGCAAGCGCTCCAGGACCATCGCCGAGGCAAAGCCATCGGGAACCATTCCGACCGCGGCCTGGAAGGTGCGCAAAGCGTTGCGGCTCCTGGGGCCGAGCCGCCCGTCGGGTTCCCCGATATCGTAGCCCTGCTGCGCCAGGAGTTGCTGCAATTCATAGCGCTCAGCTCGGGTCAGCACACGCTCATGCCGCGGCCACGGCTGCATGATGGGCTCGCCCCCGCGCAGACGGTCGCCCAGATGCCCGATCGCAAGCGCATAGGCTTCCGCCGGGTTGTATTTCATGATGACGCGGAAATTCTGCAACATCACGAAGGCTGGCCCCTGCGCGCCGGCCGGGACCAGCAGATAGGCCTTGTCGTCTGCGCGCGGAAACGCCTTGCCGCCGACACGCCGGACGCCGGCGCGCTCCCACTCGCGCAACGTCAGCATGCGCGCGCGATCGGCATTGAGATAGTTGAAGCCCTGCGGCACCACCACCTCGTAGCCCCAGGTCTGGCCTGTGACCCAGCCGTCTTTTTTGAGATTGTTCGCGGTCGAGGCGATCAGGTCGGGAACCGAGCCGACGACGTCACGACGGCCGTCGCCGTCGAAATCGACCGCGAAGCGCTTGAACGATGTCGGCATGAACTGCGTCGGCCCGAACGCTCCGGCCCACGAGCCTTTGAGCTGTTCCGGCCGCACATCACCGCGCGCGAGGATTTCGAGCGCCGACAGGAACTCCTCGCGGAAGAAATCCTGGCGGCGGCCGATGCAGGCGAGCGTCGCCGTCGAGCGCAGCACGCTGCGCTCGCCGATCGCGGTGCTGTAATTGGATTCGACGCCCCAGATGGCGGCAATGTAATGCCGGTCGACCCCGTAGGCTTTCTCAACCGCATCGAAGGTCGCACGGTGCTCGGCCAGCAACTTGCGGCCGTTTTCAATCCGGGCATCGTTGACGAGGATATCGAGGTAGTCCCAGAACGACTTGGTGAACTCCGGCTGCGCGTCCATCAAGTCCATGATCCGCAGATCCGGCGTCAGGCCGGCGGTCCGGGCATCGAACTCGGCGCGCACCACGCCGCGGCGTTCCGCCTGCGGCCACAGTGCTTCCAGGCAATTGCGGAAATTCGCCGCCGCAGCCCGGATCGCATCAGCCTGCATGTCCGGATGGCCGGACGAGCCTGATTCGCCGCTCCACTCGGGGGACGCGCCGGTAGCTGGTTGTGGAACAGAGCCAGTCGTCGGATTCGATGAAAACAGGCTGCGCAGATCAAAGCCCTGGGCCAGCGCGCCGCCGGCCACCGTGATGCCGAGAGTGGTCACGCCCAAGGTGATCGCACCCAGGGTGATCGCACCCAGCCATTGCATGGAGCGGGACAAGTTCGCCATGATGGTCAGCCCGTGTTCGACCCGCGGATAGCTCTCGCCTTCCTGTATGGGGAATATATATGGTGGCGGGATCGTTAACGACCCGTTGCGCAGGGCCACATCTTGCCACTTCCGCCCGCCCCTTTCATCTAACAATCACGTCATGAAGCACATCACTGCATGAAACCTATCCGCAAAGCTGTCTTCCCGGTCGCTGGCCTGGGGACCCGATTCCTGCCTGCCACCAAGGCCATGCCCAAGGAAATGCTGCCCGTCGTCGACCGGCCGGTGATCCAGCACGTCGTGGACGAGGCGCGGCAAGCCGGCATCGAGCATTTCATCTTCGTCACCGGGCGTAACAAGGGCGTCATCGAGGACCACTTCGATCGTCCCATCGAGCTCGAGTTGACGCTGCGCGAGCGCCAGCGCAAGGCCGACCTTGATCTCTTGGCGAAGGACCTGCCGGGGCCTGGGACCACCAGCTTCACGCGCCAGCAGGAACCGCTGGGATTGGGCCACGCGGTGTGGTGCGCGCGCGAATTGGTCGGCAACGAGCCGTTCGCGCTGCTGCTCCCCGACATGCTGATCCAGAACACGCACGGATGCCTCGCCCAGATGATCGACGCCGCGCGCTCGCTTGACGAGAGCGCGAACGTGATCGCGGTCGAGGAGGTGCCGCAAGAGCGCGTGCACATGTATGGCGTCGTCGGCGTCGGCGAAACCAAGGGCAAGCTGTTCGGCATCACCCAAATGGTGGAGAAGCCGCCGCGCGAGAAGGCGCCCTCCAATCTCATCATCACGGGACGCTACATCCTGCAGCCGGAGATCTTCGGCGTCCTCGCCTCGCAGAACCGCGGCGCCGGCGGCGAGATCCAGCTCACCGACGCGATGATCGAGCTTGCCAAGCGGCAACGGTTCTACGGGCTGAGGTTCGAAGGCCAAAGCTTCGACTGCGGCTCCAAGATCGGCTTCCTCACCGCCAATATCGCCTACGCGCTCGCGCGCCCCGACATGGCGTCGGAGTTCCGCAAGGAGGCGAAGCGGCTGTTGGGAGAGGGTTGAGCGGGAAATTGCGGATGGGCGCGTGTAGCTGCACGCAGACCATTCGACAATCCGATCGAGGTTCACCGCGCCTTCCGACTGCGATGAACGTGCGCCGCTGTAGCCCGGATAGAGCGCCAGCGCTGACGCTCACTGCAGGCCACAAACTCAGTTCGCGGCTCAGCGCAGCGGCGGCGGCGGGAAAGCCGGGTTGACCTTGAGGCCGCGCATGAGATTAAGCGCCGTGTCGAGCGCCTTGTCGTTCCTGGGATCCAGTGGGACGTAGGACTGCGAGCCCGTCTCTTCCTGGCCATCGCCTTTGAGGTGACCAAGCAGGGACGATTCGCCGCGCGTGTTGGTACGGGCTCTGAGCTCCTGCGGCACGTCTTGCAGCACCTCGATGTCGGGCGTGATGCCCCTGGCCTGGATCGAGCGGCCGGACGGCGTGAAGTAGCGCGCCGTGGTAAGGCGCAGCGCGCCATTGCCGGGGCCGAGCGGAATGATGGTTTGCACCGACCCCTTGCCGAACGAGCGGGAGCCAATGATGGTCGCGCGCTTGTGGTCTTGCCATGCGCCGGCCACGATCTCGGAGGCCGAAGCCGAGCCGCCATTGATCAGCACAATCATCGGCTTGGCCTTGATCATGTCGTTGCCGCGCGCATAGAAACGCTGGGTCGAGTCGGCATTGCGGCCACGGGTCGACACGATCTCGCCACCGTTCATGAACGACTCGGACACCGTGATCGCCTGGTCGAGCAAGCCGCCTGGATTGTTGCGCAGATCGATGATGAAGCCCTTGAGCTTGTCGCCGGCCTGAGCGGTCAGCTCGCCAATGGCTTTGCGCACATTGTCGGTAGTCTGCTCGTTGAATTGGGTGATGCGGACATAGGCGACGTCCTCACCCTGCAGGCTCGCCCGCACTGAGCGCACCCGAATGATATCCCGTGTGATCGAAATCTCGATCGGCTTGTCGGTCCCGTCGCGGACGATCCTCAGCTTGACGCTGGTGTTGACCGGGCCACGCATCTTGTCGACGGCCTGATCGAGGGTGAAGCCCAGCACCGGCTCGCCGTCGATGTGACTGATGATGTCGTTGGCCATCACCCCGGACTTGGCGGCCGGTGTCTCGTCGATCGGGGCCACCACCTTGACCAGGCCCTTGTCCATGCTGACCTCCATGCCGAGCCCGCCAAACCTGCCGGAAGTCTGGAGCCGCATGTCCTGGAGGCTCGTGGCACCCATGTAGCTGGAATGCGGATCGAGCCCGACCAGCATCCCGAAGATCGCCGATTCGACCAGCTTGTTGTCGTCGGGCTGGTCAACGTAGTCGGCACGCACGCGCTCGAAAACAGCACCGAGCAGGCTGAGCTGCCGGTAGGCGTCGCCGGCCGCCGCTCGTGCACTCGCACCGTCGAACGCCAGTCGGGGCTGCATCGTGATGAACGTCAAGGCCGCGCCTGCCGCGGCACTGAGAAGGCTGAGAGACGTCCTGCGCATCATCCGCAAACCTCGCTTCCCGTTACCACCCGGCGAATGGATCAACCGTTATGCCGCGTTTGCGGAAAATCAAAGACGTGAAGATGGAAGATGTCAGTGATGACGAGCACCTGTCGCGAGGGGTGCAGCATGTCGCGCGTCGCCTGCTCATCACATCCGTCAATGGACGAGCACGATCTCTTCTGGATCGGCTGACCCTCAGTTTCTCCGAGAGCCCGGCCTTGCGATACGGCCGCCCTTGCGGCCACTCCTACCGCTGTAGCCGCACTCCCACGAGCACCACGTCCGCCTGATAGTCGTTGCCGGGCGCATTGGAATGCCGCCACTCGTGTCGGTATTCGGACTTGAGCCACAGCTCGCGCGTGAGCTTGTAGGTCAGCAAAGCCGCGGTCGCGTAGCGCTCGTCCTGGCGCGGCGAGCCGACATAGTCGACACTCGCGCCCGTGATCTTGAGCGAAGCGGTAAGCCATCGCCGAAAGGCATGATCGATCTGCAGCGCCACCTCGCGCGTGAACGCGCCGGCGACGCCAGTCAGGATCGTCTCGTCGACAGTGGTGCGCGCCGTCAGCTTCATGACGGTGAGCGCGCTGGCCAGCCAGCTCAGCGAAGCATCGAACGTGACGCCGCTGATCGTCGGCAATGTCGGATCCTGGTAGCGGCGCTCGACATAGCCCACTGCCACGTCGCCGGTGAGCGTGCGCTCGAGCTCGAAGGTGGTGCCGCCTTTCAAATAGCGGCCATCAGAATCGCGGCGCACGCCGCTGCGGTCGATCGCGAGATCGTGCGCGCGCCGGTCGGCGCCGATCTCGACGAACGGCTTGACGCCGGGCGTGAGCTCGTAGCTCGCGCGCAGCTCGCCAAAATAGCGGTCGTAGTCGCGATCGGCATTGCTCGCCGTGGTGCCGTCGGTGAAGGTCGATTGCTGATAGACGGTGCGGTCGACCCCGCCCTTGAGCGCGACGTCGACGCGATTGATCCGCTGGCCGAGGCCGGCGCTGCCGCCCACCGTCGTGTAGATGGGTAGCCGCGCCAGACCGGCCTGGATATTGGGGCTGCCCGGATTGTCGGTGCCGACGAGGACGCGCCCTTCCAGGTCGAGCCGTGTCAACGGCGTTACATCGATGCGTCCATTCACCCTGGCATCGAGGCTCGGCCGGTTGAGGTCGGACGCATTCTCGTAGTCGGTGTAGCTGCCGCGGAGACTGGCCGTCAGCTCATGGCGCGACCAGTTGGAATTGACCAGAAGCTCCGGCGCCATCACCGCATACCAGGATGACCTGGCGGCCGCTGCCCGCGCCGGATTGCTGTCATAGCCGGCGATCGCCTCAACGGCCGGCCGCAGCACGAGCGCGCCAACGTCGATACCGGTCGGTGCGAACGGATCCTCCTCCAGCGCGAGCCGCCGCCGGACCGGCAACGCCGGCGGATCGCCTATAGCACCGACCGGGTACGCGGCGTTCGCGGACGCCGCGGCGCGGGGCTGCTGCGTCGGGTTCTGCTTGAGGCCCTGTTTCGGATTTTGAGCCGGGCTCTGCGTGGGCAGTGCGGGCCGTGACGACGCGGGTGGGTCAATGGCCGATTCCTCGGCCGCAGCCGGCATCTGCGCCGATCGGGCTTTCCGGGCCTGCTGGGCCTTTGACCGACGCGAGCGGGCCGAATCAAAACCGGTCGTGCCGGCGCCCCGCGCTGGTCGATAGGCAAAACCCCCATCCGAGAGCTCTGGGCGCGTAGTCCGACTGAAGCGCGGCGGATTGCGCGGATCCCCGTCCACCTGCGGGCGCATCAGGTACGAATCGAGCGCGTCCGCCACCTGGGCCGTCGCCGCAGACGGCACAGCAATCAGCGCCGCGAGCAAGGCGCCGAGCGGTCGTGGCCGTCGGCGAAGCACCTCGATACCCCCCCGGCAAGTAAAAGCTTGGGACACAGGCCCGCCCATGCCAGGCAGCCCTTCAGTTAACAGAGGTAAAACAGATATGGTTAACGAGTGGTTGCCGGTTCTGGGTAGCCCTCGCACGCTGGTTTCCGTAGTATTCAGTCCCGACCACGGAGATTCCCCGCCCTCATGGCCCAGCCCCTTACGGTTCGCCAGCACAGCGACGAGCACACCCTGATCGCGTCGGCGGTCCGCACGCTCGAGGCCGAGGCCGGCGGCATCGGCGCGCTGATGGCGGCGATCCACAACGGTCTTGGGCGCCCGTTCACGGCCGCGATCGAGCTCATCCGCGGCGTCAGCGGGCGCGTGATCGTCACCGGCATGGGCAAGTCGGGCCATGTCGGCCGCAAGATCGCGGCGACGCTGGCCTCGACCGGGACGCCGGCCTTCTTCGTGCATCCGAGCGAGGCGAGCCATGGCGACCTCGGCATGATCACGCCCGACGACGTCATCATGGCGCTGTCATGGTCGGGCGAGACCGCCGAGCTCAAGGACCTCACCAACTATTCGCGCCGCTTCAAGATCGGCCTGATCGCGGTCACCGCCTGTCCGGACAGCGCGCTCGCGCAGGCGGCCGACGTGGTGCTCGCTTTGCCGCAGGCGCGCGAGGCCTGTCCGCACAATCTCGCGCCCACGACCTCGACCCTGATGCAGCAGGCGCTCGGCGATGCGCTTGCGATCGCGCTGCTTGAAAGCCGTGGCTTCACGGCGCTCAAGTTCGCCGAGCTGCATCCGGGCGGCCGGCTCGGCGCCATGCTCAAGTTCGTGCGCGACATCATGCGCAGCGGCGAGGCGATGCCGGTCGCGACGCTCGGCACCCGCATGTCGGAGGCGCTGGTCGAGATGACCGTCAAGAGCCTCGGCTGCGTGATCATCACCGGTCCCGACGGCCGCCTGCAGGGCATCATCACCGATGGCGATCTGCGCCGGCACATGCGGCCCGATCTGCCGCAG
>Ga0209683_10000019_pt1 | contig 58701 bp, 49 predicted proteins | sample DOMMetBare2Fresh_FD_187474 | JGI IMG/M metagenome (GOLD analysis project Ga0209683, IMG submission 187474) | Wetland sediment microbial communities from St. Louis River estuary, USA, under dissolved organic matter induced mercury methylation -... | ecosystem: Environmental > Aquatic >... | reverse complement strand
AACTTATCGAGATTGATATGGAAGCACATAAATGAAGCAGTGCGAGTGAAAGACAAGAGCGCGTCGAACAAAATCGATCTAGACGGCAACAGTGAGCATAAATGATAGCCGCTTGGACGTTGCTCGGGGGAATCGGTCTTCTGGGCCGATCTCTGTTTCCGCCGGCCGCACCCAACAAGAGCCAGTGAGCTAACCGCAAAGGAGAAAGTCCAAACGGGGAAATGATTTCGCGCTGTTGCGTCAACTCAATCGTTAGGGGACAACGGAGAATCAAATGAAAGCTGTCAGAATCCATCAGTATGGCAATGCAGATGTACTCGCATATGAAGATGCGCCGATGCCGGGCATTACGGCCACCGACGTGTTGGTCCGAGTAGTGGCTGCGTCGGTTAACCCGGTAGATTGGAAAATCAGGGAGGGGCATCTCAAACAGATGATTTCCTATCCCTTCCCGCTCACTCTTGGTTGGGATGTTTCGGGAATAGTTGAAGCTGTTGGCTCCGGCGTATCAGGTTTCAAAGTTGGGGATCCCGTGTATTCTCGCCCGGACATTAAGCGTAACGGCACTTATGCCGAGTTCGTGGCCATCCGAGAAGATGAAGTCGCGCATAAGCCCAGGACGGTTTCTCATATTGAGGCTGCCTCTCTACCCTTGGCAGGGATTACTGCGTGGGAAGCTCTTTTCACAGCGGGTAAACTCACGGCGAAGCAGAAGGTATTGATACATGCTGGTTCGGGCGGCGTGGGTTCCCTCGCTGTTCAGCTGGCGAAATCACGCGGAGCCTATGTGATTGCCACAACGTCAGGGCGCAACTCCGCCTTCGTAAAGTCCCTCGGCGCCGATGAGGTCATCGACTATCGAACACAACGATTCCAGGATGTTCTCAGGGATGTCGATGTAGTCTTCGACACCATTGGAGGGGAGGTTCAAGACGGATCGTGGTCTGTGCTCAAACCAGGTGGGATTCTTGTCTCAATTATCAGTCAACCTTCCGACGAGCAAGCAAAGGCGCACGGTGTTCGTAGCGCATTTGTTTTTATTGAGCCGAATGCAGGCATTTTGGCCCAGCTTGCGGAGCTTGTAGATACTGGTACGCTCCGACCAATTGTCGGGGCCGAATACGCGCTTAAAGACATCGCCAAAGCGCACGCCTTCAGCCAGACCGGCCGGGCCGTAGGCAAGATCGCGCTGTATGTGGGTCAGCCCTAACCATTCGTTCCAGTCGACTGCCTGCGGCAGCCGCTGAACTCACAAGTTCGACAGCTTCGCTTCGGATAAGGCTATGCGTAACTCAAATTGTTATCTAAACGGAGGCAACGATGGCGAGAATTACAGGTATCGGTGGGGTCTTTTTCAAAAGCAGAAATGACCATGCCGCGCTTGCAGCTTGGTATCAAAAGCACCTGGGCATTCCACTAGAGAGCTTTGGCGGTGCCGTCCTGAGATGGCCGGACGACAAGGCCGAGGATAAGGGGCTCACCGTGTGGCAGATCGCAAAGAAGGAAAGCCAGTGGTTCAGCCCCAGTGACTCATCTTTTATGATCAACTACCGGGTTGACGATCTCGACGAGCTGATCGCGCAGCTACGCGCGGGCGGAGTCGAAATCATTCAGGGCCCCGAATCGCATGAAAACGGGAAGTTCGCGTGGATCATGGATCCTGAGGGGAACAAGGTGGAGTTGTGGGAGCCGATGATCTGGGATGAAAAGAACAAGAGCGCGTGAACTTCTTGCACCAGCCGCCCAACTGCGTCCAGCGGCGCGCGCAAGCCAGCTCGGTCGGTACAACTGGGATTTCGTGCGCGCCGCGGATGCGCGGCGTTCGGCGTATTCCTTTGATTATCTGAACGCGTTTTAGTCAAGTGCCAGCATGTATCAGCACAGGTGAATATGTTGGGCATCTCATTCTTTCGCTTGTCGTTGCGTGGGTGGGAGTGATCGTTTTCGTGAGGGGGCGCAAAGGACGCATCCGCGTCTTTGGCGTGCAGAAATCAGAAACCAACAGAAACTTCGCTACGGCTTTCGCTCTGCTCGCCTGGACGGTAGCACTCGTGACGCTTGCCAGCACGGTCTTTGGTTGGGGGTGTTAACTTATTAGACAATACGAGACAGGGTCAAAGAAACGATTAAACCGATTTGGCTAAATCAAAATCGGTGGATGAATGTCGCCGCGAAAGGCGTGCTCGCTCCAAATGGCACTTGACTATCGACGCCACCGAAACTCTTTGGGAACCTGAGCGGCGGAAAGAGTGTTTCTCAACTTTATTGTGCGGCGAAGGTTGAATCAGATCGCGCCATCGGGTCAACTCCCGCGTCGGGCTGCTTCCGGTTGAGCGACTTTGCTGGAACATGCTGAGCAAAAAAGTCCTACAGTTTATTCTCTTAACCTTCCTGATTAGTTGGTCCGTGGCTTTGGGCGCATACCTGCTTCACATTAAATACGGCTCAATTCTCAGTTTAGTCATTATCGCCGTTTGTTATATGCCCGGGCCCGCTTATGCCACTTTGATCTTACAGAAGCTCGTCTATCGCAGTACTTTGAGGCCATACGGGTTCACGCTCAAAAACATATCGCTGCGCTGGCTCCTGCTGACTACTGTCGGCTTTGCAGGGTTTATCGTCCTGGGGACATTTGTGGTCATCGCTATATTGGGAAACGTATTCGGCGTCGCTCTCTTTGGCAAGATTGACTTCAGCGAAGCTGCGCTCTTGCACCAGATCACAATCTTTACGCGCGGGGCTTTTGGCAATTTGCCCCAACATGTCCCCATTCCGCCGGTGGCCATCTTTTTGCTAAGCCTCGTGCAGGGTGTCATCGCCGGTTTTACTGTTAGTCTTCCATTCACTTTTGGCGAAGAGTTAGGCTGGCGCGGATTGTTATTGAGAGAAACACAAAGGTCAGGATTTTTCAGAAGCAACTTGTTTGTTGGTGTGGTGTGGGGACTGTGGCACGCACCGATCATTGCGCAGGGGCACAACTATCCGGGCCATTCAGTAGCAGGAATATTTATGATGACATTATTTACCACGACTCTATCTTTCCCCATGGCTTATTGCCGATTTAAGTCAAGGAGTATTCTGGGACCAAGTGCCCTTCATGGAATATTGAACGCGATCGGGCCGCTGACTGCGTTTTTTGTTGTAGCTGCAAACCCGCTGTTTGGATTTGTCGCCGGCATCGCTGGTATTGCGGTCACGTTATTGTTAACTGTGAGCATATGTTTCTTCGATAGGAAATTTGTGCGAGACTATCAGACGTTGTGAGAGTTGAGGTGGCGGTTAATGGTCATCAGCCAGGATCGCCGCCCAACACGTCGCCTGAGCAGCGGCGGCGGGAGCCTCTGAATTGCGGATTTCGGATTTTGGATTTGAAATCGCGCCGCCTGGAAAAATAGCGTGATGAGTCTTCACGACTCCATGATCGTTGACAAGCCAAAATTTATCTCTGCCATCTCTGCCATCTTCGCGTTCTTAGCGTCAATACTCCTGGCTGTCGCAGTTGCCCTTTTCATCGATAGAATCATAGTTCTGGCGTATGCGACTTCCGCCTCAGCGCCCGTCGTGGCTGTCTCTAAAGAATACGTCGCGGCAGGCAGAGGCTCAGTGCTGGCGTATGTGCCTACCATTCGAGTGCAGGATGGCGCGGGAAGCACGGTTGACGTTAAACTTGACGCCTCTAACGAAGAACCTGTGTATGCCATCGGACAACAGCTGGCTGTGTCCTGCAATCCTAAACGTGGTTGTATTGAGGATACCTTCTCTGCAAAGTGGGGCGCTTGTTTGATCGACTTGTTAATATCGCCTGTCTTCTTCTCGCCGCTCCTGGTCTGGAAATCTGGGTTGTGGCAGTCGAGTAACATTAATCATAGCTACCGCAAGTAAGATTAATTTCTTCATCGTTCCCTTTTTGATACCGAACCTTCACAGAGCCAGCGAAGATAATCTCCAAGCCCGCTGCAAGCCATCGGGAAGGCGCCTGCCCCACGCTTTCACCTGTATGTCTTCCCTTTGTGCTTGAGCCAGCCGCCGCGATTTCGCCCGCCAGGGTCGTGGTGTGTCCAATGGATGACTCCCCCTTCCGGATTCCAGTCATATTCTCCTCGGAACGCCACCAGGTCTCCCTTTCTCAGGCCAGGAATTCGCGGCGCGACATCGACGTTGTGGGCGATGAGCAGAGTCTGCCCCGAGCCGAGTCTCAGGATGAAACGCTGATGCCTGTTTCCATCGTTGTCGTCAGAAAGAATTCGCTTGACCACGCCCCGGCCTTCGACTTGAAGGTTGCTCGTATGCTGTTCAAAGGCGCGACGCAGGATCAGGTCGCTTCGGGAGGGAATCCCGCTCTGTGCGCGCGCTGGCAGCGGCGAGCAGCCGAGAACGCTAACCCCGAGTAGCGCGAAGATGAGAGTCAGAGATCGCATTGTTCATGCTAACGATTGAGTCAGGAGGCCGCGCGATCAGCATTTAACGTCGGATGCTGTCTTCTGAAATTGAGAAGCATTCAAACGCGGCGCACCTGCAACGAAGTTGTAAGGTGGCTTCTGTGATTCAACTAGGCTGCTTGCTCAAACAACGCGGCGACGGCCCCAGCAGGATCACGCACTATGCAGTACCGCCCCTGATGCCCCACTGTCCTCGGTAGTGCTATCACCTCTCCGCCTAACTCCTAGCACTTCGTACCTCAGCATTCAGCCCGCGAGCATGGCAGATTCCGGCAACGGCATTATTTGTCCGCGACTCAAGCATACAAAAATCGCTATAGCCGTCCATGTCTACGTCCGCCGTCCCCCATCCCACGACCTTATGATAGAAATCTCTCAATTGTGAGGCATTCTCAACCGTTAAATCCGCCCAGCCGATCGAGCCGATTTTCCCGTTATTTTGTTCGCTCATAAACTCTCTCTCTCTCGTCAGACCCAAAATCTCTTAATAGATAGCAGTATAAAAGCTCGCTAATGATGACTTCAAACATTGCGTCTAACCGCTCCGATTGACGTCGGCCGAGCGAGGTACTACGGGCTGCACGAGATGCTGTCGCGGCGTCGCGCAACGCCAGGCCGATGTGTCGAGTTAGCAGGTGACCGTCGACGCGCCAAACACCTGCGGGTTTCGGTGCGGATCTCTAAACAAAATCGTGGACCGAGAGCCTTTCGCTGTGAATCACAGAAGGTGGATCGAACAATCAGCAATCCGCAACTCTTTGCAGCCCCTATTGGATCATAGGCCGCGCTCTTGCAGCATGAGTCTCAAATACCAGATCAAGCAGGAAAAGCAAAGAACAAAAGCGGTCTCTAAGATAGTGCTCAGGCCACGACGTGGGGACTGGCAAACAATTCGATGACCCAGTAAACAAAGGCCAGGCGCTGGCGCGCAAAATGCTTGCTTCAATTGCTGGTGATCGGTAAAACTTACCGCGATGCTCTTTTGTCGACATCGAGACCGGCAAAGACATCGTAGGTGCGTGTTACAAACTGAACTGGCCCTGCCACCGTCGTTTCTCGTTGAATGGGTCTGCTTTGCCGCAGTCATTCTGGATAACCGCCTGACCTTCAACAGACACTTCTCTGACGTTCGTGTGACAAATGGGTTCTGAGCGAATGTCCGTCCAGACTGTCATTGACGACTATTCACGGCAATACCGTTACCGCTCATGGCCGCTCGTTTTTGATGCCATGCCAAATTGTGACGGACACACTGTGTTGGACCTTGGGTGCGGAATTGGAGACCTGGCGATTGATCTAGCGCTGCGAGGGGCGCGGGTGATTGGTGTAGACGCTAACGAAGGATTCCTCCAGTTCGCCCGTGGCCGATCCATCAAAAATGCGGAATTTCGCGCTGCTGACTTGCGATCAATGGCCGAGTTGAATTTGCAAGTGGATGGGATTTGGTCCAGCTTTACTGCAGCGTATTTCCCAAATTTCGATGAGACACTCAGTGCGTGGACAAAATGTCTGCGGCCTGGCGGTTGGATGGTGCTTACGGAGATTGATGACTTATTTGGACACGAGCCGCTCTCGGAAAGGACGCGATTACGGCTGGCTGACTATACGAGAGACTCGTTGGTGAATTTCCGGTACGATTTTCACATGGGCCGAAAGTTGGCCAGCGCTCTCCGACGGGCTGGCTTTATCGTTACAAAAGAACTTACTTTGCCCGACACAGAACTCAGTTTCGCGGGCGCGGCAGGAGCTGACGTCATTGCTGCATGGCGAACTCGATTCGACAGAATGAATCTACTTCGTAGCTTCTGCGGTGCGGAAATGGACGCGGTCCGAGACGATATATCGTTTCTTTCCCCTGGACGTGAATTGGTTCGGCAACGACTTGCGCGTAACGCGAGCCGCCCCGGAGTATTCTCGCGCTCTTGGCACTCGCGTAATAAAAATTGAAGACAAGCTGCTAACTCAAGTGAAAACGACGCTCAATCAGCTTATTCCACAGGGCGAGACGGAAGGGTACGCTCTCAATGCCAGCGCGTTTTTTATACTCAGCGCAGAAGCTCTAAATGCACTCGGTATCACGAAGAGTTTGGCAACCACGCGCTGGACGCTTGCAGATGACAAGGGCAAGCAAATCACGCTTGCCATCACCTCCGTTGCCCAAAGATACCGCGACATCAAGATGCTTCCAGCCGTCACCAACCAGCCGCTTTATTTGCAACGACCAGAGGAAGAATTTTGGTACACATATCTTTCCGATGCGCAGACTGTCTTCTTGAACTTCAAGGCTTACCCGCAAAACTTCAAGGAAGCCGTCCAAGGATTGATGGATTTCATAGACCGGCATCGCACCAAACGACTTGTTGTTGATATGCGTCAAAACGGAGGAGGCGATTTTACAAAAGTTCGCGCCTTTCTCATTCCTGCGCTAAAACAACGCCCTGCACTCAACAAGCGCGGAAATCTCTTCGTCGTCACCGGGCGCGAGACCTTTTCCGCCGCGATGACTAATGTTGTTGATTTCCGGAAAGAAACCAAAGCTATTCTTGTCGGCGAACCAACTGGAGCCAGACCCAATGGCTATCAGGAGAAACGCGAGTTGATTCTTCCCAATTCCGGCTTGCGAGTTTCGTACTCGGCTGAGTACTACCAATTTCAGGAGAAGGATACGCCAGCAGTAATGCCAGACAAAAAAATTAACCTAAAATGGGCGGCGTACAAAGCAGGACGCGATCCAATAATGGAATGGATTCGTTCCTCTGGCGCTAAATAATCAGTTCTTGCGATCATCTAGCATCAGCGACCGCGTCCCGCACGACACGCTGGCCAAGGCGCCGTTGTTAGTAATCGATTTCCTGATTTTCTCAAGACTTGTGATGCGCACTGCACTCGACCAACGAGATATGCTGCTTGACGCGTGGAGGACCAACAACCGCGTCACCACGTTCCTCGTCGAGCACTTACCCCCCGAGCTATGGGTCGCCACAGTGCCGGGCGCTCCACGCCGAACCGTGCGCATGATTGCCGGCCACCTGCACAACGCACGGTGTATGTGGATCAAGACGCTGGGCAAGGAACACGGGATCGCCGTGCCGCGAGCGGTCAATCGACACAAGGTTAAACCGCAGGAGCTGATTTCAGCCCTGGGCCACAGCAGCCGCGGAATTATTGGCTTGCTGACGCTCGGTTGTGACCAGGGCGGCACAATCCCCAGCTCCTCGTCGTACACCTGGCGTAACCTTCCCCTCGACGTCGGACATGTTCTAACCTATTTCGTCACCCACGAGGGGCATCATCGCGGGCAGATTGTCATGCTCGCCCGACAGTTGGGCTATCGTTTGCCCGCGGAGATTACAGGTGGTCTTTGGCAATGGTCGAAGCGCGCCAGGGAAGCTCGGAGCTAGTTTTCGCCGGCGCCGACCTACGATCAACGCGAGGGGTGTGAAGAATGCCAAGAATGCGCGACCAGCGGTTGTCGACGCCGCTGACGTTGCGAATAGTGTGATATTCTTCCGACTCCGCAATGGTTTCTTCTCCGTTGCTTTTTGATTGGCCGCCAAAATCGCGCCAACGCATCGACCGGAGGTTCTTATTTCGGAGCCCGCGTGAGTCGGGTTGGCCTCGAGACTAATGAAAAACTCAGTGACACGAATGGTCTTTTTCGTGATTCCCTTCCTGCTCGGCGCGGGTACGGTTAACGCTGAATCCTGGAGAGGAATTACTCCCTTGCAGTCCACGCGTGCCGACGTGGAAAGGCTACTGGGAAAACCGCTTCCCGCCAAGCTGAGTTTTTATGTAACCTACCAACTCGAAAGCGAAGAGGTGCGCGTCCAATATGCTGACCGAAATCTCTGTACCCGGGAGGACCAGTGTAGTTGCCGAGTGCGAGACAACACGGTCCTTCACATAGTCGTGCGCCCCAAAACTGCTATCAGCTTTTCTTCCCTGGAATTGGATAAATCCAGGTTTCATCCCATTGTCAACCCCGAAAATGCAAACAACGTGGCTTATTCTAACTTTAACGCTGGGGTTATGTACGTAATATCGAAACGGGACGATCTGGTTCAGTATGTCCAGTATGGCCCAACGGCCAAAGACTGCGAAGCGGCTTTGAGATCGCCACGGTTACCTGATTGAGCGGTCCCTGGTCTTTCGTTTTTTAAAACAGGTCGAGAATAAGGAGAACGATATGCTTATCAAATTGGCTTCCATCGTGGTCGTCGCGGCGTTAGTCTGGACCCTGGCTGGGACGCCTGCTTTCGCTACGACCACACCCGAGTCCAACTCTAAAACAGGCGCGACCGCCGACCGCCGGGGTGGAGATCGCGAAGCGGATAGAGTAGCGAATGAGAAGTTGCAGATGGCGCTGGCAAAACTCGTCGCCGATGCCAAAGCGGGAAGCAATGTCGTGACGTTTCCCCGTCCGCAAATTCAATCTCCGCGGCGGAACAACCTGTCCACGGGGACGAAGATCGCCATTGGGGTCGGCGTCGCAGTTGCGATAGTGGCTGTGATATTTATCAGTAAGCGTTGCAGCAACGAGCCAGGAAGCTGTTAGAGAATGGCCTGAGCCCGCCGCGGAATGGTTGGATTGGATCAATTAGGAAACGCCCAACTACCTGCGAATAGTCACGCGACTCGACGCTTCATCGCCTGCCATCCGCTGGTTTGTAAAGATGCTTCGAGTGACCAGCTGCATATTTGTCTTTCTACTCTCGGCTTGTATGCCGGTTTCGGCCCCGGCAGAGCAGGGTAGATGGCAGCGAGTTTATACCGGTGACGACTTCGTTGTTGAGGTAAATCCGGAAAGTCTGACTTTCGCACCGGATCATACCTGCCGTGCACACTTTCGCACGGTCCTCTCCAAACCGGAGACGATCAGCCGTGACTCCACCACCAAATATAAAATTCGCCTCGAAACCATCGATTTCAAGTTAGGCGAAAAGCGCTATCGCTATTTCGAAACGAGCTTATTGGATGCGGCCGGCACACTCGTGCTGACTTACCCGACTGGGACTTCAGATTGGAAACTTTACCAGCGGGGCGGATTCACGGAGCGCCTCTTTGAGGCTGTTCGGGCTTTGTCTCCATTCGGTCGTTGGCAGGTCATTGCGTATCGGTATGCAGACGGGAAACCCAAAGAAGCCATTGAAGCCCATGAGCTGGCGAAGTTGCATGGAACGTCGGTCACACTGGATGTCGATGCGGCCCAGGTTGGGGCCCAGCGTTGTTCCTCGCCGGCCTATCAGTCCCGGGTTCTGGCTGAAAAAGAGGTCTGGCCAGAACTGGGAACACTCCTGAACACGATTGGAGTCGAGGGAACTGAAACTGACACCATTAGCCTGAGATGCGAAACTCAGGAATGGTCTCCGCCTCAAAGCCTGATCCTAAAATTGCCATCAGGCCACATGCTGCTGCTTTGGAAGGGTGTCTTTCTGGAACTGAAGAAACAACGCTGAAATCTCTTTGGTTGAACACCGGAGCTCGAATCTTTTTCCTGCTTGAATACGCCAATGTCGACTATTGTCGCACGAACTCTTTCCCCGACTGTGTTGCTTTACACATTCGTGGTAATCACTCAGTTCGCTTACGGTATTTATTTCGGGCAACAAACCTATGCGCCTGGAGCCTACACGCTCCTGCATTGGGCGGCACAGCTTTGGATCATTGGTTGGTGGTTGCGAACTGACAGCCGGAAGCGTGGCGTCGTCTGGGTTTACGATCTGGGTTTCTTTCTTTGCATCGCCTGGCCTATCGTTATGCCCTATTATCTGGTCAAGACCAGGGGCGTGAAAGGAATTTTCGTTGTTCTGGGTTTCGTGGGCGCCTATGTTGGCGCCACTATTGCGGGAATCATTTTTTCTGTGGCGCTTACTGTTTGGCGCACTTGAGTCGGGCGGTGAATTCGGGCATTGGAAAACTTCGCATCTCGACGAGAACCTTGTGCCAGCCTTTGCGTTAGACTTAACGAACCTACTCGCCGGCCTGATGTGGTTTGTTGTCCTGGCCTGGCTCGTCAGCTCTGTCCTGATGCTGTATGGACTTTCTCAGCAACAGGCTTTGTCGCCGATCGATAATTTGCATTGGCAGACGGACGATGCGCCGCTCGTCTCCGTACTCGTACCCGCCCGCAATGAAGAGCACCGGGTGCTGGCAGAATGTATTCACTCCATACTCGCTCAGGACTATCGAAGTTTCGAAGTCATTGCTCTTAACGATCGCTCTACGGACGGAACCGGCGCGATATTGGAGTCCCTCGCCAGAGCCGACGCTCGCTTGCATGTTATTACAGGCGAAGAGCCCCCGGCCGGATGGCTGGGCAAGCCTTACGCTATGCAGCAGGCGTTAGCTCAGGCGCGCGGCGAATGGATCCTGGCCACCGATGCGGACATGATCTTTGACAAAACAGTGTTGCGTACCGCGGTAGCCGATGCTCTGGCGCACGAGGCTGACGCTGTGACACTCATCCCACATTTTGAGACGCGCGCATTTTGGGAGCGCGTAATGATACCAACATGGTACTGGGTCCTGTTGCTGTTCAGCGTCATTTACCGCGTGAATAATCCGAGGAGCCCGGGGGCGGTGGGCGTTGGCGGATTCTTTCTGCTGCGGCGCGCTATCCTGGAGCGCGCCGGCGGATATGGAGCATTAAAAGATGAGGTCCTCGAGGACGTGCGCCTGGCCGAAACGATCAAGCGATCAGGAGGAAGATTGCGTATCGAGCACGCCCCCCGTCTACTCAGGACGCGCATGTTTCGAAGTTTTGACGAGATGTGGGAGTGTTGCACCAAGAATTTGTATTCGGGCATGAACTTCTCACTGCCTTACGCGCTGTCCAGCGTGTTCTCTATGTACCTGATCGCGGTGGCGCCGCCGCTGATTGCCCTGGCGTCGGCGCTTGCAATTGCTACAGGCGTGGGCCCGGGCCTTTGGCGAGTGTTTATTCTCGCTGCTTTGTCATGGCTAATGCAAATTCTCGTGCTTGTGATCGCCAGCGTCAGGTCGGACGTTTCCCCCATTTATGCCTTGACCGCACCGCTCGGCTTGGGAATGTTCTACGCGATGTTATTCGATTCAAGCCTCAGGATTACGATGGGAAGAGGTGTGAGCTGGAAGGGCCGGCGAATCTACGAACACGCGGGAGTTTCTCCGCCGCGAACACGCGCCATGGCGTTTTTCCGGCAGAGAGAAAAAGGTGAACGCCAGAGGTGAGCAAATCTGTAACCCGGCATCCACCAGGAAACGGTTAGAGTCTTGATGCTATGAGCCCAGCAGCTAAGAGTTTGTTGGTCTTCGGTATTTACCTCTGCGGATTAGGCTTGCTCTTGCTGCTCGTCCCAAATCTGATCCTGCGGGTTTTCGGAGCGCCGCCGACAAACGAAGTCTGGATCAGGCTCAATGGAATGTTTGTCCTTTGTCTGAGCTTCTATTATGTGCAGGGGGCGCGGAGTGAATTAACGAGTTTTATCCGTTGGACGGTTTGGACGCGTCTCGCGGTTATTTTTTATTTTGCTGCTCTCGTGCTGCTGGTCTCAGCTCCGAAAGCGTTGCTGCTGTTCGGGCTGATTGATTTGTTGTCGGCGATTTGGACATGGCTGGCGTTGAAAAAAGATATGGCGTGCTGAAGAAGACAGCTTGCGGCGCGTGGATTGACGCTGGGTTGTTTCCCGCGGCGTAAGAAGAGCAGTTCAAACCTTGCGCCCCAAAAGAGAGTTTTTCATGCGTCGAGTATTATTTTGGGCTTCGCTGCCCTTCGTCTTACCGCAAGCGCTGCGAATTCGGCACACTGCGCTGAGACTTGCGGGAGCGTCCGGCGCTACCTCCGGGTTGATTGCCGGCGAGCTGACGATTCGGCTCATCGCGATTGGCGATTCGATTGTTGCCGGTGTTGGCGCCAGCACCCTGGAGCGCGCCCTGGTGGGTCGAACAGCTGCAGGGCTCGCTGGTGCGCTCGATGTCGGCGTTGCATGGGAGTGTCTGGGGAGCATTGGCGCCACGTCAGACAAGGTCGCACAGCACCTGGTGCCCCAGTTGACGCTTGAGCCGGCTGACTTCATCGCCCTCTCGGTGGGAGTCAACGACATCACGTCTTTGACCACACTCGCAAAATGGCAAAAGTCGCTTAACGCACTACTGGTTCTTCTGCACCAGCATTCCCCTGGAGCCACGATCGCCGTAGCAGGCATACCGCCACTGCATTACTTTCCACTGTTACCACAACCTCTACGAGCAGTCCTTGGCATACGAGGTCGGGCCTTTGACTCCGTGGCCAGGCAGGTTGTCGCCCAGCATAGTTATGCCGTATATGTTCCGCTTGAGTTCACGCCGGGCCCGGACAACTTTTCGCCTGACGGATTTCATCCTTCAGAGTTGAGTTACGCAGGCTTAGGAGACGCTGTGGCGGTGTCAATGATCGAACATGCCAATCGCTCCGGCATCCAGAAGCCCATCCAAAGTTTGCGAGCGCTTATCACAGCGTAGCCGGGTAGAAACGGAGAAGGTTCTCTGCCAAAGTAATCGCTGCAGGGAAATGACAAGAAAGCGAAGAGACCGGTGCAGTCCTTTGAGAACAGCAAAAGTGCCTTCAACCACCTCCCCAGGACTTTCTTCACCGAACTTGAAAAGAGATGTTCGTAAGCGCAAACTTACAAGATGAGGCGCAGCCTGCATCTTCTAATCTCCCTGATCCTCCTGCTGCTCCTCTCAGCGTGCTCATATCACTACGATTTTGTGGTTATAAACAAATCAGCCGGCCCTATTGAAGTGCGTTACCAACTCAAGCGCTATACGCCCGAGACTCCTGGCAGATTTGTTGACGTACACGCGCCGGCCAAACTAACAGTCGCTGAATTTCAGAAGTCAGAACACGAATGGAACAACTTACGGTCAGACCAATACCAGTTCGACAATCTCAGCGGCACGTTTACAGTGAGTGTCGCCCCTGATGAGGTTCTGTTTTTGCAGTCCGCAAGTAATTACGGCGGGGATGAAAACGAATTTGATATCGCGAGTATTCAGATCTCAGGCGCGCAAGGCTCGATTGACCTGCAGGGCCGGCAGGCGCAAACGCAATTCAAGTTTGAAGCAAGCACGACCTATGCTCTGCGATACAGGTGAATTGCCCACGAGGGCGAAAGGACAAAGCAATGAAGCTTAGAATTTTGCCGCTCATCGTTATCGTTCCGATCCTGGTGGTAATGGCTGTACCCGCTGAGGGCGTGAGTTGCCTTGTACAGGGCCGAAATGCTCCTGCCGTAGCCATTGCTCCGGAGTTGGGTCATGCCGCGGAGTTCGTCGAATTTCTTAACCGCACCACACTAAGAGTTCAGGAAGTTCAGCAGTCGCACTTTACCGGTATGTTTGGAACTCGGAAGCTGGCGGCGTTGATAAGGACCGATAAAGGGATTCTTGAGGTTGTCTTCCTGCCGGGATCGAGTGATGCGCACAAAATGACTTTCACTTACCAGAGGGACCCTTCTTCAAATAGGCACCTTTATACCTTTAGTGGAGTGGGAGTAGAAGGAAAGAGCGAAACGGTTAATGCCGCCTATCCCATCTACATTACGCTGCACCGGAACTGGCTGATCATAACGCGGAACTGTGAGTTGGACCGGACAATCAAGCGGGCTTTACTCCAAACGAATGGCCAGTAACCCGCGCTGTTTCAACGCTGCGCCAAGCTAAATGAAACCAGATATGATTAAGCCACTGGCGCATGAAGCGGTGCATACGACCGTAGTCCGTATTCTGGAAGGATTGCCGCCGGGTACTTTGCTTGACGTTCCAGCAGGCGAAGGGGCATTAGCAGTGCATCTGCTGCGGCTCGGCTATGATGTCAGGTGTTGTGATCTGCACCCTGAGATTTTTAAGTTGCGAGAGGTTGAGATCAAGCGTGGCGATTTATCACAGGCCCAGCCTTATGACGATGCCAGCTTTGACTACATCACCTGCGTCGAAGGGTTGGAGCACATTGAGAACCCCCACCAGGCCATACGCGAATTTGGCCGTCTGCTCCGTCCGCGTGGTCAACTCATCCTCAGCATCCCCAATACACTCAACATCGAGGAACGATTGAAATGGTTGTTCTATGGGTACACCTCTCATTTCAAGCCGCTCTCTCGTGATTTTCTCAAAAGCCTGGATGCCGATCTGATCGGACGGGAAGAGGTCGCCCTGCACATTAATCCGATCGCCTACCCGGGGCTCAGACACATGCTCGAGAAAAATGGTTTTGAAATCCTACGGCTGTATCGTGACAAGCCCAAGAAAAATTCCTGGGCCTATTTACCGCTGGTAGGTTCGATTCGGCTACTGACTCGCTTCCAATCCGCGCAGCGCAAACGAGAGCGCTGGGCGGTGGAACTTCAATCCAACGAGGTACTGCTTGGCGGCAATACGCTGATCATTCATGCCGTGAAAAGCCAGCCTGCAGTTTGACCCAAAAAGCCGGCAGACGCTGCCTCACACAATCCGGAGGCAATTGCCTTTACGCCCCTTCCATTTCCCGCTACGCTTTGCGGCAAGATCATGTTTCAGCAAGCTCCCCCAACCCTGGGCAATCAATACGAAGATGATTCAGTACTGCGCTCTTACTTAAGACGCAGCCTGCCCGCCAGCGTGCTGCACGAGATCGAGGCGTCGCTCTTTGAGATGGGACGACTGGCGGGCGGCGAGCTTTATCAGATGCAACTCGCCGACAGGCTCAACGAGCCGACGCTTACGCAATGGGACGCCTGGGGAAATCGCATTGACCATATCGAGCTTACGCCCTTGTGGCGCGCCGCCGAGAAAATCGCCGCTGAACATGGCGTGGTTGCCACCGCCTATGAACAAAAGCACGGTCTTCACTCGCGCGTGCATCAAGGCGCGCTTGCTTATCTGTTTACACCTTCAACCGACATCTATAGTTGCCCACTGGCGATGACCGACGGAGCGGCCCGCACACTCCTCAACTCGGGAAACCAGGCCCTCATCAGCCGGGCCGTGGCGCATCTGACCAGTCGCGACCCGAGGGAGTTTTGGACCAGCGGCCAGTGGATGACTGAACTAACGGGCGGCTCAGACGTTGGCACTACGGAGACCGTTGCGAAACCGGATCCGGCCAACAGCCAGAGCTGGCTGCTTTACGGTCGCAAGTGGTTCACCTCCGCCGCCACTTCGCAGATGGCGCTGACACTGGCCCGGCCCGACGGAAATCCTGAAGGAGGACGGGGACTCGCGCTTTTTTATCTTGAATTGCGAGATGAGCAGGGCCGTCTGCGCCATATCTCGATCGATCGCCTGAAAGACAAGCTCGGCACACGCAAAGTTCCGACTGCGGAATTGACGCTGAACGGCACTCCCGCGCAATTAGTACTGGGTTCCAGCGACGGCGTGCGTAACATCACGCCGGTGCTCAACATCACGCGTCTATGGAACGGCATCAGCGCCGTTTCGCTGATGCGCCGCAGCATTGCGCTCGCGCTCGATTACGCTCAGAAGCGCGCGGCCTTTGGCGGCTTGCTCTCTGAAAAACCCCTGCACAGGGACACTCTGACCGGGCTGGAAGCAGAAACCGCAGGTGCGTTACATCTCGCTTTCCTGGTGGCTGAACTGACCGGTCGGGCTGAGACCAGAGAGATCGATGAAGAGCAAAGTCTGTTGTTGCGTCTGCTGACACCGCTGATGAAACTTACGACCGGCAAACAGGTCGTGGCCGTCGTCAGCGAAGCGCTCGAGGCGATTGGCGGCGCGGGCTATGTCGAAGACACCGGCCTGCCGGTAATCCTGCGTGACGCGCACGTACTGCCGATTTGGGAAGGGACTACCAACGTGCTGGCGCTGGATGCGCTACGCGCCCTCGGCGCTGGCAATCAAGGCTTCAAAGCTCTGCTGATGGAAATACGACGCTGCCTAGCCCAGGTTAAAGACCAGCGTCTCTGGCAACCCGCGCAGATTGCACAGGCAACGCTGGCGCATGCGGAAAGTTGGTTGGCCGAAGCACAACAAGCAGGAACGCCGATCCTGGAAGCCGGCGCGCGCCGTCTTGCACTCACGCTGGGTCGAGTCACCGAGCTGGCCCTGTTATGCCACCACGCTCAGTGGTCACTGGAAAACGAAGGCGACGCCTGGACCACCGCCGCGGCCCGACGATTGGGCACTTCCGGCATTGATCTGCTTACCGCCCTGGATGGGTGACGTGCAGAGCACTGATCGTTTGGCTCCCCGGCTACCTGAGGATGCCAAAGACTTTTCTCAACAAATCGGTGCTGCGCCCCACTGGATTCTTGCGAATATTCTTCTCCTCGTCAGCGACCAGCAGGAATAGACCGTCCAGGGCTTTTTGTGTGACATAACCATCGATGTCAGACACGTCTTTGCCACCGAGCGCAGAAAGAAAGCCCGCTTGTCCGATGAGGCCTTTATACTGCGCCGTCACACCTGTCTCTGCCGTGAACTTCTCAACGATGGGCCGAAACTTGACTCGCAGAGTTTCCTCGGTTGTGCGGCGAAAAAATTGTGTGGCAGCGTCGTCCTGGCCGCTTAACAAGATATTTTTCGCGTCGGCAAACGTCATCTGCTTGATCGAACTGGCGAAAATATCGAAGGCCACAGGTACAGCCTTTTCTGCCGCGTGGTTCATGGCGGCAACAAAGTCATCAACCTTCTTTCCCTGTCCGGCGACTCGCAAACCCTTCGCCACGGTTTTCAGAGTATTGGGGACTGGAATCTTCACGCGTAGATTACCAAGGAATCCGTTCTCCTTACCGAGCGACTTGATGGCATTGGAAACGCCCTTCAAGAGCGCTTCCTTGAGTCCGCCGGAGATCTCCGTGTCGGAAAGCTTCGCAGTTGAAGTTGTTTTCTTCGCCGGTTTTTGAGTTTGCGAGAAAGTTGAAATTGGCAGAGAAATAAGAGCCAGTAAAGCCACGCAGAAAATTGATCGTTTTGACAAAAGCATCTCTAACCTCCGGAGGAAATCATTTCGTTAGGGAAAGGTGGCAGATTCGCATCCGCATTGATTGCAAACCCAGCCGTGCCTGAAGCTGACTCAATGACGTCTCTGACAGGAGTATCAGGATCGTTATCGTGTCAACATCGCAACAGGGGCTATTGCTATCATGGGCGTTGTGGTAGCAGCAGAGATAATACAGGCAGTAGCGCCTCTATGCACGCGAACGGCGCCCGTGGCTGTGATACGGATGGAGGTTTTACAAAATTAATCAGGAAGGCGCATCCTTCATCCTTCATCCTTCATCCTTACGATGAGTCGCATATCTCCTTGCCGTACTGTCACCCGCTTACTGTCAAAGTATTCAAGCAAAGGGATCGCATACTTGCGCGAGACCCCGGCGAGATCCTTGAAAGCGGGAACGTTAATGGTCCGTCCCGGTTCATGTTCGGCGGCGTACTTCAGCAGTTGGTGCTGCAAGTTATCGAGAGACTGTCGGTGAAAGATCAAATCGCCCTGGATACGCTGCAAGACGCGCGCATCAAGCAGTAACTGAAGAATTTTTCTCGCGTGCACACGTTGCGCCGCAGGGACGCCGGCGCGCTCCATCGCTTCGTCAACGGTTGGCGCCGCCAGTCCCGCCTGCTCATAAACGAGGGCTAAATTGTCGCGCAATTTTTGCTCTGCGCCTGAGAGATCGAGACTATGGTTGCGCACCCGGACCAGATCCCTGTCGGCGACCAGTTCACCCTGTTTTTCCAGGTGTGTCAGAACCGCGCGAAATATCTCCGGCGGCGCCTGGCCAAAGTGCCGCTCGCGCAAGGTCTCGCGCGGCAGCCCGCGCGACAATGGCTCACGCTGGTGGTGCCTTGCAACTTCCGCCAGCGCCGCCCGACCAAGTTGGGCAAAGTTTTCCGCAGTCAGCAGCACGCCGTCAGCTTCGATGATCGCACCGCTCGCGACTGCCTGGCGAACTGCTTCTTTCAAGTACTCGTCTTTTAACCCGGTGCGTCCGGCCAGGTCAGCTGATTTCAAGCCAACTGTTCCGCTGCTTTCCACGAAGAGCGCGAGGCGCTGGGAGTGGTCGGCTGCCAACAGTCGCGCCAGCCGTTCCGATACGCGAGCAAGGTCGCGGCCACGGTGTTTGCCGGCAAAAGGATCGAGAATGCGTCCGCCGGCAATGGTCACCGATGGTGAGTATGAGCGAATGATAAATCGTTCATCAGGCAGGGCGACGACCGGAGTTTCAAGGCGCAGCTGGACGAAGCCCCGTGCGCCGGGTTCCAGTGTGCCTGTGCTGTTGAGGACTCGAATCCTTCCCAGAACTTCCGCGGCGCCGAGGTGGACCCGCACGCGTGCGCGTGAACGCAAAGGCCGGCCGGCTGAGCGAAGCACGTCGAGTTGCACATCCACGATCTGAACAGGATGCAGCCGGCCAACCGGCGCCAGCACCATCCCGCGCTCAATCTTGGCGGTGTCGACGCCGCCAAGATTGACGGCAGTCCTTTGTCCGGCCAGCGCGTGATTGACAGCATGACCGTGTACCTGCACTCCGCGCGCTCGCACTCGCAGACGCTGCGGCAGCAATTCCAGTTCGTCGTTTTCCCTGATTTCTCCGGAAACTAACGTTCCGGTGACTACTGCCCCAAATCCCTTCATCGTGAAAGCACGGTCCACCGGCAATCGGGCCACCGTCTTCGACGAGCGCTTAGGAATAGCCAATGCTGTGTGCAGCAGCGCGGCACGCAACTCATCAAGGCCCTGGCCCGTGCGCGCGCTCACCGCGAGCACCGGAGCGCCTTCGAGGAACGACCCGGCCACGAGTTCCGCGACTTCCTCGCGCACGAGGGGGATCAGTTCGTCTTCGACCAGATCAGTCTTGGTGATAACGATCAGGCCATGGCGTATATCAAGCAGCCGGCAGATGTCAAAGTGTTCGCGCGTCTGCGGCATCACGCCTTCATCGGCCGCTACTACCAGGGTTACCAGGTCGATGCCGTGCGCTCCGGCAAGCATGTTCTTGACGAAACGCTCGTGACCGGGGACGTCCACGAATCCGATCCGCACCTGACCGAGATCAAAGTCAGCAAATCCCAGGTCGATGGTTATGCCACGTTTTTTTTCCTCGGGCAGGCGATCGGGATCGGTGCCCGTCAAGGCCCGCACCAGGGCGCTCTTGCCGTGATCGATGTGTCCGGCTGTACCGGCGATAATTGATGTCATGTGGCAGGTGTTTTAGAGTTCCGCCTTTTAGCCGCAGCACAAACTGCAGGCTCGCGCTACTTCACGATTTCAAAGTCGATCCACTGCGTGGCTGTGGTCTGTCGCTGCTTTACCAAATTGTCGGTGACAATGATTTGCAGGATATATTCACCCGGCGCGGCCTGGCTGCTCAGTTTAATTTTTCCGCCAGCCCGCAGACGCATCAGGTCGGGTTCCTGGCCCGGGTCGTACCTGGTTATTTTCCCTTCATATGAAAGTTGCCCGTCGTGAAATAATCTGATCTGCGTTGCCAACTGTGGCTGGCGGGAAAAATCCAGCTGCGCGTTGTAGATATAGTAGGCATAGTGCATTTCCATCCCCGGCCGCAGACGCCTTAGAGCAGGACTGGCCTGTGCGTCCGCAGCTTCATCGGCCGGCAGCAGATGACCATTCCCGGCATTCTCCTGTTTTGCTTTTTGCGGATCCAGACCGCTGACAAAGATGCCCGAAAGCGCCAGGCGCTGCCGCGCCAAATCCGGCACCTCAACAAACTGGCTCGCTGAGCCAACGCGTTGCGAAGCTGTATCACGAACGGCGATGCGCAACTGGTAAGCGCCGGGGTTTTTGATCGGCACATTGATGGTATAGAGCAGGCCGTCGCGAATGATACTTTCATACGAGTCGCCCTGCGCTCGAATTTTATGAGCGCGTGACAGGGAGTCGATCACTTCGCCATTGGCCCCAAAGGTGTAGGCAAGCACCTCGATTTCTGATTCGTGCTCCCCGTTGGCTGCTTCCCTGAAAGTCAGGTCGTGTCCATCGATATAGAGCACGGACGAGAGAATCGAACCCAGTTGGTCATCGTTGCCAAAAAGCGAAGTCAGACGCAGGCGAACATCCGCGCCCCCAAAAGGCGAGGCAAGCGCCAGGGCCAGGTCTCCGGACTTGCGCGCCTCTTTTGCCGCGCTGTCGGCGACGCCGAAAAAGCCACTCCGCGAGCGAATGCGCAGGCCCGGTTTGGTCAACTTAATACTGATTTTATGAAAGGTCGGCCGGCCAGATTTGGGGTCGAAAGTTGATTCATCCGGCCGATAACCCAGAAGGTAATATCCCGACAAGTCATCCAAAACGATTTGCATACCCTTATTCAGATCATTTGCGTTTTGAATCGCCAGTCCCCCGCTGAGTCGCGCGATATAGGCCAGCCCGGCCTGGGTGTCGAAAAGTTGGCGTTCGCGATCCGTGACTGCCTGTCGGATCCGGGTGGGCCCGAGTCCGGCCGCATTGTCGGCGGCCGTCAACGTCAACGTCTGCAGACCACGCGTATCCATGGTGTTAATAACTACCGAGGATCGGTTTGCTTCGTCTGTGAGGCGGCGCAGGCTATCAAGAACTCCCGGGTTGGTGATTAATCCCTGCGCATCAGCATCCACGATACCAACTCCACTTGGCGGATCCCTTTGTACTGAAGGGGCATCGCGCCGCAGCTTGCTGAATAATTGAAACCCATCGGAGATCAGCAGAACTGATTTTCGGCCAGGCAATTGGGACAGCCCCCGCACTACGTAGCTGAGCGCACCCAGCGTGCCCACAGTGAAGGTGTGCTCTCGTAACTCGTTGAGATTCTCGGCCTCGAGTTGAGCGGTTTCGCCCATGCGCCGAGCATTGGCGGCTGCTTGCGCCGAGGAAATGCCGCCGCCTGCGGTGATGGCGTTTGCGGTTTCCGCTATTGTATCCGGCTCGAGGGGAGCAAAAGGGCTGAGTTGGCCGCGCCCCAGAGGATACCAGCGCACACGATCAATCGCCGCCGCCAGCATTCGTTTGTCGGAGGTGAATTGCTGCAAAGCACCTGCCCCGGCACTCGTGCGAATGATCGCCACCAGGTCACCTGGTTGCATCTGTTCATTTATGAATCTTGTCAGCGTCTTGCGCACGAACGCCGTACTTTCAAATGAAAGTCCCAAATCGTCAATGACCAACGCAATCGCACGCCGCACCTGCTCGGGTCGCAAAGCCACCGCCGGATTGGGAGCATTGGGAACTGATGAAGACAATGGCCCACGCGCTATGGGTCCGCCGGAACGATCTGGCTCGGTGGATATATACGAGACATGCATGATCTGCTGAGGGCGACCATCCTGAAGTACTTCAAAGTCACCGGCGTTGAGGTCCCGGACCTGCCTGCCGTCCTTGTCAGTGACCACCGCGTCGATTTGGACCAGGTTGGTGGTGATGCGCACCACGTCTGCATCGTCGGCATTAGTTGGCGATGACTGAGGTGGTTGTTGGCCGGCCACTGTGCCAAACAAACAGAGGCAACCGATGATAAACTTATAGTGGGGTCGCATAGTTCTTCGTCAGGTTACTGCAGCATCTCAAAATCGATCGACTGGGTCGTCACGCGATGCTTTTGATCGGCCAGCAGGTCCGTCACGATTAACTGGAACACGTAGTCCCCCGGGACCATGTCGCTCCCCAGTTGCAGAATGCCGCTGATCGCCAATCGCTTAAGGTCGCCTGGATTCCTCAGCGCGAGGGTTTGTTCCTGGCCATTAAAAGCAATCTGGCCGTCGCGAAAAATCCGCACCTGGATTTGTAATTTAGGCTGGCCGTCAGTCTTATCGAGTTTGGCGTTATATATGAAAGCGCCATAGCTCATCTGGCTGCCGCGATGAAAACGGCGCACCGCCGCGCTGTTGGTAGAGCCAGCCAGGTTCTCATCTCCTTCGGTTCGCGGCCCGGGGGCGCTCTTTTTGGCCGCCGGATCGGTCGCTGCGAGCACGATACCCGAAAGAGCCACTCTGTTCTTTTTTATGTCCGGAACCTGGATGAATTGGCTGGCAGAGCCCACCTGCTCTGAACCATGATCGCGCAGGGCAGCGCGCAATTGATACGCACCAGCTTTCTTTAGAGGAACCGTGATGAAATAGACAAACCCGTCCTGCATCACGCTCTGGTAACTTGCTCCGCGTACCCGGATGGTATGCGTACGACTAGTCTGATCGACAATGGTGCCATTGTCGCCGAAAGTTACAGCAACAACGTCGAAGGTGGCCTTGTGCCAGCCATCAGCCTCTTCGGTCAAGGTCAGGTCGCTGGCGCTTACATGCATCATGGCCCGCAGTATTGAGCCCGCCTTGGCATCGTTCGCAAACAACGCCGTCAGGCGGACGTGCACTCCGGCTGCGCCGAAGGGAGAGAACAGTGCTGCTTGAATCTGGTCGCGAGCGGTGACGGGCGCGGGATGAGTATCTTCATCCGAGACACCAAAAAAGCCGTTGCGCATGCGCACGTTAAACTTACCCGGACGCAAGACTTTTAGATTGAGCTTATGAAATGTCCGGCTACCAGTCCGGCGGTCAAAGGTGGACTCGTCAGGACGGTAGCCGATCAGATAGTAACCCTTTTGGTCCTCAATGATTCGCTTGATACCACTGCTAAGGTCGTTGTTGTTCCGTATCGCTATCCCTCCGGTTTCCTGCGCCAGGTAGTTGAGTCCTTCCTGTGAATCAAAGGCGGCGAGGCGGCGATTACTTAGCTCCTGCTCAATCTGGGCGGCGGTTCTCTCTCCTGGCGCGTCGGCTGCTGAAAGCATCAGAACCTGAAGCCCGACCGCGTTCATGGTATAGATCACTACTGAGGCCCGCGTCGCCTGATCGATTAAGCGGCGCAGCGCATTAAAGGCGCGGTAATTACGCGTCGGATCGTTGCGATTGTAGATAACGAATCCATCTGAAATCAGCAGGATAGACTTGCGTCCCGGCAATGACCGCAAGCCGCGCACGACGTAGCTGACTGCGCCGAGAGTGCCCACCGCAAATACATCTTCCCGAAAAAGGTTCAGCTCTTCGTTAGCCGCCTGGGCCTCTTCGTTCTGAGTGGAGTTGGCTTCCAGCGGCGCGAACGGGATCACTCCAGCGCGGCCGCTGGCGTTCCATTTAACCCGTTCGATGGCCGCGTAAAGCATGCGTTTGTCGGAGGTGAACTGCTGCAGGACTCCGATGCCACCACTGGTGCGGATGATTGCCACCAGATCACCGGGCTGCATTTGTTCATCGACAAATTTCTTCAAGGCCCGCCGCACGTAATAGGTGCTTTGAAACGAAAGACCCAGATCGTCAACTACCAAAGCCATCGTGCGGCGCACCTGTTCCGGTCGTAGGTTAGCCCCGGGGACAGGTATGGACGGCTCCGCCTTGTTGCCGGAGGTTGGTTTGGGGACTGCGGCGCGGTTCGCAGACTCGGCGACAATGTACGAAAAGTTAGTTACCGTCTGCGACTTCCCATCCTCGAAGATGCGAATCTCCTCGGGACGCAAATCAGTCACCGCCTTGCCGTTCTTGTCCGTCACGACAGCGTCCACCTGAACCAGATTTGTGTTAATGCGGACTACATCTTCGTCTGCGGCAGGAACTTTCTGCTGTTCGCGGCTGGCTGGAGTGGCCTGCGGTTGAGGCTTCGGTGAAGGGCCCGGTTGTTGCGCTGAGACAGTGAGAAACGAAATGATAATCAAAATTGGTGCGAGTAAGGAATTGTTCTTCACCTGGTCTTTCAAGCACCCTGGCGTGCGAGGATCCTTTCGTAGAATTCTATGTACTGCGGAATGATGAGATCGGTTCGATAGCGTGACAGCGCGGAGCGCCGAGCCTGCCGGCCCATTTCCTGCCTGACTTCATCATTCGCGAGCAGTTTGGCGGCGTCTTCGGCCATCTTGCCGACGTCACCCACTTCACTAAGGAACCCGGTTTCACCATCTGTTACCACTTCCGGAATCCCACCCACGCGCGAGGCCACCACCGGAAGCTCGCAAGCCATGGCCTCCAGCGCGGCCAGACCAAACGATTCCTGTTCGGAAGGCAGCAAGAGCACATCGGACACCGATAAATAGTCTACGATCCTCGCTTGCTTGCCAACGAAGGAGCAGGAATCATAAATACCCAGGCACCGCGCCCGGTGCTCGGCATTGGTGCGTTCACTGCCATCGCCCACCATCACCAGCCGAGTCTTGATTCCCTTCTGCAAAACTCGCCCGAGGATCTCGACACAATCGACCGGGCGCTTGACGGGACGAAAATTTGAGACGTGAACGAGCAGCGGTTCGTGAGCCGGAGCAAGCGTTTTTCGCAAAGCCTCATCAGGCTGCCGTTGATAATCGTGCTCACACACAAAATTTGGAATTACTGCAATATCGTCGAACTGAAAAATCTCGCGGGTCGCCTCTTTAAGATAGTTCGAGATCGCCGTGACGCCGTCCGACTGCACAATGCCGTAGCGAGTAATCGGCAAATACGACCGGTCAGCTCCCACGAGCGTGATATCCGTCCCGTGCAAAGTAGTAATCACGGGCAAGTAACGTTTTGGTTTCAAAGATTCTCGCGCCAGGATGGCGCTGATGGAATGGGGGATGGCGTAATGCACGTGCAGCAGATCCAGATCTTCAGTTTCGGCCACCGTGGACATCTTGGTAGCCAGCGCGAGCGTGTAGGGCTGATGTTCGAACAGCGGGTACGACATCATCTCGACTTCGTGAAAGCGTACGCGCTCACTCAATTCCGTTAACCGTGTGGGCAACGCGGATGAGATGAAATGGACCGTATGCCCGCGAGCAGCCAGTTCTTTGCCGAGTTCCGAACCTACAATTCCGCTGCCGCCGTACGTGGGATAGACTGTGATGCCGATGTTCATTGGTTTTGGACCTTTGGACTTTGGTCTTCACCCTTTAGGGACGCAAAACATTAAGGCCCAAATTATCGGTTTTCGCAGACCAAAGATCAAAGACCTGCCCCTTAATGAAAAGGCAGGCGACCCTCGCAATCGCCTGCCTCCTTCTCGACTTGTTCTCACTATCTTACGATAGGGGGGGCAAGTGAGGCTCGGAAGTATATTCCTGAGGGTGGGGTTTGGCAATAATTTCCCGGGTGCTGGCGCTCATTTCATTGCTCGCTCTGCCTCTGCCTCTAAACAAGGTATAATTCGGGGACGGTTCATTACGAGACTGTTAGATCATATTATTAGAAGAAACTGGCGGAGATTGAATTATGCCGAAAATAAGTGATATCGAAGAGACACCAAATCCCAACGCGGTAAAGTTTATCCTGCGCGAACCAGTCAGCCACGGTGTCGCGCGACAATTCAACTCGGCATCGCAGGCTGAGAAAGACTCGCTCGCCAAAGCACTGTTTGACGTTGGCCATGTAGTGTCTGTCTTTTACATGGACAAGATGATCACGGTCGAGAAGGATGACGAGGGCGACTGGGACGATCTGCTGCCGGTATTGGCAGTACCCATTCGCGCCGCGGAATCGGTTTCCTCCCCCAATGGCGTCGCAGCGGCGGTCGGCGGAGCCATCGCCGCCGTCACCAGTGATGACCCGCGCCTCTTAAAGATCAACGAAGTGCTGGACGAAAAAGTCCGGCCCGCCCTGATGGGTGATGGGGGATATCTGGAGATTCTTGGGCTTAACCACAACACGCTCAGTATTCGCTACCAGGGGGCTTGCGGCTCGTGCCCGAGTTCGCTGACAGGTACGTTGATGGCCGTCGAGAGTCTGCTCCAGACCGAAGTCGATCCTGAACTGGAAGTCATCGCCGTTTAGCCGCTTCCAGAATTGGCTAATGATCTTCAGATTTTCGTTACTTCGTTGCAGAAATTCTCCTGACTCAAGACGGCAATCTGAAGATTGTGGGACTCTAACCTTTACGGAACTTTCTCACTGTCGTCACGTTTGAACCGGCGAATAGTACACATTCCCAAAGCGGCAGCGCTGTAACGCAGGAGATTTCAAATGTTTCATCGCCCACGCCTCTCTCTGGCGGGACTTTTGTTATTCGTCCCGCTGCTGCTCGTCAACGCCCAGGTAGTGAAAGAACCTTCAGGTCCGAATGGCCAACCCAAAGACCAGAAAACAAAGCCGACCGTCAGTAAGGACCAGGCATTGAAGGGTGCCAAGACGGCGGAACCAGATCCTGAGGCGGTCGAACGACGGAACATGGCTGTCTCGCTGCTGACTTCTTTGGCCGACGATGCACGTAGCTTTCGCGATCAGAAATTGCGGGCACGCGTCCTGGCGCGCACTGCCGATGCGCTATGGACAACTGAGCCCGACCGAGCGCGCGACCTTTTCCGCCGCGCCTGGGAAGCCGCTGAGATCGGAGACGCGGAAGCGGCCCGTCACGCTAATGAAGAAGTGCGCGGAAATCAAGCACCCGCGGGTGTGAGATTCAGACGGGGTGGCGGACGTGACATGCGTAACGAAGTCCTCCGCATAATTGCCAAACGCGACCGTAAATTAGCAGAAGAGTTTCTCACCAGACTTGAAGAAGCCGCTGATCGAGAGGCAAAGGATGCGGCTGCGGACGCCAATCGATCGCGTCCAGACGACCAGTGGTCCGCATCGGCAGCCCAGGCCAAACGCCTGGCACTGGCGCGCGCGCTGCTTCAGGACGGCGATGTCGAGCGGGCCATTCAATTCGCCGCGCCTGTGCTTGAGCAGGTCAATCGAGACAGCATATTTTTTCTCTCGGAGTTGCGACAGAAAAATGCCCCGGCTGCGGATGCGGCTTTTGCTTCACTGCTGGCGCGCACGGCTGGCGACCCGGTTGCGGATGCCAATACCGTCTCCGGGCTATCGTCTTATGCATTTACGCCCCTGCTGTATGTCACTTTCTCCAATGAAGGCGGTTCTAACGTCAACCAGTCGGGCCCGCTCTCCGGCCCTCCGGACCTCAGTCCGGCTTTGCGTAGCGCGTTCTTCAGAACCGCCAGTGGAATTCTAATGCGTCCCCTGCCGCCACCCGATCAGGACAGAACCACATCGGGAAGGTTCGGAAAATTCATGGTCATCAAGCGGCTGCTGCCCTTGTATGAACGTTACGAGCCGGAACAGGCGGCTCTATTGCGAACTCATCTGACCGCGCTTGCCAGTGGACTGCCTGAGCCGGATATCGCCGACGGGAATCGCGTTGTCGACCGGGGCGTCGTCCCGGACAATCCTGACGAGGATCCCCTCAAGAAACTGCAGAACCGCCTCGATCGCGCCAGGACCTCGGAGGAAAGAGACAACATTTACGCTGATGTAGCCGCACCCCTCGCCAACAAGGGCGATCTACAGTCTCGCGAGCTTGCCGGCAAAATAGAAGACTCGGAATTGAGACAAGCAGTGTTGGCCTTCATCGACTTTGAACTCCTGCGCCATGCCTTTCAAAAGAAGGACGTTTCGGAGTTGGTTCGTATCGCCAGGACCGGCGAACTGACCCACATCCAGCGTGCCTGGGGTTACTCCCAGGCTGCGCAACTGGTGTCGGACAAGGATGCGGCGCGCGCGATTGATTATCTGCAGGAGGCGGCGGCCGAAGCACGGCGGATCGATGGCGAAGATCCCGATCGGGCCCGAGGCCTGCTGGCCGTGGCCAGCGGGTTCGCTCGCAGCGACCGCGTGCGAGCCTGGGAGATGGTCAGCGAAGCCGTCAAAGCGGCCAACAGCGCTCCGGCGTTCACCGGAGATGACGGCATGCTGAGCGCCATGCTCATGACGAAAAGCATGGGCCTGGTGACAAATGCCGCGGCAGATGATTTTAATGTGGCGGGGGTATTCCAATCCCTGGCCGTTGACGACCTGTATCGCGCGGTTGCACTGGCTAAAACCTTCAGCGCCGAAACCGCGCGCGCCAACGCCATTATTTCCACCGCCCGAGCCGTGCTGGAACCAAAACAAGTGGAAGGACCGCGAGTGAATTGAGTGTGACGCAAACAGTTGGTTAGCCCCGGCAAGCTAATAGTTTGCGTTACGTCAGGAATAAATATTCATTGGGCGCGTGAGCAACGCCAATGGATCTTCCACATTCAGCGCCTCGCGCACATAAAACGGCTCACCAGCTTCCACTCCGATCAGCGATCCCATGTAACGCATGCGCTGTTCAATCTCCTGCAAAAACCCTTTTTCGCTGATCCTCGTTACCGGCTCGTCGGAGCCGGCGCTGTAGAACTGCGAGGTATGGGCGCGAATCGCTTTCATTTTTTCTTCAACAAATTCTGAGACATCGACTATGAACGAGGGCGGCACCAGGCGCGAAAAAAGTGAGTGGGCCAGGGCCGGCATCTTCGACGCGGCCTGCCCGGACTCGCCATCGTACAATTTCATGGTTGCCAAACGCGCTGCTTCCCGCACGATGCGGCAGGTGGCGGCGTGATCCGGATGTGGATCGTCCCAGTGTGTAGTCAGCAGCAGCTTCGGCCGATAGGCGCGAATGACGCGGACCACAGCCGTGCGGGATGCCTCAGTCAGCCAGATGTGACCATCGGGTTGCTCCAGATTCAGCCTCACGTCCAACTGCAAAATGGCGGCGGCATTGTGGGCCTCCCGGGCACGAGCTTCCACGGTTCCGCGCGTACCCATCTCGCCGCGCGTCATATCACACACACCGGTGCGATAGCCCAGCGACTTCAGCTTCAGCAACGTTCCAGCCACGCTTAATTCCGCGTCGTCGGGATGCGAAAATATCGCCAGCACATCCAAATCTTTATCGGTATTCGCCATGGGTTACTGTCACTGAGTTTGCCCAACCGGCGCCGCAGGGTCAAGCGCATTTATGAGCGGCGCTTGGAGCGCCGAAATTTAAGTCGGGCCTAACCAGATCCGTTTGTGCTTTTCGCGGGCAAGCAACGAAAACTGAACACGCCCGCACAGCGACTACAAGTCTGTGCTACACATGATCCCTGTGTTAGAGTATCCCGGTTTCACTCAATCGCCCGTGAACGAATTTTGCGATTTGCGGGCCAATCAACAATCAACACGCGGAGAGGGTTGGATGAAGTGCTCAAAATGTGGACGGGAGTCGGGCTTGCTCAGGCGGAAGTGCCCGGCCTGCAAAGTTCCCTTCCTTCGTTTATATATCCTGGTCATAGTTGTGGCCATCGTGATCGGGATGGGCGGCTTGGCGTTGCTCGGCAAGTTCCCCTGGCCTGCGGGTTGATGTCCGAGTTGATGTCATGGAGATGCTGGTGAGATTGGATGGCCGGAAAACGCCGTGGCAGGCTGCTTGAAAACAAAGCGAAGTCAGTGAGTTCGCCCCCCGGAGACCCACTGCCTTCTTCGTCGTGCGGCGCAACCGAATATGAAGCCAGGATCAGTGCACCCGCACAGCGATGCTGTTTACGTTAAGCGCATTGCCGGTGGCGCGCTGCAAATCGGCAATAGCCTTGTTCAGATCCGTCTGGGCCCGCAATTCGTTGCCCCTCGCATTTGTTAATGCCGTTTGACGTTCCAACACCAAAAAGACAGTCGATTGGCCGGCGTCGAGTTTTCGTTTCTCACTTTCATACTGTTGCTCACTGGCCGAGCGGTTGGCCGCGGCAGCTCGCAGACGCGCCTCGGCGCTTCTGACCACCTGTAGGGCATTGCGCACATCCACCTGAATTGTCTGTTCCAGCTGCTCTCGCTGAGTGGTCAGCCTTTGCCCTTCGACCAGCGAGCGACCCAGCTGGGCCTGCGCTGTTCGATTCCTGAGCGGCAGGCTGAGCGAAACTCCAACCCGAAAATTGTTGAAACGATTCACCAGCAAATTGTCCAGCGACTGACCATAGCCACCGACCAGGAATGGCGAGAGCGTCTGCGACGGAACATCGGGCAAAGGCTGCAGCCCATTAAGAATAGACAGCTGGTTCACTCGATTGCGAAGTTCGACCGACGACGCGGTAAAGGGATTGACACCGGAGCTAACGGTGCCGGCCAGGCCGACTACGCCGTAGCTACCCGTTAGATCGACTTGCGGCCGCGTTTGATCGCGGTAGTAGCTCTGATCTATTTGATTTATCTCACGGGCCAGATTCGCTTGCTGAAGCTCGGGCCGGTTGTCCAGCGCCAGTTTCATCGCCTCGGGCAGACTAATTACCGGTGGCGTCAAGTCAACGGCATCAGTGGGGACGATGGCTGCGGTCCAAATTGGCGCCCTGGCGTCGGGAGCGATCAGACTCTTCAGACCATTTTCCGACCGCGAAACGTCTTCCAGCGCGCTGAACAGCGCCTGTTCAAAAGTTGTAACCTGGGCGTCTGCCGCCACTATATCAATGGGAGCCAGTTGGCCTTCAGTGACCAGCCGTTGGTTGTGCTCCAATTGCACACGCGCATCGTGCACGGCATCGCGTTGTACCTGTAGATTGCGCAACGCAAACACCAGGTCCCAATAAGCGCGTTGCACATTGGTGATGGTATCGATCGCCCGCTGGCGAAATTGCACATCGGTCAGGGTCAGGTTCTTTTTCAGGATCTGAATCTGGCGCCTCGGATTGTCAATGCGATAGCCGCGCAGCAGTGGCTGCGTGAAGTTAAATGTCAGCGCCGTCGGATACTGGGGGTTCAGGGCCGCAAACTGGTTGTTGCTGGTCAGGCGTAGCGAGGAAAAGTCCATCCGATAAGAGCCCCCGCCGCGGGGCGCCAGTCCCTCGAAGCGAAGCGTGCCAGTGTAATCGGCTTGCGTGACGGCGCCATTAGCGCCACCGCTCAGGAAACTCGAGATCGGCGTCTTGACCCGTTCGTAATAGGACTGGCTGCTGAGCCGAGGATCATAAGCGCCGCGCGCCCCCAGCAAATCGAACTCTGCAATCTTAACGTTCTCGCGAGCGACCTCGATGTCCTTATTGTTTTCCAGCGCCAGCTTGAGCGCCTCGCGCAGTGTCAGGGGTTGTTGCTGATCCAGGTTGACACCCACTCGGCCAAGCTCCGGCAAAGCCGGCTTTGACGCCCGATAGCCCTGCGCCACGGGCGGTACGTTCAGAGTGCGATCCACCACGGCGGGACTTGGCGCCGGAGTTGGCTCCTGGGCCAGAGCCACCTGAAAAGCTATCAGCAGCACTGCCAATGCGAACAGAGACGAGGCTGCGGTTCGGCTTATCCGGCGGGGCGCAGTCTTGCACATACTTCTTAACAACGCCGGCGAGGCGGGGCTTGTCCGCACCGAGTTGCGGCAAAGCCGCCGGAACATTTCGCACATCAAGGTTATAGTCCTCATCAAGTCTTTTCTCTATCAAGCTGTGGTCGAGCCCAAAAGTCTTTGCTGGACGCGAAGTTTCCGGCGCCCATTCGATCTTTAATGCTTCGACAACAGTCCCAGCAGCGCTGCGGTCGCACTCGCCGCTTTTCTTCGCATCCGCGTTAGTCCGCCGCTGACGCCGGATCCGATCCGGCCCCAGACATGGCTCCGCGACAAATCATCGAACAGTGAATAAAAGACCGGCACGGCAAGCAGCGTTAGCAGCAAGCAAAGCGATTGGCCGCCCACCACCAACACCCCAATGGATCTATTGGTGCCTGAACCAGGGCCACTGGAAATCGTCAGGGGCAGCATGCCCGCGACCAGCGCAATGGTCGTCATCAGGATTGGCCGCAGACGATCGCGATTCGCGCGGATGATTGCGTCGAGGCGTTCCATCCCGCGTTCGCGCAACTGGTTTGTATGGTCGATCTGCAGGATGGCATTCTTTTTCACTACCCCAAAAAGCAGCAGCAATCCCAGGCCGGAAAAAATGTTGACGGTCTGACCAGTTATCAGCAGCGATACGATGCCGAACGGAATCGCGAGCGGCAGGGTCAACAAAATCGTGATGGGATGCACAAACGATTCGAACTGGGCCGCCAGCACCATGTACATGAAAATAAACGAAAGAATAATTGCCAGCAGGAAGTAGTAACCGGCGCGCCCAAGCTCCTTCGAACGGCCCGCCAGTCCCGTTTTGTACGACGTATCGACCTTGAGTTCTGTCTTGAATTTATCCAGCGTGGCCAGCACTGCTGACTGCGAGCCTCCCGGCTTCACATTGGCCAGTAACATCACCTGGCGCTGCCGGTTGAGACGATCAATCCCTGCCGGTCCCGTGCCCGGCTCGACGCGGACCAAATTATCCAGACTGACCCAGCCAATTTTTGCCGAAGCAACAATCATCCGCTGCAGTCCCTGAACACTTGTCCGCGACTCCCCGACGGCCCGCACCCGAACGTCATACTGATCCTTACCGGCATTGAAGGTGGAGACTTTCTCCCCTGCGAGGAGCGTGTTCACGGCCTGTGCGATATCTCCAACTCGAACCCCGAGGTCCGCGGCGCGGGCCCGATCAATCACCAGCCGCAATTCCGGCTTCCCCAGAATCAGAGTTGAATCAACGTCGACGAGATCGGGGATCGTCTTCATTTTTTTCAGGAACTCGTCCGTGTATTTCGCTAGTTTGTCCAGATCCGGTCCGCTGATGACGTACTGAATGTCGGCATTACGAAAACCGCCACCGGAAAAGGCCGCGACCTGAGAAACTGAGGTGCGCAATTGATCCGGAGACTGCTGTAAATACCTGGCCAGGACCTCGGAACGGGCGCGTAGCATCAAAGCATCCTGCGATTGGGAGCGCGCCTCGAGCGGTGCGAGCTTGACGTAGATGTTCGCGAGGTTTACCTGCTGTTGTTGCCCGGCGCCGATGGTCGTAAGCGTGTCGGTCACGCCGGGCAGCTTGCGCACATCTTCCGCGATATGCTCGCTCAGGGCCGAAGTAGCAGCGATGGTATAGCCTTCGGGAGCACGGATATTGATTTCAAACTGTGATTGATCGTCGACCGGCAGAAAGTTCTTACCCACGAACATGAACAGCGGCACGATACTAACGATCACCAGCAGACAGGCGATGACCATCAGTAGGCGATGGGCCATGGCCCACTCCAGCATCCTTGTGTAACTCCGATCGATGGGACGGTAGAAGCGCGACTGCTTCGAGCCGTGATCTGCCGGTTCCAGGGCCCGATCGAGCGCTCCTTCTGTGGCGTCGTCACTGCGTTTGATTAGCCGTGCCGCGAGGGTCGGCGTGAGGGTAAACGAGACCAGCAACGACACTGCAATCGCGAAGGCCGCGGTAAAACCGAACGATGACATGAATCGCCCCACAATGCCGCCCATGAAACCTACCGGCAGGAAAACAGCCAGCAGAGACAAGGTCGTGGCGGTAACCGCCAGGCCAATCTCTTTCGTCCCCTCAATAGCTGCCTGGAACGGGGGGATGCCCTTCTCTTCAATAAAACGGAAAATATTCTCCAGCACTACAATCGCATCGTCGATCACGATACCCACCATCAGCGTCAGCGCCAGCATCGTGATTTGATTGAGGGTAAATCCCATCGCGTTCATCAAGCCAAAAGTGGCGATGAGTGAAGTGGGAATCGCGATGGCCGCAATCAGCGTTGAGCGAACGCTCCAGAGAAAAAGAAAGACCACGAGGGCGGCGAGGATGCTGCCTTCAATCAGGTGCTTTTGAATCGCTTCAATCGACGCTTTAATGAAGATGGATTGATCGCCTACCACCTGGGTACGAAATCCCGGCGGCAGCGTGCTCGACAATTCCTGTAGCCGCTGCTTGACCGCATCCGCAACCGCGACGGTGTTCTGGCCCGACTGTTTCGAGATCACGAGAGTCACGGCCGGCTCGCCATTTAAACGCGCTTCAGTGCGGGCTTCTTCAAAACTGTCCTCGGCATAACCAATGTCACTGAGCTTGACCGCGTAGTTGCCACGACTGGCAACGACGAGGTTGTTGAAGTCCCTGGGCTCGATGATGCGGCCCATGGTGCGTACCGTTAGCTCGCGAGTCCCTTCGTCAACTCGGCCACCGGGCAACTCCATGTTTTGCAGCCGCACGGCATTGGCCACTTCGGCCACCGTGACGTTGAAGGCGCGCAGCTTGTCGGGATCGACCCAAATCGCAATCTCGCGCTGGCGGCCGCCGATAATCGCTACGTCTCCCACACCATTGATTGATTCGATGTTCTGCTTGATCTGTTTGTCGGCAATATCGGTGACTTCTTTCAGTGAGCGGGGCGCGGAAACAGCGACGCGAATTACCGGAGTTGCGTCGGTGTCAAGCTTTTGCACAGTGGGCTTTTCCGCAGTGACGGGCAGATCGTTGACGATGAGGTCAACCTTGTTGCGAACCTCCTGGGCGGCAACGTCGGCGTTCTTTTCCAGTAAGAAGGTGATGAACACCTGCGAGGCGCCTTCAACCGATGTCGAGCGCAGTTCGTCGATGCCGCTGATGGTGTTGACGACCCCTTCAATCTTGTCCGTGATTTCTGTTTCAATTTCCTGCGGGGAAGCGCCCGGATTGATCACCGTGACCGTGATTGTCGGCAGGTCGATCTTGGGGAACAGATCCACGCCCAGCGATTTGTACGAGAACAACCCGACTACGGTCAGGCTGAGAATGATCATCGTCGCGAACACCGGCCGACGAACACAGATTTCAGCAAGTTTTTGCATGATTGTTTAGGTTTTTGGGCTTAGGTACCTGGTCTTTGAAGTCTGAGCAGTGGACTCTACTTTGCGAGGCAAGTCCGACAAAAGCCAAAGACCAAAAACCAAAGACCTACTGTCTTACAGTTGCTCCATCAGTCAACAACTCAACATTACTGGTTGCTACCTGCTCGTCAGCTGACACTCCCTGTTTAATTTCAACCAGATCGCCCTCCGTCTGCCCCAGTTGGACCAGCCGTTGTTGTGCGTGACCGTCCTTGATCACGTAAACCCGACTGACACCAGACTCGGTGTGTACGGCCCGGGTCGGCACCAGAGTGGCCGGTTCCGAACGCGGTAACAAAATACGAATGGTGGCGAATTGACCGGGTTTTAGGGCGCCGCTGCTGTTCTCAATCTCTGCTTCGACGGTCAGGGTCCTGGAAGTGGGAGTGACGTTGGGCGAAACCCGCGCTATCCGACCGCTGAACGAGCGATCCGGCCAGGCGCTGGTCGTTACGGAAACGGACTCACCCTGCTTAACTTCGGGTATTGCCTGCTCGGGAATATCTATTCTTACCCGCAGTGGATTGGTGCGCACGATACTCGCGACCCTGGTTGCCGTGGTGACGTATTCTCCAAGATCCACCGGGCGCTCGGCGACAAAGCCATCAATCGGCGAAGCAATCACCGTATAGGCCAGGGCCCGGCGGGCTAAATCGACCTGACTCTGAGCGTTGGCAACATTCGCACGCACGACTGCCACAGCCGCGTAGTTCTGTCGGGCCTGGGCCAGGGCCGCCTGATAGGTTTCTCGCAAGGCGTCGCGCTGAGCCTTTTGCTGATCGAAAACAGAGCGCGACACGTCGCCCGACTCGATTAACTTCAAGGCACGTTGCAGGTTTTTCTCAGCGAGTTCATAGTTGGCGCGAGCTGCAGCTACTTCCGCAACCTTTTCCGGATCGAAAGCCTGTCCGGATCGCAGTCCTATCTTTTCTTCTGCCTGGCGTACCGCCGCCCTGGCGTTATCGAGTTGAGCCAGGGCCTGATCCAAACGTAGCTTGCTGTCGGCAGCCTCCAGACGAACAATCATTTGCCCGCGTCTGACGTAACTGCCGAGATCCACACCCAGAGCTACCACTTTGCCGCTCGTTTGGGGCTGCACATCCGATTGCATGTCGCCGGCCAGACTACCCGTGGCTTCAAAGAAGCGGGGAAGTTGGCGCACGATTGCCGCTGCGGTTGTCACGTCGACTGGGGTTGGCGAAGGAACAGCCCCAGGCACTGTCTTGACATTAGCCTGCGAACCGCCACAGGAAATTGTCAGAAATGCAGCCGTTAGCAGCGCCAGCACCAGGAGCAAGAAGATGATTTGCTTTCTGAGAGTCATGGTCAGTCAATTTCTTCCGTTAGCGCCGCAGGAGGAACTTCGTTGGCGGCACTATTAAGGGTCTGGGGCGTAGTAACTCCGTCCAGCAGGATGCTGGCAAATGAACGGGCAGCGTCCTGGTTCGAAATATTCAGCAAGCTGCGTTTCCGATCCCAAAGCGTGTTGCTTAACGAGTGATGGATGACCATGCCGATAAAGGAGCGCACCACCACGGCCGGTTCCATCTCAATCATTACGCCGTCGGTCTGCCGTTGTCGTACATATTCACCGAGAAACTCATAGAGAGGTCGCACATTTCTCTCCCAGAACATCTCTGCGAGTTCATGTTGCTCGAGTGCCGCATGAAGCAGCAGCCGGTGAAACTCCGGATCGTGTTCATGGTGTTCGAGGGCACTGAAAGCAAGTCCCTCAAAGACGGCGCGATCATCTCTGCGCGCAACGGCTTCGGCGACCACGGCAAAAGGGTCAAAAGAAGAATCCCCGCAGGCCTTATGATCCAGGATGGCGCTGTACAGTTCTTCCTTGGTAGCGAAATGGCGAAAGACCATCGCCTCAGACACGCCGGCAGCCTGGGCTATCTCGCGCGTGGTGGTACCGCTGAATCCTCGCTGGGAAAAAAGATTTACGGCCCGACGCAATATCTGCATGCGCCTTTCCTCACCGGGCATACGAGTAACTACCGGGCCCGTTGCAACAGCTTCAGTATTCTCCATTTTGCTCAATTAGTGCCTCTTAGCCTTTGTCAGCACCACATTTGGTGCGCGAAGTAAGCACTTACTTACCATTCAAAACCGGGGTGTGTCAAGGAGCCGGGGGCCGAGGACGTGTGCGTCAGGAACTTAAGCGTACGGGCCGCGTCCTGGGGTTAGTTCTGTCGGCCGGCTCTTAGCCGGTCGCAGCCCTTTGCCCGTTTGTATGGTTCTCGATCCCTGCTGCTTTGCGATTCGTACTCTTTCATCACAAAGCGTTACTGCCGGGGCAAACACACAACCATTTCTCCCTTGATTTCAACTGAGAGAAAAGGCATGGAGTTTGCAAACGGGAATTCCTGCTTAGGAGCATATCGTTCTAATCAATTTCAACTTAAGAAACTTTGAAGGAGAATAAAAAAATGGCAGACAACACAACACCCGGAGCAACCACAGGCTCGAGAACCGGAAATAGTTTGACTTCGGTTCCGGGCAACGGCGGATTTTCCGGCGAACAAAGCACCGACCGCGTCGCCGCCGGTTTTGCGCATACAGCTCAGCTATACGCCGGCAAGGTTTCAGACGCCGCCACCCAAGCCAAAGATTACGTGACTGACAAAGTCGGCGTAATGGGTGACAAGATCAAGGAACTCGACTTTGCCGAATTAACTGAGAATGCAAAAGATTATGCGCGTCAGAAACCAGGCCAGGCGATCCTGATCTCGGCCGCTGCGGGATTGCTGCTCGGAATTCTGATTCGCGGCCGGCGCTGATCAAATTTCACAGCGAACAATTTGTCAGTCACGAAAGGGGAATAAGCGATGGCAACAAGCATGGCTGCGTCGCCGGCACGAGTTCCGGTGGCGCCGATTGAAGGCGAAAACCTGCCACATCTAATCAGCCGACTGGGTGATGATGTGATGCAGTTAGTCGATACGAAGATCAGCTTGCTGAAGGTGGAGATTAAAGAAGAGGCAAACACCTTCGTGAATGGAGGTGTATTGATCGCCATTGGCGGTGTGATTGCGACAGTTGGCTTCGTTTTGGTAAACATTGCTCTCGCTCTGGGCATCGCCACCCTATTTTCCGAAAGTAATCTAACTCCCGTCGCGCAGTACGCTTTGGGCTTTGTAATAACAGGCGCTGTTTATCTGGTTTTGGGAGGCGTTATCGTGGCCGCCATGAAGGCCCGGCTCGCCCGGCAAAGCGTCGTGCCGCCGCGAACCGTAGAAGAACTGAGAAAGGATACCCAATGGCTGAAGAAGGAACTCTAGGGGTGGCTCGCGTCACGGAATCCGGAGAAGACTCCGCAAAGGCTGAGCTCCAGCGCCGGATGGACGAGGCGCGCGAATCAATTTCACAAACGGTTACTGAGATCAAAGACACGGTCGTTCACCAGTACGAAACGGTCAAAGATACGATCTCAGAAACCCTGGACTGGCGAGAGCAGTTTAAGAAGCGTCCGGTAGCTTGGGTTGCAGGCGCGGCAGGCGCCGGTTTTCTGACGGGCTACTGGATCACTTCCCTGGTCAAAGGCGAGAGTAACGGCCATGACCGCTACTATCAGGAACAGCGTCAGTACGATTATCAACCCGCGGCGCGTGCTTACGCCGCTCAGCCTATCGTCGGGAAGCCGGCTTCCCGGGTTGAGGATCAGGAAGAAAATGCGGGGCCCGGAGTGATCGAACGAATCCGGGATACGCAGGTGTTCGACCGCTTGCGCAACGAAGCAGCAGACCTCGGTGGTAATCTGGTTGATGAAGTGTCAAAAACCGCAAAGGAGATCCTGGTTCCTGCGGCAGTTGGTTTCGTACGCAATTGGCTTGAGGGCTTGCTTCCCAACAAGGCCACGACCTCTCAAGCTCGCCAGTAAGCCCAGGTGCATAGAGTACCGCCTTTAGGCGGGTAGTTCGGGACTGGCGGCCCGCCAAAGTCGGTACTCTTAGCGCCTGTAGCGGCAATTACCTTCCCGGCGCCGGCTTGCGCGGCAACTTTTCGTCCCTCATCGCTGTGGCGTAGACAAAGGCTGCCATGATCGTGGCCGCTTGTTTCATGTCGTCGGCCTGAATCCGATCGAAGACGTCCTGGTTTGAATGGTGCGTGCGCGTATCATACTCAATCTCGTCCTGGATGAACTGAAAACCCGGTAACCCGACGCGGTCGAACGAAAGGTGATCTGTGCCGCCCGTATTGGAAATGGAGAGGGTCGCCGCGCCCTGATCGCGAAAGGGCGCCAGCCACTGGCGAAAGATCGCGCGTACCCCTTCGTTGCCCTGCAGGTAGACCCCGCGAATCTTTCCCGTTCCGTTATCAAGATTGAAATACGCAGCGAACTTGTCGTAGTCAGGTTTTTTGACGAGCGTGGGCGGAGCAGCCGGTTGGCTGTTTGGCGTGCCCGGCGGGACGACGCCCGGATTGCCAGGTTCCAGTTTCCCAAAATGCTCGGCCACGTAGGCGGCTGATCCCAGCAGGCCCTGCTCCTCACCTGACCAGAGCCCAATACGAATGGTGCGGCGTGGTTTCAAGCCCAGGGTTTGTATGATGCGTACGGCTTCCATGGCCACGCTTACCCCCGCGCCGTTGTCGGTGGCTCCGGTTCCTGCATGCCACGAATCCATATGGCCACCAAGCATGACAACCTCATCTTTGAGGTCGCTCCCGGGAATCTCGGCAATAGTGTTATAGGCCATCGGATCCGCGTCCTGCCAGGCGACCGCAAGATCCACCGTCATGGTGACCTTTTCTTTGGCCCGAATCATGCGCGCGATGCGATTGTAGTGCTCAACTGCCATGACCAGCTGTGGCGTAATCTTCGGCGCTGACGGGTCATAACCCTGCAGCGAGCGTGGGCCCCCCTGACCGGGCCCGCCAGCGGAGGACGCTTGCGGGACGGTTGCGGATTGGACGAAGATTGTCCCACCATCACCCGCCCGGCTTGGATCGATTAACAGCGCAGCACCCTCTTTCTGGAAGAAAAGATATTTCGCTGCGGCCAAACGCAGCGCGACGCGAAAGGCTTCCAGACCTGGATTCGGACCACCACCTCGTGGCCCGCTGCGCGGTTCCGGCGCGTCAGCCAGCGCCAGCAGCTCTTTTTCGCTTAGCCGCGTCCCCGGCGCTTCAAACCGCGCCTTGACCTCGCGCATAGGCGCGGTCAGAACAATCTTGCCTTGCAGCTGCCCGCTGAACTTCTGCAGATCCGCTTCAGTCAGCGCGTCGACATAAACGACCTCGGCAGTCAAAGGACCGTCCAGCCCGGGCGACCACGCTTTAGGGTACGCAATCAAAGGAATGTTCAGCGGCTCGACTACCTGGGCGCTGAAGCGTTTCAGGCTCCAGCCACGACCGAACGGACCCCAGGCTTCGAGGTGAGCATTTTGTAATCCCCAGCCCGCCAGCTGATCGCGCGTCCACTCGTTTGCCCGTTTCATGCCGGGAGACGCAGTCAAGCGCGGCCCGATGACGTCAGTGAGATAACTCAGCGTGTCCATCACCTGCGAGCGATTCATGCCCTCGTCTTTGATGCGCACGATCGGATCATTGGCATCGGGCGTGGGGGTTGGTTGCGGCTGCTGCGACAGGGCTGTGCCCGGCGCAAGCAGAGAAATGATTAGCAGTCCGACGGCAATAGTACGTCGCAACATCATGGTCTTTCTCTCCTGATTACCTAACAAGATTTATTGAATTTTGTCTAGCAAGCGAAGTAATCCCCGCCGCTTTATCTAGACTAATGGCGCGGTGCTCGAGTGCGCCGGCTAAACGGGCGGATGCGTCTGTTAGCGGGCGCCGGGGCGCTTCTCTGCTCCCGTCTTGCTGACTGTTGCCAGCTCATTCGTGGAATAGCCGCAGCCTTCTTTCGCACAGTAGCGGAAAGTCCCAAGCTTCTTGGTCGTCTTTTCCAGGAGAAATGGCGCGGCACACTTCGGACATGCTTCAATGACCGGCTTGTCCCAGTACACGACATCACAATCTGGATATTGAGAACAGCTATAAAAGACTTTTCCGCGCCGGGATTTCTTGACCACCAGCTCGCCCACGCAGCCGGGCCGAGGACAGAAAACGCCTGTCGTCTCCTGCTTGATGTATTTGCACTTCGGATAATTAGAGCAGGAGATAAATTCGCCAAACCGGCCAAAGCGTTTTACTAACTGCGCGTCATCGAGCGGACACTTTTCATCGAGCGGCACGGGCGCCGGCGCCACCACCCCCGACTTCGAGATTTTGCGGATGTTCCGGCAGTCAGGATAACCCGTACAACCCAGAAATGGACCAAAGCGACCGCGTTTGAGTTGCATGGGTTTGCCGCACAACTCGCAGGCTTCCGGCTCCGCCGCCTCTTCGTTACCGTTGCCGGCGGCCGTAGCTCCGTCGGCCGGCGGCGTCCCGGCATCTCGGGTCGCTTCGCATTGCAGGCACTTCAAATACTTTCCGAACCGCCCCCACTTCAACACCATGCCTGGAGCGTTGCATTTCAGGCAGACCTCTTCCGTTGGCTGGCTGACGTCCTTGATGTCTTTGACGTGGATCTTGAATTTGCCCAGGTCATCTTTGAACTTGCCGTAGAATTCGTGCAAGGCGTCGGTCCATTTGAGCGTGCCTTCTTCGACCTGGTCCAGCTCTTCTTCCATACGCGCCGTGTAGCTGACATTAAAAAGATCGTCAAACCCTCCTTCTATCAGAAGGTCATTGACAGTCATGCCCAGCGCGGTGGGATGAAACCGCCCCTCGAGCTTCTCAACATACTCCCGTTCCTGAATCGTCGACATAATCGCGGCGTAGGTTGAGGGACGGCCAATGCCCTTCTCCTCCAGGGCTTTGACGAGGGTCGCTTCCGTGTAACGGGGCGGAGGCTCGGTAAAATGTTGCTCGGGAGTGATCTTCCTCAGCTCGAGCGTTTCGCCTTTGGTTACGAGCGGTAGTGTTCGCTCCGCCTCTTCATCTTCTTCAGTCTTTTCGTCGCGGCCCTCCTGATAGACTTTCAGAAAGCCATCGAACTTCTGCACTGAACCAGTGGCACGAAACAACAGGCGGCCGGCCTGAATGTCAATGGTCGTTTGATCGAACAGTGCGGGCATCATTTGCGATGCCACAAACCGCTGCCAGATCAGCCGGTACAATTTCAGCTCTTCCTTGTTCAGATATTTGGCCAGCGAGTCCGGCGTATGTTTGACGTCGGTGGGACGAATGGCCTCGTGCGCGTCCTGAGCGTCCTTCTTGGAGCGGTAATGAATAGCTTTTTCCGGAAGATAAGCCGGACCATACTGGCCGCCAATGAAATCGCGCGCTTCGTTGAGCGCTGTTTCCGAGACGCGAGTCGAATCAGTACGCATGTAGGTGATCAAACCAACCGCGCCCTCAGGTCCGAGTTCGACGCCCTCATAAAGCTTTTGCGCCAGCATCATCGTCTTCTTCACTGCAAAGCCGAGCTTGCGCGAGGCTTCCTGTTGGAGTTTGGAAGTGATGAAAGGCGGGACTGGATTGCGCTTGCGTTCCTTAGTGGTAACTTCGCTGACTACAAAGGTCTGTTGCCCGGCTTCCGCGGCAATCTCGCCGGCGAGTGTTTCATTGCCAATGAGAATTTCGTTCTTCTTTAAGTCCTCGTCAAAGCCGCTGGTCTTAACGGTCTGCTCGCCCACCTTGAAGAGGCGAGCATCAAAGGCAGGAGGTAGAGTCGCCGCCAGATTAGCCGCGATGGTCCAATACTCTGTCTTGATGAATTGCTCTATCTCACGTTCTCGTTCGACCACCATGCGCAAGGCGACCGACTGCACGCGGCCGGCGCTCAAGCGGCCACCTACAGCGCGGCACAGCAGAGGTGAAACCTGATAGCCGACCAGGCGGTCCAACACGCGCCTGGCCTGTTGCGCGTCAACCAGGTTCGCATCGATTGCGCGTGGGTGCTCAAAAGCTTCGTTAACCGCGCGCTTGGTAATCTCGTTGAACATCACCCGAAAGGCGGGTTTGGCCGGACGCTTGGGGACTATTTCTTCAGCCAGGTGCTGGCAAATTGCTTCGCCTTCCCGGTCCGGGTCAGCGGCCAGAAAAATGGCGTCGGCTTCTTTGGCGGCCTTCTTTAACTCGGCCACGATCCTTTTGTTATTTCGCTTCCTGGTGTCGGGAATTACTTCGTAAGTCGGTTCAAAATCGTTGTCGACATCGACGCCGAGCTTCTTCGCCGGCAAATCCTTGATGTGGCCTATCGAGGCCTTCACCAGGTAGTCCTTACCCAGATATTTATTGATCGTTTTTGCCTTCGCAGGCGATTCCACTATTACGAGATTCTTTGCCATAAGGTACCCAATGGTTTACGACTAAACATCATCTTTGCCCGCTAAGTCAAATAGAGGCCACTAGTGTCCTGGCGCCGGAGGCTTGCACGACCCACCTCAGTGAGCGGGTCGAATTTCGCTCACAGACGTGGTGGAAGACCCCTAAAAAAGGCCGCCCGATGACACTGGCGCAGCTTCACAACCTTCTGACAAAGCACCGGCCGGGCAGTTGCCTGATCAACTCATGCATTTCCAGGTTCAGCAGGGCCGCGGTTAAGTCCGAAATGCTTAGTTTCGTTTTTTCGAGCAGCGCGTCGATGTGGGCCGGATCGTCGGCCGACAAGAGCTTGAGTACGGTGCGTTCGGGCGCCGAAAGATCTGGCGGCACTAACAGCAACTGGTCCGCCAGCGCCCGGCCCTTCTTCTGGTCGCCAAACGGCGGCGGTAACAACCTGGCGGCAATCTGTGGCGGCAACTCGACCGCAATGTCCTGCCATTGCTGCACCAGCTTGGCGCCGGCGCCCTTGATCAGATAGTTGCTGCCAAAGGAATTTCTGGAGGTAATGTTTCCGGGTACGGCCCAAACTTCGCGGTTTTGCTCAATCGCGAGCCGGGCCGTGATAAGCGAGCCCGAGTTCTCGGCTGCCTCAACCACCACTACCCCCAGGCTGAGGCCACTGATGATGCGGTTGCGATAGGGAAAGTTCTCGGACACGGGCGGCGTGCCCAGGGGAAACTGGGATACCATGGCGCCGCCGTGATCGAGAATCTCCTGGCCCAGCTTGCGATGATCGCGGGGATAGCACTCATCAATACCGGTGCCCAGTACGGCTATGGTGCGCCCGCCTGCTTCCAACGCGCCCCGGTGCACGGCTGCGTCAATGCCGCGCGCAAAACCGGAAACTATGGTCATGCCGCGCTGGGCCAAATCCCGCGCCAGCATCAGCGCAGCGTTCTGCCCATAAGTTGAGCAACGCCGCGAACCGACCAGGGCCACGCAGGGCTGCTCCAGGCACCTGGCCCAGGCTCCTTTTACATAGAGGACGATCGGCGGATCATAGATTTCACGCAACAGCGCGGGATAGACACCGTCGTCAAGGACCAGAATGTCATCGCCCAGCTCGCGCACTTTTTGGATCTCGGCTTCAGCCCGCTGGTGAAGATCACGAGCGAGGATGCTGTCGATGGCTTCTGGCAAAATCCGTAGCTGGTTTAGTTCGGAGCGCGTCGCGGCAAATACCGACTCAGCGGAACCAAATCGCTCGAGGAGCCTGGCAGCGGCGCGAGGTCCGATGCCGATAGTCATGTTGAGGGCCACCCAGTCGCGCATTGCTTTGCAGGATGAAGAATGAACAATGACGACCGATGCGGAGACTGCGGTAACAGACGCGGGCGCAGAGTCCGCATTCATCCTTCATCCTTCAATTTTTTTTGGCGGAGGCGTGTAGGAATCGAACCTACCTGAGCCTGCTCTCACAGTCTCACTGACGGTTTTGAAGACCGCGCCGTTCACCAGAACAGATTCGCCTCCGTATTAACTTTTCTCAGATCTCGACTCTCAGATCTGGACTCATGTTGAGCGATTGGTGGGTGGAATGAAACCCTACGCGCCCCCACCCAAACCTGTCAAGGTCGCGTCACTGCCTCTGGCCAGGCGAGCGTGGAGCGGGCGTGGCTCCGGAGTCGCCACTGGAATTTTGCGAGCCCGAAACTGTGCGTGCCTTTCCCCAATGCAAGGGCAATATTCCAGATTAATCGGCAGAACCTCACCAAATAGCCATGGAAACTCGTGGGCACAACTGTTGCTTCGTGTTGCTTAATTTTTGCTGCTCGGACCTGGCCCTTGTTTTCCAACAGAGGAGGGTGTGATGAAGATGTTTCCGAGACGGATCTTGTATTTAGCCGCTCTCGCCATTCTCGCCATGGCCGCGTTATGCGTCATTACAGGTATTTCAGGTGAAACTTCTGCAGCTTCGCTGTTCACGGCTGGTTTACCAGCACCAGCGGAAGTGGTGGAAGAAACGGTCACGCTCTCGGCGGCGGACGTAAAGACCTGGCTACACTATGATGAATGGTACTCCAAGGCCCCTTACTGTGGGCCTCCCTTCAAGGTTGGACCGACATTTGAAGATTATCCCGGCTCGGTAGTCGCCGGGTATAAGCACCTCTTCGACAAGGGTGCGAAGGTATTCGGTTGTCCCGAACGTTTGAATTGGAATTACCGTGGGACTGTCTGGTTCGATTTGGGCGATATCGTCGCCAAAGCGCCCCCCCTCCACGTTTATGTCAAGAAGGCCACGCTGAAGTTTCAGGCACTCGACAGGGAATGCCCGGTCTGGCTCCTCATCGCCAGCAAAGACTGGTCGAAAGGCTACCCGGATAATGAACTCGTCCCTGGCGATCCTTTCACCAAAATAGAATCGTGCGGGCGCGAAGGCTGCAACATCGACGTACAAACAGTCGTCAATAATTGGGTCAGAGGCGAGGCTAACGGCGGATACGCAAATTATGGATTTGTGGTTAGGGGCGAGCTGGAAGGTCCCGTTGATGACAATGAGGCCTGCCCAACTCGTTATGGTGACTTCCGCTTGACGGTCACCTATACGTACGAAAGGAAGGATACCGTACTGAGAATACCTTCCCCGCAGGGGCCGGCCATCATGGTTAACCCCGCAATTCTTGATACTCGAAAAAATGTCGCCCTCGCCTCCAACGGTGCAACCGCCAGCGCACAGGCCTATACCGCGGATGGTGTTTATCCCGGGCTGCACTTCCAACCTTCTTTCGCCATCGATGGCCTGCGTCACACAACCGCGGATGGCGGAAATTTGTGGCGCGACGAGCACGGATTGGCATCGTGGCTGGAAGTTGCCTTCCCAGGTATAAAGAAGATCACGGAAATAGATGTCGTTACGGTGCAGAACCCAGGCTATGAGAAGGCAGTTGATCCAACGGAGACACAACCCTTCACCCAACAGGGGGCCAGGGGTTTTGAAGTGCAGTATTGGACCGGCAGCGACTGGGCGACACCACCGGGCGGATCAATCAGCGGTAACAGCCGGGTTTGGACCAGAATCAGCTTTGCGGCCATCGCCACGACGAAAATTAGAGTTTTAGTCAACGACTCGTCTGACCGCATCGCACGGATTGTGGAATTAGAGGCGTGGGGGAGGTAAGACAAAACTGAAAAATCCATTCCGATTGTTCGTACCGATCGCCGCCGGGACTGCGAGTTTAAGCGCGGGGCGCGGCTCTCAAGTCAGCTTCGCATCACCTTCCGTCTGGGAAGGCATTCTGCTGATGTCCCTTTCCCTGCTCGTGGCTTTGACGCCACTGGCGTTCGCAGCCCGGCTTTTTGAACCATACATCGCCGCCAAGGAAATCTTAATTCAAGCCGGAACAGCTACGGCGGCATTACTCTGGCTGTTATTGGCGCCAACCAAGTCATGGTCGCTGGCGCTGGCGCCGGTGATGCTGCCACTCCTCGTGCTCGTGCTGATTGGCGCCGCATCGGTTCTCTGGTCTTCCAACCCTTCTGCGTCGCTGGAAGAAGGCCAGCGGCTGTTGACCTACATTCTGCTATTCGCGATTGCCCTGCAGGCGCTGCGGCGGGCCGAGTCTCGATCCATGCTGGCTACAGCCCTGGTATTGGCAGGAGGGATCGAGAGTGTCTATGTGCTCTTGCAATACTTCTTCGGCGATCCCCTTTTCCTTACCAGCGGTTTGCAGGGCAAATGGCAAGCCTTCGGCACCCTGGGAAATCCTAACTGGACCGGAGAGTTTCTCGCCGCCGCGGCGCTCGTCTCATGGGGCCGTTTGATCGAATTGCGCAAGACCGCCTGGGCTCCAGCCACCGATTCATGGGCGCGGCGCTTGACGCTCGTCTCTCTAATTTTGATCTTGCTCGCCCTCGTCGCCACGCTCGCCCGCGGCCCATGGCTAGCGTTCATCGTCGGAGCTGCGTCGTTCCTGATCGCCGGCCGGCGCCAACGCGTGTACAAATGGAGCTGGAAAGCGTCCCTCTTGCCACTGGCGATCGCGGGGATAGCGGGGATTGTGATCATTCTCCTGCCACTGCTCTCCAACCAGGCGGCGCGCAACCACCTGCTTAATGTCAAATCGGCGCGGGGACGAATCTGGATGTGGGCGGTGACCTGGACAATGATCGGGGATGCTCCCTGGCGTGGTCACGGGCTGGGCACTTTCGGTTCGCAGTTCCCGCTCTACCAGGCACGTGCGTTCTCGCGAGCGTGGTCGGCGCCATTTATCGCTAACGCCAGCTTCACTTCTTATCCGCACAGCGACTACTTGCAGCTCTGGGCTGAGTTGGGTCTGTTTGGATTGCTCGCCTTCGGCGTTTTGATCTGGATTGTGCTCAAGCGCGGCCGGTCGTTGGCCGGCGACCCTTTGGCGTTGGGATGTTGGGCGGCGGTGATCTCGCTGCTGGTAAATGCGGCCGTCGCTTTCTCTCTGCACTTGCCGACGACTCTAATGCTCTTTGCCGTGCTGGTAGCGTTGGTCGAAGCCGCAGCTTCAAGTAAGACAGTCAGCCTGACAAAGAACACTCCACGGGTCGTCATTGTGCTCGTGCTTTTGACTTTTTCTTTCCTCGTTTATCGCTCGAGTTACCACCGCCTGAAAGCGGAAGCTGCTTTGTGGCGAGCGGATGCGGCTCTGGCAAACGGAAGGTGGGACAAAGCCGAAGTCTCCATCGTCACGGCGATTCAAAACGCCCCCACTCGTCTCGAGGCACCGGCCATGCTGGGCCGCTTACACCTGGAGCGGGGCGAGTACGCACAGGCCTTGGTTGCTCTAAACCAGGCTCTGAAATCAGGCTTTGATGTCGATGTCTATGATTGGAAAGCGACCGCGCTTGAGAAAAGCGGTCAACGTGCTGAGGCGGTTACCACTTTAGCTGAGCTGGCATGGCTGCGTCCGGATTTGCAGTGGCCACGCGAACGTCTCTTGTCCTTAAAACCGGCAGATCAGGTTCATGAGGAGAACAATCGATGACGACTAGACTATTATCCATCACCACAATCGTTCTCGCGGGGCTCATTTTCGGAGGGAACTACTACGCGGCTCGCACCAGGGTCACGGATGAAGGTTGCGAGAAGTGTGGTTGCTTCGCTTTGGTAACCCTCAAGAATCCTGATCAAAAACAAAAACCGTCGTGCAGCGTGGTATTCAGATCCGGAGAGAAAAGGTCGTCGTCGGAACCAAACGCGCCGTTGGTGTATCCACTTTCAAGGGGGGCGGGAGCGCCGGTCTATATAGATCTCTACGCTTGTGACTACGTGCTCTTCTGTGACAAAGATGCCGAGGCCGAGCTTAGTTGTCGGACCGAGGAGGAATCTAGCCTGCCCTTTGGCGAACCAACCAGAGGCTGGCAGGTGGTCAAGATATGGGGGGAACAAAGATGCTCGATATTTTGCCTGCACAAGGGTTCGGCTGTACGCATTGGCTGTGATCACTGGAAGAGGCCGGCGCCGGTAGCGCCGAAACCGCCGGTGAAAGCTCCTCCTAAACCACCTGTGAGAAGAAGGCCAGGCGAGCTATTGTCGCTGCTGCTTGGCTCTAACTGGCAAGCTTCTTCCGACATCTCGTCATTCGTGCCGGCCTTGTTCCGTCCTGAGCCGGCAGATGAAAACGATCCAGGCATCATCATCGGTGACTCAGTGGGCTGGAGGCTACTCTCTGGAGAGGCCGGCATTGATCAGAACGTACTTACTGTCGCAACGGGCGAAGCAGAGGCACGATCCTTTTGCACCGGTGACAATGTCCGGCTGGTGGGCCCAAACGTGCTCAGCCTGCCAACCTGCCAGCCCGATGCCAGCGGCCGCTGGCAGGGAACCTACGCCAGACCTGCTTCCAAAGGAACGCGTCAGGCGGTGACTGTAAGTCTTAACCTGCGCCAGGAATCTGAATCACTGCGAGGTGAGATACAGACCGCGGATGGCACGTACAATATTGTGGAGGGGTCTCAATCCGGCTCTAACATCAGACTCCAGGCCGAGCGAACTGGAGGAACCCAGGGAAGAATCACTCTCTACGGCCGACTCTCGAAGGGAGAGATCGTGTTCGATGGAAGTGAACAGTCCGCCGGTGCGCCCTCGACTTACGGTCTCACAGGCTTTGCCAGACGCGCGTATATCGCCGAAAGTGCCTTGCCGATCGCCCTTATCAATCAGAATTACAGCTTCACGCTTTCGGCGTTCTCCGGCGCGAGTCAGGCCTTCACGTTTCGGGTCGGGAGTCCCGCCCCGGTACCGCCAAAGCAGATTACCTGGTCCACACGGGCCGATTCGTTACGCGAGCGTAAGGGTGAGCGGTTCACTTACACGTGCCCGGCAAATGGATCGTTGAGCGCCGTCTACGGCACAGACGTCTATACAGACGATTCAGCGATTTGCAGCGCGGCCGTTCATGCAGGTCTCATAAGCCGGCAAACCGGCGGCGCCGTTACGATTCAGATTGCGCCCGGAGCCGGCTCATACACGTCCAGCACTCGCCATGGGGTCTTAACCAGCGGTTACGGCGCCTGGCGAGGGAGCTTCATATTCGTCACCGCTGAAGCTGACAATAGTAAACGAGGGCGGCTGCCGCAGGGCCTGTCCTTCAACAGTCAGACCGGCGCGTTCAGCGGCACGCCAACCGAACTGGGCACGTTTGAGATCAGTGTGGTCGCTACGGATGGCGCCGGGAATGTGTTCGAGCAGCCATTTGCCCTGATGGTCAGGAAACTGGTCGTCACCAATGGCTTGCTACCCGATGCTTTCCTCGGCCAACCTTACACCGAGACTTTGAAGGTTGCTGGAGGTCAGCCACCGTATCGCTTTTCCGGAAACCCGCCGAAGGGGATACAACTAGACCCGAGCACAGGCGCACTGAGCGGCACGCCATCGGCGTCCAGCTCGAATTCCGTTTTCGAGGTCACAGTTCGTGACAGTCAAAATACCTCAGAATCGCAGAAGCTGAGACTAAGCGTGCGCTCGGTAACCATTCTCAACTCGCATTTCCTCGCCGACGCCAAGGTAGGAGTTCCCTACCGAATGCAGTTTCTGGCTATCGGCAACCTGTCACCAATCAACTGGGTCTTTGGCCGGATAGACGCCAGCGCAATAGGTTTTTCTTTGAACGAGAAAACGGGCGAGCTTTGGGGTACGCCACGAAGAGCGGGCAACTTCTCGATTGACGTCCAGGCCGAATCTGGCTCAGGCAGCTCCTCCCGGACTTTTGACCTGACCATCAAATAAGGAGCAAATAACGAAACCTTTCGCGCAGCCACGTTAACCTTCCTGCCCGACAGCCCGGCTTGACCCTTGCGCTGTCCGGTCGGTAATATTCGAACGAACGCTCGAACGGATATTTCTGATAAGCCTGGGATTTCATAGCTGCATGATCAATTTTCAAGCCGCGCCCGAACAATACAAACACTGGAAACTTACAACCGCTGGACCTGTCGCGACCCTGGCCATGGATGTCCAGGAAGACCAAACACTCGCTGCCGGCTACAAACTTAAACTCAATTCCTACGATCTGGGCGTGGACATTGAACTCGCTGACGCCATCCAACGAATTCGCTTCGAACATCCGGAAGTCCGCGCTGTCGTCATCACCAGCCTCAAGCCCCGCATCTTCTGCGCGGGCGCGAACATTTATATGTTGGGCACCTCATCACACGCTTTTAAGGTCAACTTTTGTAAGTTCACCAACGAGACTCGTTGCGCGCTGGAGGATGACTCAAACCATTCGGGCCGTCGCTACATCGCGGCGCTGAACGGAACAGCGTCCGGCGGCGGTTATGAATTGGCGATTGCCTGCGATGAAATCTACCTGGTCGATGATGGCAACTCGGCCGTATCCCTGCCCGAGGTGCCGCTGCTGGGTGTACTGCCCGGCACCGGCGGACTGACGCGGTTAGTGGACAAGCGAAAGATCAGGCGCGATCGCGCTGATGTATTTGCGACGCTCGCCGAAGGATTGAAGGGCAAGCGCGCGAAAGAATGGGGACTGATTGACGACACCTTTGCCACCAGCAGGTTCGAAGAGTCGATTGCAAAACGCGTCAGCGAGGTAACCAAAGCTGACAGCCAATCGCAGGCAGCCGGAATCAGCCTGACTCCTCTGCTTTTCGAGGCAACCGCCGACACGCGTACGTACAAATACGTTAGTGTGAATTTCAATCGGGAAAAACGCTACGCCAATCTCACCATGCACGGTCCCGAATCCAATCAGCCAACGACGGCAGCCGAGATACAGAAACTCGGGGACGCCTACTGGCCGCTGCAGGCCTACCGCGAGTTAGATGACCTGCTGCTTCACATGCGTGTAAACGAACCGGAGATTGGCCTCGTTTGCCTGCGTACTGAAGGAAAGATTGACGACGTACTCGCGGTCGATAGAGTTCTCGTCGCTGAGCGAGCTAACTGGCTCGTCCGCGAGATCGTGCTTTACATGGCCCGGGTGCTGCGCCGGTTGGATCTGACTGCCAAGAGCTTCTTTGCACTGATTGAGCCCGGCAGTTGTTTTGCCGGGAACCTGCTGGAACTGGCGCTCGCTGCCGACCGCAGTTATATGCTCAACAGTCCGGATGCAGGTGTGGAGCTTGCGACCAGCGAGTTGAACGCCGGGGCGCTGCCAATGAGTAATGGCTTGTCGCGCCTGCAGTCGCGCTTTCTGGCGACGCCTGGACGGCTCGAAGAAATTTTTGGACTAGATAGAAGCTTTGCCGCCGAAGCTGCCGAAGAACTCGGTCTGGTCACTTTCGTACCCGACGATTTGGATTGGGAAGATGAGATTCGTGTCGCGATCGAGGAGAGAACCTCGCTATCGCCGGATGCGTTGACCGGCATGGAAGCGTCGCTCCGATTTGCGGGTCAGGAATCAATGGATACCAAGATTTTCGGCCGCCTGACTGCCTGGCAGAACTGGATCTTCCAGCGCCCCAATGCCGTCGGCCCACGGGGCGCTTTAACGAATTACGGGAAACCGACACAGTCGCAGTTTGATTACAAAAGGACTTAGGTTTTTGGTCTTTGGTCTTTGGTCTTTGGTCTTGAGTCTTTAGTCTTTGCAGAGAGGAAGGATCAGGCACAGAGAATAATAATCGTCATTTGAGGCAATAATGAATCTCCACGAACGCATTCCCAACAATGTAAATCTCTCTGAAGACAAGAAGCTGCAGCGCGCGCTGGAAAAGTGGCTGCCTAGCTATCTTGACTGGTGGCGCGAGATGGGCCCCGAAGGCTTTCAGGAAAAGGACGTCTACCTGCGCACGGCAGTCAGTGTCGAACCCGATGGCTGGGCCAATTTCGACTTTGTAAAGATGCCCGATTATCGCTGGGGAATTTTCCTGAAACCGGCCGCGCCCGATGCGCGCGTTGGCTTTGGCGACAACCTCGGCATGCCCGCTTACCAGGAAGTGCCCGGAGAATTTCGTAATTCGCTGCGCCGGATTATCGTCACCCAGGGCGACACGGAACCAGCTTCGGTCGAACAGCAGAGGTTGCTCGGGAAAACCTGTCCTTCGCTCTACGATTTGCGCAATCTGTTTCAGGTCAATGTCGAAGAGGGGCGGCACCTCTGGGCCATGGTCTATCTGCTGCACGGTTATTTCGGACGCGACGGTCGTGATGAAGCTGACGCTCTCCTGGAAAGACGCAGCGGCAACCCGGACAAACCGCGCATCCTCGAAGCTTTTAACCAGCCCTGCGACGACTGGCTGAATTTCTTTGCCTTTACGATGTTCACAGATCGGGACGGCAAATATCAGCTTTCAGCCCTCGCCGAGTCCGGTTTTGAACCGCTGGCCCGGACCTGCCAGTTCATGCTCACTGAGGAAGCGCACCACATGTTCGTGGGCGATACTGGTTTGTCACGAGTCGTCAGGCGCACGGCGCAGTTGATGAAACAGGGAGACGTGCGTGCCCTGGGCGGTATTCCGCTCGACATAGTGCAAAAGTACATCAACTTCTGGTTCAGTTACTCGCTCGATCTCTTTGGCGGCGAGATCAGTTCGAACTCGGCAGACTTTTTTGCGGCAGGATTGAAGGGTCGTTTCAAGGAGCAGGAGCAATACACCGAGCACACGGCGGCAAATGAGATGTTCAGTTTGACGGTCGTCGAAGACGGGCAGCTGAAACAACGTGAAGTGCCGCTGCGAAACGCTTTGAATGAGGTGCTGCGCGGTGAGTATGTCACGGATTGCGAAAAAGGTCTGGCCCGCTGGAACAAAGCCCTTGCTGACGAGGGATTAAGCGACCGCCTATCACTCCCGCACCCGCGCTTTCATCGCCATGTGGGTGAATTTGCCGGACACTCTTTCACTATAGATGGCAGGCTAATCAGCAAGGAAGAGTTTGAGCAACGCAAGACGGAGTGGCTGCCAACTATTGAAGACCGCGAGTATGTCCGCAGTCTGATGCATCCGGTAACCGAACCCGGGAAGATCGCCAACTGGATAGCTCCCCCGACCTCAGGAGTCAAAGGTAAACCGTTTGAGTTTGAATATGTAAGGTTGTGAAAGAAGGTCTTTGGGCTTCGGGCTTTGGCCTTTGGGCTTCGGTGTACGGTCCTGGGATCTTAAATCGATTCGTAGAATATTCGTCACAAAACAAAGACCTAAGACCAAAGACCTAAGACCCAAGCCCTGTCTTATGGACAATTTCACCCGCTACGATCAGAAGCTGGAATTCATACTCCGTCATACCGCGCGCATCTTTGCCGAGAAGAGTTATCACTCCACCAGCATGCGTGACATCTCGCGCGCCACCGGAGTCAGCCTCGCCGGACTCTATCATTACTGCAAATCAAAAGAAGAACTCTTGTTTCTGATTCAGGACAACTGCTTTGGCCATGTCGTTGAGCGTCTGGAGCTGCGGTTGTTGGACGTTACTGATCCGGTGCAAAAGCTGCGAATTTTTATCGACAATCACCTCGCCTTTTTCGCAGCCAATATGGCAGAGATGAAGGTCCTCTCCCACGAAGCCGAATCGCTCGCCGGAGATTTGCGTGTGCGCGTCTCCGGCAAGAAGGAAAAGTACACGCGGTTGGCCCGCAAGATTCTTGGCGAGGTACAGCGGCAACGGCCCGCTGGAGAAAAGCCGGTAGATTTGACGGTTGCAACCTATGCGTTGTTCGGTATGATGAATTGGATTTACAACTGGTACAACCCGCAGGGCAAGCTGGCAGTCACGGAACTGGTGGACAATGTGACGCGGCTTTACTTGACCGGTTTTGTAACTACCACGCAGGATAGAGCGCCTGCGGAACCCAAGACGACGCGCGCTGAGAATCTCAGCGTTTGGCGCGAGCCGGGAGAAAGCAGCACCAGAGCCTGACGCTCTTCACCATCAAGGGATCTTTCAAACATACCGTTGAATATTATGGGTCTTTGGTCTTTGGTCTTTGGTCTTTGCACTCTACGGATGAAAAAGTGAAACTAAAATTTTCGACAGGGAGTGGGTAATGGCAGCGGAAGCTGGAATAGAAGCAGGAAAAACACTCGTGCAGTACCGTGCGGCTGAGGGCATCGCCCTGCTGACACTAAACGATCCACCCGCAAACACCTATACGCATGAAATGATGCGCGAGCTTGATAACTGCATCCTGGCCGCACGCATGGATGAGAGCGTACAGGTGATGGTCATCACCGGCAGCGGCGAGAAATTTTTCTGCGCTGGGGCAAACATCAACATGCTCGGCACGGTCACGCCCGAATTCAAGTACTATTTCTGCCTGCACGCTAACGAAACTCTCTCGCGTTTGGAGCAAACTCCAAAACTGGTCATTGCGGCCATCAATGGTCATTGCGTCGGTGGTGGGCTGGAAGTGGCAATGGCTGCCGACATCCGTTTGGCGCGCCGCGATGCCGGCCGGATCGGATTGCCTGAAGTGAGCCTGGGCGTGCTGCCCGGCACGGGAGGGACGCAACGTTTGGTGCGTCTGGTCGGCAAAGCGCGTGCGATCGAATTGATGGCTACTGGCGAATTACTGGACTTTGCTGCCGGGCTTGAACTCGGAATAATCAATCGCCTCTACGACGCCGATTCCCATGCCTCCTTCATGAAGCAGGTCATGGACTACGCGCGGCAGTTCACGACTCCCGAAAAAGCTGCGCGCGCTGTCGGACGCATCAAGCGCAGTGTTCAGTCAGGCGCTGAAATACCTTTTGAGTCGGCTCTCGCCCTCGAACGCGAACTACAGCAGCAACTGTTCCAGTCCGAAGATGCGAAGGAAGGCATGGCGGCGTACGTGGAAAAACGAAAGGCGAAATTCAAGGGTCAGTGAGCTTAAGAGAATAGGATGCCATACGACAACATCGACATTGCTGAAGATTCGGGCATCGTTACCATCACCCTTAACCGCCCCGACAAACTCAACGCCTTGGTTGGGCATATGCGGCGTGACCTCGCGGAAGCGCTGGAAGAAGCGGCCAGCGATCGGCTGGTGCGCGTCGTTGTCATTACCGGCGCCGGTCGCGCGTTCTGTGCGGGCGGTGATATTGAACGCGCGGCGGAGCTGATGGAACGCAATGACTCGGAAGAGTTCGCGCGCCTGTTGGGCGCGGCGCGGCGGGTAGTAACCGCGATTCGCCAAATGACTAAACCCGTGGTGGCTTCAGTCAATGGCTCGGCGGCCGGCGCCGGCTGCAATCTCGCTTTGGCTTGCGACCTGCGGATCGCTGCCGGCAGCGCCAGCTTCACGCAATCATTCGTGAAGATCGGTTTTCATCCCGACTGGGGCGGAACCTACTTTCTGCCGCGCCTGGTGACCACGAATAAGGCCTGTGAAATGTTTTTTCTCGGCGATCCGGTTGGCGCCGCGGAAGCTCAGCGGCTTGGCCTGGTCAACTGGGTGGTACCCGACGAGGAACTTCCGGATGCGACCCGCAAGCTGGCCGAAAGACTACGCGACGCGCCGCCGATTTCCATTGCCGCAGCCAAGCAGGCGATCTATTTGAGTGGCGCTGAAGATCTCGAAGGCATGTTGCGCTACGAAGTCGAGGCGCAAATGCGCTGCTTTGAATCGCGTGATGGGAAAGAAGGCGTGCGCGCGTTTCTCGAGAAGCGCGACCCGCGCTTCACCGGCCATTGATCCCAGGGGGCGGACATACAGCTCTGCCCGTACTTTATGAGATTACAAACCAGGTTCGCATTCATCACCGGTGGGGGCCGCGGCATTGGCAGTGCGATCGCACTCGCTTTTGCGCGCGAAGGCTGCGACGTCGTGGTGGCGGCGCGGACAGATGAACAAGTCCAGACTGTTGCCGCCAACATTCACAGCGAGTGCGGAGTGAAAGCATTTGCGGTGGTGTGCGATGTTTCTCAACCTGAGAGCGTTAACGCAGCCTTTGCACGCGCGTATGCGGAATCAGGTCGCAGGCCGGATATTCTGGTAAATAATGCAGGCATCGCCATCAGTGCCCCATTTCTCAGAACCGGCGACGAGTTGTGGCAACGCCACCTGGCGACCAATTTATCGGGGACATTTTACTGTTCGCGGGCCGCACTGCCAGCCATGCTGGAGAAAGGCTGGGGCCGCGTGATCAATATCGCTTCGATTGCCGCCAAGACCGGCGCCCCATACATTGCGGCTTACTCGGCTTCGAAACATGGCGTGCTGGGCTTGACCCGATCGCTGGCCCACGAAGTCGCCAGCAAAGGGATTACGGTAAATGCAATTTGCCCCGGGTACGTTGATACCGAGATGGTCACGCGCGGCATTGAAAACATTTCCGCCCGCACGGGTAAGTCGGCCAGCGAATCTATGGAACTGTTGCGGGGCATGAGTCCACAGAACCGTCTGGTAACGGCGGAAGAAGTGGCGGCGATGGCGGTACTGCTTGCTTCTGAGGAAGGACGTGGCATTACCGGGCAAGCGATTAATATCGATGGCGGAACAGTGATGTATTGATTGGGTTTTTGGTCTTTGGTTTTTGGTCTTTGGTCTTGGGTTTTTTTGTCTGTGGTCTGTGGTCTGTGGTCTTTGGTCTGTCTTTGGTCTCAGATGGCTTTCACCTTTATCAACCCCAGGTCGCTCGGCGCACCACACGGCTATGCGAATGGCGTGCTGGCGGAGCCGGGCGGCAGATTGCTCTTCGTCGCGGGTCAGGTAGCCTGGGACGAACAGCAGCAAATCGTCAGCAGCGATTTTGTCGACCAGTTTGAACGCGCCCTGGCGAATGTACTGGCTGTAGTCGCAGAAGCGGGGGGCCGGCCCGAACAGGTAGCGCGGCTCGTCATCTACGTGAGCAACAAGAGCGAGTATGTCTCGCGTACGCGCGAAGTAGGCGAACGCTATCGCGTGCAGATGGGCCGGCATTTTCCAGCCATGGTGCTGGTGGAGGTAAAGAGCCTGCTCGAGGAGCAAGCTAAAGTTGAGATCGAGGCAATTGCTGTCCTGTAGCGCAAACTGTTAACCGGCGCACCGGACCCCCTCGCGCGCAAGCTGCCCGTTAATCATTATGCTTTCACCGACAACTTTTCTTTACGAACAGAACGACGCGGTGGCGACTATCACGCTCAACCGGCCCGAACGCCTCAACGCGCTCACTTTTGAGATCTACCGCGAGCTGCGTGACACCTTTTACGCCTTGCGCGAGCAGAAAGATGTGCGCGCGGTCATCATCACCGGGGCGGGACGCGCGTTTTGTTCCGGCGGCGATGTGCATGACATCATCGCGCAACTGTTCGAGCGCGACATGGAAGGTTTGCTGGAGTTTACACGCCTGACCTGCGATCTGATTCGCAGCATGCGAGCTTTACCCAAACCCATTATCGCCAGCCTCAACGGTACAGTCGCAGGAGCCGGCGCCTGCATCGCGCTCGCTTCCGACATTCGCATTGCCAGTGAAGATGGGAAGATCGCTTTCCTGTTCGTTAAGGTGGGCCTCTCGGGCGCTGACATGGGGGCGGCCTACCTCCTGCCACGGGTGATTGGCCTGGCGAAGGCTACTGAGTTGCTCTACACCGGAGACTTCATCTCGGCCCAGGAAGCCAGGGTGCTCGGCCTGTACAATCAGGTCGTCAAGCAAGGCGAGCTGACGCAGGTTTCACGCGACTTTGCCGAACGCCTGGCGCGTGGTCCATCCTTTGCCATCGGCAAAACAAAAGAGATGTTGCATCGCGAACTGGATATGGATCTGGAGACCGCGCTGGAGTGCGAGGCTCAAGCCCAGGCTATCTGTTGCCAGCACCCCGACTTTCGCGAGGCCTACACGGCATTCGTCGAGAAGCGGAAACCGCATTTCAAGTAATTTGGAGCGCGCTGGCAGAGCGCAGGGGCGACACCGCTTTGGATCTCTGGCAATTCATTGTTTGAATTACTTAAACTAGCTTATGTGCTGCTGAGGCGAAAACATCTTACGGCACCTGATGTCTACGACTCTTGCCACTGGTCGGTAGTCATTCCAGCGAAAGGACTCAAGCTAAAGCGCGCTGCTGCGCTCTGCCGGGGCAAGCCAGGAATATGGACCAATTTATTGAACAGACGCCTTTCTTTACGCCTGGACATCGGAGTCTGG